>Ga0105044_10005128_pt1 | contig 18050 bp, 19 predicted proteins | sample MAT01_FD_78092 | JGI IMG/M metagenome (GOLD analysis project Ga0105044, IMG submission 78092) | Freshwater microbial communities from Lake Fryxell liftoff mats and glacier meltwater in Antarctica - MAT-01 | ecosystem: Environmental > Aquatic > Freshwater > Ice > Liftoff microbial mat | place...
AGCGTCCCCGCGAGGCCATGTTGGACTCCCGCTCGCGTGGACGCTCGCACCACCGGGGCGAGTTCCCTTCGCCGCTTAAAACTTTACCGACTTCACGTACGCCAGGAACGTGGCTTCCTGCGCGGCCACGAATGGCGCGTCGCCGGTGATCTTGAAGAACCACGAATCGCCGTTGTGGGGAATCGTGGCCACGATCATCCGTTGCGGGTGTGCCTTGCCGGCTGTGGGTTTGTCGCTGGTGACATCCACCATCGTCACCGTGGCACCGTTCAACTCAAAGGAGCGGGTTAAATCCGCCGCCTGTTTCTCGGAAATCGAACCCATTCCGATCTGACCGCGCCAACGGTTGATGTTGGCCAGTTGGCCGCCGACATCACCGGGAAACGCCGAAATCACAATCTCCGCGCTCTGACCGGCTTCGCCACCCGCGAGGAAATTCGCCCGCCGCATCGGCCCCGGCTTGCTCTCCACCCAGCCTTGGGGAACATCCCAACGCGGATTAGGGGCTTCCGCCGCGCTGCCCGGCGGCAAAGCTTGCTGCATCATGTCAATTGGTGGATGCCCCGGCGGCAGTTCCGCTGGCGCCTGCGCGGCCGGCGGCGGCTGGGGTGCCGGCGCAGGCGGCGGAGTGGATTCAGGTTTCTTGCAACCGACCACCAACACCGTGACGAGAAACAACGCGCAATACGTTTTCATGATATGCGCGCAAGAATTGGGGCGGAACCAACCCAAGTCAAGCCGCTTCCCCGGCATTTGTTTTGGCTGGCGTGAGCCGGCGGCTCTGCTACAACACCGACACACCAACATGCAACGAACACCCGCGATCCTTTCATTCCCACCGACCACAACATCGGGCGATTGGTGGCAGAACCAAATCATCTGCGGGGATTCGCGCACGATTCTGCAAGCGTTGCCGGCAGAGTCCATTCATCTCGCCATCACATCGCCGCCGTACAATGTCGGATTGGAATACGACGGGCATCACGATCAGATGCCGTACGAAACCTATCTCGAATGGCTGCTGCCGTTCTGGCGGGAGATCCAGCGGGTGCTTGTCCCGGGCGGCCGGTTCGCATTGAACATCACGCCCACCAGCATCAAGGATTTCAAGCCGGTGCATTATGATATGGCGGCCCAACTGCGCGGGTTGGGACTGATCATGCGGACGGAGATTTTGTGGTACAAACAAACCATGCGCCGGCGGACGGCGTGGGGTTCCTTCCGCCGCCCCAGCAACCCGCACATCATCCCAAGTTGGGAATACGTACTGGTCTTCTCCAAAGGTCAGTGGGATTTGCCTGGCGACAAAGCCGACGCTGACATCACGAGCGAGGAATTCATCAAATTCTCCGACGGCTTCTGGCACATCCACCCCGAAACCGCCGGCCGCCAGCCGTTCCTCAAAAGTCTTTACCAGCCGCGCCGCGGGAAGAATGCGCCCAAAGAAAACGCGGAGGGGCACCCGGCCCCTTTCCCCGAGGAATTGATCTACCGGCTCATCAAGTTCTACAGCTACCGGGGCAATGTCGTGCTCGACCCGTTTGGCGGAACCGGCACCGTGGCCACCGTTGCGCATCGCACGGGACGGCAGTACGTCCACCTCGACCGGTCCGAACGATATTGCCAAATCGCAGCCGAGCGCCTGGCGCACGAGTACCGTAATCCCCCGCTACCGGCCGTAGATCAGGTGGTCGAGAAACCGCGCCGCAAACGGCGACCGGCTAGCCGCGCAGATTGATCGTCGCGACCGGCGCGGGATGCGTGGCGCACGCCGCATTGGTCGGCGCTTCGGCCGGCGTATCGCTGGACTTCACGTACCCGTTCTGAATCAGCCAGCGCTCGACATCTTCCCCGCTCACGTCGGCGACGATCTTGCCATCAATATCGAGCGTCGGTTGCAACGGCTGACCGCTCTTGGCCACCATCTCGGCGTAGTGGTCCGCGTTGTTGATGATATCGCGGTCTTCGTAGGGCAACTGGTACTTCTTCAGCACGGCGCGCACGCCGTTGCTCCAGCCGCAGGTGGGTTTCATGTAGGCAATAATTTTAGGCGATTTTGTGTTCATTTTTCGTCACCGCGGTCACTTATCGCCGAAGCCGGCAGCCATTGCAAGTCCGTGACCGCTGATTTGAGGAGCAAATTTGTGTCTGGCATCACGGATGCTAAAATACGGTCAGGTAGTATGCAGCCGATTACGCCCAGTTGTCGCAGTCAGTTGAGCGCGGCGGACATTGAGTTCATCGCGAACGCCCTCGTCTCCACGCCGACTGAAAAAGACAACCTGCTGGGCCTCCTCGCCGACGAAGCGGCGCGCGACGCGATCCTCGAAAGCGATCGCCTGTTTCAAGCCATCGTCGCCGTCGAAACTCCCCTCCCGATTTCACCGCGGCTGTATTTCTACGTGCTGACCCGGCGCGTGCTGCCGCAGTCGGACCGGGCCGTGACCGATTACATCGCGAGCCTGCTCGCCAAATTTCTCGAAGGCAACCGGTGGCAGACTTTACCTGGTCTCCCGGACATCCAGACCCAATACGTCACCGACATGCTGGCCGTGCTGGCCAACCTCAAAGGCACGCAAGCCTTCCTCTTGCAGGCGCACGTCGGCAACTACTCGCTGTTCGTGTCCGGCATCTTCCCCGGCTACATCCAACATCGCGCCACGTACCGGGGCGCGCCGGACCTCTCGTTCTATGAAGGCGTCGGCCGGACCCACTACCACCTCGCCGCGGATCAACTCGACGCGCGCCAGGCCGGGTTGACCGATGTGCTGCACACGATTGGCGATGACTTCGCCGGCGTCCGGCGCGGATTGAACCGGGTGGCGGAACAGTTCCTGCACTGGAAGCCTCCTGCATGACACTCTTGCGGGAAATTCAATTGCTGCTGGAGCGCACGTATGGCGCAACTGGCGTGAATTTTGAAGAATTCGTCCTCGGCCCCAGCCGCAGCCGTCAACTCGCCGACCTCGCCGGCTCGTACGCCAAACAAATTTCCGATCTCGGCCGGGTGTTCATGCGCACCACGGACGGGAAATTGCGGTTGGGCATCTACTACGACCCACGCGTCATCACGGCGCTCGAAGCCCACAACCCGCAGTACGGTTTAACGGATGACAATGTCCTGCCGTTCATGGTGTTTCTCGAAGAACTCGATCACGCTGTCCACACCGCCCTGAAATTTCGCGAAGGCGCAGCCGAGATCTATTCCGAAGCGTTCGTCCGCGAACTGGAATTGCAGGCCAAAGTGGATGTGTACCTGATTCTCCAGATGTACTGCGCGTTCTTCAACGCGTCGAAGAAACTATCCGATGTGGATCGCCGCTGGCTGCGGTCGTGCGTGTTCGATGCTGAGAACTTCGCTTACGAAGAACCGCTCTTGCGGGATCGGTATCGCGACTCCAACCGGCTGGGGCGACGCTACGTGAAATTCCTCGACCGCCTCACCGCCCGCCGGCGCACGACGGAAATCCGCCGCTTTCGCAAGCTGCCGTACAGCGCCAAATGCGATCGCATCCTCGCGCTCAGCGCCTGATCAACAGCAACCCGGCCGCCAGCGCCAGTCCGCTCACTGCCAACCCCCAGCCGTACGATTTCGGTGGCTGATATTGCAATTGCAACGCGTGTTCGCCGGCGGGCAACGCGACCGCCATCAAACCGCAATTCGCGCGATACAACTCCACCGGCTGGCCATTCACCGTCGCCTGCCACCACGGGTAATAGCTTTCGTTGATCACCACCCACGACTGAGCCGGCACGTTCAGCTTCGCTTCCACCAAGCCGGCCCGCGCCCGGGTCAGCGATTGGATTTCCAGCGGTACTGCGGCGTTCTCCCCCACCGGCGGCGACAGGTCATGGCCGGAACGATAGACCCGCGCAAAACCAAGCGACTCCGGCGCGTCATGAATCAGTGGCCAGTTCCGCCCCGCCAACGTCAGCGCCACCGCCGCCGAATCCCGCACATCCCCGGCGTACAAACACGCCGCGCGGTAGCCGGTCAGATACTCGCGGGCCGTTGGATTGCGGAACACGGCGAAATCTTCGTTCTCCAACAGCACTGGATACGTGCGCCGGTAGAAGTCCGCCAACGGCTGCATCCCCGGCGCGCTCGGATCCGTTTTGTCGAACACGATGTAACGCGCGCCGACCAGATTGAGGAAGACCGGGTGCTGTTCGAAAGCGCGTTGATTGAGCAGGCCGGTACCGAGCGGGGCCATCCAGTTGAAGAATGCCTCATACACTTGCGGCTTGCCGCTGTATTGCGGACCGAGCAAATGAAAATACCGGCCCGACAGCGAATAGGTCTTCACCCACGCCGGGTCGCTTTGGAGGGCGTGGTAGGTGGATTCGAGATTGGCCAAAGTGCGCGCCGGCACGCCGTTGTCCTGCGTGGGTTTCTGATACGGGAGATAATCCAGCAGCAGGAACAACGCGATCACCGCGACAATCTGCGGCGCGCGCGACTTCACCACGTCCGTCACAAAAAAACCAATCAGCAACGCCATTAGAAACGCGCCCGGTCCATCATAGAAGACGTACGGTGCCCGGACCTCTTTGAAAAACGGCACCAGCGCCAACAACTTGAACGCCGGCACAAAGAGAAATACCGCCAGCAGCCCGGCCGCGAGACCGCGTTTGGCAGGCGTGGTCAGTTTCCGCCAATAGAACAACCCGAGGACCGCCGCCGCCACCAGCAACCAAAACCACATCAACCCAGTCGTGGCCGACGGCAGCCCCGGCAGGCCGGTGATCGCGCGGAAAGTTTCCCAGTTGGCGCTGCCCACTGTGCTCCAGCCGCTCGCCAACATCACACTCAACAGCAACAGGCCGGTCGCAAACCAAAAGAAGCGCCGGTTCGCGCGACGCTGGTTGAATAAGATCGTGACTCCCAAAACCGCCAGCAACACCACCCCGGCGTACTTCTCCGGCGAGTCCGCGTTGAGCGAAAACAACCGCTGAATCCCACCCCGCATTTGGTCCGCCTCCGCCTGCGAGGTCGGACGGAATGCCTGCGCCTGCAACAGCCGCTGCAATTCCGTCGTGGTGTGGCCCGTCAGCCAACCGTCGCGATCCACCAAGCCGAGCAAACTCTTGAACGAATAATTCTTTTGCCACAGGACCAGTTGCTCCCCTTCCCCGGACAACAGTTTGACCTGTTTCGATTCCAGCAAACCCGGGATGATCAGCGGCGCGGCCAGCAACACGGCGAACGCGCCGGTCAGTCCTAATCGTTTGGCGAACACCTTCCATTCCGCCCGGCGTTCCGCCGGCCAGAGGTGATAAACCAGATAGCCCGCCAGAAACACGCCGTGGATGAACGCCATTTTATTGTGCGCCCACAACAGGCCGGTCAGACCGAGCGCGCAAAGAAAACAATCGCGCACCTTGCCGGTCTCCAGCGCCCGCGCCAGCAACCAGAACGTCAGCGGCATGAACGGCATGAACACGATCACGCCGAGGTGTTCCGCGCCGGCGGCGCGAATCAGTTGCGCCGGGTGCAGCAGAAACGCCAGCGCCGCGAGCGCCGCCGCCCAGCCGTGCCGGGTGAAATGCCGCGCGCAGCCGTACATTGCGAGCGCGCCGGCAAAAATGGCGAGCAACGAAGTCAGTTTCACCGCCGCCGGCACACTGACGAATTTGGCGAACAGCAGGCACGGCACCAGATACAAACCTTGCGAATGATTCAGTCCGTAACTCGACCCGCTCATGTAGAACGGCGTCCACCACGGCAATCCGTGGCCGGCGTCGAGTTCACGTTTCACGTCCCAGACGCGCGAGACGAAGGCCGCGAGTTCCTTGTCGGAATATCCAAGCGGCAGCCAGTGCCACCCCAGCCAAACGCAGTACAGCAACGCCGCCGCTACCGTGAACCAGAAGGCCCCGTGACGCGTGCCGGCCGGAGAATTGTTCATGGGCGGAACCGGACTAGCTGGATCGCAATTTGCGCACCCAATAGTCGAACAGGTCGCTCAGCGTTTGATCGATCGTGATTTCGGGTTTCCAGCCGGTCTGCTGGCGTAGCCGGGTCGTGTCGCCGACTTGCACTTGGATATCAATCGGCCGGTATAATTTGTCGGAGACTTTTTTCTCCACGCCTTGGAGCCCGGAGATTTCGATGAGCTTGTCGGTGAAAACCTGCATCTTGCAGACCAACTCCGCCGGGCCGCAGACGTTGTAGGCCGCGCCGTTTTCGTGTTTCTGCATGAGCAGGTAGTAGGCGCGCACGCAATCGCGCACATCAATGACGATCCGCCGGGTCTCGAGATTGCCGACTTCCAAGATGCGATCCTGTTTCTTGCCGGTGGCCATGAGCGCCAGATTGTAGGCGTCCCACGAGATAGAAAATTTCTTTCCGCGGCGCGGGCCGGTGTGCGAGAAGGCGCGCGTGGTGTAGCCCTTGATAAATCCGTTGCGGCACCGCTCCTGCATATACATATCAATCGCCGCTTTACTGACGGCGTAGGGGTTGGAGGGGGTGAGCGATTGCGTTTCCGTCAACACGCCCACATCCTTGCCGCTGTCGCCGTACACTTCCGAGGTGGAGCAGAACATCAGTTTGCAGTCTTTTTGGTAGCGCTGGATCACGTCAATCAAGTTGACCGTGCCCTGTACATTCGAGGCGAACGTGCCGACCGGGTCGGTGAAACTGGTCGGGGGATGGCTCTGCGCCGCAAGGTGGAACACGCCGGCGTATTGATGCGCCGAAAACACCCGCACCAACGAGTGATATTCCACGAGGTCGCCGTAATGGAACTGAATCTGTTCCAGCTCGCGAGCCTCCAACACATCGAGCAGATCCATTTCGCGGCCATTGCTCTCGCGCACCAACGCATGGACGCCGTGGCCTTCCTTGAGCAGAAGCCGGGCGAGATGCGGCCCGGCAAAGCCGGTGATTCCCGTGATGAAATATTGCATGTCTGTTCCCTTTTCCGTTTCGGTGATCTTCTGGCGCAATCCCGTTACCCGGGCGCCAACTTCAACAATTTCAGTGCCGCCTGCTCCACCGCTGCAACCGGTAATTCGCGGACACATGCATAATCAAGCCGCGCCGGACAGTCAAGCGGCCGGCTCGAATAGTAGAAACACGGACTGCATGGCAGATTCCGCGTCACCACAATGGACTCGGTTTTCCACGGGCCATCCCACGTGGGATTCGTCGGCCCGTAAATCCCCACCGTCGGCACCTTGCACGCCGCCGCGACGTGGATCAGGCCGGAGCAATTGCTGACGAATAACTGGCAACGCCGGATCAGCGCCGCGACAACCCCCACCGGCAACAGCCGCGCCGCCACCACGGCATCCGTCTCCTGCCGGATCAGACCGGCTAACTGCGCGTCCGTCGGTCCCTCGAACAACACAAACCGCGCGCCCGGCACTTGGGCCATCATCCGTTCGATGAATTGCACGAAATGGTGCGGCGGCCAACAACGGTTTTGCTGGTTCTTCAACGCATTACAACTCGGGTGCATCCCAATCAACGGCGCGGACTCGCCCAGCCGATGGTGCCGGATGAATTCGTCCGCCGCCGCCTGCGAAGCCGGCGCGGATCGAAAGAGCATATCGTCCGGCAGCGCGGCCGGCTCTCGTCCCGTCAGATAGGCCGCCCATCGCAAGTTCTCCTCGACGACGTGCAACGTGGGATCCTCTTCCAGCACGACCTGATTGAGCCAGGGCAAATTCCGCTGCCGTTGCCGCTGATAACGAAATCCAATCCGCTGCCGAGCGCCAATCACGCGGGCGACGCCGTTGTACTCGAGCCGATTATGCGGGTACGGCAACACACTGATATCGAATCGCTCGCTCCGTAAACGGCCCAACTCGCGGAACACAGCCGGTTTGCCGCCGCGAATGAAATCCACAAATCGCACATCGTCCGTAAACCCCTGTTCGCGGAGATATTCCGTCACGCTGGGAAACATCGTCAGCACTGTCAGTCGGAACCGGTCAGGCGCAGCCGCCAAAGCCGCAATCGCCGGCGAAGCCATGATGGCATCACCCAGCCCGGAGAGACAAAAAATCAGGACTCGTTGCGGTTGCGATGGTTGCACAGTTCCCTGCCGTACAGGGGGCAGAAACTATCACGGGACCAGCAGGGCGGCAAGCGAACCTTTGCCCCCTGCGCGTGAGCGGGTGCAAAGCAAGTTTTGCCCACGTGTCCCAGAGGCTGGCTAAAGCCTGCACTCCATCTACAAGTTCAAACTCACTTGGTAGCATCAGATCCTCTCCTCGCCGGCGGCGATGGCGGTGAGGCGGGGGCGGTTGAGGATGCGGACTTGTTTGCCGCGGAAGGTGAGGATGCGATGGTGGGCGAGCCGGTGGAGTGTGCGGGAGAAGGTTTCTTTGGTGGTGCCGAGCATTTGCGCCAACGTCGTTTTGCTGATGCTGATGACGAGCGGTTGACCGGGCTGGCTCGGCAGGCTGAGCACGTAACTCGCCAATCGCGCCGGCACTTCCTTCGTCGTGATGTCGGTGAGGGCGTTGCGCATTTGGGCGAGCCATTTGACGAGGCTGCCCATGATCTTGAAACTCAACTTCGGATCATGCGCCAGGTGTTGTTTGAACCGGTTCTTGTCCACCATGATGGTGGTCGTCGCCGCCAAGGTTTCCGCGTTGGCGGGATATTCCTCCATGAACAGCGCCGCCTCCGCGAATGTCTCGTTGGCTTCCACCACGTGCAGCACCCGTTCGCGGCCATCGGGCCCGGTGCGAAAGATCTTCACCGCACCGGCGACCACCAGAAAAAAGCCCCGTGAAATTTCGCCCTCGCGGAAGATGAGTTGGCCTTTGCGGAATTCTTTGCGGACCGCCATCTCCTGAATGCGTTCGAGTTCATGGCGATCGAGGTCGGCGAACAGCCGGCAGTTCTTGAGCAACAAAGTCAGATTCATCACGCGCGCCGAGTTGTAACACGCGCCGCTCGCCCGGACAAGTTGACACCCGATCCACACGCGTCCGTCAAATTGTCGGCGTTCACCACCAAGACGATGCCAACCGCCATCACACTATCCGCTTGTCACACAAAGACTTGTCATTCAGTATTCACAGCGTGGCACGTACCGTGCAATCAGATTAGCGGATTCCTACTGCCCTGAGGTGACGATGAACGAAAATCCCACACCCTCTCCTTCCACGAAAGCACCCTCGCTGATTCACAACTGGCTCAGCCTCGCCGGCATCATTTTGGCCGCTAGTAGTTTTTTTGCGGTGGTTTGTCTCATCGTGTTGGACATCACCAGCGGATTCAGAAATCCGTACATGGGCATTCTCACCTACATCGTCGCGCCGGCGTTTCTGTGCGGTGGACTGGGATTGATCTCGCTGGGCGCGTTGATCGAACGCCACCGCCGCCGCAAACTCGCCCCCGGCGAAATTCCCGTCCACCCCCGCATTGATCTCAATGTGCCCCGGCAACGGCGTGCCTTCATCATCGTCACCGTGGTGACATTTATTTTCCTGATGTTCACCGCGTTTGGCAGTTACCAAACCTATCACTTCACCGAATCGGTCCAGTTCTGCGGGCAGACTTGCCATTCCGTAATGGAACCTGAATTTACCGCGTATCAAAACTCGCCCCACGCCAACGTCGCCTGCGTCCAATGTCATATCGGCCCCGGTGCCGGCTGGTTTGTGAAGTCCAAACTCTCCGGCAGCTACCAAGTCTATTCCGTGCTGGCCAAGAAATACCCCACCCCCATCCCCACCCCCGTCCACAATCTCCGCCCCGCCCGCGAAACCTGCGAACAATGCCATTGGCCGGCAAAGTTCTACGGCGAAGCTGTCCGCGACCACCGGCATTACCTGGCCGATGAATCCAATACCGTCTGGAACATCAAACTGCTTATGAAAATTGGCGGCGGCGATTCCCAACACGGCGAAGTCGGTGGCATCCACTGGCACACCAGCGCCGACCACCAAATCGAATACATCGCCACCGACGAAAAACGCCTCGTCATCCCCTGGGTGCGCGTCACCCACAAAGACGGCACCGTGGAAGTGTACCAGTCCGAAACCAACCCGCTCACCCCCGAGCAAATTGCCGCCGCCACCCCGCGGGTGATGGACTGCATTGACTGCCACAACCGGCCCTCGCACAACTACAACGCCCCGTCCCACGCCGTGAACCGCGCGCTTGCCGCCGGCCGCATTGACGCCACCATTCCCCGCATTAAACAACTCGCCGTCGAAGCCCTCACCGGCGAATACGCCACCCGCGCGGAAGCGATGGCCGGCATCGCCGCCAAAGTCCCCGCCCCGGCCTTGGCCGAGGTCCAGCGCATCTATTCCCAGAACTTTTTCCCCGAAATGAAAGTCAACTGGCGCGCCTACCCCAACCACATCGGCCACACCATCTTCCCCGGCTGCTACCGCTGCCACGACGGCCAGCACAAAACCGCCGACACGAACAAAGTCATCACCCACGACTGCAACGCCTGCCACGCCATCATCGCCCAAGGCCCCGCCGCGCAAGCCGGCACGATCAGTCCCCAAGGCATGGAATTCCAACACCCCACCGACATCGGTGATCTGTGGAAAGAAATGAACTGCGCCGAGTGCCACACCGGCGCGCTCGTTTCACAATGAGCCGGCGGGAACGCCGAACCCCGACGCAAACTGCGGAAACGCGGCCAGAAACAATTCGCCAAATTCCTGCCGATTCTCCGGCTGCAACATCGCAAACGCCAACACCGCGTACGCAAGTTGAGTCAGATACACCTCCGCCGGCGATTCCTGCCGAATCTCCGCCAACAACTTCTGCATCGCCGCCGGTTGCAGGAACAGCCGGTCTTTCACCTCCGTGCAAACCCCGCCAAACCGCTGCGCCAACGCCGGGTTGGTGATGCTCAGCCAATGCCAGATGGCGTTATCGAGATAGGTCACCCGTTCGGTCGCACTCTGCCGCTGCAACACCGCCCGGCCCTCGGCCGAATTCAACAAACTCGCCATCAACTCCTGCAACTTCGCCGGATTGATGGCGAAAGTCGTGGCCGGTTTCCCCGCCCAAGTCGTCTTCTTGCAGAAACTCTTGATCGCGTGCCGCAACTCCTCCACCGCATAAAAGCTGGCCAACAACTCCGGAGGCCGCAACAGCGGACAAAGCGGCCCTTCGAGGTGAAACGGATAGTCCGTCGCAGTAGAAAGAGGCTGATTCATGTTACCCTGTCCCATTCGGATAGCTGCCCAACACCTTCACGAACATCGTGTGCTTGGCCAACTCCGCCAACGCCTTCTTCACGCGCGGGTCGTCACAGTGCCCGAGGCAGTCCACGAAGAAATAATACTCCCACGCCTTCTTCTTGCTGGGGCGAGACTCGATTTTGGTGAGATTGATTTTGTATTTCTTGAACGCCTCCAACGAACCATGCAGCGCGCCCACCCGGTCTTGCGCCGCGAACATCAACGACGTCCGATCCTGCCCGGTCGGCCCGGGGTTCTTGCGCCCGATCACGAGAAACCGGGTCACGTTCTCATTGGAGTCCTGGATATTTGCATCGTGAATCGTCAGCCCATACTTCTCCGCCGCCAACACGCCGGCTAACGCGCCCGCGTGCGGTTCCGCTCGGGCAATCTCCGCCGCGCGCGTGCTGCTCGACACCTCAATCAGCTCCACGTGCGGCATGTTGATTTGCAGCCATTGCCGGCATTGGGCGAACACTTGGGAAATGGAATACAACTTCTTAATGTCGGCGCGCGGCCCCGCCGCCATGAGATTGTGCCGGATCGGCAGGAGAATCTGCGCGCAGATACGCAGCTCGCTATCCACAAACATGTCATACGTATGCGTCACCGCACCCTCGGTGGAATTTTCAATCGGCACCACCCCGTAATCCGCGCGGCCTTTGGACACCTCGATAAACACGTCCGGGATGCTCGGCATCGGTTGATAACTCAGGCTCGCGCCGAATTTGCGCACGGCGGCCATGTGCGAGTACGTCGCCTCCGGCCCGAGATACGCGATCACCAACGGCTTCTCCAACGCCAACGCGCTCGACATGATCTCCCGGTAAATCGCGCGCAGGGAATCCGGACTGATCGGTCCCGCATTCTTTTCCGCCACGCGACGCAACACCGCCTCCTCCCGGTCCGGGGCATAAATTTCGCCGCCGGACTGGTGTTTCAAATGCCCGATTTGCAGCACCAACTTGGTGCGGTCGTTCAACAACCGCACCAGCCGAGCATCAATCGCGTCAATTCGACTGCGGAGATTCTGGAGCTTATCCTTCATGGGGTGTCGCTGTGGTCGCTGCTGCCGGCGCCGGGCCGGGCTGGCTGGCTTGCTTTTCCTCGGCGGTTTTCAAGGCCGCCGCCTGCAATCGCAGTTCTGCCGCGCGCGGCATGTCATCCAAACTGCGCAGGCCAAAATGTTCCAAAAATTTCTGTGTCGTCCCGTACAACATCGGCCGCCCCGGCGCGTCGCTCTTGCCGACGATGGTGATCAGGTCGCGCTCCAATAACGTTTTGACCACCCCATCCACTTCCACCCCGCGAATGCCGGCAATGTCGGCGCGGGAGATGGGTTGGCGCAGGGCGATGATCGAGAGCGTTTCCAAGGACGGCGGGGAGAGCCGTTGGGGCCGGGCTTCGTCGAGCAGACTTTGCACCCACGGGGCGAATTCGGGCCGGCTGACGAGCCGCCAGCCGCCGCCAATTTCCAACAGTTGGAAACTGCGCTGCTCGGTATCGTACCCCACTTTCAACTCCTCCAGCGTCGCCGCGATCTGCGCTTCGCGGACATTGCGGAACGCTTCGGGGCCACCGGGGTTCTCCGGGTCAATCGCCTCGGCCAGAATGGTGCGCAGTTCTTTGGGCGTCAGCGGGCGTTCCGCTGAGAACAACAACGCTTCGATGATATTTTTCAGTTCCAATGTCATGCCACTTTCACCACGTGAATTTCGCCGAACGCTTCCGGCTGTTGCACCTTCAAGCGCTTCAGGCGGATCAATTCCAGCAAGGCCAGAAACGTCACCACCACCTCCGCGCGGGAGCTGGCTTTGGCGAACACTTCGGAGAATACCAGTTCCGTCCGATCGCGCAGAGTATAAAGAAGCTCTTCGATCTTGTCGCTGACGGTGAATTGTTCCTCGATGATTTCGCGAAAGTCTTCCTTCTCCTGCGCTTTCTTCAACACGGTGTTGAACGCGTTGATCAAGTCGAAGATGCTCACTTCCGCCAGCGGGACATCCGCCGCTTTTGCGGCCAGTTCCGCATCGGCCCGGCGCGGGAACATCCGGCTCGTCTCGGCCTCGCGTTGGGCCAGTTGGAGCGCGGCGTCTTTGAATTTCTTGTACTCGACGAGTTGGCGGATCAATTCCCAGCGTGGATCTTCGCCATCTTCCGGCTCGGTGTCCGTCACCTGCTGGTCTTCGGGCAGCAACATGCGGCTCTTGATGTACATCAAGGTCGCCGCCATCACGAGGAACTCCCCGGCCACTTCGAGATTCAGCAACTGCATCAACGACAAGTATTCCATGTACTGGCTCGTGATGCGTTCGATGGGAATGTCATAGATGTCCACCTCCTCCTTCTTGATGAGGTAGAGCAACAAATCCAGCGGCCCCTCGAAGACCTCCAGCTTGACCTTGTAATCGGCGTCCATTACCGCAAACCCACTGCTTCCCGGACTTTGGCCATCGTCTCGTTGGCCACCGCGTTCGCGCGCGCCGCACCTTGCCGCAGCACGTCGCGCACGTAATCCGTGTTTAGGACCAACTCCGCCCGCTTCGCCCGCGCCGGGGCAAAATAGTCGAGCAGTGCATCCGCCAACTCTTTCTTCACCGCGCCATATCCATAACCGCCCGCCGCCAGTTTCGCCTCGGCCGCCTGAGCCTGAGCCGGCACGATCAGCTTGAGCAATTGCAGTGGGATGTTCTTGTCCAAATCAGTTTTGGGTGCTTCGACCGGCTGGGAATCGGTGACGATGCCCATGACTTTCTTCCGCGTCGCCTTCTCGTCACCAAAAATCTCAATCGTGTTGTGGTAGCTCTTGGACATCTTCTGGCCGTCCACGCCGGGTACGGTGGCGACTTCGCCGAGGATGGAAGGTTCGGGGATCTGGAAGACTTCGCCAAATTTGTGGTTGAACGCACCGGCGAGGTCGCGGGTGACTTCGATGTGCTGTTTCTGATCTTTGCCAACCGGCACGAGCTGCGACTGGACGATCAAAATATCCGCTGCCATCAGAACCGGATAGGTGAACAAGCCGGCGCTGGCGGTGATGCCTTGGGCGACTTTGTCTTTGTAGCTGTGGCAATTTTCCAGCATCGGCAGCGGGGTGATGCTGTTGAGGATCCACGCCAACTCCGTGACCTGCGGCACATCGCTTTGCCGGTAGAAAACCGTCTGGGCGGGATCAAGACCGCACGCGAGAAAATCCAACGCCACATCCACCACGTTCGCCCGCAGTTGCGCCGCGTCGGCGACGCTCGTCAACGAATGATAATCGGCGATGAAATAGAATGCCTCGCCCCGCTGCGCCAATTCCAGCGCGGGACGCATCATCCCAAAATAATTGCCAATGTGCAGCTTGCCGCTTGGCTGAATGCCCGAGAGAATCCGCATGCAGCGGCAAGATAAAGAGCCCCCACCCGGCTGGCGAGGAAAAAAACCGTGCGCCGGGGGCTATTGTTCCCCGCCCTGCATCATTTGCTGCATGGCCCCCATCATCATTTCTTGGACGCTACCGTATCGTTTGAAACCTGCCGGCACCTCAAACAACGCGGCGTCCGGCTTGGCAAAATTGATATTGCTGAACTTGGTCGTGACGGTGTCGCCGTCCGCCTTGATTTCGGATTGGATCGGGAAGTTCTTCAAGTCGGTGGCTTCCCACGTGGTCACCTCTGTTTTGGAACCGCTCGCCGCGGTGATGGTGACGAGATACTGGATACAGGGATGGCCATCAATGGTGGCTTTGCCAATTTCCTTTTTCTCAATCTTCGCCGGCTGGTCAGCGCCTTGTTTGCCGGTCGGCGGAGTGAATTCACAATACGCTTTGAGGCCGGGGTAAATGAGATAACTGACTTTCTTGTCGGGCCGGTGCAGATTCACCATCTTATCCATCCCCAAGGCGCTCATGTCTTCCATGGCGTTCTGCCGTTTCGCGCCGGCCTTGATTTTGGTCATGTCAATTTCGGTGCGCATCTTGCCGTCATGAAATGCATACTGCATCTCGGCGGCGTGGGTTTCCTTTTTGCTCCGCCCGGCCACGGACACGTTGGCGGTGGCGGTGAACGCGGTGTTGTCACCGAACAACTTCGCCAATTGCTCGTTCGTGTCGTTCTTCTCCCCGCCAAACCAACTCGCCCACGTCGTCGCGGCAGCCACCATCACCAACGCCAAAGAAAGTCTGATCGTTTTCATGGTGCCAGTCTAGCAAAACGAAACCGGCCTGTGTAGTCTAGAAAAATGCGACCTGAATTTCACGCCGTGATGTTCGACTTGGACGGGACGTTGATTGACTCCCTGGCGGACCTCGCCAACGCCACGAATCACGCCCTCGCCAAACTCGGTTGTCCCACGCACCCGATCCCGGCCTATCGCTATCTCGTCGGCGACGGCGCCGCGTCCCTCTGCGCTCGCGCTCTGCCGGCGGACAAACAACACCTGCGAGACGACGCCTTGCAGCTCATGCGCGCCCACTACGACGCGCACCGGTACGACGAGACTCGCCCCTACCCCGGCATTCCCGAATTGGTGACGACGCTCGCCGCGCGCGGGCTGACGCTGGCCGTCTTTTCCAACAAGCCGGATCACTTCACCAAACAAGTCGTGGCGCACTACTTCCCGGCGACGCCGTTTCAGGCCGTCCGGGGACATCTCGCGCCCGTTCCGCTCAAACCGGATCCGGCCGGCGCCTGGGAAATCGCGCGCGAACTGAAGATCCCGCCGGCGCAGTGGCTGTACCTCGGCGACACCAACACCGATATGCAAACCGCCCGCGCCGCCGGCATGCACGCCGGCGGGGTGTTGTGGGGGTTCCGCGACCGGGCGGAATTGGAAGCCAACGGCGCCCAAACCATCATCGCCCAGCCGGCCGAAATCCTGGAACTGGTGGGGACAAAAAAATAAGGGCGACTCTTGCGAGTCGCCCCCATTTTGATTCGTTGGTCAGCGAATTAACGCCGGCCGCCGCCACCACCGCCGCCGCCGCGGAACTCACGACGGCCGCCGCCGCCACCGCCGCCACCGCCGCCGCCACGACCACCACCGAAGTCGCCACGGGGACGATCTTCCTTGGGACGAGCTTCGTTCACGGTGAGAGCGCGACCATCAAATTCCTTGCCATTGAGATCGGCAACGGCTTTGTTGGCCTCATCTTGGGAACCCATTTCAACGAACGCAAAACCACGGGACTTGTTGGTGAACTTGTCCACGATCAGTTCGCACCGCGCCACGGTCCCCGCTTGCTTGAAAAGCTCGAGGAGGTCGCCTTCGGTGGTGTTGAATGAGAGGTTTCCGACGAATAGTTTAGTAGCCATGTGGCTTTCTTTCCTTCTGCTGCGGTAGGAGGTCTCAGTGACTGTTCCCGCTCATCGGGTTTCGGACTGTCACCAAGCTAACGAGGCCGATTGACATTCCACCAATCTCACTGCGGCTGCTTCTATCGACTAGCGACGGCAGAATAAAAAAACCGGCGCGAAAATCAACTATTTTTTCTGCTTCGCCCCCTTCAACACCGCCGCCCGCGTGCGCAACCGCAACGCATTCAAACGGATGAAGCCGGTCGCGTCCGACTGATTGTAAGCCCCGTTGTCGGCTTCCATCGTGGCCACATACGGATTGTAGAGCGAGACCGGTGACTTGCGGCCGGCGGTGATGATGTTGCCTTTGTAGAGTTTGAGACGCACGGTGCCGGTCACATTCTTCTGCGACTCGCTCACCAACGCCTGCAACGCCTCCCGCTCCGGCGCAAACCAGAATCCGTAGTACACCAACTCCGCATACCGCGGAATCAACGAATCCCGCAAATGCATCACTTCCCGGTCCATCGTCAACGTCTCCACCTGCCGGTGTCCAAAATGCAAAATCGCCCCACCCGGCGTCTCGTACACGCCGCGCGATTTCATGCCGACGAACCGGTTCTCCACCAAGTCCACCCGGCCGATGCCATGTTTGCCGCCGAGTTTGTTCAACGTGCGCAACACATCGGCCGGCGAGAGCGCTTGGCCATTCACCGCGATGCAGTTGCCGCGCTCAAATTCCAATTCCACATACTCGGCTTTGTTCGGCGCGACTTCGGGCGACACGCTCAACTTGAACATATCCTTCGGCGGTTCCGCCCACGGATCTTCGAGGATGCCGGACTCGAACGAAATGTGCAGAAGATTGCGATCCATCGAGTACGGCTTCTTCGCGGACGCCTCGACCTTGATGCCCTTGTCCGCACAATACGTCAGCATCTCGGTGCGGCCGGGAAACAACTTCTGATACTCCGGCAACCGCCACGGCGCAATGATGTTCAAGTCCGGCGCCAACGCCGCATACGTCAGCTCGAACCGGCACTGGTCATTCCCCTTCCCCGTGGCCCCGTGCGCGACCGTGTCCGCCTTCTCCTTGCGCGCGATGTCCACCTGCGCCTTCGCGATCAACGGCCGGGCGATCGAGGTTCCCAGAAAATACTGATTCTCATAAATCGCCGACGCCTGAATCATCGGGAAAATAAAATCCCGCGCAAACTCCTCCACGAGATCAAGCGCATAGAACTTGGACGCCCCGGTCGCATACGCCTTCTTATCCAACCCGGTCAGTTCCTCCTCCTGCCCAATATCCGCGCAATACGCGATAATCTCGCACTTGTAGGTTTCTTTCAGCCAATACAAGATCACCGACGTATCCAACCCACCCGAATAAGCGACGACAATTTTCATAGAGGCAGAATGTGTAACACTCCGAATTCAAAAAGCACGAAGAATCAGACGGTGCTGGCAGCAAATAGCTGTTCCAATCCGAAATCACGAAAAATCTTGCACCCATTCGTTCGGGCTGATAGAGGGTCAGGCGTTAAGGGGAAACAATCAATGCCCAATTTTTGGGTAGAAAGGGATGTAATATGTTTGGGA
>Ga0105044_10005129_pt1 | contig 18049 bp, 14 predicted proteins | sample MAT01_FD_78092 | JGI IMG/M metagenome (GOLD analysis project Ga0105044, IMG submission 78092) | Freshwater microbial communities from Lake Fryxell liftoff mats and glacier meltwater in Antarctica - MAT-01 | ecosystem: Environmental > Aquatic > Freshwater > Ice > Liftoff microbial mat | place...
CAAAATTTTAGATAGTTTGGAAGCGTATCCCTTTAAGAGTTTTTTCTGATGACCGCTAGTATTTCTCCCCTCGCCAGTCAATATGATCCGGTGCTCACAGAAGCCAAGTGGCAGCAGTACTGGGAAGATCGCCAGGTATTTAAGGCAGATCCCAACGCGATCGGGGAGCCTTACTGTGTGGTGATACCGCCGCCAAACGTGACTGGCAGGCTTCACATGGGTCATGCTTTTGAGAATGCTCTAATTGACACGCTCGTCCGCTATCACCGAATGAAAGGGCGGAATACGCTATGGTTGCCCGGAACAGATCACGCCAGTATTGCGGTACAGACAATTTTAGAAAAAGAGCTGAAATCCCAGGGCAAAACCCGCCATGATGTAGGGCGAGAAGCTTTTCTAGAGCGGGCTTGGCAATGGAAAGCAGAATCGGGTGGCACGATTGTCGGGCAACTGCGTCGTCTGGGCGTGTCGGTGGACTGGTCGCGGGAACGGTTCACGATGGACGAAGGATTATCGAAAGCGGTTCTGGAAGCCTTCACAAGACTTTACAACGAAGGACTGATTTATCGGGGCAAATACTTAGTGAATTGGTGTCCGGCAAGCCAGTCGGCGGTGTCGGATTTGGAGGTGGAAAATCAGGAGGTGAATGGCAATCTGTGGCACTTCCGATATCCTCTCACCGATGGTTCGGGTGCAGTAGAAGTGGCAACGACTCGCCCCGAAACCATGCTGGGTGATACGGCTGTGGCGGTTAATCCTAATGACGATCGCTACAAACATCTGATTGGCAAAACGGTGACGCTGCCCATTTTGGGGCGAGAAATTCCGATCATTGCCGATGAGTACGTCGATTCTGAGTTTGGGACGGGGTGCGTGAAAATTACTCCAGCCCATGATCCCAATGACTTTGAGATGGGCAAGCGCCACGATTTACCGTTCATAACCGTCATGAACAAAGACGGCACCATGAATGAAAATGCCGGAGAGTTTCAAGGACAAGATCGATTTGTTGCCCGGCGGAATGTGGTCAAGCGGCTAGAGGCAGATGGGGCGCTAGTGAAGGTGGAAGCCTATCGCCACACGGTTCCCTACAGCGATCGCGGCAAAGTGCCTGTAGAGCCGCTGCTTTCAACTCAATGGTTCGTAAAAATTCGCCCGATGGCAGACCGCGCCCTAGAGTTTCTCGATGCGCAGCAAGAGCCTGTGTTTGTGCCTGAGCGTTGGACGAAGGTTTATCGGGACTGGTTAGTAAACCTGCGGGATTGGTGTATTTCGCGGCAGCTTTGGTGGGGGCATCAAATTCCAGCCTGGTACGCCATTAGCGAGACGGGGGGAGAGATTCGAGATAATACGCCGTTTGTGGTGGCAAATAATGCGGCAGAAGCAAGAGAGCAAGCGATCGCCCAGTTTGGTGAATCTGTTCAGCTTGAGCAAGATCCCGATGTGCTAGATACCTGGTTCTCTTCGGGGCTATGGCCTTTCTCGACTCTGGGCTGGCCCGACCAAACAGCGGATCTAGCAACCTACTATCCAACGACGACCTTAGTGACGGGCTTCGACATCATCTTTTTCTGGGTTGCTCGCATGACCATTATGGGGACACACTTTACGGGGCAGATGCCATTCAAAACGGTCTACATCCACGGCTTAGTGCGGGATGAGAACAATAAGAAAATGTCTAAATCTGCCAACAACGGCATCGACCCGCTGCTGTTGATTACCAAGTATGGCACCGACGCCTTGCGCTATACGCTAATTCGCGAGGTAGCAGGCGCAGGACAGGATATTCGTCTAGATTACAACCGCAAAACAGAGGAGTCGGCATCGGTGGAGGCTTCCCGCAACTTTACTAACAAGCTGTGGAACGCTTCTCGGTTTGTGATGATGAACTTAGAGGGACAGACCCCAGAGCAGTTGGGTGAGCCGCAGAACTTAGAATTGTGCGATCGCTGGATTCTGTCCCGTTACCACCAAGTGATGCGGCAAACCAATCAGCAAATCGACCAATACGGTTTGGGTGAAGCGGCAAAGGGGCTTTATGAGTTCATTTGGGGCGACTTCTGCGATTGGTATATTGAACTGGTTAAATCTCGGCTGCAAGAGAAAGAATCGGTATCCGGGAAAGCAGCGCAGCAGACCTTGGCGTTCGTGCTGGAGGGCATTTTGCGATCGCTCCATCCCTTCATGCCCCACATTACCGAAGAGCTATGGCAAACTCTGACTCAGGCAAATGGCGACAAAAGTCTGGCGGTGCAGGCTTACCCCCAAGCCAACGAGAGCTTAATTGATCCTGACCTAGAGCAACAGTTTGAACTGCTGATTGGCACCATTCGCACGGTGCGCAATTTGCGGGCAGAGGCAGAAATCAAGCCAGGAGTAAAGATTCAAACCTTTTTGCAGTCCGATAGCGATCGCGAACAGCAAATCTTGCTCGCCGGACAGTCATACATCCAAGACCTCGCCAAAATTGAGCATCTGACCATCGGTAAACCCGATACTCCCGTGGCTCCGTCTGAAGCAACTGAGTCTTCACCGATGAGTTCGTTTAATCCAGAAGGCAAATTTGGACTGCTGGGCAAATATCAGAAGCCTGCCATGACCGTGGCGTTCTTCTTGGGCGGAATAGTGCTGCTGCGGCTGATTGCAGCAGTGGTGGGCGTAGTCGATCATCTGTTTCTAATTACCCCTGCCCTAAAGCTGATTGGAGCCGGGTATACGACCTGGTTTGTTTATCGATATTTGCTGGAGGCGGGCGATCGCCAAGAACTGCTCGAAAAAATTAGACAGATCAAAGCGCAAGTAACCCAGCAAGCAACAACAGTAGAAGCAACAGTCATTGCCGATGTCCCCCAACAAATGATTGCTGGAGTCGTTGGCACCGTCCAAGTTCTAATTCCGTTAGAAGGCGTCATCGATATTGAGGCATTGCGCACCAAGCTTCAGCGGGATCTGACCAAAGTAGAAGCCGAAATCGTCTCGCTGACCCAACGGCTGAGTAATACCAACTTTGTTGACAAAGCGCCATCAGACGTCGTGCAAGGCGTCAGAGATGCTTGGGCAGAAGCAGAAACCCAGTCAGAAATTCTGAAGGACAGATTGACCCGCCTATAAGGAAAAAATCAAGGGAGAAAAATCGGATGCATCCCACTTTTGCAGATCGGGATTTTACAAGATTGGGATGTACCCAAAAAATCCTGCCATAGCGTTTTAATCATCACTGCTTTTCAGGAAGATCAGACGGTATACTGGTAATTTCTCGCAAAGCATTGGAACTCTTGCACCAAAATGTTGCATCTAGCTCAGGTGACACAAACAGACCCTGGGGGTAAGGTGAAGCTGCAACTCCTCGCCCAGCAGAAAGCTGAGCACGCTTGGATCGTTTTAACTGATGAAGACAGTTGCGTCTGGTGTCATGCCGATTATCATCCTGGAACGTTAGTTCTATTAGAACTCTCTCCGACAAAGCAGGTGCAGCATATTAGCGATGCGACAAGGTGGGTACTGGAGACGATAGAGCAGTACTTGTCATTGGGCATTACCCCTGCCATTTTGCAGGAAGAAGTGCAGCGTGCTGAGCAATGGCGGCAGTCTCTAACGCTGCAAAGTCAAGAATTAGGGCGGCGTGCATTAGAAGTGGAGGCACGCCGTGACCAAATTCAAGAGCTGGAAGAAAACTTGAAGGCAGAAAAGCAGAATTTAGAGGAAATTGCGGCTGAGTTAAAGAACCCCGACAATTCAGCGTAGTAGGTATTCGGCGTAGTAGGTATTCAGCGCAGGTGATAGGGAATGCAGCCGTTTAGCTTCCCCTATAGGTGCTGTACGCCCAAGGAGAAACGAGCAAGGGCACATGGTAATGAGCATTTGCATCGGCAATGCCAAAGCGAATCGGGATTTCATCTAAAAAGCAAGGTGTGGGTAAATTTCCAAATTGGGCAAAGTACTTACCGATCGCAAACACCAACTCGTAAATACCAACCTGGAACTCGTTATCCACCAATAACGGTGCTGTGCGACCGTCTTGATTGGTGCGCATAGACTTAAGGTGTGTTCTATCTCCCGACTGCGGATCAATCTGCCAGAGGGCGATCGCCACATTTGCCGCCGGGCAACCGTGAGCCGTATCCAGCACATGAGTCGAAAGTTTTCCAGACATGGCGATCGCCCTCCTGAGGGTTGGAATGAACCCATACTAAAAGTGTAGAAACACGCTGTATTTCTACACTTTTACAAGTATCAGCAAAGAGTCAGAAATCTATAGACCAGGTAGATTCAGCCCACCTGTCAGCTCTTCCATGCGTTCCCGCATCGTCGCAGTTGATTTTTCATAGGCATCTTTCATTGCTGCAACAACCAAATCAGAAAGAACATCAGCACCCTCTGCCAAAGCATCAGGAGAGATTTCGACCCGACGAGGCTCTTGGTTACCGCTCACAACAACCTTAACCAAGCCACCGCCAGATTCGCCCAGAATCTCCATCATTTCCAGTTCTTCTTGCAGCTTCTTTGCGCCTTCTTGAACCTGTTGGGCTTTTTTAAATGCCTCGGTTAGCTCTTTCATTTTGCCCAAACCGAAACCGAAGCCTTGTCCTTGTCCTTTCGTCATAATTCCTTGCCCTGTATGGGGTTGAACGTTAGCTGAGTCCAATTATTGGAAAGAGCCATAGCAGCTACTTAATATAGCTCATCTAGGAAAGAACGGAACTTCTCTGCTCCAAATGTGCGCAACCTGCCCCACAGGGGGAGCAGGCTACGGACATCTGGGGGCAGGCTACGGACATCTGGGGGCAGGTTGCGGACATCTGGGGGCAGGCTACGCGGTTTGGAATTCGCCCAACATTTTGACTTCGAGTTCTAGCAGGAGTGACCAATTCTTCTCTACCTCTTCTTGAACCAACCGAATTAATTGAAAGATGTCAGCCGCAGTGGCGCCGCCGCAGTTCAAAATAAAGTTGGCGTGACGCTGGGCAATTTGTGCCCCGCCAATTTGATGCCCCTTCAGACCGCTCTGCTCAATAAGCCAGCCTGCTTTATAAGACTTAGGATTACGAAAAACACTGCCGCAGCTAGGCAGATGATAGGGCTGACTATTGCGCCGTTGGTTCAGATGCGCCGTAGTTGCCGCCATGACCTGCTGAGGATCGGCGCCGGGTTGCAGTTGCAGCGTGGCTTGAGTCACCAACCGAATGTCTTCGGGTGAGGCAGTATGCGCTAAGCCTTGGAGGGCAGAAGTCCGATAGCCAAAATTGAGGGTTTGGGGCGTCAGCAATTCAACCGAACCACCGATCGCCAACACATGAGTATTCACCAACATATCGGCGGTGCAGGCTTGATGAGCGCCAGCATTCATCACTACCGCTCCGCCCACCGTTCCCGGAATGCCCACCGCCCACTCTAAGCCCGTCCAGCCTCGTTCTGCGGCTTGCCAAGCTAAGCGGGCAATTTGGTCGCCAGCAGCAGCAGTAAGTTGTCCCGTCGCTTCATCAAAGTGCGTTTGTTTGAGGTGGCGGGTACAAACGACTAATCCGGGTAGACCGCGATCGCTTACCAACAGGTTAGATCCAGCGCCAACCAACGTGATGGACAAGCCTCGTTCTTTTGCCCAATTTAAACCTGCCTGCAAATCTTCGGTGGTGCGGGGAGCCAAGTAAAGCTCTGCGGGGCCCCCCACCCGGAAAGAGGTGAGGCTAGCCAAAGATGCCTGCTGTCTAACCAGGCAATCTGTGCCCAAAATCCGTATGGGTTGAGGCTTGCGCCCTAGGGGCAGAAAGCGAGACGAACCAATGTTGATCACTGGCGTTTTGGGGATAGCTCTTAAGGATACGGTGGGAGCGGTGGGCGGTTCGTGAGATAAAGTCATGATCTTCAGGTGCTTGAAATGCGTTGAGTGAATGAATCCGAGAAATGAACCACCAGCGGTTGCTACAGTTGAGATTATCGCAGGCTAGGAATCGGTTGTTTCTGTTCAATTTTTTGATAGAAAGTCATTAGCTCAGGAATAACCCGATTGAGATTGCCTGCTCCTAAAAACAGAACTAAGTCTCCTGGCAGCAGCGTCTCCATCAGGTAAGCAGAAACAGTTTGCAGACTGGGTTGATAAATAGATTGAGGATGGTGCGTGGCGATCGCCTCTGCCAACTGCTGCCCCGTTATCTGCCCCAAATCGGGTTCTCCGGCACTGTAGATATCGGTGGTAATAACTACATCAGCATTCCCAAATGATGCTGCAAACTCTGAGAGAAATGTTAGTGTGCGGCTATAGCGATGGGGTTGAAATACTGCCACCACCCGGCGCGGATCGGTAGCAGATTCTGCCCGCAATCTGGCTGCGGCTAAGGTAACCTGAATTTCACTCGGGTGATGCCCGTAGTCATCAATAAATAAAATGTGGTTGTACTCCCCTCGGTGTTCAAACCGACGGCGAGCGCCTTCAAAGGTGGCAAGGATATTGGCAATTTGGGCGAACTCTAAGCCCACTAAACGACCCACGGCGATCGCAGCTAGCGCATTACTAAGATTATGCTCACCCAAAATTGGAAAATTTAGCCGACCCAGTACCTGACCGCGTTCTATAATCAGCGCGCTCGTGCCATCGGCACCGTAGGCAACTTGATCAACGGTGTAATCGGCGGTAGATTGCCACAAGCTATAGGTAATCGCAGGGTGAATAAACTTTTCAACGGCGGGCGAATCGATGCAGCAAATTACCTGCTGACATTGACGCGCAAAGATTTGGAAGGTGTCAATCACCTGTTCCAGCGTGGTGTAGTGGTCGGGATGATCTAACTCAATATTAGTAATCACGCCGATTTGAGCAGAATGCTTCACCAAAGAACCATCCGACTCATCAGCCTCAGCAACAAAGTGAACGCCCTTGCCTACGTAAGCGTTGCCTTCCCAAGCATTAACCTCGCCACCAATGACAATCGTCGGCTCTAAGCCTGCTTTCAACAGCAGATAACCCACCATGCTGCTCGTTGTGGTTTTGCCGTGGGTTCCGGCGATCGCAATGCCCTGATACTGCTTCATCAAAGCCGCTAGCAAATCAGAACGATGAAAGATGGGGCAACCCAGTTCAACCGCCGCCCGATATTCAGGGTTCGCCGGATTAATGGCAGTAGAACAAACCACTTGCGGCAAAATGCCCTGAGCAAATCGGGCAATGTTTGCGGCTTCCTGAGTCAAAAATATTTGTGCGCCTTGCGCCTCTAAGCGCTGCGTAATATTGCTAGAGGAAAGATCTGAACCTGATACAGGCAGCAGTCTTTGGGTTAAAACATGGGCCAAAGCCGACATGCCAATCCCGCCAATCCCAATGAAATGAAAGGGTCGTCCGCTGAAATCAACAGCCTCAAGCATTGTAGCTCCTTACACACCACACACCACACCGACAATCACGCGATATCATAGCAAGAATTGCTTTTTTTGCGATATATCCTAGACTCAATTTGCCGAATTTAATTCAGTAATCTTTCTACCTCTCCTCTTTCAACTCTGTAAAATTGAAAATTGAAATTTCAAGAATTCTACTCAGAATTTAAGATTCAGCGACATTATTTCCAAATATCTATCGGAATAAAATCTCAAATTTTCTAGACATACCTTTCTGACTTAGCCCTAGCAATAGATCTCTGTAAAGATTCAACCACGCTTGAGGCAATTCCTGAAGCTCACTTAAATTTTTATCTGCAATGCAGAAAATAGCTATTTTTGGAGGAACATTTAACCCCGTTCACTGGGGGCATTTGCGAGTAGCAGAAGCGGCAATCAGGCAAAAATCTCTTGATCAAATCCTGTGGGTAACAGTTCATCCTCGCTACAAAGCCGCCAACATAGTAGAGCTTCGACATCGACAAGACATGGTAAAACTGGCGATCGCGCCCTATCCCAACTTTGTATTTTGTCCGCTAGCAGAACATCAGTCAAACTATGCGATCGATATCCTTCTGTCCCTCCAAGCCCGTTACCCCAGTAGCGAATGGTATTCGATTGTAGGGCTAGACGCCTGGCGATCGCTGCCTCGCTGGTATCGCAGCCAAGAGCTAGTGGCACAATGCAATTGGTTAGTTGCGCCCCGAAAAGATGGCACTGAGGGCAACAACGATTTAGAAAGGAGCGTAGATTGCCTTGTCCGGCAAGGGGATAAAATGCAGTGGGAGTACCTGAAGATGCCCTCTATAGAAATTTCTTCAAGCTTAGTCCGCCAATATTGTCATAATTTACAGTCTATCCAGCATCTAGTTCCAGAAGCTGTCAGAGCCTACATCCTTGAGCAGGGCTTATATCAACCCTCCTCGTGATCCCGCACTTCGACTTTCAAAAAATCCGCTTGAGACGCTTACTCCCAAAAGTGTATGATTTGGCTTACTACTAGCTTATTTATTACTCTGAGGTTAAGACGCAGTGATTAGAGTGGCAATCAATGGTTTCGGGCGCATCGGGCGCAATTTTGTGCGGTGCTGGCTAACACGGGAGAACAGTGGGCTTGAGTTGGTTGCAATAAATGACACCTCTGACCCCAGAACCAACGCTCATCTGCTGACCTACGACTCCATGCTAGGCAAGCTCAACGCTGACATATCAGCCGACGATAATACCATCACCGCCAACGGAAAAGTTATCAAATGTGTCTCCGATCGCAATCCTCTTAACCTACCCTGGAAAGCTTGGGATGTTGATTTAATTATCGAATCGACTGGCGTTTTCGTCTCCAAAGAAGGGGCTTCTAAGCATATTGAAGCCGGAGCCAAGAAAGTTTTGATTACAGCTCCTGGCAAAAACGAAGATGGCACCTTTGTCGTCGGGGTCAACGACAAAGATTACGATCATTACAAGCACAACATCATCAGTAACGCGAGTTGTACCACCAACTGTCTTGCCCCTGTTGCCAAAGTCCTCCATGAAAACTTTGGCATTATCAAAGGCACCATGACCACTACCCACAGCTACACCGGTGACCAGCGCCTCCTCGATGCCAGCCATCGAGATGTGCGACGGGCAAGAGCAGCAGCGCTAAACATTGTTCCAACGACTACCGGAGCAGCCAAGGCAGTGGCTCTAGTGCTGCCCGAATTAAAAGGTAAGCTCAACGGCATTGCGCTGCGGGTGCCTACCCCAAACGTTTCCGTCGTGGACTTAGTGGTGAACGTTGAGAAGTCAACCATTGTTGAGCAAGTCAACGAAGCGCTGAAAGCTGCGGCTGAAGGTTCTATGAAGGGTATCTTAGGCTATAGCGAGCTAGAGCTTGTTTCTTGTGACTACCGAGGGCACGACTGCTCTTCTATCATTGATGCGGGTCTAACCATGGTGATGGGCGGCGATATGGTGAAAGTGATTGCTTGGTACGACAACGAGTGGGGCTACAGCCAGCGTGTAGTTGATCTTGCTGAAATTGTGGCGAAGAACTGGGTGGCGTAGGCAGCTCGCTCTTACCCATAAAAAAATGAGAGGGAAGGCGCAAAACCCTCCTCTCATTTTTACTATCGGCAGATGAATCTAAGAGGGGGGCTGAAAAGTTGTAGATGTGACATCCGATCGTAAGGGCGCGGCATTTAGGAGACCATTTTTCGGTGTGTCCAAGAACTTTTTGACTGAATGCCACGCCCCTACAGATGATTGGCGATACTTTTCAGACATCGTCTAAGCTTCAAGCCTCTGCCGCCTCACTCTGCGCATCTTGAGGGGCTTCAAACTTGTAGCCTACGCCCCGAACAGTCTGAATGAGAGCAGGCTGGGCAGTATCAATTTCAATCTTCTTCCGTATCTGCCCAATGTGAACATCTACAACCCTCTGGTCACCTACATACTCATAATCCCAAACCTTCTGAATCAATTCAGCTCGTCGCCATACACGACCAGGATGGCTAGCGAGGAAATGCAGCAGATCAAACTCTAATGCAGTCAGCCCAATGGCTTCATCATTGAGAGTAACTTCACGCCGCACTGGATCAATTACTAAGCCATTGAAAGAGAGACACTGTTGTTCAGCCGTAGTGACTGCCCGGACTCGCTTCAATACCGTTCTCACCCGCCGCTCTAATTCACCCAAGCTGAAAGGCTTAGTAAGGTAGTCATCTGCCCCTTGATCAAAGCCTCTAATTTTGTCAGCCTCGTCGCTGCGACTAGTCAACATTAAAACGAAGACGCCCGTGCGGCTTTGCATTTCTTGACAAAGGGTGTAGCCAGTCGAATCTGGTAAATTGATGTCAAGAATCACCAAGTCGGGATTGAACTGCTCAAAGAGTGCTAGGGCTGATTTGCCGTCTTCGGCAGCTTCTAACTGATAATCCTGTTTTGAGAGAAAACGGTGAATCAGAGTCCGAATGGCGGGATCATCATCAACTACAAGAATCTTTTTGGCTTGAGCCATGACCATAACCTTTACGTTAATCGGTGAGCTTGAACAGGTCGAGAGAAATTTATCTTTGTCAGAGAGCCTTGAAAGCTAGGTAAGGAATTGCACGCAACTCATGCACCTTGCTCTGAATAGACTCACAATAAATATATACTCGGCATCAGGGGTAAGAACAGAAACAATTATCAATTCAATGATTTATGGCGCACAGAGCTACATTTAATGAGCTTTTGAGTGGAGTTGCTAGACTTTTAGCGTAAAGCATAATTGCAAGTAATCTTTATATTGACCCTATTTGAGAAAACAGGATAGATGATTACACTTATGACTATCGGAATAATTCCACCCCGTTATTATGGCTACACGAACTCAATTAAGTCGGCATTTCAAATCAGAATCGGGTGATACTAGAAGCTCTAGGGTATTTCACTAGATTTTTTATTAAAAATATCAAAATATCAATTGAATTAGCGGGAGTCTCTGGAGGTTGTCAATGAGCGGTAATAGTCACTACGAGATACTTGGGGTCAATGAAAACTCGTCGTTTGATGAGATTCAGGAGGCTCGAAACATTCTTTTGGAAGAAAAAGGTGGCGATCGCCAGCAGACTGAAGCAATTGAGGCTGCCTATGACGCCATCCTGATGGATCGGCTGCGTCTTCGTCAAGAAGGCAAGATTAAAGTTCCTGAACGGATTCGTTTTCCTGAACGTTTGGTGGAGGCGCCTCCAGACTTCGCCCCATTAGCCCCACAGCAAGCTCCTGGGTGGTTAAAGAACTTATTTGACAAGCCAGTGTCGTCAGACCTCGTTTTGCCAGGTGGGCTGTTCTTAGGTATGGGAGCTTTGAGCCTACTGCTAGGCAATCCAACCGTTCCTTTGGCTTTGGGGGTAGGGCTAAGCTTGTACTTCCTCAACCGTAAGGAGAAGAAGTTCTTACGGGCATTCTTACTAACCTTGGGCGGTTTAGTGGTGGGCTGCGTGATAGGGCTACAAATTGGCGGACTATTGGCGAGCCAACTGGCATCGATTTCGATCATGCTAGAGACGTTTGCGGCTGGAGTAGCGCTGCTTGTAATGTGGCTAGTCAGCAGCTTCTTGCGCTAACAGGGGCATCTTAGGCAAGTTAGGCTTAGGCAAGTTATGCAAGCCCAGTCTGCTTGCCTCGGTAGAGCGCTGTCAGGGCACCAATGCCGTACTTAATAATAATCTCCCCAACGATCAGTTTAACCATCTGAGAAATGGGGAGCTGTCCGAGAAAGGCAATCGACCAGAAGATGACCGTATCGAGAGGCACCGATATGGCATTACTGCCCATGACCCGAACGAACCAGGATTTTTGCAGCAGCCATTGGTAGATTGCAGTATCGGCGGTTTCTGAAAGAATAATTGCGACAAAAGACGCAATGATGATGCGGATATCGACTTGTAGCACCGAACTCATGACAACGTTGGCGATCGCCGCCAGAGCAATAGTTAGGTAAACGGCAGACCTGCCATAGTGATGGAGGCGATCGCGCTGGGTGAAGGTGACACCAAAAATAAACGTGCCGAGTGCTACCTGCCCATAAATTGGCAGAGGAATAAACCAGTCTGGTGTAGTGGTGTAATTGGCACCCAGAACTGCCAGAATATAAATCAAGCTGTGAAGAATCATCCGATCGCCCTTTGAGAACAAGCCATCTTGCAGTGTACATCCTGCTAGGAGTTGAGAGGCGCGAAAGAAGTTAAAGTTCGGGGGCTTGCTCAGGATCTTCAGATTTAGAAGAGGTGAAGAGTCCTGCTTTGAGCGTGAAATCGATGTTGGCGGTCGTAGGGATTGTGCGGATGGTTCCAGCGGAAGAAGTGCTGACAGTGGTTTGATGACAGAGCAACGTCAGCACACAGGAACACACTGCTAGCAGGCATAAATCAAGATTTCGCCCTGACTTGAGCCATTCGCTAGGGTAGGCGAGAGCGAAGTCGCTGGAATTCCTTTGTTGTTGCACCGTTCTCATGATTTTCATCTATCCGTTAACGCAAAATCTAATGATAGTTCAGACTGTTCCTTAGAGGATGTCTGAAAAGTATCGTCAATCATCTGTAGGGGCGTGGCATTCGGTCAAAAAATTCTCGACACGCCGAAAAATGGTCGTCCGAATGCCGCGCCCTGACTCTCGGATGTCACATCTACGACTTTTCAGACGTCTTCTTAGGCTGCCCAGTTCCAGGAAGAAGGTTAGGGGTTATTCCATAATTCTCACCTGTGATCCATTTTCGGTCTTGTAGACTTCGATGCGAGTTTGAAAGGCTTCTTTTAAGTGAGGCATGTGTGTCACAGTCAGGATGCAAGCAAAATCGGCAGCGATCGCATTAATAGAGCTAATCAGGCGATCGCACCCTGCTTCGTCTTGGGTGCCAAAGCCTTCATCGACAATAAGAAGCTGTAATGCCGTGCCCGATCGCTGTGCCAGCAAACGGGCAAGCGCGAGACGAATGGCAAAGTTAACCCGGAATGCTTCGCCACCAGAGTAAGTTTCGTAGGGGCGAGTGCCGTGGATGTCGCTGATCAAGATATCTAAGGTTTCCGTTAGTTTAGGATTAGAAATTTTAGATTTGCGGTTAGAGCGTTGAGTGACGAATTGAATGTGGAGTTGGTTAGCGCTCAGGCGTCCCAAAATTTGGTTAGCTTCGGCTTCGAGTTGAGGTAAAACGTTTTCGATCATTAAAGCCTGTAATCCGTTTTTGCCAAAGGCTTGGGAAAGTTCTTGGTGAACTCTCAGATGGTGGCGGGTGGTTTGAAGCTGCGTAGTTAGTTCAATATGCTGAGTTTTGAAGGCTTCAAGGTGTTGCTGTTGCTGTTGCAACCGACCGAGTTGGGCAAGATGATGATCGAGTTGGGTACGATTTTGGTGGATTTGGGCTTCTAGGGTTTGAATCTCTAGGCTGGGGTCAAGATTATTTTGAAGGAGATTTTGGAGGGATTGTTCTTGGGCAGTGACGGTTTGGAGCGCCTGGTGACGATCGCCTGCCAAAACCGTAAGCTCTTGCGATCGCTGTTGAACGGGAGGATAGTGGTGCTGCGCCTGAAGCAGTTCTTGATAACGCAATTGTGAGGGCTGTGCCTGCCGCAGGGTTTGGCGAAGAGCAGTGTGCTGGTCTAAGCTATAGCCGATAGTGGATAGATGGCGATCGAGTTCATCAATTTTTTGTTGCAGGGGGGCGCAGGCAACGGCTTCCAGAGAAGCTTCAAGCTGGGCAATAGAGGCGGCAAACTCTGGCAACCGCTGTTCAACCTGGGCTTGTCGTCGTTGCGCCTGCTTGATTTCGGCTTGCTTAATTTCTGCCCAGCGGTAACGATCGACCTGACCTCTTGCCAGGGCGTGATTTTTATCGTCATAGTTCAACTGTTGCAAACTGGCATCAATTAGATGAAGTTCTTCCGCTAAATCAACGGCATAATCGTTCTGTTGAAGCGATCGCTCAATCTCTAGTTGCTCTGCCAAAATTTGCTGAAGCCGATCTAAGCCTTCTACAGAACGTTGGAGCTGCTCTTGTAATTGTCCCCGTCGCTCTAATGCCAAGCCATAGTGAACCAGCTCTTTATCTACATCGCGGTATTCTTGGCGAAGCACGCGAATTTCTCGGTCAGAGGTCGTCAGTTGTTCGCGGAGTACCCAAAGCTGGCGACGGATTTCTTGTTGCTCGTGTTGGTGCTGCTGAAGAACGTGCTGCCAATGCTGTTCATCGAGAGGGCGATCGCACAGCGGGCAAGGGGGATAGGGTTGAGCCGGGCGGACAGCAGGGTAATAATCAGCAGAGAACAGAGGCAGATGCTCGATCGAAACCTCTGTACTGGGTTGGTAGAGGGCATAGGGTGAGCCGCCTCTAGAGCCGTTTTCTTCGAGGGCAGCGGGTGCCGTGCTGATCATTTCCTGAGTTTCTTGATGGACTTCTTTCTGTGGCTGTTCTCGTCGGAGTAGCAAAAGCTTTTGATCAAGCTCTGCTAGTTCCCGCTCAAACTCTCGCTGCCGCTCCTGCAAACGCTCTAAAAAATTGCGGCGTTCTACGCCTTTTTCCCGGACTTGCTGTTGATAAGCGCGGCGTTTTTCGAGATGGTCGATTTGCTCAGTGATTTCTAGGATGATGCGCTGCAAATGAGGCTGTTGCTGTTGTTGAGCTTCTAGCTGTTGCTGCAAAGACTGGAGTTCTTCGAGGCGTGCCATGAGCCGTGCTTGAGCGCGATCGAGCTGAGTTTGCAGTTGATGGCGGCGTTGAGTCAGGGGTGACGATTTCATCTGGAGTTGATCTAGTTCTGCCAACCTAGTTCGCGCCCGTCGAAGCTGCTCTAGGGCGGTTTCAATTTCGTCAGCCTTGCCAAGGATTTGTTGATTCTCTTGCTGTTGTTGCTGAAGCACGTCTTGCTGTGCTTGTGCTTGTCTGAGCTGATCCTTGAGAGTAGCGATTTGCTCGGCTTGTTGTTGTAAAAGCTGTTGCCGTTGAATTTGGATAGCTTGATGAGTTTGAAATTTGGCGGTTTGAATTTCTTCTTCTGACTGAAGGGCTTGATACTGGGCGTAACGGGCAGCGATCGCCTCTCCCTCTGTCAAGATATTTTCTAGCTGTTGCTGCCGCTGTTGCGAGTCATTTAAGTCTTGCCGCAATCGTTGGCAATCCTGTTGCAAATGCTGCTGCTGTTGCTGTTGCCCCGTTAGCTGTTGCCGCCAGTCTTGCTGCTGCTGCTGGGTTTGTTGCAATTGGCGAAGGCGATCGCCCTGGTCAGTCTGCTGCTGTCGCGTTTGGGTCAGTGCAACGGTGAGGTTGGCTTCTTCGATCGCCAGTCTCTCGCCTTGACGTAACTGTGTAGATGATTCTTCGAGGCTGCGTTCTAGAACAGTCAGCTCTGCCTTGAACTGCCTTGCTTTTTCCTTAGCTTGCTCAGCAATCTCGTCGTACTGGTTGAGCTTAAGCAAGTCGGCAAGAATTTGTTTGCGATCGCTAGGGCGCTTCAGCATGAACTCATCTGCCCGTCCCTGCCGCAAATAGGCTGAGTTAATGAAAGTATCGTAGTCTAACCGTAAGTGCTGGGAAATGACCTGTTGAGTTGCCCGCACGCCTTTTTCAGTGAGCGATCGAAAGCCCGTAGGCGAGAGGACTTGGAACTCAAGGGTGGTGGCTTGCCCTCGGTAGCGACTGCGAATAATGCGATAGGTTTGCTCGTGGCACTGGAACATGAAGTCTACCAGGGCTTCCACTGAGCCTTGATGAATAATGTCGTCTTCAGTGCAGGCGCGGCTTTGCCCCCAAACTGCCCAGGCGATCGCTTCTAATAACGATGACTTGCCAGCTCCATTAGCACCACAAATGCAAGCGACATGAAGCCCTCGAAAGTTGAGAGTCGCCTTACGATAGCTAAGAAAGTTTTTGAGCGTGAGCTGTTGGGGTATCACGAAACCAAGACATGAACCTTATGTCAATAAGATAGCAGTACATTCGCACTTTGGCGTTGCTGAATGAAGATATGAATTTCAAAGCCCCTTTCCTTGAGGAGAGGGGTTTGGGGAGAGGTCTTTCTAGCTGCGTTGCTGACTCAACCTATCCCCTAGCCCCTTTCCTTTAGGAAAGAGGAACTGGATTTTCATATTGCAATTCAGCAGCGCCCGCACTTTAATACTATTGAACTGCGATCGTTTTGAGTCAAAACTAATAAAGCAACCGTTGCCTGAATTCCTCATAAAAAGATTTAACGACTTAAGAATCCTGACAAGCCAAGTTTTCTAGATTTAATTTCTCTGATGCGGCGGTAAGCTCACTTTCTAAAGACAAGCGAACAGAAGTGATTCCTGCCTCCCTATCAAATCCTTGCCAGTTCGTCATTCCTGGCAGATTTTGCAAACTAGGTTGAAAGGGAGACATTGCTAGCTGGCAACCGCCCCAACCGCTCTGAACTGGCACTCCCAGCTTCTGACAACTCCCACCTCGTCGTCCCTCCGCTCGATAGAAAGCGCAATAACGACAGGATGAAATGTTGCCTTCTAGAGATTTCATAATTTTGGTCTTTCCAACGCGAATCTTTAGCCTTCATTCTCATCTATCGCTTTTAGAGGTTTTTCATAGAAAAAAGGCACCTAAGTTTTACCTAGTCTTGGTTCTGACTATTCCAAAGAAAACCTAATATTTTAGATTGTCTTTAGACTCTTGTTACGTTTAAATAAACATTTCCAAAAAATAGAAACTTAGTCAAGATTTTTTAGGTAACTCTACTGATATTGACCAGAAGTACTTAGGGATCACTTTAAAAAAAGAGCAAAGTACTAGCGCAAATACGATCGATCATGAATTAAGAAAAACTAATTTTGAGAAAAGTGAAAAACATTAGGTGACTTAATTTTAGGTAATACTAAAACCAGTTTTTAATAGAAGCACCTTTAATAATGAAAATGAAAATTTTCAATCAAAAAATGCACTTTTATCCGTAGAATTGCTGAATAGCAACACCTTTCTGCCATTCAGCGAACCGATTTATATGTCTTATATAGCAGGCCTAATTGATTCATGAGAGACGCTGTAGAGTGTGTTATCGAAGCGTAACGCACTGAATGCTCCAGCTATAGTGCGTTACGCTTCGATAACACACTCTACAAAATTCTTACAACTCATTAAGGATCGCTATATGTCCCATTTGATACCTCTCAATCGAGAAACTGCCCATCATCTTCTGAAGCAGTTTGACTCGCTCAACCCTGGATCTAAAGAACCCACCAATCGAGACGGTATTCAGCAGGCATTGTTGCTGGTTGCAGGTCAGTCTGATTATCAAATGCTAGGGGTTTGTGCCGACGACTTAGATCAAGGAATCCGGGCTTTGGCAGGCTACGCTAAGGCTTTAAGCTATAGTCCAAACATCAATCTAGAGCCTGTTGAAGGGTCGGTCTATATCAAGTTCAATCCTACTTCTGCCCAATGTTATGCTAGCCCCTACGATGGAGAGCATCGGGGTGTCCTGGTCTCTTGTCAATCTTCTGACGACACAGACATTAACGAGATGTACGGGCATTTGCCCTTAGATTTGTTTGAGCACTCAGTCTAAGTTAAGAGGAGTTTGAAAAGTTATCGATGTGACATAAGGGCGTAGCACTCGGACAATGCTTTTTCGGTGAGTCCGAGTACTTTTTAGCCGAATGCCGCGCCCCTACAGAGTGTTGGCGATACTTTTCAAATATGATCTCAGAGCGACTTTATCCTTTTTTGAAAGCCTTAATTGGCAAAGTCCTTAATTGGCAATAGTTGTAGCGTGACAGATTCTCCTTAGACTTTTCTTAATATTGGTTAAACGCTGGATGTTTGAAAAGTTTGGAGAGCCTGTCTGGAATCCAATCACTGCTGAGAATAACTCTAATTTCAAATAGCTAAAGTCGAGCTAAGCGCCTACCCATTTTTTCATTTGACCACACTGCGCCACAAACTCTCCCAGATTTTCGCAAACTGATTATTCCAAAGCTGCGTCAATTGCAGCCATAGCTCTTCGGGGCCCACTCCAAAAAAAGCTGTAGCCCCAGCACTATTGCCGCGATCGCCAACGCAGTGCCAATGGTTGCTTTCCAGGGTTATTTCATTCTAAATAGCTTCTTCAACAACTTCAGCCCATAACCTGCTTTCCGCCTTGCCTGTGCCATATTAGTTTCTCCGGCATCCCGATAGAGGTTGAGGGCTAGATTCCG
>Ga0105044_10005133_pt1 | contig 18042 bp, 14 predicted proteins | sample MAT01_FD_78092 | JGI IMG/M metagenome (GOLD analysis project Ga0105044, IMG submission 78092) | Freshwater microbial communities from Lake Fryxell liftoff mats and glacier meltwater in Antarctica - MAT-01 | ecosystem: Environmental > Aquatic > Freshwater > Ice > Liftoff microbial mat | place...
CACGCACGCGGCGATCACCATGCCCATCGGCTCAGTGCGGGCTCTGGACGACCTGGCTGGCGACAAGCTCCTCGCCTTGTTCGGTAGAGCCGCACCAAGGGACTTCGTCGACGTGCATGCACTGCGCGACCACTTCACCCGGCGCACGCTCGAGGCGCTCGCAGCAGCGAAGGATCTCGGCTTCAATCTCGCCGTGTTGCGCGATGCGTTCGGTGTGCTCGACGACCTTCCGCGCAGCGCATTCGAGGTGGACGACGCGACCTTCGCCCTCCTCCGAACGGAGTTCCACAGCTGGCGCGACGGAATCGGGCCCGACTGATTGGCTCGGCGATGGCATTGACGCCCTCGACGTCAAGGGTCGCGAGCAGCCTCTTTGGCGCTCATCTGAGGATCTGTGTGAAAGGCGTGGAGGTACCGCGCCGGGGAGTCGATTGGTTCACGGCTTCACAGCGAGCTTCGCGACATCCCACCCATACAGAACGTCGTAACGGAAAGGTCTGCTGCAGAGCGCAGTCGTTCGAGTATTGCAAGTTCCTCATGCGCTTCCATAGGCCTGCTCGTGGTCGACACCCGGAGGAGGGTCGGTGCGCGCAAGACGGGCAGCCAACACTCCCGTCTGTTGAGCCAGGCCCGGTCAGCTGGACTGCAGGCGTCACCCACAGCGCTGTGATTGCGGTTGAGCAATTTCCAATGCGGAACACATGGGAGTGGGATGACACTGAACCTGCATCGAGAAATTGGAGGTCCCATGAATCGACGGAGTGGACTCAAGGTGTCGGTGTGTGTCGTGCTGGTTGCGGCGTATCTGGCGGCGAGCGGCACGACGGCTAGCCAAGCTGTCTCGACGGACGACACGGGCGACAAACCCGACCCGCTGGCAGTCCTGTCCAAAGACCAGCGTGAACGGTTCCTCGCTGAGAACGCCGATGGGCCGATGGTCATCAACTGGACCGAAACCCCGTACGAAAAGGCGCTGGCTCAAACCCTCGCCGAACTACAACCAGACGTCATCTCCGAACTGCCGGATCCATTGAGTTTCCCGAACGTTGCGAATGATGGCTTGAAGCCACCGGACCTGTCGACAATTGCCCCGTCCCGCACACGCCAGCGTTGTTAGCTGACACTGCCGAAGATCCCTCAGCGGAAGGCTTGAGGTCGGACCCGAACTATCAGTCAGATCATGTGAACTACTCGAACCTTGGGGCAGTCGTCAGAATCGACTACGCCCTGTTACTCAACCCACCGACGTCGACAAGCACCTTCTGTGATGGGAGCACAGCCGGTTGCTTCTGGTTCGACGCCGCCCAAGGACGGAACACGGACGGCTACTACCTCCACTGGGGACCCCAACGCGGCAACAGCGCGAACGGGGTGTCAGGAAGCTCTTGGAGATTGGCGCTCTCGGGCTACTTCCCGAGTGGAGGCTTCTTCGGCGGCATGTCCATGGCAGGCAACGCAGCGGTCACCACGCAGACATGGCATGTCATCAGTCTTCGAATGGTCGAGACAGCGCAGTATCCAGGATGGGTGGCGCACTGGAAGATCTACCTCGACAACATTGAGAAGGGCGACGTCTGGATCGGCGGACTATTCCTCGACATCGACACATCGTTCTGGCAGGAGGTTTACGAAACCGATGGACCGTGCACGACAACTCGGGGCGCAAGCCTTTTCGACAACGTCACCTACAACCGCCTGTTTGATCCCGTCACCTACTCGGTGAGCACCGGCACCGTCTCGTATGAAGCGACCTGCACGAACACGAACTTCGGGCCGGGATACGGTGCGGCCGTGGACCTCCGCCAGATCACACGAACGGTGACAAATGGATCAGCCATCGCCTTCTAGCTGCAAAGCAGTCGTCGGTTCGGCGGCCCTCGCCCTCGCACTTTGCGTCTCGCTGACGAGCTGCTCGTCGACCTCAGAGGGCGCCGCCCCAGAATCTGCTCCATCCGACCAATCGTCACCGGCGGACGAGTCGGCTGCACGGTCTGCAGCACCTCGAGCGCCGGTGGTCGCTGCTGACACAGCGCCTGTCATCACGATGCCACCGGTGCAGGAGTTCTCGATGACGTTCACGGGTGCGTTCACAGCAGATGATGCTCAGCTAATCCGTGTCGCTCAACCCGATTACCAGATGACTCCGCTCATGACTTTCGACGACCCCCGGGATGGTCCGACAGTTGTGGTTCAAGGCAGCGTTCGCCAAGACGGCGAACGCATCCTCACGACGATCTACTACGAAGCCGGAGCGTCACAACCGACATGGTCGTTGAGAGCCGATCCCGCGTTCGCAATCGATTGCACCGGAGGCGTTGTCACGACACTGCGCTCGGACCCCGCTGGCTGCGACTCAGGAATCGTTCAGCAGTGGACCGAAGGCGACAGCGTGTGGACATTAGAAGGCCAATCGCTGACGTCCGCCTCCAACCCGATCGAACGGCTGTCTTCCATCGGTTAACACCAGAGCCGCTGGGGACATGCGTTCAAGAGCCGAAGACACGGGCGAACAAACCCGGTTTGCTGTAGCGGTCAGCTCAACCCGACGAACAACGGATCGTCTGCAGCCGGAACACGCTGCACGATGTTGGCACGCAGACCGACAGCCTCCAGACGTTCAAGAAGCTCGCCGAGCTCCTCGGAGTCCGCGACCACGTTGCCGGTGTCGTCCAGTGCCACCCAGCGGCCCGGGAAGAGTTCAACGAGCTCAGCCCTCACCCTGTGAAAAGTACCAGCTCTCCGCCGCCGCACCGCGACGGCGTTCGGTTCAACGCCGCGCTGTTGATTTGCCACCTCGTCGGGGCCAATCTCAGGGCCAGCCAAATTCCCAGCCAATTCTTGTGCTGTGACCATTCCGTGACCAAGCGGCGTGTTTCGTGGGCCGAAATAGCATCTGACCTGCATGTTTATGGCGGAGGTGGACGGGAATCGAACCCAGCTCGGAACACCGATTCTGACTGCGACCTACACGTCGTTAACGGCCCTGCGACTTTTCGAGAGCGCCCCAGGGCTGGGAACCTCGGTTCGGCCCGGCTAGCTAGTTGTATCCGGCTGGGCAAAGAGTGGAGCGGGTGACGGGAATCGAACCCGCATGGCCAGCTTGGAAGGCTGGAACTCTAGCCATTGAGCTACACCCGCGAGGTGTGCGGCGAGGAGCCTACCGTCGCAGCCCTCTGGCTCAGTAGGCGTTTACCGTCGACTGGAACTTCTGCATCAGGTGCGGGCCGGCCGCGATCGGTGCGTACTTCGGCTGCGCGCCGGCCGGTAGGCAGGTGGCCAGGCACTCGATGCTGGCATCCCAGTTTGCGTTGTGGAAGAACGCGATTGATTGCCGGCGGCCCTGCGGTACCTGTACGCGATGCATTGTCGAGCGCCAGCGGTCGTTTGTCCAGCGTGCCATCGCGTCACCAAGGTTGACAACGAACGACCCAGGCTCGGCACGCACATCGTGCCAGTTGCCGTTGTCGTCGGTGACCTGCAATCCACCCTGCACCGGGTCGGCCAGCAAGATGGTGAGCGTGCCGTAGTCGGTATGGGCACTGGCCCCGAGTTGGCCGGGGGCAACGTCGGATTGAGGTGGGTAGTTCAAGGCCCGCATTGCACTGGTGTGGCGGCAGATCATCGGGTCGAAGTGGTATTCGGGGATGTCGAGGCCAATCGCCATCAGGCGCAGCAGTCGTGCAGCCAGTTCGCTGAGTGAACGGAAGTACTGCTCCCATGCAGGTTGCAAGAGCGGCACAGTGTCGGGCCAGAGGTTTGGCGACCAGGCGAACTCTTCGTCCGGGTCGATGATGGTGTGTGTTGGCAGGTCGACCGGGCCGATCGCATAACTCTCCTTGAGATCGGGCGCGCCGCCGTTACCCAGCGACTTCGCCAGGGTCTCGCCAGCGATCGGGGAGTAGCCGTAGGGGTAGCCGGGGCGCGGCATCGCGACGCTCATCTTGTCGGCGAGCGGCAGATCGAAGAACGTGCGAGCGGTGGTCCAGGCACCGTCAATCACACCGTTTGGAACGCCATGACCGACAACGGTGAGGAACCCGACGCGCTCGCAGGCGGCGTTGATCTCGGCGGCAGCGTTCGGCCGACTGACATCGATGATTGGCACCCAGCTGACCACGACGCGACTCCCGCCCCGGCGCGATCTGTTCACCCGCCGTCTCACCAACTGTAGTGAGCACGACGTGCGCGGGCGCTGCCCGCTGTTGTCGTGCGTCAAGAGTCGTCGCGCAGCCACCGTCGTCGGCGGGGCTTGGCCACCGTTGGCCAGATTCGCTTGAACTGTCTCCGCGTCGCGCGCACCTCGGCTCGTTGCGCATCATGCAGTAGACCGAGCGCGTAGCCGCCAGGGCCGCCGACCCCCTTGCTTGCCGCAAGCGCTGCTGCAGCCTCGGCTGCGACGGCCGCATCCTGATGACCACCGAGCAGCTCGGTCACCAGCTCCAGTTGCGCGGCGAGTTGCTTGGCTGGCCGTCCGAACACGGGCACGAGCGCGTCTGCTGCGTAGCGGGCTTGCTTGGCTCGAATGCGTGCTGCGTGCCACGCCTCGTCCGGGCCGTTCTGGCGCAGTGCCCGCACCGCGCGAGCCAACCGCCTCCAGGTGGAGCGCATCAGCGGTGGCAGTGCGTCGCCCGCTGTTGCCGACGAGGCTGCAGAGAGCCGAGGGGCGCTTGCCGCCTCGACCAACGCATCCAAGAGGGCCAGGTAGCGCGCCGACTGCATGGCGGCGGTCACATCGAGCGCGGCCGTGTGTTCGTCTCGGCTGAGTTCGCGCCGTACTACCATTACGGCCCGCCCGGTGCCCTTCACGTCGATCTTGGCGAGACCGTCCAGCAGTCGGATTTCCAATACTTCATTGTCGCGGGCAGCGCCTAGCTCGCCGGCAATCCAGGACAGTTCCTCGCGGAGGTCTGCCGCCCACTCGGCATCGAGCAGTGCAGCGAAGACCTTCAACGCGCTGCGCAATCGTCGCGCAGCCACGCGCATCTGGTGGACGGAATCGGGAAGGCTGCGCCGTACACCGAGTTCGTGCTTGATGAACGCAGTGACGTGTCGAGCGAGAAGGTTTTGAATGGCGTCGCCAGCGGAGTCGTGCGGCCGAACTTTCCGTGGCGTGGGCACGTCGGGCGGCTCGATCGCTCGCGGTCCGAGCGCCCGAACCACCTTCGAGGCGAAACCGCCTTCGGTTGCGCCAGCGGCAAGAAGCGCGGCAACGATCGAATCGAGGTCTTTGGCGGACCGCCCCTCCGCGGCCTCCACCTCCAACTCGCGAAAGCGGCTGACAACCTTGCCGCCGATGATGACCGAGACACGGTCGTCCGTCAGTTCTGCCAACGCCACACCGTGCCCGTCGTACACCAGCGAGGGTCGACGCTCTGTGCGCAATGTTGCCACTGGCACCAGTTCCGCGCCGCGAGTCATACCCAACGCAATGCGGGTCAGAGCGGCCGGCGGTTGGCCAGCCGACGCGAGCGGAAGTTGCACCTCGTCGCGTGTGGCCTCTTCGGCATGCGGCAGCTTGAGGTGCCACCCGTCATCGCTGCCTCCGGTGCGCCGACGCATCGTCATGCGATTGCGCGCCAGCCGCAGATCGGCGGTGTCGAAGTAGTCGGCTGTGAGTCGCAGTGTGGGCTGCAGCAGCACCTTGCCGATGCCGTCACTCGCGCCACTCATTGCTGGAAGCCGGAATCGTGCCGGCACATCCAACTTGCGTTCTATCTCCCGATGCACCTTCGGTTCTGTCACGATCTGACCGTACCCGCCCTCTGCGCGTCACAAACGTCGGCCTCCCCCTGCACCAGCCGTCGCCGCAGCGTTGGCGGTGGCTATCGGTGTGAAACGATGCAACTCGTGATGGCCGGTGGCCACCACCGTCTCGTCGTCTCATCTGGAGAAGCAACACAATGTCAGCCACGCCCAGCCGTTTCCCCGGCGTCATCGTTCCGCTGGTGACTCCGTTCCGCGACGACGGTTCACTGGCGCAGGAAGTGCTGCCGCAGCTGATCGACTTCGTCTTGGATGCGGGCGTGACCGGTCTGGTGTTGGCGGGCACCACGGGCGAGGGCTATGCGCTGAGCATGGACGAGCGGGCGCTGCTGCTGCAGACTGCGATGGATGAGATCGGCGGGCGGGTGCCCGTGCTGGCCGGCGTCGGCGGAACGGCCACGCGTGAGGCACTGGCACAGGCACAGATGGCGGTCGAGGCGGGGGTGCACGGCCTGATGGTGGCCGCGCCGGCGTACTGCCTGCCCACCGGCCCCGAGCTGGGCGAACACGTATTGCAGGTACTGCGTGCAACCCAGCTGCCAATCGTGCTCTACGACTATCCGGCGCGGACTGGTGTGCAGTTCGGCGTCGACTCGCTGGACCTCCTGGCTGGTCACCCCTTGGTGGTGGGCATCAAGGAGGCAAGTGGCGATCTCGCCCGCATCGCCATGTTGCACGATCGATACGGCGACGACCTGGCCATCGTGTCGGGCAGCGACACGCTGGCGATGCACTACTTCGAGAGCGGTAGCGACTGCTGGATCGCCGGTTTCGCCAACGCCCTGCCGGCCGAGCATGTCGAGATGCTCGCTGCGGCACAGCGCGACGACATGGCGGCGGGTTGGGAAATGCAGCACAGTCTGAAACCCATCCTCACCGACGTCGAGAACGACCACTACATCGCCCGCACTCGCTTCGCCTTGGTCGCTCGCGGCATCCCCGTCGGAGCGCCCCGTGCGCCGTTGCAGGCACTCGGGCCCGACGACAGTGCCGCCATGCGCGCTCACCTGGTCGCGCTCGGCCACCTCGCTGCCTCGTGAGCTCGACGCGCACAGCTGATGTGGTCGTGATCGGCGGCGGCATCGTTGGCCGCTCGGTTGCGTCGTCGGCGGCGCGGCGCGGCATGACGGTGATTGTCGTCGAACCGATGTCGGCGACGTTTGGAACATCGTCGGCCAACGCCGGGCATCTCGTTCCCAGTCACCGGGTTCCGTTCGCCGCGCCAGGCATGGTGCGCGCTGGATTGCGCAGCCTGGCCGTGCGTGACGGTGCGTTCGCAATCGCGCCGCGGGCAGCGCTTGGACTGGTGCCGTGGCTAATGCGGTTCGCTCGCTCCAGCACGCAGGCCAACGTTGCCCGCGGTGTTCCGGTGCTGCGTCAGCTGCTGGAATCGACCGTTGATGAACTGCAGCGGCTGCGGGGCGCTGGGGCCGATCTTGATGCGGCGGATGGTGGGATCCTGCAGGTGTGTTCCTCCTCCGCCGGTCTCGAGGGTCTCCACCACGAGGCGGAGGTCTGGGGCAAGTGGGGCGTGCGCACCGAGGCACTCGATGCATCGGCGTTGCGTGCCCAGGAACCGATGCTCAATGACTCGGTGGTGGGTGCGGTGCGCCTGGCCGACGACGGGCGTTTCGACCCGGCTCTGTTGCTGGCGGCGGTGACCGCGGAGGGCGACCTGCATGGCGTTGATACGTTGACGGCGCGGGTGGCGCGCATCGAACAGCGCGGGGACCAGTTGGCTCGTGTCCATACATCTGATGGCGTGCTCGATGCTCGGCGAGTGGTGGTGGCCGCCGGCGTATGGACGCCGTCGCTGTGTCGTCCGTTGGGCGCCCGGTTGCCCATCGTGGCGGCCCGCGGTAACAGCGTCACCCTGCCCGACACTGCGCGACCGAACAGCCCGATGTTGCTCGTCGAGCAGCGGATGGCCCTCAACCCACTCGCGCAGGGTCTGCGCCTCACCGGTGGCTTTCGTCTGACACGCCCGAACGATCGCGAGGTCAACCCGAAGCGGTCTCGTGAGCTAGTGGAGCGCGCCGCGCAGGTGCTGACGATTCCAGCGGACACCTCGGCCGCCAACGAGTGGACCGGCTTGCGGCCGGCAACGACAGATGGCCTGCCGATCATCGGCGCGCTGGCTTGTGCGCCAGCGGTGATTGTTGCTGCCGGCCACGGCATGCTTGGCTCGACCACCGGGCCTGGCACCGGTGAGGTGGTGGCCGCGCTGCTGGCGGGCGAGGTGTGGCCATTCGATGCTGCGGCAGTGTCACCAGATCGATTCGCACGAACAAGCTCACGAACAAGCTCACGAACAAGCTCACGAACAAGCTCACGAACAAGCTCACGACAGGGGAGTGGACGATGAGGACCCAACGAGTGTTGCACTGCGTGGAGTCGCATACCGAAGGGATGCCCACACGAGTGGTCGTGGGTGGTGTCGCGCCGATTCCCGGCGACACGATGGAGGCCCGTCGGCAGTGGTTCATGACCAACACCGACTCGCTGCGCACGTTGCTGATGCACGAGCCACGCGGCCACGCCGCGATGAGCGGGGCAATCCTGCAGCCCCCGACGCGTGCCGACGCGGATTGGGGTGTGCTGTACATCGAAGTCACCGGCTGTTTGCCGATGTGCGGCCACGGCACGATCGGCGTTGCGACCGTGTTGGTGGAGACAGGGATGGTGGCGGTGACCGAGCCGGTGACGACCATTCGTCTCGACACACCGGCGGGGTTGGTGATCGCCGAGGTGGCGGTGGACGATGGACGTGCGATGGCGGTCACGATTCGCAATGTGCCATCGTTCGTGGCGGCGCTGGACTGCACCGTCAACGTGCCCGGCCTCGGCGAGGTTCGCTACGACATGGCGTTTGGCGGCAACTTCTACGCCATCGTTGAACTGGCAGAGATCGGCGTGCCCTACGGCAAGGAGCACGCACGCACGCTGCTCGACACGGGCATGACCATCCTGCACGAGATCAACGCGAGCGACTCTCCAGTGCACCCGACCGAACCGAGCATCAACGGCTGTCACCACGTCCAGTTGGTGGCACCCGGCAGCGATGCGCAACATTCGCGCCACGCAATGGTGATTGCGCCCGGGTACTTCGACCGTTCGCCGTGCGGCACCGGTACCAGTGCCCGCGTCGCACAACTGCATGCCCGTGGGCTGCTGGCGCTGCACACCGACTTCCTCAACGAGTCGCTGCTCGGCACTCACTTCGTCGGGCGCCTCGTCGATACCGCAGAAGTCGCCGGCATCCCCGCAGTCGTTCCAACCATCACCGGCCGAGCCTGGGTGACCGGCACCTCGCAGCAATTCCTCGACGAACGCGACCCATTCCCTCACGGCTTCCTGATCGGCTGACGCGCCATGCGCAGCGCACAACTCAACGGCATCGACGTGTACTACGAGGTGCATGGCAGCGCCCACGACTTCTTTTGCTGAACGGCTCGGGCGGCACCATCATCGGGGCTGCGCCGATGGTTCCAAAGCTGGCTGCGCACTTCGAGGTCTTGATCCACGACCAGCGCGCATTGGGCTGTACGACGGTTCCGTACGACCAACCGACCATGGCTGACTGCGCATCAGATGCGGCGGCGCTACTCGATCATGTCGGTTGGCCCACGACGCTGGTGTTCGGCATCAGTTTCGGAGGGATGGTTGCTCTAGAGTTCGCCGTCACATGGCCGGCACGCATGAACCGGTGGCGCTGCTGTGCACTTCCCCCGGTGGCGCCGGAGGCAGTAGCTCTCCGTTGCACACAGTGGCAGCGACGCCGACAGACGAGCAGGCCCGATTGCGGCTGCACCTCGCCGACAGCCGCTACACACCCGAGTTTCTGGCTGCGAATCCGTTCGATCAGCGTCTCGCAGAGCTCGGCGCAGCTGGCCGCGCTGCGCCTCGGACTGGCTCTCAGCTGCGAGGAGAGGCGATGCAGCTCATTGCTCGGAGCCATCACGACGTGTGGGCCAGTCTGGGCACCGTTGCCAGCCCCCTGCTCGTCGCGTTCGGTCGGTTCGATGCGTTGGCGCCGCCGACGAACAGCGAAGCCCTCGCGAGTCGCGTCGCCAGCCGCGAACCTCGCGGCCATCAAGGCGGCCACGGGTTCGTCTGGCAGGACCGCCAGGCCTGGCCCGACATCGTCAGCTTCCTGTCGGCGGTCCGGCGGCCGAAGTCTGGGTGTCCTGGGTTCCGGATTGCGGGACTGGACGCGCCCAGAGCCGGACCTGGCACGGAATCCGCCCAGAAACAAGTTGCGCGCGCAAATGGGGCTTTCTGGTGTCAGTGCGGAGTACCGCAACGGAGTGGGTCCACTGAAGGTGAACCCAGTGCGGCACAATGGCCCCCATGTACGTGCCTGACATTCTCACTGCTCCATTGCGTCGTACGGATGACCGAACCAGCGACTATCCGTTGCTCGACGACGGTGAGGTGCAGATCGGCATCTGGGAATGTACGCCCGGTGCCCTCCGTGATGGTGCCGGCGACTTCGACGAGACGATGTACATGGTTGCCGGTCGTGTCTCGGTGGCACACGGCAGGGGCACATACGACGCAGCGCCAGGCACCCTGTGGACCACTCCGCGCAATTGGGCCAGCGAGTGGGACGTTCACCAGACCATCCGCAAGCTCTACGTCATCGACCAGCGACCTGGCGTGGCCGCCGAGTCGGCTCACATTCCCATCGCCCACACAGTCCGGCTCGGCGAGCCGGCGCGCCGACCCGTGGTGCTCGCAGGCGATCCGCACGAATCCAGTCTCACCCTCTGGGCGAAGAACCAGTTGGACTGCGGCGTGTGGGAATGCACGCCGGGCGAGTTCCCGTTCCGCCGCGATGGGTACGACGAGGTTTTCTGCGTACTCGGCGGCCACGCGACGTTGCATGTCGATGCCGCTGAAGGGGCCGGGCACGCGTTCGACCTGCGGGCCGGCAGCGTGCTGCTGACCCCCACTGGCATGACCGGACGATGGGTCGTGCACGAAACGATTCGCAAGGCCTACACGATCGTGCATCGCTGAACGGACGTAGACTCGCCTTTCACCAAATCGGGAGGTTCATACCTATGGGTACCGGAGCTATCGCCGGCATTGTTGTCGCCGTCATCGTTGTGCTGACCATCCTCACCGGCTTACGTACGGTGAATCAAGGCACTGTCGCCGTCACCACCATTTTCGGAAAGTACCGCCGCACACTGCGGCCGGGCCTCAACGTGGTGGTGCCCTTCATCGAGAAGATCTTCCGCCGCATCAGCGTGCAGAACCGCGCCGTCGAGCTGCAGTTCCAGGCCATCACGTTCGACCAGGCCAACGTCTACTTCACGGCGATGATGGTGTACGGAGCCATCAGCGAGACCGAGGACACGGTCAAGAACATCGCCTTCAAGTTCGTCAGCGAGAAGGACTTCCTCACCGCCCTGGTTCGCAGCGTCGAAGGCAGCACCCGCGGTTTCGTGGCCACGAAGAAGCAGGCCGAGATTTTGGTTCTGCGCGCCGAGATCGTCGCCGAAGTCAAGGACAACCTCGACCACGTCATCGAGACCTGGGGTTTCCACCTCATCGACCTCCAGCTCAACGACATCACTTTCGACCAGGCGATCACTACGTCGATGGCACAGGTTGTTGCCAGCAACAACCTGAAGGCCGCCGCCACCAACGAGGGCGACGCGCTGCTCATTCGCAAGACCAAGGAAGCCGAAGCGCTGGGTACCGCCGTGCGCATCGAGGCCGAGGCCGAGCGAACTGCCGCTCAGTTGCGTGGCCAGGGTGTGGCGCTGTTCCGCGAGGAGGTGGCACGTGGCCTTGCTTCGGCCACCAGCACAGTTGATTCGTCGCTCATCTTGTTCTCGATGTGGACCGAGACAATCCGCCAGATGGCCGAGCACGGCAAGGGCAACGTGCTGTTCCTCGATGGCTCGCCGGAAGGGATGCAGGCGCAGATGAAGGATCTCATGGCGCTGCAGCAGCTGAACACAGTGAAGGATCAGCCGCCGCAATGACCAGTCTGTATTCCCGCCCCGTGACGGTTCACCAGCGGCCCGAACTGCAGGCCCTGATGCAGACCGACCGCACGCTCGACCCGGGCATCACCCTGCCCGCCAGCTGGTATCACGACCCGCAGATCTGGCAGCGCGAGCGTTGGCCAATCTTCGGCAGCAATTGGGTACATGTTGCGTACGACCATCAGTTGCGCAACAGCGGCGACTATGTCACCGAGAATCTGGCCGGCTGGCCCATCTTCATTCGGCGCAAGGACGATGGCACGCTCAGCGCGTTTTACAACATGTGCCCGCACCGAGCCGGCCCGATCGTTTTCGAAGGCGAAGGCTGCTCGAAGAACGTCGTGTGCAAGTACCACGGCTGGGCGTTCAACGCCGACGGAAAACTGCTGAGCGCCCGCGATTTCGGCGCCGAAGCCCCCGACAACATGGACCTCACCGCCATTCAGGTGGGCTCGTGGCGGGGCATGGTCTTCGTGTGCCTCAACCCTGCCATCGCTCCATTGCACGAGTGGCTCGGCGAATTCCCCAAAGAGGTCGAGAGCGTGCCGCTGGAGAGCTATCGCTTCCACAGCAAGAGCGTGCGCCACGTTGCCTGCAACTGGAAGACCTACGGCGACAACTTCCTCGAGGGCTATCACTTGCCCACCACGCACCCGGCAATGAGCCGCGATGCCGATGCGTTGAACTACAAGGTCGTCTACAAGGGCGACCCGCGGTGGAACATTCACACGATGCCGCCGCGCGACGCGAGCACGTTTGGTGTGTTCGGCTATTTCTGGCCGACGTTCGCGTTCGACGTGTTCCCTGGCGGTTTCGCGGTCGAGCGTTGGCTACCACGCGGCCACACCCACAGCGACCTGATCTTCGAGTACTTCTTCGATGACGACGCGGATGGCATCGAAGACATCGTGAAGTTCAGTGAGGAGGTTGCCGACGAAGACGCGCGCATGTGCGAGCACGTGCAGCGCAACCTCGATGCGGGCAACTACAACACTGGCGTGCTCAGCCCGAAGTGGGAGTACCCGTTGGCCATCTTCCACAGCATGATTCGTGAGGCCATTGGTTCCGTCGATGGCGACGAGCGCTAGCCGGTGAGCGGAAAGCCCAGTACGTCTCGCTTCCTTTGGCAACGGCTTGAGGCATTCCACGGATTGATCTACTTCGTTCCCGAGGCCGACCAGCACTACACAGCGCTTGGCCTCGACTCGGGCATGATGGGCTACTTCTCATCTCGCGCCTGCGCCATGGGCCCTGTCCCTGCCGAGTTGGTGGTGGCCACCTTCTACAACTTCGAGCCCGGTCGCATTCGTGCGCTGGTGCCCCAGGCTTGGGAGCGCACCACCGCCCCTGCGTTGTGGCATGCGCGGCTGGCCGCTGCCGATGCTGCGCTGGCGCGGATCTTCGGTGAGCGTCTGTCGCGGCCGGATATCGCCGAGGCCGCTGATGTACTGCGCTCCATCATCGACGCCTGCGCACCAGAGGGCCGTCCGCTGTTCGCTGGTCACCTGGCACAGCAGTGGCCCACCGAGCCGCACATGGCGTTGTGGTTCGCAATCACGCTGCTACGCGAGTTTCGTGGCGATGGCCACATCGCAGCCCTCACCGTCGAAGGGGTGTCGGGGATCGAAGCGCTGGTCATTCATGGCGCCAGTGGCGTGGTGCCCGCAGCAGTGCTGCAAGCGACGCGTGGCTGGAGCAACGAGGCCTGGGCGACGGCCGTCGAGCGCCTGCAGCAGCGCGGATGGGTCGATGACAACATGCTCACGCCCACTGGCCAGACGCATCGCAATCGTGTCGAGCAGTACACCGACGAACTGGCGGCGGCCCCCTGGGCGCGACTCTCGGACGCCCAGGTCACCACGCTGGCCGAACTGGGCAAGGAACTCAGCACCGCCATCGTCGCCGCCGGTACGTTTCCTGGTCGCTAACTCCGTTACTGCCTAGTGAGGCTAGTCGGGGAGAGGAGACTCGAACTTCCGGCCTCCTGCTCCAATTGTTGCCGCAGCGGTGGTCGGGTTCATGCTCGGCCCACTGTGCGAGAACCCTCGGCGTGTGGGCCATCCATTGCAGCGAGAACTCGCGGGTCTGTGGTCGGCACGGCGTGGTGCCTATCGCGTGGTCGACGAGATCGACGACGGCCACGCGATGATCACGGTCCTGCGGATCGAGCACCGTTCGGACGTCTATCGCCCGAGATGGCGCCGTCCTGATCCTCGATCCGAACCGTGCACCACCCGATGGGCTGGCGGTCGACGGAGCGTGTGACAGCAATCGAACGCAATCTCAGGTCGAGTGGTCGGTCATCATCAAACTTGATCGCTGCTCGCAACAGGCTGCTGACTCTCCCGGTCACCGTCAGCCGAAGCCGACTCCTCATCCGAGAAGCGTGGACCTATCGGCGGAACCTCATCGGTCAAGGACGCGGTGTACGTCGTCCTGGCACCCACCTGGACTCGCCGCTGCTCACCGGCGACAGAAGGATCGGTGGCGAGCCGAACCTTCCGTATCAGACCTGGTCAGACTAGTCGGGGAGAGGAGACTCGAACTCCCGGCCTCCTGCTCCCAAAGCAGACTGGAGCCGTTTTCATTGGTGTTGTCCTGTGTTGCATTCTGCTGATAAACACCAGGTGAGCAGGGATGTTCTGGAATTTGGCGTGAGTTGTCAACACTCGACAACACAGGGCGGTGCACGTCGGATTGATACATTTCTGATACATCGCGGGTGCCGGGGCGCCGGGTCGTAGCCCGGATCACGGCGCTGAGGGGGCGTCGGCGGCGGACGTCCGAGCGTCGCCGGCATTCATCCACAGCGCGCTGCTGACGTCCGTTGGATGGTATGCATCACGAAATCGCGAGTTGGCAGCCATCTCACGGTTGTGGTGCATCTTGTGATGATCGACGAGCAGCCGACATCTCCTGCTGCGGGTGGCGACTTTTGCCCTCTGTAAGGGGTGTGAGGTTTCTCGCTGTTCCCCGTTTTGGGTCGCTGGCATCCCGTTCTTGTGCAGTGATGTGTGACGCGTGCAGTGCTGGGGAGGCGTGACTCCGATGAGCCAGATGATCGAGCCCGTTGGTGCGGCGCCGACAGGCCCGCCGGACTTCCTCACGTTGGATGAGGCAGCGGCGGTGTTGCGCGTTGGGCGAAGCACCGCATATCGCGAGGCGAACGCGTTCGAGGCCTCCGGTGGGACGACCGGCATTCCGGTGGTTCGTTACGGCAAGCAGTTCCGGGTGCCGCGGTGCCGGCTCGAGGAGCAGCTCGGTGGTCCGCTCACGTGGCCACTTCCGAACGAAGTCGCGATCGAAGCCTCGACCGCGATGAAGCCGATTAAGAGCGTGAAGCGCATCGTTGCGTCGCGTTCGACCGCTCAGTTGTCGTTGGCGATCGAGTCCTGAGGTGATCGCGATGACCGCTCGCCGAACGACGCGACTGATGATTGACAGACAGGTGCCCGCGAGCCGCGGGGGGTGGTCATGTTGCGGGTGACGACGTTGTACGCGGGCTCCGCAGCGGCGACAGCGCTCTACTACACGAAGTATTTGACGCAGGCGCCGGGTGAGCAGCCTGGTGTGTGGTTGGGCGGGCAGTCTGACGGTCTGGGGTTGTCGGGCGAGGTGTCCACGGAGGTGCTCAAGTTGTTGCTCACTGGTTGCGACCCGACAACCGGCGCGTCCCTCGGGTACCCGCTACGCGATCGGGCGAGTGCGAACGGGACAGTGATCCGGGCGGTAGCGGGGTTCGACGCGACGGTGTCGGCGCCGAAGTCGTTGTCGGTGTGGTGGGCGCTGACCGGAGATGAAGGCCTCGCCGAATGCCACGACGTCGCCGTCAACGCGGTCGTCGACTACGTCGAACGATTCGGGTCGACGACCAGGATCCGTTCGAATGGTGGGCGGTTGCATCCCGACAGCCAGGGTCTGATCGTGGCCGCGTTCCGCCAGACAACGTCGCGGTTGGACGACCCGCAATTGCACACGCACCTGGTGATCTCGGCCAAGGTGCAGACCGGAGACGGCCGCTGGTTGGCGTTGGACGCTCGTGTGTTGAAGCAGCATCAGCGTGCGTTGGGTGGTCTGTATCAGTCGGTGTTACGCGCCGAGCTCACCGACCGCTACGGCGTTGGGTTCGCTGAGATCGTGAACGGCCATGCGGAGATCGCCGGTGTCCCGACGGAGTTGATCGGCCAGTTCTCCAAGCGCGCCGCCCAGGTCAAGGACGAGTTGCAGACCAAGGTTGCCGGGTTCCGCCAACGCGAGGGCCGCCACCCGACCCGCTTCGAACACGCTGCGTTGGAGCGCGAGGCCGCTGCTGACACCCGTGCCCGCAAGACCGGCAACAGCGACGTGGATCTCCCTGCACGGTGGCGCAACGAAGCTGCAGGCATCGGGGTCACCGCCGAGTCGCTCGGAGAGGCGATCCATTCGGCTCATCGGGCGACCGTGCAACCGGTGAAAGTGAGTGTTGCGGAGGTGATCGAGGATCTGTCCGGGGCGAGGTCGGCGTGGCATCGGATGGATGTCCTGCGCGCGATCACCGACCGGCTGCGTCCGCAACATGGGATGTCCGGGGTGCGGTGGGCGCAACAACTGGACAGGTCAGTGAATCGCGTCCTCGATCACTGTGTCGACCTCGACCCTGAGGGTGACGGACCGCGCCGGGCGTCGGATGGCAGGTCGGTGTGGATCGAACCCGTCGCCGGTCAGGTGACCAGCCACCAGGTGCTCGCCCAAGAAGAAGCCATCCTTGCTTGGGTTGCCGACGCACAGCTCGACGATCCGGCACCGTCGACGACCGTCAACCGTGCGGGCCTCGATGTGCTCCAGGCCTACGCAGCAGCGGCCGCAGCTGGGGAGGATCGGGCAGTGGTGATCGTTGGACCCGCCGGCACCGGCAAGACCACCACCCTGCGTGCAGCGGTCACGGATCTGCATCAACACGGCCGACGGGTGTTCGGTGTCGCGCCGACGGCGAAGGCTGCCAAGGTCCTGGGTCAGGAGACCGGCATGCACGCGGACACGGTTGCCAAGCTGTTGCATGAGTGGGCACGACCCGATGGCCCCAAGACGCAATGGTGTCTGCCGTCGGGGACGACAGTAATCGTCGATGAGGCCGGCATGTTGTCAACTCCGGACCTGAGTCGGCTCACCCTGCTGGCGACGAGGGAGCGGTGGCGGTTGGTGTTGGTTGGTGATCACCGCCAGCTGCAAGCGGTCGGTCGTGGCGGGCTGTTCGCTGAGATCTGCGCGACAGGTCGCACGATCGAGTTGGAGCAGGTCCACCGGTTCACCAACGAGTGGGAAGCCGCTGCGTCGCTGCGCTTGCGTCACGGTGATCTGCGCGCCCTCAACGCGTACGAGACCCACGGTCGGATCATCCCGGGCAGCTTCGCCGAGCATCTCGAAGCGATCGTCGACGTGTGGATGCAACACTATGCAGCCGGTGAGACGGTCGCGATCACCGCCGCGACCAACGAGCATGTCGACGCAATCAACCAAATTATCCGCCAACGCCGAGCGCGTGACGGTGACACCGACACCACCGTGGTCGGCTCGATCGCCGACGGTGTAGTCGCAGTTGGGGATGTGGTCGCGACCCGCCGCAACCACCGCCAGTTGCACACCACCAGCGGCGACATCGTCCGCAACCGCGAACTGTGGACCGTCACCGCCATCAACGACGCAGGCGACCTCACGGTCACTGATCTCGCCGGCACGGGCACTGTGACCCTGCCCGCGGACTACGTCCTCGAGCATGTGCGACTCGGATACGCGGCCACCGAATACGGCACACAATCCGCAACCGAGACCGCCTCGATCACACTGGCCACCCCAGCAACAACCGGTCGCGGGTTGTACGTCGCAATGACCCGCGGCCGCGACGACAACCATGTCTACGTCGTCACCGACACCCACGAGATGGCCGAGGCACGCGACATCCTCGAAGGGATCGTGGCCTGCGATCGTGCCGACGTCCCAGCCGTGGTGCAACGCCGCCAGCTCGCCCAACAGGACCGCCAGCCACCGCGGTTGCAGCCCAGGTTTCAGGTTCCCGATTGGTTCCACGACCTACGCGCCGACGCCGTCATCGATTATCGGGAGGTACGCGACGTGCTCGACGACTCGATGGCTACAAGGGCGCGACTAGCCGAGACCTTCGAGGTCGCGTCGCAACGGATCGCCGACGCGAACACCATGTGTGCTCCGTTCGACACCGAACTCGACGCCGCGCACAAGACCGTGAAACACGCCGAGGCCGCACAGCGTGCCGCGCAGCACC
>Ga0105044_10005136_pt1 | contig 18036 bp, 21 predicted proteins | sample MAT01_FD_78092 | JGI IMG/M metagenome (GOLD analysis project Ga0105044, IMG submission 78092) | Freshwater microbial communities from Lake Fryxell liftoff mats and glacier meltwater in Antarctica - MAT-01 | ecosystem: Environmental > Aquatic > Freshwater > Ice > Liftoff microbial mat | place...
CACCGAGAAGGTGTTGGCGGCAATGAATGGCCAGGCCTCACCCATGGCTGCGCAAACCTTGCGAACCCCGCGCAAGCACTCCCAGTCCGACCTGATGCTGGAAACGACGGTCGATGTGCCGCTGATCCTGGTCGCGCACGACCTGTCGCCGGCTGACATGCTGCAGTTCAAGAGAAGCATTTTTGCCGGATTCGTCACCGATGTGGGAGGCCGAACCTCGCACACTGCCATCGTGGCGCGCAGCATGGACATTCCTGCAGTGGTAGGCGCGCGGCTGTCCAGCCATCTGATCCGGCAGGACGATTGGGTCATCGTCGATGGCGATGCGGGGGTCGTGATTGTCGATCCGTCAGCCATCGTGCTGGCCGAATACGGCTTCCGGCAACGCCAGGTCGCGATGGAGCGTGGGCGTCTGGCGCGACTGCTGCACACGCCCGCTGTCACGATGGACGGGCAGAAGGTCGAGTTGCTGGCCAACATCGAGATGCCTGACGACGCGGCCGCGGCGATCCAGGCGGGCGCGGTGGGGGTGGGATTGTTTCGCAGCGAATTCCTCTTCATGGGGCGAAACGGCAAGTTGCCGGATGAGGAGGAACAGTACCTGGCCTATCGCCGCGCGCTCGAGGGCATGCAAGGCCTGCCGGTGACGATTCGCACCGTCGACATCGGATCGGACAAGCCGCTGGATCGAGCGGCGCGGGAGGAATCGCACCTCAATCCCGCATTGGGATTGCGCGCGATCCGGTGGAGCCTGACCGATCCGGACATGTTCCTGACGCAATTGCGCGCGATCCTGCGCGCGGCAGCCCATGGGCAGGTCAACCTGCTGATACCGATGCTGGCCCATGCCCGCGAGATTCGCCAGACCCTCACGCTGCTCGACCAGGCGCGCGCACAGTTGGACAAACGGGGTGTCACGTACGGCGCGCTGCGGCTGGGCGCCATGATCGAGATTCCCGCAGCAGCATTGACACTCAAGCTGTTCTTGAAATATTTCGACTTCCTGTCCATAGGCACCAACGACCTTATCCAGTACACGTTGGCGATCGACCGGGCCGATGAGTCGGTGGCGCACCTCTACGACCCGCTGCATCCGGCCGTGCTGCAACTGGTGGCGGACACGATTGCACAGTGCAATGCGCAAGGCAAAGGGGTGAGTGTGTGTGGCGAGATGGCGGGTGATGTCACCTTCACGCGGCTGCTGCTCGGTATGGGGCTGCGCAGTTTTTCCATGCACCCGGCGCAGATCTTGGCGGTCAAGCACGAGGTGCTGCGCGCCGATACCGGCAAGCTTGCGGCATGGGCCCGTGCCGTTCTCGAAGCGGAGGACCCGGCGGCCGTTTTCGCCGGTTGAGCGAGTCCGTACGACTGGCCGCCGATGTCGGTCAGGCCGCGCGTGTACCCAGCCAGGCGGCGCCGACAATCATTGCTGCGGCCAGCACGATGCTCCAGCTGAACGGTCCGGCGCCGAGCAGCGTCAGCACCGCGGTCGAGGTCAGTGGTGTGAGGTAACTCAGGATGCCGATCTGGCGCGGATCACCGAGCTTGAGGGCCTTGTCCCACAAGAGAAACGCGCCGCCCAACGGACCCAGACCCGCGAGCACGAGCAATCCCCATTCGTTCGGTGTGAGTGTGGTGGCCGGCTCGAGCAGCCAGTGGCAGCACAACGACAAGATGCCCGATACCAGGCCAAACAGGCCGACCGCCGCCGTAGGGAAAGGGTGGACGCGCCTTGTCAGCAGCGAATAGCTGGCCCAGATCAATGCTGAGGCGAGTGCCAGTAGATACCCCCAGGACCAGGGGCCGAGCGCGCCATCACCCCCGCCAAGAATCGCCACGGCCGCACCCGCGAATCCCAGCAGTGCAGCCAGATAGTGGGTCGGGCGCAGTCCCATGCCCGGCAGTACCAGCGGCGCCAGAACGACGATGAACAGGGGCCACAGGTAGTTCACCAGGTTGGCTTGCACGGGCGGCGCCGTGCGCAATGCGAGAAACAACAGGAAGTGAAACCCGAACAAGCCTGCCACTCCCATGCCCAAGGTGCCGGCCGGGATCGACCAAAGCCGGGGCTGGCGCACTACCAAAGGCCAGGTTGGTGTACTGCCTATGACCAGTGCGACGCCTGTGAGCAGGAATGGCGGAACGGTCTTGAGCGCCACTCCCAGCGCGGCGAGCGTCGCCCACAGCGCAATCGCCCCGAGGGCATACCAGGTAGCGGAGCGGGAGTCACCTTGCAGTGCAAGGCGTTGTTGCCGCACCTGTTGCATCGGGTTCAGGTGGTAAGAACCGGGTTCAGCACCCCGTGCGCCTGCTGATCAGCGTGGTAACTTGAACGCACCATCGCGCCAACGGCAGCGTGGACGAATCCCATGGCGTAGGCTTCCCGTTCGAACATCTTGAAGGTGTCGGGGTGGACGTAACGCTTGACGGTCAGGTGGCTGCTGCTGGGCGCCAGATACTGGCCGATCGTCAGCATGTTGATGCCGTGTTCGCGCATGTCGCGCATCGCGTGCAGGATTTCTTCGTCGGTCTCGCCCAGGCCCACCATCAGTCCGCTCTTGGTGGGCACTTGCGGGAACAGGGTCTTGAACTTCTTGAGCAGGTTCAGGCTGAAGGCATAGTCCGAGCCAGGGCGCGCCTCCTTGTATAGACGCGCGATGGTCTCCAGGTTGTGGTTCATCACATCGGGCGGCGCTGCCTTCAGGATCTCCAGTGCGCGGTCGTCGCGGCCACGAAAGTCCGGCACCAGAATCTCGATCTGGGTCTGTGGAGACGCTTGCCGGATCTGGCGGATGCAGTCGACGAAATGTCCGCTGCCGCCGTCACGCAGGTCGTCGCGATCAACGCTGGTGATCACCACGTATTTCAACGCCAGAGCTGCAATCGTGTTGGCCAGGTTCTTTGGCTCGTTCACGTCGAGCGGGTCCGGACGGCCGTGTCCTACATCGCAGAAAGGGCAGCGCCGCGTGCATTTGTCGCCCATGATCATGAACGTGGCGGTGCCCTTGCCGAAACATTCCCCGATGTTGGGGCAGGATGCCTCCTCGCAGACAGTGACCAACTGGTTCTTGCGCAAGATGTCCTTGATCTCGTAGAAACGCGTCGTTGGCGACCCCGCCTTGACGCGGATCCAAGGCGGTTTTTTCAGGATTTCACCAGGCACCACCTTGACCGGGATGCGCGAGAGCTTGGCGCCTGCCTTCTGTTTCTGGCTGGCATCGTAGGCCTGTGGCGATTGCGCCTCTCGGATGACGGTTGGTGTGGGGTTGCTCATGTCGTGGAGGGCGTCGCCGTTACGGCGCCAGGTAGGTGATGAGCTTGTTGCTCAATACGTCAGCCGCCTCGGACCAGCCAACGGACGCGCCCATTGTAGAAAGATCGACGGTTTGCAGCCCGGTATAACCACAAGGGTTGATGCGCGAGAAGGGTTCCAGGTCCATCCCCACGTTCAGCGCCACGCCGTGATAAGTACAGTTGCGGCTCACCTTGATGCCCAGCGCGGCGATCTTCCCCAGGCCCGCAAAGTCAATCGGGGCTGGAGGCTCGGTCTTTTGCATTGCCGCCTTGCCGAGCCCCCGGGGGCGCTGTGCCAGCATCGCGTGGCCTGACGGGTCGTCCAGCCGGACATAGATGCCGGGCGCGCCACCGACCCGATGCCCGGTTACTCCAAAATGGGACAGCGTGCGAATCACGGCCTCTTCGATCCGGTGCACGTATTCCTTGACGAAGTAGCCGGCGCGTTTGAGGTCAAGCAGCGGATATGCCACCACCTGGCCGGGGCCGTGGAAAGTGACCTGTCCGCCGCGGTTGGTCGCGATCACCGCAATGGAGCCCGGGTTCAGAATATGCTCGGCCCGACCGGCCAGGCCCTGCGTGTAGACGGCAGGGTGTTCACAGATCCACAAGGCATCGGGCGTTTGCGCTCTGCGTTGCGCCGTGAACTCCTGCATCGCCCGGTATGTCGGCAGGTACTCCACCAGTCCCAACGATCGGATCTGCATCGTCAAGCTGTGCTAACTTTCATAATGCCCACTCTTCACCCCGCAACATGAAGGTTAATTCGCGTTAAAGGACCACCTTGACCATCGGGTGTGTCGACAAGGTTCGGTACAACTCGTCGAGCTGTTCCCGGCTGGTGGCTGTGACGGTAATGGTTACGCCGAGGTACTTGCCGCCACTGCTTTCACGCAGTTCGATTGTCGACGGGTCGAAGTTCGGGTCGAAGTGTTTGGCGACCGTTGTCACCGCATGCACGAATCCTTCGACGCGGGCCCCCATGACCTTGATCGGAAACAGGGACGGATATTCGATCAGCGATTTGTCTGCATTGGTCATCGAAAAAACTCGGTGCGGCGGTGGCAACGCAACATGAAGGCAGGGCGCACTCCGATCAGGTGGCAGATGCCTGCTTGGCCAGCTGGTAAGCCGCGTAGAGTTGTTTTCCGATCGGACCGGGAGATCCCCGATGCGCCGGATGGCCAACCGGTTGGCCATCCAGTGTGGTGACGGCGATCACCTCCTTGGTTGCGCTGGAAAGCAGCAACTCGTCTGCGGACAATACTTCCTCGCGGCTGATGCGGCGCAACTCGAAACCCAGTCCGAGCCCGGCGCACAGTTCCGCGATCAAGCCATAACGAATGCCCTCGAGTACCAGGTTGTCCCTCGGCGTGCCCAGCACCTTGCCATCCTTGACGACCCACACGTTGCTGGAGGCCGCCTCGCTGAGAAAGCCGTGGCGAAACATGACCGTTTCCAGCGCACCCGCGTCGAAACTTATCTGGCGCGCGAACACCGAACCGAGCAGGCTCGTGCTCTTGATGTGGGCCTTTTCCCACCGAAAATCATTGGCTGTCACGCAGACGACACCGGATTCGATCTGCTCTTCAGTGGGTGGGCGCATCACGTTGGCCATTGCAAACACCGTTGGTTCGATGTCGGTGGGCATGACATGGTCGCGCATCGCAACGCCACGGGTGATCTGGATGTAGACCAGTTGGTTCAATTCATCAGCCGCTACCCCGGCCGCCTTGGCGCCGTGGCCGATCAGCCCTGTCGCAATGCCAAGCCACTGCTCGCGGCTGTTGGGGTTGACCATGCGCATTTCAACCAGACTACGCTCCAGCCGCGCCATGTGCTGCGCAAACCGGAATGGCCGTCCCGCGTAGACCGGCACGACCTCATAGATTCCATCGCCAAAAATGAAGCCGCGGTCCATCACGCTGATTTTGGCGTCGCATAGTGGCGTAAATGCACCGTTGAGGTAGCAGGGGGTCGACGGCAGTTGATTCATGGCGCGATTATCGTGCCAGTTGCCAGGCAGGTTTTGATGCCCCGCGGCGGCGATCATGACTCTGTGGCTGGGCTGCCGCGACTCGCACTGTCCGCAACCGGACACGCCTGCGGCAACCTGCCGCGTCACAGCGGAACTCAGCTGTTTGAGGGCCCGAAATCGCCACAACATTTATCGCCGCATCGAATGCTCCTGGGCTTTGCTTATAATCAGCGGCTTTGCAGAACTTCAGGCATCAGATCGGGCGTTGTTTCATATGAGATATTTGCCCTACGATGATGATGAAGTTGCGGGAAAACCTGAAAAGTTCAAGCCGCTGAGCGCCGAAGAGGCGCGAGAACTGCGTGAGCGCAATCCGTCGGTGCCGCCATGGAAGGTGGTGCTTGGCCAGGGAGTGGTGGGTCTGTTGGTGGCGTTGGTCTCCTGGGTCATCACTGGAAGTCAGAGCGTTGGTTGGTCGGCTGCCTATGGTGCGCTGGCTGTTGTGCTTCCGGCGGCATTGTTTGCCCGGGGCCTGACCGGACGATTTGCATCCCTGAATGCCGGAACTGCGGTTTTTGGGTTCTTCCTTTGGGAGATGGTCAAGATTATCTTGACAGTGGCGATGTTGATCGCTGCGCCAAGCCTGGTGGTGGCATTGAGCTGGCCGTCATTGCTGGTTGGACTGGTGCTGACGATGAAGGTTTATTGGGTTGCGTTGGTTTTCGCACCTCGCAAAAGGCAACAAAAAGTCGGATAAAAACAGATGGCTGCTGAAAACGGACCTAGCGCGGGCGAATACATCGTTCACCACCTGACGCATCTGCAGAACACCAAGGCCAAGGCGGTCGTGGATTTCTCGGTGTTCAATCTGGACTCATTGTTTTTTTCGATCACATTGGGTGTGCTTATGTGCTGGCTGCTTTGGCTGGCTGCGCGCAATGCGACATCCGGTGTACCGGGTCGGTTCCAGGCGGCGGTCGAGATTCTGGTCGAAATGGTCGATTCGCAGGCCAAAGGTATTGTGCACAACGCCAATAGCCGCAAACTTGTGTCGCCGCTCGCGCTGGTAGTGTTCGTCTGGATCTTCCTGCTCAATGCAATGGACCTGCTGCCGGTTGACCTGCTGCCGGTCATCTGGGAGACGATTTTCAGTGCCGCTGGTGGCGATCCGCACCATGCCTATCTGCGTGTGGTGCCTACGGCTGACCTGTCGATCGCGATGGGCTTGTCAGTTTCGGTGCTGATCGTGTGTCTGGTCTACAACGTCAAGATCAAGGGATTGGGCGGCTGGATTCACGAATTGTTCACCGCCCCGTTCGGTGCGCATCCACTCTTGTGGCCCTTCAATTTCGCCATGCAGTTGATCGAGTTCATCGCCAAGACCGTGTCGCACGGCATGCGACTGTTCGGCAACATGTATGCAGGCGAACTCATTTTCATGCTGATTGCCCTCATGGGGGGTGCGTGGGCGTTCACGGCCACCGGCATTGGCCTGGCGATTGGCCACATCATTGCAGGTACGGCGTGGGCGATCTTCCACATCCTGATCATCACGCTGCAGGCTTTTGTGTTCATGATGCTGACCCTGGTCTATATCGGCCAGGCGCATGACTCGCACTAGAGTTCCGTTACGTTCTCAATTTTCGTTTTTTCTTTTCTCGTCAACCAAAGTCCTTTAGGAGTCATCATGGAAGTAATTAGCTCTGTTGCACTGGCCGCCGGCCTCATCATCGGTCTCGGCGCCGTCGGTGCCTGTATCGGCATCGGCATCATGGGCAGCAAATACCTTGAGTCTGCGGCGCGTCAGCCCGAGCTGATGGGCGAATTGCAGACCAAGATGTTCCTGCTGGCCGGCCTGATCGACGCGGCGTTCATTATCGGTACCGGTATCGCGCTGTGGTTCGCCACTGCCAACCCGTTCCTGGCCCAGATCGCCAACCTGCCGAAGTGAGTTTTTCTTGGCGGAATCAACGTCATTCCCTGGTGCCTTGTGCTCCGGGGTGAAGGATGAAAAGTGAGCATTACCGGTACCCTCATCATTCAGATGATCGTGTTCCTGATTCTGGTCGGGTTCACGATGAAATTTGTCTGGCCTCCGATTGCCAGTGCGTTGGACGAGCGCGCCAGCAAGATCGCTGACGGCCTGGCTGCTGCAGACAAGGCCAAGTCCGAGTTGTCCTCCGCCAACCAGCGTGTGGAAGCTGAACTTGCCAAGTCGCGCACCGAAACGGCCGCCAGACTTGCTGACGCCGAGCGTCGTGCACAGACCATCATCGAGCAGGCCAAGGCCAGCGCCGTGGAAGAGGGCAACAAGATCGTTGCTGCCGCTCGCGCTGAAGCCGAGCAGCAGACCGTCAAAGCGCGCGATTCATTGCGCGACCAGGTAGCGGCATTGGCCGTCAAGGGCGCCGAGCAGATTTTGCGCAAGGAAGTCAATGCTGGCGTTCATGCCGATCTGCTCAACCGGCTCAAGACCGAGCTGTAAGAGGACTGTATGGCCGAACTTGCCACTATCGCCCGTCCCTATGCGGAAGCCCTGTTCAAGTCGGCCAAGGCCGATCTGAGTGGTGCCGCGAGCTGGCTGGACCAGTTTGCAGTCATTGCAGGCAACTCGCAGCTGCTGCAGTTCGCGGACAACCCCAAGGTCACCGACGAGCAGGTCTTCGATCTGTTCGCCGGTGTTGCCAAGGCGGCTTTGCCCGATAGTGCCAAGAACTTTCTGCGCATCGTCATTGAAAACGGCCGTGTGGACGTCTTGCCCGAGATCGCTGCGCAATTCCGCGCGCTGGTTAATGCGCTGGGCGGCTCGTCGGATGCTGTCGTGTACAGCGCATTTGCCATTGACGACAAGGCACTGGCCGAACTTACCGGCGTGTTGGAAAAGCGCTTCGGGCGCAAGCTCAACGCGACGATGCAGCTTGACGAGTCCCTGATCGGGGGCGTTCGTGTGGTGGTGGGTGACGAGGTGCTCGACACATCGGTCAGATCCCGCCTGGATCAAATGAAAATTGCGCTGACCGCCTGAGCCCGGCGCTTCGGTGACAGCCCACTAAAGAAAGAAGGAAAGAGTCATGCAACTCAATCCCGCAGAAATCTCAGAACTGATCAAGAGCCGTATCGAGGGCCTGACGGCCAGCGCGGACATCCGCAACCAGGGTACTGTCGTGTCGGTGTCCGACGGTATTTGCCGCATCCATGGCCTGTCCGACGTGATGCAGGGCGAAATGTTGGAGTTTCCTGCGGGAAGCGACGGTCTGCCCACTTATGGGCTGGCGTTGAACCTTGAGCGTGACTCGGTGGGCTCCGTGATTCTGGGCGAATACGAGCACATTTCCGAAGGCGATACCGTCAAATGCACGGGTCGTATTCTGGAAGTGCCGGTTGGCCCCGAGTTGATCGGCCGCGTTGTCAATGCACTGGGCCAGCCGATCGACGGCAAGGGTCCGGTGAACGCCAAGATGACCGACGTGATTGAAAAAGTCGCGCCCGGCGTGATCGCCCGTAAATCGGTTGATCAACCGATGCAGACCGGTTTGAAGTCGATCGACTCGATGGTGCCTATCGGTCGCGGCCAGCGCGAGTTGATCATTGGTGACCGCCAGACCGGTAAGACGGCCGTGGCCATCGATGCCATCATCAACCAGAAGGGTCAGAACATGACCTGCGTTTATGTCGCGATTGGCCAGAAGGCATCGTCGATCAAGAACGTGGTGCGTGCCCTCGAGCAAGCCGGGGCAATGGAGTACACCATTGTCGTTGCAGCGTCGGCGTCCGAGTCGGCCGCCATGCAATACGTGTCCGCGTATTCGGGCTGCACGATGGGCGAGTATTTCCGCGACCGGGGCCTGGATGCGCTGATCGTCTATGACGACCTGTCCAAGCAGGCCGTCGCCTACCGCCAGGTGTCCTTGCTGCTGCGCCGCCCACCAGGTCGCGAAGCCTACCCCGGCGACGTGTTCTATCTTCACAGTCGACTGCTCGAGCGGGCCGCACGTGTCAACGCCGACTATGTCGAAGCCTTCACCAAAGGCGAAGTCAAAGGAAAGACCGGTTCGCTGACGGCATTGCCGATCATTGAAACCCAGGCGGGCGACGTCTCCGCGTTTGTTCCGACCAACGTGATTTCGATCACCGACGGCCAGATCTTTTTGGAAACCAGCCTGTTCAACGCGGGCGTTCGGCCGGCGATCAATGCCGGTATCTCGGTTTCCCGCGTGGGTAGTTCCGCCCAGACCAAGGTCATCAAGGCGCAGTCGGGTGGCATTCGTACCGACCTGGCCCAATACCGCGAACTCGCAGCTTTTGCCCAGTTTGCGTCTGACCTGGACGAAGCCACCCGCAAGCAGCTCGACCGCGGTGCACGGGTAACGGAATTGCTGAAACAGAAGCAGTACAGCCCCTTGTCCATCGGCTATATGGCTGCATCCCTGTTCGCAGTGAACAAGGGCTTCATGGATGATGTCGAGGTCAAGAAAATTCTGTCCTTCGAGCACGGGTTGCATGCGTACCTGAAAGACAAACACGCGGACTTGATCGACAAGATCGAAAGCAGCAAGGCCTTGGACAAAGATGCCGAAGCCCAATTGCAGGCTGCGGTGGGTGCATTCAAGAAGACCTTTGCTTGATCGATCCGATGCACGAGGAGCAGGCAATGGACCCCCAAACGCACGGCTGTTCGCTGCCGTCTGACGATTTTCGGTGCCAGGCGGAATCGCAACTACAAGGAGGCAACCATGGCCGCCGGTAAGGAGCTACGCACCAAGATCAAGTCGGTCGAGAACACCAAGAAGATCACCAAGGCCATGGAGATGATCTCCGTGTCCAAGATGCGCAAGGCGCAGGAGCGCATGCGGGCTGCACGCCCCTATAGCGACAAGATTCGCAATATTGCCAGCCACCTTGGCCAGGCCAACCCGGAGTACGTGCACCAGTTCATGAAAATGAACGACGCCAAGTCGGTCGGTTTCATTGTGGTGACGACCGACAAGGGTTTGTGCGGTGGTCTCAACACCAACCTGTTGCGGGCCGTGACGGTCCGCCTGCGGGAAACCCAGGCGGCTGCGAAGACGCCGCAGGCGGTTGCCATCGGTGGCAAGGGCCTGGGCTTCCTCAACCGCATCGGGGCCAAGGTGGTATCGCATGTCACACATCTGGGTGACAAACCCCATCTGGACAAGCTGATCGGACCGGTCAAGGTGCTGTTGGATGCCTATGCACGCGGTGAGTTGAGTGAAGTCTATCTTTGCTACAACAAGTTCGGCAGCACCATGCGCCAGGATCCGACCGTGGAACGGCTGTTGCCGTTGTCCGCCGCCAAGATGCAGGCCGATACCAAGGCCAGCGGTACCCACCATGGCTGGGATTACATCTACGAGCCCGATGCCAAGTCGGTGATCGATGACCTGTTGCTGCGCTACGTCGAAGGCCTGGTCTACCAGGCGCTCGCCGAGAACATGGCGTCGGAGCATGCCGCGCGCATGGTGGCGATGAAGGCGGCCACCGATAACGCGGGCACTGTGATCGGCGAGCTCAAGCTGGTCTACAACAAGACGCGTCAGGCCGCGATCACCAAAGAGTTGTCCGAAATCGTTTCCGGTGCGGCTGCAATCAGCGGCTGATCGCATCCGGATCCCAGTGCAAGATTCAAGTTTGATGGAGCAGAAAATGGCTCAAGCCCAAGGAAAAATAGTTCAGTGTATCGGTGCCGTCGTGGACGTGGAGTTTCCGCGCAACCAGATGCCCCGCATTTACGATGCGCTCAAGATGGACGGCAGTGCGCTGACACTGGAAGTTCAGCAGCAGCTCGGTGATGGCGTTGTGCGCACCATTGCGCTGGGCTCGTCCGATGGCTTGCGCCGCGGCCTGATGGTATCCAACAGCGGCGGCCCCATCATGGTGCCGGTCGGTCCTGCGACTTTGGGCCGGATCATGGACGTGCTCGGCAGCCCGATCGATGAGCGCGGCCCGGTGAGCCAGGAGCGTACCGCGTCGATCCACCGCAAGGCGCCAGCATATGAAGAGCTGTCTCCGTCTCAGGAACTGCTGGAAACCGGCATCAAAGTGATTGACCTGGTGTGCCCGTTCGCCAAGGGCGGCAAGGTGGGTCTGTTCGGTGGCGCCGGTGTCGGCAAGACCGTGAACATGATGGAGTTGATCAACAACATTGCCAAGGCGCACAGCGGTCTGTCGGTGTTTGCCGGTGTGGGGGAGCGGACCCGCGAGGGCAACGACTTCTACCACGAGATGGCGGATTCCGGTGTCGTGAACCTGGAGAAGCTCGAAGACTCCAAGGTGGCCATGGTTTACGGCCAGATGAACGAGCCTCCGGGCAACCGACTGCGCGTCGCGCTGACCGGTCTGACCATCGCCGAATCGTTCCGCGATGAAGGCAAGGACGTCTTGTTCTTCGTGGACAACATTTACCGTTACACGTTGGCCGGCACCGAAGTGTCCGCGCTGCTGGGCCGCATGCCGTCCGCCGTGGGGTACCAGCCAACCTTGGCCGAAGAGATGGGGCGCCTGCAGGAACGTATTACTTCGACCAAGGTCGGCTCCATCACCTCGATCCAGGCCGTCTATGTGCCCGCCGACGACTTGACCGACCCTTCGCCGGCAACGACGTTTGCGCACCTGGATTCGACCGTGGTGTTGTCGCGTGACATTGCCTCGCTGGGGATTTATCCGGCCGTCGATCCGCTGGATTCGACCAGCCGCCAGCTGGACCCGCTGGTCGTGGGTGCCGATCACTACGAAACCGCCCGCGCCGTGCAAGGCACCTTGCAGCGCTACCGGGAGCTGCGCGACATCATCGCCATCATGGGAATGGACGACCTGGCTCCCGAAGACAAGCTCGCAGTGGCGCGTGCGCGCAAGATCCAGCGTTTCCTGAGTCAGCCCTTCCACGTGGCTGAAGTGTTCACGGGTGCGCCCGGAAAATACGTGACGCTGGCCGAAACCATCCGCGGATTCAAGATGATCGTGAACGGTGAGTGCGACCACATGCCCGAGCAGGCCTTCTACATGGTCGGAACCATCGACGAAGCCTTCGAGAAAGCCAAGAAGATGGCCTGATGGCCGCACTTCTTGATTGAACGAAAGGAAATTCCATGGCAACTACGATGCGTGTCGACGTGGTCAGCGCCGAAGAGTCGATCTTCTCGGGCGAAGCCAGGTTCGTGGCACTGCCCGGCGAGGTGGGTGAGCTCGGTATCCTGCCGCGCCATACCCCGCTCATCAGCCGTATCAAGGCGGGTTCGGTGCGAATCGAAATGGCCGATGGCACTGAAGAGTTCGTGTTTGTCGCCGGTGGCATTCTCGAGGTGCAGCCTGACGGCGTGACCGTGTTGTCCGACACAGCCGTTCGCGGCAAGGATCTGGACGACGAGAAAGCCAATCAAGCGAAGCAGGCCGCAGAAGAGGCGCTGAAGAACGCCAAGAGCGAGCTCGACATTGCCAAGGCGCAGTCTGAACTGGCCGTGATGGCGGCGCAGATTACCGCCTTGCGCAAATTTCGCCAGAAGCGCTAAGCCGCCGGCAGGTGCCCGCTCAGGGGCGCTTGCACAAGAACCCCTGTCCTTGCCGACAGGGGTTTTTTGTTGCCCGAACGAATTGACTCAACCCAGCACCGGTATGTCGGGAAGGTCGTTCGAATTGGGTGTCGGTCCGGCGGGAAAATGCTGGACCAATGGCGCGGAGACCTCGGACAAGGCCTGGGTCAACCCGTCCTCGAAGTGTCCGCTGGCGAATGCTGCGCCCATATGTTGCACCATGGCCAGCCACTCACCCGGTTGGACAATGGCATTGAGCCCCCGGTCGGCCACCAGCTCGATCGCATGTTCGGCCAACAACAGATAGAGCAGCACACCATTGTTATGCTGCGTATCCCATACGCGAAGCTTTCCGAACATCGATGTCGCACGTTGACGGGCCAGCGCGTGCACGGGGACTCCTTCCCGCAAGTGCCGCCACAGATACGACAAAGGCAGTGACGCTTCCACATAGATGCGGACCTCACCCGTGTGGCGCGCCTCGCTGGCCGAGACGCGCTGGTGCAGGCGTTCGAGCATGTCCGGATCGATCGTGCGCCGGGTGTCGCTTTCATCCAGCCACAGATGGCGCAAGACGGTCTTGATGCGTTTGAACATGTTCATGACCTACCAGCTACCCGAAGCGCCGCCGCCACCAAAATTGCCGCCGCCGCCCGAACTGAAGCCTCCGCCCCCGCCCCCACCACCGCTGCTACCGCCACCACCAAAACCGCCTCCGCCCCAGCCTGAGCTTCCGCCGCCACCGCGACGACCGCCACCGCCCGGTATCACCAGGCCGGCGATCAATGCATAAAGCAGCGCGGCCAATGCCGCCAGCACCGTAATCCACAGCACAGCGCCGGTCAGGTAGGTCAACACACCTACGCCAGCGCCAGTGACGAGCGCCCCGTTTTTGCGTCCAAACATGCTGCGCATAACGCCGCCGAAAATCGGCACGGTAATCGCGACGAAGATCACGAGGGGTGTCCAATCGAAGGAGCCCGAATCGTCAAAGCTGGAATCGCCGTCGGATGCTGGCGCCGGCAGCGGCTCGCCCGCCACCAGGGCCGCGATCTGATCGACACCGGCCTGCAATCCGCCGGCATAGTCGCCCCGTTTGAAACCGGGCGTGATCGCCCCGTCGATGATGCGTTTGGCGGCAAGGTCGGGAATGGCGCCCTCCAATGTCTTTGCCACCTCGATGCGCAGGCGCCGATCGTTCTTGGCGACGATGACCAGCACACCATCACCCACGTCGCGCCGGCCGATTTTCCAGGTGTTGGCTACACGATTCGCAAAACTGGCGATGTCCTCTGGCTGCGTCGACGGCACCATCAGGACCACGACTTGCGAGCCTTTGCGTGTTTCCAGCGCGGCCAGCGTCGCTTCCAGCGCCGCTGTCTGCCCGGCATCCAGCGTTCCGGTCTGGTCAATGACACGACCGCTGAGGGCGGGAACAGGCAGCACGTCCTGGGCCAACGCCGCGAGGCCAGACAAGCCCAACATGGCCATCAGCAGCCACCGCGACAGCCATCCGGTCGTGCGATACGCGAGCGCGGTAGCGCCAATCACGCCCACAGGATTGAGGCGTCGGGTAGTAAGCTGGCTGGTCTTGAACACTGGCCCTTGTTACTTCTTGTTGAAATCGACGGTCGGAGGAGTCGATATCTGCGCCTCGTTGGCGACCGCAAAGCTCTGTTTGGGCTGGTAGCTGAACACCATCGCCGTCAGATTGCTCGGAAAACTGCGTGCCAGTACGTTGTAGGCCTGGATCGACTGGATATACCGGTTGCGGGCGACCGTGATACGGTTCTCGGTACCCTCGAGTTGCACCCGCAGGTCCGAGAAGCCCTGGTTCGCCTTGAGGTCGGGGTACCGCTCCACCGTCACCATCAGCCGACTCAATGCACTGCCGAGTTCACCCTGGGCGGCCTGGAATTTCTGGAACGTCGCAGGATCGTTGACGGTTTCGGGCGTCACCTGAATCGACGTCGCCTTGGCCCGGGCCTCGATCACCTTGGTCAGGGTTTCCTGTTCGAAGTTGGCCTCGCCTTTGACCGTCGCCACGATGTTGGGAACCAGGTCGGCGCGCCGCTGGTACTGGTTCAGTACCTCGCTCCATGCTGCCTTGGACTGTTCGTCGAGCCGCTGAAAATCGTTATAACCACAACCACTTAAGGTCAGGACCATGCTCAACACCAGTAACAACCGTTTCATGATGACCTTTCGTATCGACTACGCCCAAATAGCACAGGGGGACAGTAGCACAGGTGGGTCGGCATTCTGTTGATTTCAACCCCGCACAAAGGCTGCGCATGATCCCGGCACAATGGGGCCAGATCACCAACAGCCGGTTGCGCCATGCCCAAAGCCAAGACAGCCGCCGTCCTCCTGGGCGGGACCGCCGACGAAACCGAGTCCGTCTTCTACGAGGCGCTGCGGACGGCGGATATTGATCGCCTTATGGCGTGCTGGTCGGACGACGACGACATTGTCTGCGTACACCCGGGCGGGCCACGGATCGTCGGAGCCGTCGCGATCCGGGCCACCTTCGATGCCATTTTCGCAAACGGCAATATCCGTGCCTGGCCGGAGCAGGTGCGCAAGGTAGAGGCGCTGGCAAGCAGCGCGCATACCGTGGTGGAGCGCGTGGAGGTGATTACACCGTCCGGACCCGCCAACGCCTACGTTCTCGCGACCAATGTGTACCACAAGACGGCGCAGGGATGGCGTATGGTGGTGCACCATGCCAGTCCTGGCAGCCAGAGCGAGATGCTCGACATCAGCGACGTGCCCCAGGTGCTGCATTGATGGGCGTGTGGTCGATCGGCAAGCTGCACGGTCGGGATAGGCGATGAACTACGTCGCGCCATTGTGGTTGCCGGGCGGTAACGCGCAGACGATCTGGGCGGCTCGCTTGGCGCGTCGTGTCGACGGTGCTTCGCCGCGCTTCACGCGCGAGCGCTGGACCTCTCCCGATACGGACTTCATCGACGTGGACTGGCTCGGCGATGTTCGGCCGGCGCAGGGTCAGGCCGGCGCCGTTGTTCGACCGCTTCTGGTTTTGTTTCATGGTCTGGAAGGATCCTCGGAAAGCCACTACGCTCAGGCCTTTGCCGATTTTTCCCGCAGGCAGGGGCTCGCGTTCGCCGTTGCACATTTCAGGGGCTGCAGTGGCGAACTCAATCTCGGACCACGCGCCTACCATTCCGGTGACTACCAGGAAATCGACTGGATACTGCGCCGGTTTCGCGCGCAGCATTGCGGACCGGTCATGGCGGTCGGAATATCTCTGGGTGGCAACGCTTTGATGCGATGGGCAGGCGAGATGGGCGCGTCGGCGTCCGAACTGGTCAGTGCCGTCAGCGCGGTGTCGGCTCCGCTGGACCTGGCCGCCGGCGGGTATGCCATCGGACGCGGTTTCAACCGGCTGGTCTACACCCGCATGTTCCTGAACACCATGCGACCCAAGGCCTTGCGCAAGCTGGAGCAGCACCCGGGATTGTTCGACCGCGATGCGCTGATGCGGGCGCGTGATCTGTATACGTTTGACAACATTTTCACCGCGCCGGTGCATGGCTTTCGGGATACCGCTGATTATTGGAAGCGGGCATCGGCCAAACCGCATCTGCCTTCGATCGCGATACCCGCCTTGCTTGTCAACGCACGCAACGATCCCTTCGTGCCGGCCTGGAGTTTGCCGCTCCCGGGGCAGGTCGGTCGGCAAGTCACTTTGTGGCAACCGGCCGAAGGTGGGCATGTCGGTTTTCCCCTTGGGCGCGCGCCTGGCCATGTGCGTGCCATGCCTGACGCCGTTGGGCACTGGTTGCTGGCCCACGCCCGCTGACGATAGGTTAGTCTGCCGCTCTGCGGGGGCGAGCGCCATAATCGAGCGCATGGACGAGATCGTCAAACAGGCGCTGGCCAAATGGCCGAACGTGCCGCATTGTTATGGATGGCTGGGACTCGACGCCCGTGGCAATTGGTATTTGCGCGACGAGCAGGCGCAGGCCCAGGGCGCGTTTGGTGGCGCCGGGCCGCAAGGCAAAGGCTCCTTGCTCCAGCACCAGAAGCTGATCGAATTCATCGGTCGCAACTACGATTGCGACGCGCAGGGCCGGTGGTTTTTCCAGAACGGGCCGCAGCGGGTCTATGTCGAACTCGAGGCGACGCCCTGGATCTGGCGCGTTGCCGCCGACTTTTCCGTTGCCGCGCACTCGGGCCAGTCCGTGCGGCCCCAACGCAGCTTGGTCGATGACGCGGGGCGTGTCTACCTCGAGACCGACCGCGGGTTTGGCCTGGTGCACACCCAGGACGTGCTGTTTGCCGCCGATGCGATCGAGAGCGGCCTTTGGGTGCCGGAGCAGATAGCGGCGGCGCAATTACCACATCGGTTCGCCTACGTCATGAGCCCGCTGGCCTTGCAGCAAACTGCTTGAGCCAGGCGCCTTGCGAGACCTGCCGCGCCAGTGGCGCAACAAAAAGGCCGGTCTCGAACCGGCCTTTTCAGGGTCTATCGTGGATGGCTATTTCTTCGGCGCGTCGGCGCTTGCAGTCTCCGCCACGGGTGCCTTGGGCGCCTCGAACTTGCCACCGGCCGAATTGGCCAAGTAGACGACGGCGCGGGTGATTTCCAGGTCTTCAAAGTCGCCGCCCGACTGGGCTCCCATCGCCCCCTTGCCTTTGAGCGCCGACGTCACCAGCGCTTCGAGTCCGGTGGCAATACGCGCGCTCCAGGCGGCCGTGTCACCCAGCTTTGGAGCGCCGGCAACACCGGCCGTGTGGCAGGTCGTGCATTGGGCCTTGTAGACGTCTTCTCCGCCCTTGAGCTCGCGGTTGGCGTCACGAATCTCGACCATGCCGACCTTCTGAATGCGCTCGGCGATCGACTTTTCCATATTGACCGCGCCTGCCGCCGGCTTGTTGCCCGAGGTGACATACGCGACGAGTGCGATGATGATGAAAATGGGTGCAACAAACGAAAAAAACACCGTCATCAGCAGCTGCTTGGGAGTCTTGATCGGTCCCGTGTGGTCTTCTTCGTGGCTGATGTCGCTCATGGTGTCCTCTGATTGGCTGGCGCGGGTGGGGCAACGGGCGATTATAACGACCGGGCCGGCGCCGACCCTCGTACAATGCCGGTCTCACTCCAGCGGCTGTAGCTCAGTGGATAGAGTATTGGCCTCCGAAGCCAAGGGTCGTGGGTTCGATCCCCGCCAGCCGCACCAATTCAATCAA
>Ga0105044_10005137_pt1 | contig 18034 bp, 15 predicted proteins | sample MAT01_FD_78092 | JGI IMG/M metagenome (GOLD analysis project Ga0105044, IMG submission 78092) | Freshwater microbial communities from Lake Fryxell liftoff mats and glacier meltwater in Antarctica - MAT-01 | ecosystem: Environmental > Aquatic > Freshwater > Ice > Liftoff microbial mat | place...
AAGCACCCCCGGCCTACGCACCGGCCCCCGCCTACACCCCGGCCCCGGCCCCGGCGTACGCACCGGCCCCCGCTGCCCCCGCGGTGCCCTCTGGCTGGTACGCCGACCCGGCCGGCCGCTTCGAGCTGCGCTACTGGGATGGCAGTGCCTGGACCGAGCATGTCTCGCGCGCCGGCCAGCAGTTCACCGACGCTCCCGTCGCCTGACCTCGCCTGCCCCGGCGCATGATGCGCCGAGTCGGTAGCCTCACTACATGCGTGCGACGTCAATCGGTCACGCAGGGATCCTTGTCGACACGCTCGACGGGTCGATCTGCTGCGACCCATGGTTCCTGCCCACGTTCTTCGGTTCCTGGTTCGTCTTCCCGCGCAACGACCAGCTGTCCGCAGAATTGATGCATCGCATCTGCAACCCGGACCATCTGTACATCTCGCACATCCACGCCGACCACCTCGACGAGGAATGGCTGGCGGCCAACATGAACAAGGACACCAAGGTCCTGATTCCGGGCTACCCCACTCGCGAACTCGAGCGCATCATGCGTCGGCTGGGTTTCAACAACATCATCCGCACCGTTGATGGTGAGGAGATGGCGCTCGGCCCCAATCTGCGCATTGCCATCCACTGTGAGATCAGCATCACCGACGGCCCCGGTGGTGATTCGGCACTGGTGATCAGCGACGGCACCGGCCGGCTGGCCAACCAAAACGATTGCCGCACCAGCCCGTTGGAAGTGCTGCGCGAGCATGGCCCGGTCGACCTGCACTGGATTCAGTACAGCGGTGCGATCTGGTACCCGATGGTCTATGAGGAGACGCCAGCACGTCTGCGCGAACTGGTCGACGCCAAGGTCGACAGCCAGTTCACGCGTGCGATGCGGTACGTGGAAGCCACCAACGCTCGCGCGGTCGTGCCCAGTGCCGGCCCGCCCGCTTTCCTCGATCCGGACCTGTGGTCGGCCAACGTCATCGTCGGTGACGAGCTGAGTATTTTCCCCGATCAGCGCAGTTTCATGAGCCGGCTCGCTGCTGCCGGCCACACCGGCATCCTCGCCATTCCCGGTACCGAGATCGCCTTCGGCACCGACCAGTGCACCGCTGAGATGACGATCACACACCCGATGCCCGATGCCGACGTGCGCGCGATCTTCGACGACAAAGAGGCATACCTGCGCCGCTACCAGGCCGACTGGCTGCCGTGGCTGCACCAGATGCGCAGTAAGTGGCATGTGCCCACACCGGATCTTCTGGCGACGCTGAAGGCATGGTGGGAGCCGCTGATGGCGATGGCCCCTGCGCTGTGCGCCTCGGTCGGCGCCGTGTGTGTGCTGCACGCCGGTGACCCGACGCAGCCGGGTGGGCTGTCGGTAGCCATCGACTTCCCCAACGGCGAGGTACGCAAGTGGAGGGGCGAGGCACACTCGTTCCGCTTCACCATCCAACGCGAGCTGGTGGAGACAGTTGTCGCCCAACGCGCCAACGACTGGAGCAACGCACTTTTCCTGTCGTGTCGCTTCACCGCCTGGCGCGATGGCCCATTCAACGAGTACCTCTACAACTTCTTCAAGTCGCTCTCCGTCGAGCGCATGCGCCGTGCTGAAGCGGAGGCCGTGCGCAAACACGACCCTGATCGCGGCCTGCTCGCCGCCGAGGAGTTCGAGATCGATGGCTGGATCGTGGAGCGCACCTGCCCTCACCGTCAGGCCGACCTGAAAGTGTTCGGCGAGATCGATGGCGACGAGTTCGTCTGCACGCTCCACGGCTGGCGTTTCGACCTGGCGACCGGCATCTGTCGTAACGCTGCCGATACCCAACTGCGGGTGCGAAGAGCTCCCTGATCGACAGATCAGACCGGCCCGAGACTGAGCCGATAGGCGAAGCGATAACGACCGGGCGTCAGCCGATACTGCGGCAACACATCGGGGCCGCAACTGCCGGTGCCCAGGCCGCGATGTGCAGCATCCAGGTGCACGACCAACTCACGCCGCGGCGAGAGCTCCGTCTGCGTGGTGGCTGCGAACAGGTCGTCTGCTGTGTAATGAGTTGCCGAGCAGTGCAGTACCGCCGGGCTTGCCGTGCCCGTCGGTGTGCTCGCTGAGAGCACGTCGACTCGCAGCGTGTGCCCCTTCGCCGGGTCGATGAACTCGAACCAACGGCACTCGGTGCGCAAGCCGAACTCCTGCGGCACCAGGTACGGCGACTCGTCGGGTGTACCGATCCAGATGCCCAGCGGAGAGCCGGCATTGCGGTCCGGGTAGTTCTCGCCGGGCCCGCGACCGAACCAGCGCAATTCTCGGAAGCGACTGGGCAGCGCGAACTGCACACCCACGCGCGCCAGGTCGGCCAGCGCATCTGGAACGATGACCTCGTGGTGGTACTCGACGGCACCGCCAGCCTCGCGGCGCTCACACGTGTGCCGCACCAGTTCCTCGGCCGGCAGCGTGTCGACCCCAGCTTCCTCCCACAGGCGCAAACCCTGGCCGCCGACGCGTAGCCGCTTGGCAAGGTCGGGCATCAACTTGAAGCCGTCGTTGTCGGTGGCCGCGCGCTTGAGCGTCAACGACACCGGCGCAACCAGCACCCGGTCGATGTCGCGGGCGGTGGCGGTTCCGGTGCCTGTCACGCGGTGTCCCTTCGACGCTGCGCGCAGCTGCACCTGATCCCAGGCCACCAGGTGCCCCTTCGGTGCCCACGGCAGGTTGGCGATGGTCGCGAAGCTGACAGTGAAGTGCACCTCACCGTCGCCCGTCGGCAGCTCGCACGGAAGCGGCACCGTGACCGACGTGTGCGGGGTGACAGCTGGCAGCGCGAGGCGCCCGGAGCTGTGCAGGTGGCCGTCGATTCGCAGCTCCCAGGTAGCACGCAACCAGCCGAGCCCAGTGAACGACTGTCGGTTATGGATGAACAGCGCACCCTTCGCTGTCCGCGTGACCGTCACCGGTCGGTGTACCCACGCCACCTCGCGCATCGCAGGGTGAGGCACGCCATAGCTGTCGACCAGTCCATCGGCCACGAAGTTGCAGTCGTGCGGCGTGTCACCGAACTGACCGCCGTATGCCAATCGCACTGTGCCGTCAGGCAGCACCTGGCGAATACCGTGGTCCTTCCACTCCCAGATGAACCCGCCCTGGAGACCGGGAGTGGTGGTGATGACCGACCAGTAATCCGCCAGCGAGCCGTTGCTGTTGCCCATTGCGTGGCTGTATTCGCACATGATGAGCGGGCGCGTTCCGATGCCGGCCTTGCCATACTCGCGAATGGCAGCGATCGTGGGGTACATCGGGCAGACGAGGTCGCTGGCTGCCATGCCACCGTCGACCCATCCCTTGTGCAGCACTGTGCCTTCGTAGTGCAATGGTCGGCTGGGGTCGGCTCGGCGAATCCAGCCTGCGAGCGCATCGTGGTTGGCGCCGTAGCCGCTTTCGTTGCCCAGGCTCCAGATGATGATGGACGGGTGATTTCGATCGCGCTCCACCATCCGACTGCCACGCGCCAACCACGCGCTGCGCCACCGCTGGTCGTTGCACAGGCTGGTGTTGTAGCCGTGGCTTTCGATGTTGGCCTCGTCGATGACGTAGAAACCCAGCTCGTCGCAGAGATCGTAGAACGCGCCGTCGTTGGGATAGTGCGAGGTGCGGACGGCGGTGATGTTGTGCGCCCGCATGGTCAGCAGGTCGGCGCGCATGTCGGCGACGGTGACGGCCTTGCCGCGCTCGGGATGATGGTCGTGTCGGTTCACGCCGAAAATCCAGATCGGCTGGCCATTGACCAACAGCTGGCGTTGGCGAATCTCCACGTGACGAAACCCGACGAGCTGATGTGTGCTGTCGACCACGGTGTCGTCGTCGGCGAGTAGCTCGACCTGTACCCGATAACGGGTGGGTGACTCGGCCGACCAGGGTTGCACCGAAGGCACCGGCAGCTTGTGGCGCGTGATGAAACCCTCGAACACGTACGGCACGGCGAAACTCACCGGGACGGCAACGACCGACGGTGTACCGACCCGCCGACCCGTCGGCCCCAGCAACGTGACGCGCACACGGTGGCCGGCCAGCGGCTGGTCGCCCCAACCAACGGTGGTGGTGACCGACAGCAAACCAACGCCGTCTGCAACGGATAGATCGGCACGGCAGACCGCGTCGGCCAGGTGTGCTGCAGCGCGTGCCTCGAGGAACACCTCGCGGTGCAACCCGGCCATCCACCACTGGTCCTGGTCCTCGACATAGCTGAGTGCGCTGTAACGAGCGACGACGATCGCGACCTCGTTGGCACCGGGCCGGGCGAGCGTGGTGATGTCGTACTCGCTGGGCAGCCGACTGTCGGTTCCGTAGCCTGCGAAATGGCCGTTGACCCACACCGCGTGCACGCTCTCTGCGCCGCCGACGTGGAGCACCAGCTGCTGGCCCTTCCACGCGCCGGGCACCTGGAACGCCCGCCGGTACACGCCGGTGGGGTTGTGCTCGGGTAGGCGCGGCGGCGGCCCGGGAAAGGGCATCTGTACGTTGGTGTAGTGCGGGTGGTCGCCGGTGCTCTGCACCGTCCAGTTCCCTGGGACAGCCAGCTGCTGCCAGCGAGTGGTGGCGCCGGTCAGTGCGCTCGCGGGCACGGCTGCCGGAGAGCGGAACAACCGGAACTGCCATGTGCCATTCAGGCTGCGGCGACGCCGACCCTTGCCATCGACTGGCAGCGGCACGTGCATCTGAAGCCGGCGAAGCGACACGACATCTGGGTCGGTCCACGGTGCCGCGGCACCGATGTGGGGCAACACGGAACTACTCGTGCACCCATACGGGAGTGCCCACTGGCACCAGCCCGCTGTCCCACACGAAGTCCATGGCAAGCGTGCTGAGCCGAACGCAGCCATGCGACGCCGGGTAGTTGGGCACACTGGTCATGCCGTGAATGGCGATGCCACCGACGAAGTACTTCGGGCGGTAGATCTTGCCGAGGTCGCCGTCCCACCAGCCCTCCGGGCGCTCGCGGGTGACCTTGTAGAGACCGGCGGGCGTGACAGCGTCGCCCTTTTCGATCTTGGTGGGATCGTTCTTGTTGGTGGCCTCGTACGGTATGCCGCTGCCGGTGGACGTGTTGAACGTGAACAGCGTCTGACCATCGACCACGATGAACAGCAACTGCTTGGCCTTGTCGATTTCGACCAGCGTGCCACTGTCGGCCAAGCCGCGTGCCCTGTCGCCAAAGGCGGTCAGGTACTCCGCCGTGGTGCCGTCGACCTTGCCGGTGGAGGGCAAGCCGATGTACTTCTGGAAGGCCATCACTGCCTGCACCGTGACGAACCCGTACTGCCCATCGGGCAAGCCGACCCAGAAGCCCAACGTATTGAGCCGATCTTGTAGCGCGAAGGTGTCGGCGCCGTTGCTCTTGCCAACAGCGACGATGGGTACGGCAGCCGGGCCGACGACCACCACGTTGGACGGCACCGTCGTGGTGGGCGCGACGGTGGTGGGAGCGATGGTGGTGGGAGCGATGGTGGTGGGAGCGATGGTGGTGGGAGCGATGGTGGTGGGAGCGATGGTGGTGGGAGCGATGGTGGTTGGCGCGACGGTGGTGGGTTCCGTGGCCGGGCCAGCGGTAGTGGGGGCTGGCGTCTCGGTGGCAGCGAGGGGCGCTGTCTGCGAGCTTGCCGGCGAGTCGGCGCTGGAGGTTTGCGAGCAAGCCGAGAGGCCGACGAGCGCGCTCGACATACAGAGCCAGGCGATTGCGGTACGAGTGGAAGTCATGTGGGAGGCCCTGGGGAGAGGTGACTGATGTACGTCCCAGGATAGCCAATGGGCCATTCAGAAAGTCGGCACCTCGAACCAGATCGTCAGCGCGTATTTGACCCCACTGCGCAAGGGCATCGTTTGATGCGGATGGGTGACCAACGACGGCCACGCAATCAGTTCTCCAATGCTGGCGGGCTCGTTGGTGACGCTCTGCCGAGGGAAGTCGAGCACCGCCCCGTCGTAGCCGTCGTTCAGCTTCACCGAGCCCGAAACCTGGGCAATGTCGTGGTGCATACGCAGGTGTTCCTGCTCGCCCATTGCGTAGCGAATGACGAACACGTCACGCAGCCCGCGGTAATCGATGTATGGCCACACCGTTTGTAACTGCGGCCAGATGCGCACGCCGAGGTCGATCTCGACTGCCTCGAACAGGCGCGGGCTGATCAGCGCCAGTGATACCTCATGGCCGGGCACCGGGTCGTGAGGCTGCGGCTCGAACGCGCCGACTGCCTCGGCTGCACGGATCACTGTCGAACAGAAGTGTGGCGTCCAGAACGGCACGACCAGCACCTCATGGCCAATACTGCGTACTCCGACCTGCTCGTCGACGGCACCGCGGTACCCGAGAATCTGTTGCAGGTCGTCAGGTTGCAGGTCGGTCATACAGGGATCGTGTCAGAGATCGTCGTCGCCCAGCGACCACGGCTCGCGCGGCACGGTGTCCATCCGAAAGCGCCCCACCAGCTCGTCTGCAGTCACCGTCTCGTCCGGCGCGCACAGGCCAAGGCTGGCCGCAACGCGAGACAGAACGCGTGCAGGCCCGATGCCACGAACGGCCAGATCATCAAGAGTGACAGCGCCATGGCGCTTGGCGAGACGCGAGCCGTCGGGGGCCATCGCCAGCGGCACGTGCGCATAGACCGGTTCGGAAAGGCCCAGGAGTTGCTGCAGCAGTCGCTGTCGCGGTGTGCTTCCCAGCAGGTCGTCACCGCGCACCACGTGCGTGACGCCCTGCGCCGCATCGTCGACCACGACAGCCAGGTTGTATGCGGGCACGCCGTCGTTACGTTGCAGGACGACGTCATCGCTGATGCCCGTGTACTTGCCGGCGATCAGATCCGGAATCAGGAATTGCTCGCCGTTGGCTGCGAGCCGCAGCGCAGGTTGTCGCCCGTCGGCCACCGAACTCGATCGTTGATCGGCGGTCAATGACCGGCAGGTGCCCGGATAGGCGTCGTCGGGTAGATCGCCGTGGGGCGCTTGCGCGGCCTCGCGAATCTCGCGGCGCGTGCAGAAGCACTCGTACACGCGGCCCTGACCGCGCAGGGTTGCGATGGCGTCGCGATATAGATCGAAGCGCTCGGATTGACGCACCACCTCACCGTCGGCTCGCATGCCAAGCGCAGCGAGCGACCGCAACTGCTCTGCCTCATGCGCACGAGAAGCGGTCACCGTGTCGAGGTCTTCCATACGCACCAGCCATTCGCCGCCCTCGGTGCGGGCCTGCAACCACGACACCAGCGCAGTTCGCAGGTTGCCGAGATGAAGCGGTCCCGTCGGTGAAGGTGCAAAGCGACCGCGCATGCCTCAGTATCTCGCGCAACGTATGCGACACGTAAAGTTCGCGCTCGGAACTGCCGAAGACATCGTGATGCGTTCGCTGAGGGCGCGCGTGAGGGAAGGCAGAACAGGTGGCGGACACAGGCGTGCACCGAGCGGAGGAGGCCGTTGGCTCCTTCGTGCGTGAGCGTGCACTGGCGATCGTCACCAATAATCTTGCTCCCTCGCCGTTTCTGATGCTGCCGTTGACGTTGCTGATGGGTTCTCTGCTGCGCGAGGACGCCGACGCGGCCCGACTCGGCTGGTGGGTCATCTCCGCGGTCGTCAGCACGGCTATCACCCTGTTCGCGCTGTACCGCTACTACATGCGCGTCGAAAGCAGGACGCCGCGCACCACTCAGTTGCTGATCGGAATCGCGTTCGCCTCGATCGGGCTCCTCTTCGGGATCTGCCCGTGGGTCGCCGGCGAGGATTCGACGGAGTTGGTGCTCCTGTTCGCGCTGTTGCCCAGTACCGCCAGCGTGGTCGGGTGCATCGTCACTGCCGGCCGCCGAGATTTCTACCTCGCCTTTCTGGTGCCGTTGATCGGGATGTCGTCGTGGACGCTGATATCCGCCGAGAACTCGCGACTACGGAGTTTGGGGTTCCTGGCGACGTTCTTCGGGCTGACGTTGATAGTGCTGCACCATGTCGTCAGTCGCAACACGCTGGAGGGGATTCGGCTGCAGTGGCGCAGCGAGCGATTGCTGAGTGACCTTGCGCATGAACGCAGCGAACTCACGGTCGTCAACGACCAGTTGGCCTCGACCAACAAGCGTCTTGCGCACCAAGCCACTCACGACCCGCTGACAGGTCTGTACAACCGTCGTGGCACGCTCGAACTGCTGGACCAGGTGCTGGCCAAAGCCAGCGATGTCGCGCCCGTCGGTCTGCTGTTCTGCGACCTCGACCGGTTCAAGGCGGTCAACGATGCGTTGGGTCATCGCGGTGGAGACCGGTTCATCAGCATCATCGCCGATCGCCTGTCGCGCAGTCTGGAGCCCGGCTCGATCGCCGGGCGAATGGGCGGCGACGAGTTTGTGGTCGTGATGCCAGGTCTCGATATGGCCGCTGCGGCCGCAGTCGCGAATCGCTTGGTCGGCGTGCTGGCGCAACCCGTGTACGCAGAGGGTCGCGAGGTGCCGTCGTCGGTCAGTATCGGCGTCGCAGCTTCACCGTTGCATGGCAACGCAGCCAGCGAACTGCTCCGTCACGCCAACGCAGCGCTGTACCGAGCGAAGGCGGGGGGCCGCAACCGTGTCGAGTTGTTCGACGGATCGATGCAGCGAGAAATGGTCACGCGGCTCGAAGGTGAGCAGGCGCTGCGCAGGGCAATTGACAACGGCGAGATCATGGCCTTCTTCCAGCCCGAGATCGACGCTACCAACGGCCAGATTGTCGGCGCCGAGCTGCTGGCTCGCTGGGTGCGTCGCAACGGGCAGGTCATCAGCGCCCAGGACTTCATGGCCGTCGCCATGTCTGCCGGCTTGCTGGAGCGGGTCACCGACCGCGTCATCGCCAGCGCCCGTCCGCACATCCGTCGCCTCGCCGTCCTCGGCTTGCCGGATGGCTTTCGATTCCGCATCAACATGGCGCCCGAGGCGACTGAGCGCAGCTGGCGCGACGACCCGATCGAGCAGATGCTGCAGGGTGTTGACGCATCGTTGGTCACCATCGATATTCGTGAGAGCTCCGTCGACGGCGACCTGCCGTCGGCGGCCGCGAACCTGGCGTCGTTCCGTCTGCGTGGCGGGCGGGTATGCCTCGACGACTTTGCCCGTGGCGTGTCGTCGCTGAGCCTGCTCCGCAAGCTGCCGCTCGACGAGGTGCGCATTGATCGGGTCTCGATCGACACGATCACCGCTCATCCTCACGACCGCGCCATCGTTCGTTCGATCATCGCGCTCGTCCGTGAAATTGGCTTCGCGGTGACCGCTGACGGGGTGGAGACGGGTGCTCAGGCAGATGCGCTCATCGCGCTCGGATGTGTGCACCAGCAGGGCCACCTGTACGCGCCAGCCCTGTCTGCGGGCGAGTTCGAGGACTACCTGCTCGCTCGCATGGCCGAGCGCTATGTGTTGGCCAGCGACCCGCAACCGACCTGGGAGACTGGCGATCTCGCCTAATCTCTGGTCGGTCCGCTCGAAGCAGGGGAAGAGGTAGGCGAATGTACTGTCCATCATGTGGCACCGGTGTCCAGCCAAGTCAAAAGTTCTGCAACGAGTGCGGCGGTTCGCTGGTTGGCGCGTCTGCCCACGCCGCGGCTGATTCGTCGCCCACGCCGCCGGCCGGCATGCTGCCGCCGCCGAACCTCGCCCCGCCACAGCCCGCGGCACCCCCGACACAGCCCACCACCTATCCGCCGGATCAGTACGCGCCCACCGCTGCGCTGACTGTCGTAGAGCAGACCTCACCGACGGGCTACGAAGCCAATCCGTGGGATGGTGGCACCACCGGCCAGTGGCCCGCGCAGAGCGGCGATACCGGCGAGGTGCCACTCACTCATGCCTTCCGCCTCACGCCGCTGATGGTCGCCGCCACGCTTGCCGGCGTCCTTGGTGTGGCTGCCAGCATCGTCACGATTGCCAGTTTCGAAGTCGCTGGCGACAGCGTCGACCAGCAGGAATTCAAGCTCAACGACTTCTCATCGAACCTCACCGTTGGTGTCATCGTTGCCGCAGTCCTGCTGATCGGTGGCGCTGCCCTGGGGGTTACCGGCCGACGCGTTGGTGCCGGCCTGGCAGGAGGCGCCGGTTTGGCGCTGGCCGGTGCATTCGGCTGGGTCATCGGGCAGGTCACGGCGCAGTTCGACCTTCAGGAGGTGCTGCTGCTCGGCGGCGGCGGCACGTTCACACTCACGACCACCCAAGAGGTTGGCTTCTGGCTTGCCGCCGTCGCAGCTGGGTTGGGCGTACTGGTCTTTGTTCTCTCGCTGTCGTCGGGTGGCGCCGACGGGCAGCCAGTCATCAATCCGTTCATTGGTGTGATCGGCGCACTGGGCACGATGGCCGTGGTCGTGGGTCCACTGATTCCGATGAACGGCGGCGCGTTCGGCGACAACTTCAGCAACGATTTCATTCCCCCTGCCACCCTCTATCTGCGGCTGGCGGTGCTGGTGCTCATCGGGATCGGCGGCCTCATCGGGTTCCTGGCCAACCGCCGGTGGGGGTACGGCGTGGCGCTGGGTGCCATCAGCGTGGGCGCCGTCCAGTGGGTCACCGCAATTGGTGAGTCGGGCGATTACCCCCTCGGTATCGCTGGTGGGAACGTTGGGGCCGAGCAACTCGACTACGCGCCACACATCGTGACCACGATCGGTGTGGTGGTGATGTTGCTCGCCGGTATCGGCGGGTTGCTGGTGGCCGCCCAGCAACGCAACGCTCACTGACCCGATTCGAGCTTCTGTCCGGCGTGCGGCGCCCGTCGCACTCAGGCTGTCGAGGCGCGGCGCACCGCATCGGCTGCAACGGCGTGGGCGCGCCTGGTGGCGCCAATGGGGTCGGCTCCATCGGCCAGCGCCAGAAGCAGCCCGGCGGCGAACGCGTCGCCGGCACCCGTGGTGTCGCGCACGTTGTCGATTGCCTCGGCCGGTATCTCGAAAGGCGGCTGACCGGCCTGCAACACGATGGCCGGCTGTGCGCCCTGCTTGATGATCACCAGCGCGCCGTCGAGGTGATCGGGGTGCAGTTCTGCCCCGAGCACCGCTGCCTCCAGCTCGTTGGCCAACACCACCGATGGGCGTAGCGACCGAATGCGGGCATGCGCCTGCCCCGGCCCGACCTGGTGGAGAACAGCCGATGAGGAGGTGTCGATCGACACCCGAATACCTCGTTCGACAGCCCACCCCGCGAGCGTTGCGGTTGTCGTTGCCAGCGGCTCGCCGACAAACGAATAGTAGGGAATGTGCAGCGTGTGTAGACCGTCCAGCCAATCGGGCGACGGGTCGGCGAGGTTGGTGCACGCGGCGCGATCGCTCAGCATCGTGCGCTCGCCCATCGGGTCCAGCATCACGATGATCGAGCCGGTGCGCCCGGCGCGCCTGACGATCACGTTCGCGCCGGCCGCCATCAGCGCGTCGGTCAGCCCGCGGCCGGTGGCATCGTCGCCGACCTGGCCGATGAACCGTGCAGCGCCACCGGCCCGACACGCTGCTGCAATCACGTTGGCCGCGCTGCCCCCTCGGCGCCGGATCACTGTGGCTCGCGTGTCGCTGGCGATATTCACCTGCTCGTGCAGGTGCACCACCACGTCTTCCACGAGATCACCGACCGAACCCAACATGCTCCCCGAACCAGTCATGACGGCGACGCTACGCCCTCTACCCTGTTCCTCACGCGCCCTCGGAGGATGCCATGACTGCAACGAACGACCTTGACCTGAAGACCCGGCTGCGGGCGGCGATGACTGCTGCCATGAAGGCACGCGAGGAACTCGCCCTCGGCGCTCTGCGCCAGGCCCTGTCCGAAGTGGCGGTGGTCGAGACCGCCGGCGATGAGGTGGCGGTGCTGTCCGACGTGCAGGTGTTGGCCGTCATCGCCATCGAAGTTCGTAAACATCATGAGACCGCCGATGCCTTCGACACCGCCGATCGGCCCGAGCAGGCTGCGCGTTCGCGTGCGGAGGCTGCAGTTCTGGAGACGTACCTTCCGGCTGCACTCAGCGACGAAGCGCTGCATCGCATCATCTCGGAGGAAATCGCGGCGGCGACCGCAGCCGGCGCCGAGGGCATGAAGGCGATGGGTCGTGTGGTGTCCGCAGTTCGCGCAAAGGCCGGGCCCGCTGCCGATGGCGCCAAAATTGCGGCTGCCGTGAAAGCTGCTCTCGCTTAGCTCCGCCACCCGGCAGCGAATTCGTCGAGAAGAGTTGCCGCATTCCGCATGGTGTCGGGACGGCCGCGCACCAATTGTTCGCGGGTGTTACAGCAAGTTCAGTGCCGTTGCAATCGTTGCCGCGAACCTGAACGCGCCACTCGAGTACTCGCTACAGCCCGTTGCCGGAGCGTTGGAGCAGAAGTGCACACCGTCCTCGCTGCGCACCGTGATGCTGCCGTCGGCATCGCATTGTGTTTCACCCGGCAAGCACGGCAGGCGCAGAATGAAAGCCCCGTTGGCGTCTTCCACCGACGCGCCGGCATCCACGAATGACACCGCTCCCGGCTGGGCCAGGCCCGCGTACAATGCGTTGAGGCCGGAAATCTCGGTCTCGACGTTGGCATCACCTGGTCGCTGTGGTTGGCCAACCATCAGCACCTGCGCCCCGCTAGAGCGCACCTGCGCAACCAGGGCGGTCATGTCCGAACGGTACTTGTCCACCAGCGCCTGACCTTGCAGAAAGCCGCCGGCGCCATCGGCCATGCATGTGCTGGAGGAGTTGCCGATGAAGGTGATGACGGCGATGCTGGTGGCCGTGACCGAGAGGTCCTGGCCCAGCCAGTCGCATGGGGCGGTGCCACCGAACACGTGCGAGACGAAGGTGCGGTTCGCCACCAGTGTCTGAAGGTAGGGCGTCGTCTGCTCGCCCAACGAGTCGCCGATGAGAACCACCTGGTCGATCGGCGCGGGGACTCCCGATGGCGAGGCGTCGTTCGCCGCCGAAACTCCCGACGTCGCAGTATCGGAGGGCGGTGAACAGCCGACGAGCCACACCAGGCCGATTGCAGCAGCCAACCGAGCGGCGAAGCGCACGGTGCGCAGGTGCGGGTCAGCCGGTTGCGTCACGCACCGAATGTATCCGCACCCGACGCCGATGTTGGGTTGGCTAGGTTCGGCACTGAGATGACGAATGATGCGGCTGTGCTCGCCTGTCCGAATTGTGCCCTCGCGCTGCAACTCTCAGCTTCAGGTGCAACGTGTGCGAGCGGTCACTCATTCGATCGCGGTCGCGGCGGTTACCTCAACCTGCTCGTCGGCGGACGTCTGAGTGCGGCCACCACGCCTGGCGACACGCCCGACGCGCTCGCCGCCCGTCGCCGTTTCCTGGCGGCCGGCCATTACGCGCCGATCGCGAACGCGCTGGTGCGGGCGGTCGGTGTGCCCGAGGGGCCAGTGCTCGATGTCGGCTGTGGTGAGGGCTACTACCTCTCGCAGCTCGACCTTCCGAACCTGCACGGCATCGACGTCGCAAAGAGCGCCGTGCAGATGGCGTCGCGTTTGCTGCCCGACGCGCAGTTCGTGGTGGGCTCCGCGTATCGCCTGCCGGTGCTCGACGGTGCTGTCGCTGCAGTGTTTTCGGTGTTTGCGCCGCATCCGGTCGAAGAGTTCCAGCGAGTGCTGCACGCCGATGGTCGCTGGGTGACAGTCACCCCTGGGCCGGATCACCTGCGCGAGATGCGGCCCGTGCTCTCCGGCGAGTCCGAGCGCAGGGCGATCGAACGTCTGGCCCGTCGCAAAGTGGCGCCACTGGAAGCGGTCGCTGCGCAACGAGTTGAGTTCGAGTTGCAGTTGAGCGCCGATGCGTTGCGCGACCTGTTCTACATGACTCCCATTCAGTGGCAGGCGGGAGCGAGCGGCTTCGATGCGGAGGTCGGTCGCACGGTCACCGTTGATGTCTGGGTGGCGTCGTCATCGGCGTGGCAGGCGTCATGATGGAGGCCATGACGCCGTCTTCGATCCCCACCGTCGACCTTTCCGCGCTCGACGCAGCTGCGCAGATGGTCGAGGCGTACTCCACCGCTGGCTTCGCCTATCTGGTGAACCATGGTGTCCATCCTGAACTGCTGGCCGCGCTTTTCGACGCCTCTCGCCGGTTCCACGCGTCGAGCGTGGACGACAAGCAGACCATTGCGCTCGACCGCCTTCATCGCGGCTTCATCGCCATCAACACATCCACCGACAGGAACTCCACGTTGGCCGAGGTGACCAAGCCGAATCAGAGTGAGTCGTTCATGCTGATGCGCGAAGACTCACCCGGCAGCCAACACGTACGGGCGGGGCGCTACCTGGCCGGCCCGAATCAGTGGCCAGCGTGGCTGCCCGACTTTCAGCCGGTGGTTCAGCGCTACCACGACACGATGATCGCAGTCGGTATGCGGCTGGTGGAGTTGATCGCCGAGGGTCTCGGAGCGCCGGCCGATGAGTTGGCCCTGAACTTCGAACCGCCCACCACCTGGCTGCGGTTGTTGCACTACCCACCGCGCCCGCCGGCCGCGGCCGACGACCTCTACGGCTCGGCGCCGCACTGCGACTTCGGGTTCGTGACCATCCTGGCGCAGGACAACGTAGGTGGGTTGCAGGTGCAAGGTGTTGATGGCCAGTGGCTCGACGTGCCGCCCGTCGAGGGCGCCTTCGTGATGAACGTCGGCGACATGCTGCACCGTTGGAGCAACGGCCGGCTGCGCTCCACGCCACATCGCGTGATCAACCATTCGGGCGCGCAGCGTTACTCGTGCCCATTCTTCTTCGACCCGTTCGTGGGCACCGTCATCTCGCCACTCGCCAGCTGTGTCGGCGCAGACGGACCGCGATTTGCGCCAACCGACTTCGGGCAGTTCCTGCGCAACGAGTTGGAGGCCGCCTACGACCAGCACGACCCCACTACCCGGTCGGGTAGCTGACGCGCGACGCAGTTACTGCGTGCCTTCCCGAAGTCGGAACCGTTGCACCTTGCCGGTTGCGGTCTTGGGCAGCGAGTCGATGAACACCACCGAGCGCGGGTACTTGTAGGGCGCGATCGCAGCCTTCACATGCTCTTGCAACCTCGTGATCGCAGCGTCGTCCGCAGTCACGCCGTCCTTCAGTACCACGTGGGCTTGCACGATCTGGCCGCGGGCTTCGTCGGCCACACCGATCACCGCGCACTCGGCGACGTCGGGGTGGCCCAGCAGTGCGGCCTCCACCTCTGGGCCGGCGATGTTGTACCCCGAGGAGATGATCATGTCGTCGCTGCGGGCCGAGAAATGGAAGTAGCCGGCCTCGTCCTGCATGAACGAGTCGCCGGTGAGGTTCCATCCATCGCGCACATACGCGCGCTGGCGCGTGTCGCCCAGGTAACGGCAGCCGGTGGGGCCGCGCACGGCGAGGAAGCCGATGGTGCCGCGAGCCACCTCATTCATGTCGTCGTCGACGATCTTTGCTTCGTACCCGGTGACAGGCGTGCCGGTGCACGCCGCCTGCGAGTCGCCGAAGCGGTTGGAGATGAAGATGTGCAGCATCTCGGTCGCTCCGATGCCGTCGAGCATCGGCTTGCCCGTCTTGGCGATCCACGCGTCGTAGACCGGTGCCGGCAGCGTCTCGCCTGCCGACACAGCTGCTCGCAACGACGACAGGTCGGCGCCCTCGTCCATCGCGGCCAGCATCGCCCGATAGGCGGTCGGCGCGGTGAAGCAGACGGTGGCGCGGTACTGCTCGATGATGGCTATCAGGTTGGGGGGTGAGGCGTTCTCCAACAGCGTTGCGGCAGCGCCGAAGCGCAGCGGGAACACGGCCAGCCCGCCGAGGCCGAAGGTGAACGCCAGCGGCGGCGAGCCGACGAACACGTCGTCGGGCGTGACTGCGAGCACCTCTTTCGCGTAGCCGTCAGCGATGATCAGAAGGTCGCGATGGAAGTGCATCGTCGCCTTCGGGTTACCAGTGGTGCCAGAGGTGAAACCGAGTAGCGCAACGTCGTCGCGGCCGGTTCGGACCGCTTCGTAGCGAACTGATTTGTGGAGTGCGACTCGATCCAGCTCGGCATCGTGATTGGCCGTGCCGTCGAAGCCGATCACCTGCGTGAGGAAGGCACTGTCCTTCGCGCAGGCCACCACTTCGTCCATCAGGCGCGTGTCGCACAGCGCGATCGTGATCTCCGCCTTGTCGACGACCTTGCCCAGCTCACCCGCGCGCAGCATCGGCATCGTGTTGATGACGACCGCGCCGGCCTTGGTGGCGGCCAGCCAACAGGCCACCATCGCCGGGTTGTTCGCCGAACGGATCAGCACCCGGTTGCCGGGCTGCACGCCGTAGTCCTCGGTGAGCGCGTGAGCCAGCCGATTGGTCCAGTCGGCGAGTTCCTTGTAGGTGCGGCGACGGCCGTTGCCGATGAGCGCCGTGTTGTCACCAAACCCTTGCTCGACCATGCGATCCGTCAGTTCGACCGCCGCGTTGAGGTACTCGGGATAGTCGAAGCCCTCGAGCAACAGTTCGGGCCACTGATCGCGCGGCGGCAAGTTGTCGCGCGCAAACGTGTCGACATGACCAGTGGGGCCGAGCGCGTGAACGCTGCTCACGGCACCACCGCAGTCGCCTCGATCTCCACCTTGGCTCGTGCCTCCATCAGCCCCACCACCTGCACCATCGCCATTGCCGGATAGTGGGTGCCGATCACCCCGCGGTACACGGCGCCCAGCTCCTTCGAGCGGGCGAGATACTCGTCGCGATCGGTGATGTACCACGTGAGGCGCACGAGATGCTCCGGCCCGGCGCCGCCAACGGCGAGCACGTCGACAATGTTCTGCAGGCACTGGCGCGCCTGTGCGATGAAGTCGTCGGACTCGAATTCCTGCTGGCCGTTCCACCCGATGGTGCCGCCGAGGTACAGCGTGCGCCCGCTGGCGGCGATGCCGTTGGCATAACCGCGAGCAGGCTTCCACCCGGCGGGGTCAAGAATGTCATGCGGTGTGTAGTTCATCGTGCGCTCCTTCTAGTTCCCTTCGAAGACGGGCTTCTCGCGCACTACGAACGCGCGGTACGCGCGCTCGAAGTCGGCGGTTTGCATGCAGATCGCCTGCGCCTGAGCCTCGGCGTCAATGGCCTGCTCCAAGCCCATACTCCACTCGTGATTGAGCTGCGTCTTGGTGATGCCGTGGGCAAACGTGGGGCCTGCTGCGAGGCGCGCGGCCAGAAGTTGCGCCTGCGTGTCGAGGTCGGCGGCGGCGTGGAGCGAGTTGTAGAAGCCCCACCGCTCGCCCTCTGCGGCGGTCATCGAGCGACCGGTGTAGAGCAGCTCGGCAGCGCGGCCCTGTCCGATGAGGCGAGGCAGAATCGCACAGGCACCCATGTCGCAGCCGGCCAGACCGACACGGGTGAACAGGAAGGCGGTACTGGCTTCGGGCGTGGCCAGCCGTAGGTCGGAGGCCATCGCCACGATCGCGCCGGCCCCCACGCAAACACCGTCGATGGCCGCGATGATCGGCTTACCGCAACCAATCATCGCCTTCACCAGGTCGCCGGTCATGCGTGTGAACTGCAGCAGATCCTTCATGTCCATGCCGACCAACGGCGCGATGATCTCGTGCACGTCGCCGCCCGAGCAGAAATTGCCACCGTTCGATGCGAACACGACGACATTGACGTCGTCGGCGTAGGGGAGTGCGCGAAAGGTGTCGCGCAGCTCGGCGTAGCTCTCGAATGTCAGTGGGTTCTTGCGCTCGGGCCGGTTCAGTCGAATGGTGGCAACGCGGTCCTGTACCTCCCACAAGAAGTGCTGCGGTGTGAAGCCGGACATCGTGTTCGTGGTCATCATCGTGTTGCCTTTGCAGTCGTTCGGGTTTCAGGATTCGCCGTCATGCGTTCGAGGAGATCTTCGAGGGCGGTGAGGTCGGCGCCGGAGAGGCCACCGAACAGTTGATTCACCCGCGCCTCGTGGTCGACAGCGAGCTGTTCGAAGTGCGCGCGACCATCGTCGGTGAGCGCAACATGGATGATGCGCCGGTCGGAGGCCGGCGTGCGCGTCACCAGGCCGTCCAGTTCCAGCCGGTCGACCACGGTGGTCGTGTTGCCGTTGGAGACCAGCAGTCGG
>Ga0105044_10005140_pt1 | contig 18029 bp, 11 predicted proteins | sample MAT01_FD_78092 | JGI IMG/M metagenome (GOLD analysis project Ga0105044, IMG submission 78092) | Freshwater microbial communities from Lake Fryxell liftoff mats and glacier meltwater in Antarctica - MAT-01 | ecosystem: Environmental > Aquatic > Freshwater > Ice > Liftoff microbial mat | place...
ATCACCCCCACATCACCGAGCTGGTTGTGGCGCGCAGCAGCGTACACCCCCAGGCCCAGCGCCAGAGCCGTGGTGATCAGCATCGCCAGCGCGGCCAGCGGCAGGGTGACTTGCAAACGCTCCCCGCTCAACTCCGCCGTGGGCGTGCTGTAGCTGATGCTGTCGGCCGTGCGGCCTTGCACCAGGCCGCTGACCCAATCGGCATAACGTGTCAAAACCGGCTTGTCCAGCCCCAGTTTGGCGCTCAACGCAGCCAGCGACTCGGGCGTGGCGGTATCCCCCAGGACCACCTCGGCCGCGTTGCCGGGCAGCAACTCCAGCACAGCAAACACCAACACCGAAGCCACGGCCAGCGTGGCGAAAAGCGTGAAAAGGCGGTGAAACACGAAGAGCAGCACGGCCGCGATGATGCCGCATGAATCGCGACGCAGCTTGCCCGCTGCTAAACTCGGCAAGTCAGGAGAGTGTCTGCAAGCCCAAGGTTTTTACCGAAGGCCGAGGGCCGCCGAAGGCGCAGGGGTGGCTTGCAGCACCCCGAACGCTCAGGTACCGAGGACTGACCAGATGGACTGAATCCAACCTCACTGGAGAGAGGTTTTTTGTTTGACCCCCGGGTCAGATGAGGAATCCACCGAAGGGGCAAGGTCTGCCACCCACCTTGGGCGGGCAGCGCCGAATCTCTCAGGTAAAGCGGACAGCGGGGGCGCTTGCATACCGGCCTTGGGGCAAAACCAGGGTTGGCATGCAGGGTATGAATGTTGCTCGACGTTCAAACCTGCCCCGCCTCGTGTGCCCACCTGAAGGCCCTTGCTCATGTCCGCTGCCCCCGACCCCTCCGAGCTGTTGCAGACCCCTCTACACGCGCTGCACCTGGCACTCGGCGCCCGCATGGTGCCTTTTGCTGGCTACAGCATGCCGGTGCAATACCCCGGCGGTGTCATCGCCGAGCACCGCCAGTGCCGTGAAGCGGCTGCGTTGTTTGATGTCTCGCACATGGGGCAGTTGCGGCTGATGGGTGATGACGCTGCTGCCGCGCTGGAGACTCTGGTGCCGCAAGACCTGATCGACCTGGGGCCCAACCGGCAGCGTTACGCCTTTTTCACCAACGCCAGCGGCGGCTTGCTCGACGACCTGATGGTGGTCAAACCGGCCGATCCGGGCGCAGGCTTTGGTGATCTCTTCCTCGTCGTCAACGCCGGCTGCAAGGCCGCCGACACGTTGCACTTGCACAACCAGATCGGCCACCGCTGCCAGGTGGTGCCGATGCCGGAGCGCGCCTTGTTGGCGCTGCAGGGGCCGCTGGCGGTGCAGGCGCTGGCGCGGCTGAATGCCGCCGTGTCAGAGATGCTGTTCATGAGCGCGGCCGTGCTGGATCTGGGCTTGGGGACGGGCACGGGCACGGGCACGGGCAAGATCAAGGCACGCTGCCTGGTAACACGCTCGGGCTACACCGGCGAAGACGGCTTCGAGATTTCAGTGGCTGCAGAACAGGCCGAAGATCTGGCGCAGGCATTGCTGGCAATGCAAGAAGTCAAACCCGCAGGCCTGGGTGCGCGCGATACCCTGCGGCTGGAAGCAGGCTTGTGCTTGTACGGCCACGACATCGGCCCCACCACCAGCCCCATCGAAGCCGGCTTGAGCTGGGCGATCCAGAAAGTGCGCCGTGCAGGTGGTGCCAGATCGGGCGGCTACCCGGGCGCACCCGTCGTCGAGGCCCACCTGGCTGGCTCAGCCCCCAGCAAACGCGTGGGTCTGGTGGGCCTGGAGCGGGTGCCGGTGCGCGAAGGCACAGCCCTGTTCGACGCCTCCGGCCACAAGCTCGGCGTGGTCACCAGCGGCACGCTGGCGCCCACTGTCAACCAGTGCATCGCGATGGCCTACCTGCCGCAGAACCAAGCGCTGCTGCAACACCAGGTTTACGCCGAGGTGCGCGGCAAGCGCCTGCCGATGCGCGTGACGCCGATGCCCTTTGCGCCGCACCGTTACAAGCGTTGATCAACCCTCATCCACCCCAGGAGCCCAGCCCATGACGACACAGTACACCACCGACCACGAATGGATCAACACAGCAGACCCGCAGGCTGCGGTGGTCGGCATCACCCACCATGCGCAAGACGCACTCGGTGATGTGGTGTTTGTGGATTTGCCCGAGCTGGGCCGCAGCTACGCCAAGGGCGAGGTGGCTGGCGTGGTCGAGTCGGTCAAGGCTGCCGCCGATCTGTACATGCCGCTCAGCGGCGAGGTGGTCGAAGTCAACGAGGCTTTACGTGCCGATCCGGCGCTGGCCAACAGCGACCCGCTGGCCGCAGGCTGGTTCTTCAAGATCCGCATCAGCAAACCCGCCGAGGTGGCAGCGTTAATGGACACCACCGCCTACGACGCGCTGTTGAAGACGCTTTGAAAGCCCGCTGAGCGCCCTTCAGAACACCAGCCTGCACCCGATCCCAGCCACCCCAGACCCCCGAGCACCCCCGAGCACCCCATGTTGATGTCTGCCCTGAAGCCCCTTGGCGAGCTTGAAAACGCCGCTGAATTCTCCGCCCGCCACATCGGGCCCCGCCGTGACGACGAAACCAGCATGCTGTCGTTCATCAGCGGCGGTGACGCCGGCTTTTCGCGCCGGGCGCTGATCGAGGCCATCGTGCCGCGCAGCATCGCGCGCACGCAGCCGATGGATGTGCCGGCAGCCGTGAGCGAGGCGCAGGCGCTGGTCGAGTTGAAAGCACTGGCATCCAGAAACAAGGTGCTGAAGAGTTTCATCGGACAGGGCTACCACGGCACCCACACGCCCGGCGTGATCCTGCGCAACATCCTGGAGAACCCCGCCTGGTACACCGCCTATACGCCTTACCAGGCCGAGATCTCGCAAGGCCGGATGGAAGCACTGATCAACTTCCAGACCATGGTTTGCGACCTGAGCGGCATGGCAATCGCCAATGCCTCGATGCTGGACGAAGCCACGGCTGCGGCCGAGGCCATGACGCTGGCCAAGCGCAGCGTCAAAAGCAAGAGCCAGACTTTTTTGGTGGCCGGTGATTGCCATCCGCAAACCATCGAAGTGATCCAGACACGCGCTGCGCCTTTGGGCATCACGGTCGTGCTGGCCCATTCGGAACAAGAATGGAACGCGTTGATCGCGGCCGGTGAGTACTTCGCAGTGCTGGTGCAGATGCCCACCACGGACGGCAGCATCCACGACGTGCGCGCCGACGCCGAGCGCATCCACGCGCATCAAGCCGCGTTCATCGTCGCGGCTGACCTGTTGGCGCTGACGCTGATCACACCGCCGGGTGAGATGGGCGCCGACATCGCCTTGGGCACCACACAGCGTTTCGGCGTGCCGATGGGTGCGGGTGGCCCACACGCGGCCTACCTGGCCTGCCGCGACGATTACAAGCGCAGCCTGCCGGGCCGGCTGGTCGGCGTCAGCATCGACAGCCACGGCGCGCCGGCCTATCGCCTGGCGCTGCAGACCCGCGAGCAACACATCCGCCGCGAGAAAGCCACCAGCAACATCTGCACCGCACAAGTGCTGCTGGCGGTGATAGCCAGCATGTACGCGGTGTATCACGGCCCTGTGGGCCTGAAACGCATCGCGCAGCGCGTGGCGAGCTGCACCGCGATACTGGCGCAAGGCCTGCGCGACATGGGCGTGGCGGTGCGCAGCACCACGGCCTTCGATGCGATCGTGATCGACTCTGGCGCGCAGACCGAAGCGCTGGCTGCCAAGGCCGTTGCTGCAGGCATGAACCTGCGCCGCTTTCGCCAGTGGGGCGACACGATGCTGGGCATCAACCTGGACGAAACCACGACCCGGGCCGACATCCAGGCGCTGTGGGCCTTGTTTGCCAAAGAAGGCCAGGCCCTGCCCGAGATGGCCGGCTTCGAAAAAGGCATCGAGCCGATGATCCCGCCTGCGCTGCGCCGCACCAGCGCTTTTCTCACACACCCGGTGTTCAACACCCACCACAGCGAAACGCAGATGTTGCGCTACATCCGCAGCCTGAGCGACAAGGACCTGGCGCTGGACCGCAGCATGATCCCGCTGGGCTCGTGCACGATGAAGCTCAACGCCACCAGCGAGATGATTCCGGTGACCTGGCCGGAGTTCGGCCAGATGCACCCTTTTGCGCCGCCCGATCAACTGGCCGGCTACCGGGCCTTGAACGACCAGCTCTGCGCCTGGCTGGGCCAGGCCACCGGCTACGCCGGCGTCAGCCTGCAGCCCAACGCCGGCGCGCAGGGTGAGTATGCTGGCCTGTTGATCATTCGCGCCTGGCATGCGTCACGCGGCCAGGCGCAGCGCGACATCTGTTTGATCCCCGAGTCGGCGCACGGCACCAACCCGGCCAGCGCGCAGATGGCGGGCATGCGCGTGGTCGTGACCCGGTGCGACGCGCAGGGCAACGTCGACATGGACGACCTGCAAGCCAAGTGCGAGAAGCACAGCCATGAGCTGGCCGCAGTGATGATCACCTACCCCAGCACGCATGGTGTCTTCGAGGTGCGCGTCAAAGAGCTGTGCGCGCTGGTGCACCAGCATGGCGGGCGGGTGTATGTGGACGGCGCCAACATGAACGCACTGGTGGGCGTGGCCGCGCCTGGCGAATTTGGCGGCGATGTGAGCCACCTCAACCTGCACAAGACCTTCTGCATCCCGCACGGTGGTGGCGGCCCGGGTGTGGGTCCGGTGGCCGTGGTGGCCGACCTGGTGCCGTTTTTGCCGGTTCATCGCACTGCAGAGTTGTCCAGCGCTGTGGATGCTGCAGGTGCTGCAGTTGCCGCAGGTGGCGCAGATGGCGCAGTGGCCCCTCAAGGCGTGGGTGCAGTCAGCGCCGCGCCTCTGGGCAACGCAGGCGTGCTGCCGATCAGCTGGATGTATTGCCGCATGATGGGCCCGGATGGCCTGCGTGACGCCACCGAAGTCGCGATTCTCAGTGCCAACTACATCGCCGCCAGATTGGCCGACCATTACCCGATCTTGTACAGCGGCAAGCTGGGGCAGATCCGTGGCGGTGGTGTGGCGCACGAGTGCATCCTGGATCTGCGGCCGCTCAAAGACAGCATCGGCATCAGCGCCGAAGACGTTGCCAAGCGCTTGATCGACTACGGCTTCCACGCGCCCACGCTGAGCTTTCCTGTGGCAGGTACCTTGATGATCGAGCCGACCGAGAGCGAGCCATTGGCTGAGCTGGATCGCTTCTGCGAAGCGATGATCGCCATCCGCACCGAAATCAAAAAAGTCGAAAGTGGTGCCTGGCCCAAAGAGGACAACCCGCTGAAGAACGCACCCCACACCGCAGCTTCTTTGCTCAAGGCCGACTGGTCGCACCCCTACAGCCGCGAGACGGCGGCTTATCCGGTGGCAGGCTTGCGACAGAGCAAGTACTGGGCGCCTGTGGGCCGCGTCGACAACGTCTGGGGCGACCGCAACCTGTCTTGCAGTTGCGTGCCGATTGCGGCCTATGCAGAAGCAGCAGAGCAGGCCGAAACGCACTGAGCGAGCGGCCGCCGCTTGACATGTCGTCCACCCCCGCGCCTGAGGCAGCAAGCGTTCTCAAAAAACTCTCCATTCAAGGACTCGCCGCATGGCCATCAGCGTCTTCGACCTGTTCAAGATCGGTATCGGGCCCAGCAGCTCGCACACCGTGGGGCCGATGCGCGCAGCCAGGCTGTTTGTCTCGCGCCTGCTGCACGACGGACAACTGGCCCACACCACCCGCGTGCAGAGCCAGCTCTATGGCTCGCTGGGTGCCACCGGCAAAGGCCACGGCAGCGACAAGGCGGTGCTGTTGGGGCTGGCCGGGCATGAGCCCGAATCGGTAGACATCGAAGCCATCCCGGCATGGCTGGAGCAGGTACGACAAAGTGGCCGGCTGAGCTTGCTGCAGCAGCATGAAGTGGACTTTGTGGAGAAGAACGACCTCAAGTTCTATCGCCGCGAATCCTTGCCGCTGCACGCCAACGGTATGCGCTTCACCGCCTTCGCTGCAGACGGCAGCGAACTGGCCAACCGCATCTACTACTCGGTGGGAGGCGGTTTTGTGCTCAGCGAAGCGGTGATGGCCGACGGCGAGCGCAGCAAAGTGATCGCACCGGATGCGACGGTTTTGCCGCAACCCTTCAGAAGTGGCGACGAGTTGCTGCAACGGGCCAAGGCGCTGCCCGGCTCGATCGCCCAGGTGATGCGCGCCAACGAGCGCCATTGGCGCAGCGATGCAGAAATCGACCAGGGCCTGCAAAAGATCTGGCAGGCGATGCAGGACTGCGTGCAACGCGGCTGCCGCACCGGCGGCGTGTTGCCCGGCGGCTTCAAGGTCAAGCGCCGTGCCAAGGCTTTGCTTGATGCGCTGACCAGCCAACCCGAAAAAGCGCTCAGCGACCCGCTGCAAGTGCTGGACTGGGTCAACCTGTATGCGCTGGCCGTCAACGAAGAAAACGCCGCCGGCGGCCGCGTGGTGACAGCACCCACCAACGGAGCTGCCGGCATCGTGCCTGCAGTGCTGCACTACTACACCCGCTTTGTGCCGGGCAGCCACGAGTCAGGCGTGTTTGACTTTTTGCTGACCGCTGGCGCCATCGGCATCCTGTACAAAGAGAACGCCAGCATCAGCGGCGCCGAGGTCGGCTGCCAGGGCGAAGTGGGTGTGGCTTGCAGCATGGCCGCAGGCGCGCTGTGCGCCGTGATGGGCGGCACGCCTGAACAAGTCGAGAATGCTGCCGAGATCGGCATGGAGCACCACCTGGGATTGACCTGCGACCCGGTGGGCGGCCTGGTGCAGATCCCGTGCATCGAGCGCAACGCCATCGCCTCGGTCAAGGCCATCAACGCGGCGCGCATGGCACTGCGCGGCGACGGCACCCACTTCGTCAGCCTGGACCAGGTGATCAAGACGATGCGCGAGACAGGTGCAGACATGATGACGAAGTACAAAGAGACATCGCGCGGTGGCCTGGCGGTGAACATCGTCGAGTGCTGAGGCAGTCGCCATCAGCACCCGCCGACTGATCACTGCCGGTTTCTTCCCGCTTATGTTCTAGGGCTTAGGGCTTGGGGCTTGGGGCTTGGGGCTTAGGGCTTAGGGCTTGCCCCTCAGCAATCAGCTCTTCTCAGAATTCGCCCGCAGCCAAGCCGCAAACCACTCCTGGCTGTGCTCGCCCGCAGCCAGGCCGAGCATGGCAAGGCAGCAGGCCTCGTCGGTGGCGGTCAAATCCCAGCCGTGCAACCCCAAGAAGGCTTCTGCCAAAACAAACGCCGCGCGTTTGTTGCCATCCGCAACGGGAGAAGTGACAACTGTCAGCCCGGATGCCGATCCGGCGCAAGCAGGCAGGGTGACCGACCGGGGCGCGGCCGATCAGGGCGCTCAAGCCGGCAAGCCTGCAAGCCGATAAGGCTGACAAGAAGGACCCACAAGAGGCCAGCTGCCTTTGGCCTCAGGGGTCTTTGTCCGCACATGACCTCACCCCCTCGCATTGCCCGTTCGCACCAGAAGTTTGTCGCCTTCAGCGCGGTCGGCGTGGCCATGGTCTGCCTGCCTCTGCTGCAGGTGCTGAACTACCAGCAAGCCGAGCTGGAGCAACTGCAAAACCAACGTGCGCAACTCGACCCCGTGGCCGCAGCGGTCAATGCGCAGTGGGCTTTGCTGGACCACCGGGCTTTGGCCTCAGCCGTACTCACCGGCCAGGGCAGCATGGAAAGCGACCGCCAGCGGGCCAAGACCGAAGTGGACGACCGGCTGTTGAGTCTTTCCAGCGTGCTCGGCAACGGCCAATGGCAGTTGGCAGTGCTTGAAGCGCGAGCCCTGGGCGAAGACTGGTCGCAGTTGGCCCAGGAGGTGCAAGCGCAAACGCTGAGCCCAGCGCAGAGCAACGAAGCCCATACCCTGCGCATCGAACAGACGCTGCAGATCGTCGATCTGGTCACCACCAGCCTGGCCCCCGACGCTGAGTTGGAGACCGAAGCGCCCAGCGCGTTTGTCAACAGCGCTCTGCAACTCAGCCAGGTGGCGGCGCGCTTGAGCCAATACAGCCCACAAGCGCTGGAAGCTGCCTTGACCCGAGCCATAGGGAAACCAACAGCGCAAGCGCTGCAAGTACCCTTGGCACAGGCCGTGCAGGCCAGCCAGCAATTCCAAAAGGTCTGGGCTCGGGCCAAAGCTGAAGCGCGGGCCGATCATCATTCGCCGGGAGCCGGCGATGTAGAAGCAACGCTGATCGCCTCTGAAGTGCAGCAGAGCTTGCAACAGGCGTTGGTGCAACAGCGCCGCCTGTTGTCGGCGCTGAAAGCGCACCATGACCACGCGCTGGGGCAACAGACGGCAACTGTGAAGGCACAACGTGATCTGCTTCTGGCCTGCCTGCTGGTGCTGGGGCTGTTTGCCACCGGCCTGGGGTTGTCCTTGCTCAGGCCGATCATGCGTTCAGACGCCAGAGGTCTGAGCAGCGCCAGCGACATCGGCCTGTGGGTCGGGCCGGCAGCGCAGGCGCGAGCTGACTTCGAGGACTCTCTGGATGAAATCGACAGCGACACAGACGGTGAGATCGGCACTGCCTTCGATCTTGCGGACAGCCAAGCGCCGGGCGCCCAACCCGCATCCAGCCAACGCAGCCAGGCCCAGGGGCTGCTGGACAGGCTGCGCGACAGGAAGCGCTCTTCACCGTCCGACAGCCTGGCTGATTGACTGACCGGCTGTAAGGCTGTGGGGCTGTGGGGCTGAGGCGCTGCAAGGCCCCAGCAGCCCTGCGCGCCATCTCAGCCCCTCACTCGGCGGCTGCGCTCGCCGGGCCGACGTAGGCTGGCGTTGACGAGTGGCCAGCAGCTTCACTGCCCGGCGCCACCTTGGCCACCTGGCCCCGCACCAGATAGCTGTACAACACCGGCACCACCACCAGCGTCAACAAGGTGCTGGTCAGGATGCCACCGATGATCGCGCGGCCCATCGGGGCCTGCATCTCACCGCCTTCGTTGAAGGCCAGCGCCAGCGGCAGCATGCCGAACACCATCGCGGCGGTGGTCATGATGATCGGGCGCATGCGGATCATGCCGGCCTGCAGCAAAGCTTCGTGCACACTGGCCCCGGCTTTGCGCGCCTGGTTGGCAAAGTCCACCAACAGGATGGCGTTCTTGGTCACCAGCCCCATCAGCATCACCAGCCCGATCATCGAGAACACGTTCAGCGTGCTGTTGGACACCAGCAGGGCCAGCATCACGCCGATCAATGCCAGCGGCAGGCTGGCCATGATCGCGATGGGCTGCAAGAAGCTGCCAAACTGACTGGCCAGCACGATGTAGATGAAGACCACCGCCAGCGCCATCGCGGCCAACAAGCCGTTGAAGGCCTCGGCCTGCTGCTGCATCTGGCCACCGACGTCAAAGCTGTAGCCAGGCGGCAGTCGGGTGGCCTTGATCAGTTGCTGCACATCGCTGCCCACCTCGCCCGCGCTGCGGCCCTGCACGCCGGCGAACACGGCTTCGCGGCGCTGCAGGTTCTGGCGCCGGATGACTTCGGGGTTGAACACTTCTTCCAAGGTCGCGACCGACTCCAGACTGATCGGCGTGCCGTCCTTGGCAAAGGCCACCGGCAAGCCCCGCAACTGATCGATACGCTGGCGCTGGCTTTCGTTGAGCCGCAGCACCACATCCACCTGGTCGCCGTTGGGCGTGGTCCAGAAGGTAGCCGCCTCACCATTGACATAAGCGCGCAGGCTGCTGGCCAGCTGCGGCGCGCTCAAACCCAACTCGCGCACGGCGCTGGGTTTGAGTCGCACGGCAAAGGCCGGCAGACCCGGGTTGACCGATGACTCCACATCCACTGCGCCCGGGATCTCCTTGACTTTTTCTGCAAACTCGGTAGCCACCCGCGCCAAGCCCACCGGGTCGTCACCCAGGATCGCGACATAGATCGGCCGGTTGAAGCCCAGGCTGGCGTCCACACCAGGAATGCGCGCAACCTCTTTGCGGATCGCTTCTTCGACTTGTTTCTGGCTTCGGCTGCGTTCGGACCTGGGTTTGAGCGAGATGTTCAACGAAGCCAGGTGGCGCTGCCCCGCGCCACCCACCGAGGTCGCCAGGTTTTGCACCTCGGGCAGGCCGCTGACGATGGCCTCGATCTGGCGCACCTTGGCGTCAGTGCGCTCCAGACTGCTGCCCACCGGCATGCGCAGCGCCAACTGCGTGAAGCCACGGTCAGTCTCTGGCACGAATTCGCTGCCCACCAGAGGCGCCAGCCCCAGCGCCGCAACAAAGCTGGAAGCACCGATGGCCAGCACCACCCCGCGGGGTGTCAGCGTGGCAAAGCGCCAGCGCCGCGGGCTGTGCAGATCGCGCTGCGTCTGCGCATCGAAACCGCGCCCATAGGCGGGCAGCCACAGCCGCCAGCGCCGCTGCGAAAATATCCAGCCGATGGTGCGCTCGTACAGCGCGTGCAGACCGTCCATGGCCCGGTCGGTACCACGCTCCAGTGCACCGAGCAGCGGCAACCTGCGTGCCTTGGCCGCTGGCGGGTCGTGCCACACGGCAGACAGCATCGGATCCAGCGTGAAGCTGACGAAGAGGCTGACCAACACCGCCACCACCACGGTGATGCCGAAGGGGAAGAAGAACTTGCCGATGACGCCGCCCATGAAGGCCACCGGCACGAACACCGCACACAGGGCAAAAGTGGTGGCCATCACTGCCAGGCCGATTTCTTCGGTGCCTTCGCAGGCAGCGCGCAGGTGGTTCTTGCCCAGGTGCACATGGCGCACGATGTTCTCGCGCACCACGATGGCGTCGTCGATCAGCAAGCCGATGCACAGGCTCAGCGCCATCATCGTCATGAAGTTCAGCGTGAAGCCGAAGGCATAGATGGCGATGAAGCTGCTGATGACGGCGATCGGCAGCGTCAGGCCCGTGATGATCGTGCTGCGCCAACTGTGCAAGAACAAGAAGACGATGGCGATCGTCAACAGCGCACCTTCGATCAGCGTGTGGCGCAGACCACGCAGCGAGTTCTTGGCAAAGTCACTGCTGGCGTAGATCAAGCGCAGCTCGACGTCGGGCGGCAGCAGTTGGCGGATCTCGGCCATGGCGGCCTTGACCGCTTCGCCGGCTTCCACGATGTTGGCGTCTTGCTGTTTGAAGACTTCGAAATTGATGGCCGGCTGGCCGTTGATGCGCGCCAGCCGATCGGTTTCGCGTTCGCGCTCGACCAGGCTGCCCAGATCGCCCAGCGTCACTGGCAGGTTGCCGCGCTGGGCCACTACCACGGCGGCAAACTGGCGCGGGTCGCGGACGCGGCCCTCCACGCGCAACAGCGCATCCTGGGTGCCGCTCGACACCAACCCCACGGGCTGGTCGGCATTGGCAGCACGCAAAGCGGTCGCGATCTCTGCCGGCGTGATGGCATGAGCGCGCAAGCGCAGCGGGTCGAGGTCGATGCGCACCTCACGCTGCAACAGGCCGCTGACGTCGACGCGGGCAATGCCTTCCACACGCTGCAGCCGCTTGCTGACGACGCCGTCGGCCAGCAGCGACAACTCGCGCACATTGCGGCTGGCCGAGACCAGCGCCATGTTGACCACCGGCTCGCTGTTGTCGTTGTTGAAGCGCGCGATGGTGGGTTGGCGTACATCCCGCGGGAATCCTGCTTGCACGGCAGAGACACGGTCGCGGATGTCTTGCATCGCGCGGCCCATGTCGGCATCCAGCGCAAACTCCACGCTCATCGTGCCGCGCCCCTCATTGCTGCGCGAGGTGATGCGCTTGACGCCTGCGATGCTGTTGACGGCCTCTTCAATCGGCTTGATGACCTCGCGCTCCACCGCCTCGGGGCTGGCGCCGGGGTAGCTGACCTCCATCCAGGCGCCGGGGAAGCTGATGTCGGGCATCTGCTCGACCCCCAACTTGCCGTAGCTGAAGATGCCCAGCACACACAGCGCCACCATCACCATGGTGGCAAACACGGGGTTGTTGATCGAGACGCGGGTGATCCACATGGGGTTTGGCTCCTGCGCTCAGTTGCTGCTGACCGTGCTCAGGCCAGCGCTGCCGCCTGCCGCAGCCGGCACGGCCTTCTGGTGGCCTGCGCCGCTTGGGTCGGTCTCGCCCGGCTGGGTTGCCATCACCCGCGCCTGGGCGCCTTCGCGCAGGTTCTCGAAGCGGGCTGCCAGCACCTGGTGCCGGTCTTGCAGGCCTTGCAGCACTTCGACCCGCTGTGCGTCGCGCCGGCCCACCACCACGGCACGCCTGGCCAGCACGCCACCTTCGATCAACCACACATGGTCCTGGCCCGCAGTGTTGCCCACCGCCTCCACCGGCAGCGTCAGCCGCTCGGTGTCGTCCGGCAAAGTCGCGCGCACCATGGCGTACTGGCCAGCGCGCATGCGCTCTTTGACGTTTTGCAGGCTGATCGTGACGCCGATGCTGCGTGTGCCTGGCTCGGCCGCCGGCGCAATGCGGGCCACACGGCCGGTGATGGCTTGATCCACCCCTTCGACCTGCACCTGCACCTGCATGCCCACGCTCAGGCGCGAGACTTCATGCGTGGCCACGCTGCCGGCCACTTCCAGTTGCGACAAATCCACGATGCTGAGCAGGGGTTGATCGATCGACAGCTTCTCGCCAGGCAGCGCCATGCGCTTGGCAACGATGCCGGCAATCGGCGCCACCAGCGCAGCATCCCTCAAAGCCACCCGGGTGGTGTCAAGCGTGGCCTGAGCCGCCTGCATTGCAGCGCGCGCCGCGTCCAGCGCAGAGCGTGAGTTGTCCAGCGCCATCGCCGAGATGAACTGCTGCGCCGCCAAGCGCTCATTGCTGGCGTGCTGGCGCTCGGCCTGCGCCAGCGCCACCCGCGCCGACTCCAGCTGCGCCTGACGCTCGGCCAAGCGTGTATTGATCTCTGCCGTCTCGACGTGGCCCAACACCTGGCCAGCACGCACCCGATCGCCCTCTGCCACGACCAGCGACAGCAGCGTGCCCGAAGCCCGCGACCGCAACACGGCAGACTGCGGCGCCACCAAAGGCCCGGAGATCATCAGCGTCTGCGGCATGGGCAAGCGCCGGGGTTGCACGACCTCGCGCGCGGCAAATTCCAGTGGTGCTGCGGTCGTCTTGTCGTCAGCGTTGGCAGCGTCCTTGACCACGCCCTTGGCCAAGCTACCCAGCTTGCCAGCCTGCCAAGCCGCGCCGACTGCCACCAGGCCCAGCAACAACAGCAGCCCCACCCCCCACCACAGTGGCTTCTTCTTCATCCGTCCTCCTGGCGCCAGGGCACGGCGCCACAGGCTTGTGATCTCTTGCAATCACTCTAGACGGCGCGTTGACAAGCCAGGGCCCGCTTGCGACAGGCTGCAGGCTGAGGTGGATGAACTGCAGCCAGCATGGCCGCGACCCGCCGCCGCAGAACCTCAGCTCAGGGCAGCACTTCAAATCTGGCTGCGCGATCTGCGCCTGCAGCCAAGGAGGGGCCGCCTGGCGGCTTCGAAGTCAGTCGCTGCAATCCGACGGCGGGCTGCGCTCCATGCGCCATGCCAGCGGGCGCACGGGGACGCTGCGTATGCAAACCCTGCTGGTCTGTTACGGGATGCACTGCCGAGGCGTCCCATGGCCTGCCGAACCCAAGACCAGTTTCGAAGTATTGCTGGATCTCGGCACACCGCGCCTGATGATCGTTTCCAGCATCAAAGCGTTCGCCCAGACGCACTTCAAACACGATCGGCAATGGGGGCAGCCGCCACATGGGCCAACCCTTTCGCAAGTAGGGCGAGTCTGACTCGATGAAGACCGTTTGGATCGGCACCTTGGCGCGTTGGGCGATCAAGGTGAAAGCAGCGCTGAAGTCATTGACCGGCCAACGTGTGCTGCGTGTGCTTTCCGGAAACAACAGCAGTTGGCCCCCAGCCTGCAGATCCGAGACCGCCAAACGCACCATGCTGCGCGGCGAATCGTTGCGGATGTAACGCGCCAGGCGTGCACCCGGACCCAGGAAAGGATTGCGCACCAGGCTGGCCTTCATCACGCAAGCGCTGCGCGGCAAGCGGGCCACCAGCATCAATGCGTCGAGCATGCTGGGATGGTTGGCCACGATGACCAGACCCGCCTCGTCACGCAGGCGGTCCAGCGCCTGCGCATTCAGCCGCAGCATGCCGCTGCAGCGCGCCAGCCGCCAGAAGCCTCTGTAACCGAACGAGATCATCGAGCGGCCAACGCGCAAACCCGTTTGGCGCGGCACCAGCGGGTAAAGCAGCAATGCCACCGAGGCCCAAGCCAACGAGAGCAGGCCGAGCACAGCCAGTTGCAACTGCAGCGCTGGCCATGCCAGAGCCCGCAGCAGGACTCGCTGGATGGTCTTGGCGGCCTTTGTAAAGTGCATCAAGATACGGACCAGCCGCCGCCCATCACGACGACATCGGCATCAAGATCTGCTTGGCCTTGGGACCTGCGAAGCGATTTCGAGGAAGACATCGGGTCAAATTATCCCCAAAATCCATCGGGCTTAGTACCATCATTTCGGGGGCTCGGTAAAGGGTGTTGTAGGGCGTCATCGTCCATGTCAGCCTTCACCAGGCGCCATCACCAGGTGCTTTGCAGAGGCATTGCACGGTGTTAACCTGATGTTGTCACGTAGTCTGGGGCAATGCCCAGGTTTGAAAACCTTGTCTGAGCTGCGCGGTCTGGGCTGCAGGCAACTTGGCGCAGTCTGCGTCCTTTGCGCCAGTCATCCACCGCCGTGCCATCACCTCCGCGACCGGCCCCACTCCAGGCTTCACTGCCTGCGGCCGCTGCACCGCGGGCTCCACCCGGCCCTCTGAGTGAGCCGGCACCTGATCACGTGGCCTGGCTCGTGGAAAACCACTCTGATCGAGACTGGAAGAGCCAGCTTTGGGCGCGGATGCGTCACCTCTGGTGGCTCAAGACGGCGGGTATCTGTTTGTTCATGTGGGTGTTCTTTGCGCTTTACTTTGAGGTGCTGCGCCATCCCCCGTCACCGCCACGGATCATGCCTCTGACAGCGCTGGACCGAGCCATTCCCTTCATGCCCAGCGCTTTGTTGGCCTACGGATCGCTCTGGCTTTACGTGGGTCTGCCAGCCGGCATGATGGCCACTTTCAAGAACCTCCTGCACTACGGTGCATGGATGGCAAGCTTGTGCTTGACCGGCTTGGCCATTTTTTACTTCTACCCGACAGCCATTCCACCCTTGACTTCGGGCATCGATCTCGCCCGCCATCCCGGTTTTGCCCTGTTGCAAGGCGTAGACGCCAGTGGCAACGCCTTTCCTTCTCTGCATGTGGCAACGGCGGTGTTCTCCGCCTTCTGGATCGACCATGTCTTGCGCGGCGTGGCTTCGCCGCCTGGCTTGCGACTGGCCAGCATCGTCTGGTGTTTGCTGATCATGCTGTCCACGTTGGCAGTGAAGCAGCACGTCCTACTCGACTTGCTGGCCGGCATCCTGTTGGGCGCATTGTTCGCAGTGATCTCTTTGCGGTGGCGGTGGCGGTGGCGGTGGCGGTGACGATGCAACAAAGTGTTTCGATGCAGGCAAGCTGCGCCAACGGGCCGTCCGGTCAACCCGGTCAACCCGGCCAACCCAGGGCAGAGCAGCCAGTATGATCCCCCACCCACCCTAAAGAAGACTCGCCTAGGAGGCGTGAGTAACCGACGGACATGCCGGTCCGGGCAGATGTTGGCTGAAAAGCGAAGGAGGGCTGCGATGAGCTCGCTCGAAGAAATCCAAAAATTGATCCACGAGAAGTACGATCTGGACCCAGCCAAGCTCGACGCCAATGCCTCACTGCGCGAAGCGGGAGTAGACTCCTTGACGCTGGTGGAAATGCTGTTCTCGATCGAGGACCACTTCGGTATCTCAGTGCCGGAGAAATACTCCGATGTCGACACCTTGAGCGCTCTGGCGGCTGCGGTGGACGAGATCCGGGCAGCGCAAGCGACCTGATGAGTGCCTGCAGGCCGGCGACACACGTCGTCCGCCCCCCGAGGCGGTCGAGCCCAGTGGCAAGGCCACATCTGCTCGAGAAGACACCGACGCCAGCGCTGGGCGCAAACCACAGCCATAGCTGCAGCTGTGGCGCGGATTTGCAACGACGCATGGCGGGCGAATGCGCGATTTCATGTCATCGGTTTGGCGCAACGGACCACTAGCCAAGCATGGTGAAGATCACCGGAATGGGGCTGATCTCACCTCACGGCGACGATCCCTTGGCCGTGTTGGCCGCTTTGATGCGGGGCGAGTCTGCTGTGCAGCAGGTTTTCCCGGAGCTGGCCAAACCAGCAGCTGCAGCAACTGCGCCATTCGAGGTCTCACGCTGGTTCACCAAGTTGCAATTGGCTGGGGTAGACCGGGTCAGCCAGATGGCGGTGGCAGCGGCAGACCTGGCGCTGCGAGATGCAGGCCTGAGCACAGACGCCCCGCGTGTCCTCAACGCGGCCCCTGAGCGTATGGGTATCTATTGCGGCTGCAGCATGGGCGGGATCAGCGCGCTCGACTTTGCCTACCGGTCGGCATGGAGCGGGGGTCGGGTGCCGCCGCTGACCGTGCCTGCGTTGATGCCCAACGCCCCGGCAGCACACGTTGCCATGCGCAACGGTGTGCAAGGGCCTGTGCTGAGCTACACAGTGGCTTGCGCATCGGGTGCCGTGGCTTTGTCAGAGGCGGCCAAGGCGATCCGCGCGGGCGAGATCGATGTCGCGATTGCCGGCGGCAGTGAAGCACTGCTGGTGCCGGGCGTGGTCATGGCGTGGCAAGCCATGCAGACCCTGGCCCACTTTGAGCCTGGCGAAGCCGCCCGCTGCTGCAGGCCTTTTGCCGCCGAACGCTCGGGGTTCGTGCTGGGTGAAGGCGCTGCCTTCATGATCCTGGAGTCTGCAGCGCACGCCCGCGCCCGCCAAGCCCGTGTCTATGCCACCCTGGCAGGCACCGGTCTGAGTTGCGACGCTTCGCACCTGACCAAGCCTGACGCAGCAGGTCAGGCCCGTGCGCTGCGTGCGGCCTTGGCCCAGGCAGATCTCGCGCCGGCCGACATTGGTTACTGCAATGCGCATGGCACGGCCACCAAGACTGGCGATGTGGTGGAAGCACAGGCGCTGCGAGACGTTTGGGGGGATGCGATCGACACGCTGCAGGTCAGCTCGACCAAGGCCCTGCACGGCCACCTGCTGGGTGCCACGGGCGCGCTGGAAGCTGCCATCACGGTGCTGGCCTTGACCCAGGCGCAGCTGCCACCCAACGCGCACAGCGAGCAAGCCGACCCCGCTTGCGCATTGAATCTGGTGCGCGGACCACACGGCCACGGCCTGCCAGCGACGCATTTGCGTGCCGCGATCAGCAATTCCTTTGCCTTTGGTGGCACCAACTCGGTGTTGGTTTTCACCCGGGATTGAAGGGTTGGCAGGCTGCAGACCCTTCTACCTGCAACCTGCAACCTGCAACCTGCAACCTGCAACGCGCAATCCGCCATCCGCAATCCGCAATCCGCAAGCTGAGGAAAGCAGCCACCGCAAACTCTCCCGGTTCAGCCGGGTTTCACCTGAAGTTTCTGCTCTTGGGCGCCAGCCCCTGCAGCAGCGCCGAATGGTCCACCAGCTGCCGCGCCACCAGGTGCCGGACCTCGCCCTGGCATTGCCAAATGCCGTAGACCGTCAGCAAGCTGCTGGCCAGCAGTTGGCGGCGCTGAGCTTCAGCCACCTGCGGCCAGACGATGACGTTGACGGCGCCCGTCTCGTCTTCCAGCGTCACGAAGACCACACCCTTGGCGGTCTCCGGGCGCTGGCGGTGGGTGACGATACCGCTGGCCCGCGCCAGGCGGCCGTTGGGGTAGTGGTGCAGCACTGCGGCCGGCAGCACCTTGAAGGCTTTGAGCTGCTCACGCAACAAGGCCAGCGGGTGCTGCACCAGGCTCAGGCCGGTGGCGCGGTAGTCGGCCAGCACGGTGGCGGCGGTGTCGGGCGCCGGCAGCGCGGCGACGGCCTCAAGGGTGCGGGTGCTGCGCAACAACGGCGTGGCGCGGGTGTCCACACCCGCCGCAGCCCATGC
>Ga0105044_10005141_pt1 | contig 18027 bp, 18 predicted proteins | sample MAT01_FD_78092 | JGI IMG/M metagenome (GOLD analysis project Ga0105044, IMG submission 78092) | Freshwater microbial communities from Lake Fryxell liftoff mats and glacier meltwater in Antarctica - MAT-01 | ecosystem: Environmental > Aquatic > Freshwater > Ice > Liftoff microbial mat | place...
AATAACATCTCAATAGAATTACAATGAAAGAGATTACATTTAGTGCTACAACGTTAAGTAATCAAGAAATAGATTCTCGATACGTAAAACTATTTTACTTCACTGGGAAAAACCATAGTGATAAACAACTTAAGATTCTAAGCAGTAAACCTTCATGTGGATGTACTACAAGCAATCTTCCCGAAGTAATAGAGCCTGATTCTAATTTTACTATTGCCCTGACAGTAAACAAAATCGGACAAAAAGGGCACTACTCTCTTACTACTGTAGTTACTTTTTCCAACAAACAAGTCTTTGACTTAAAATTAAACGGAACATTAAAATAAAAACATGACACTTCTATTTCAAGAGGATCAACATAAATATTTCTTTTTAGAAAAGCCAGAACAAGAACTTACTTCTGTATCTAAATTAATCGAGATTTATCACGAGAAGTTTGACACTGAAAAAATAAGTGCTAAGACTGCTAAGAAAAGAGGAGTAGATCAAGCAGAACTAAAGGCCCAATGGAAAGAAGAAAATTCTAAATCTCTAATCAGAGGGAAAGCATTTCACGCTGCAAGAGAACAAAAACTTATTAAATCTGGTAAGAATGTCATTGCACCAATAGAAGAGAATGGATTTAAAAAAGCATTTGATATTACCAAATTAAAACCTGGTATCTATGTAGAGTCTATTTTGTACCATCCTTATTACGGGATCGTAGGGACAGCAGATAAGTTTGAAATCTTTGATGATCTTACATTTACGTTAGACGATGTGAAAACAAATAAGAAATTAGACTTCAAATCTTTTGAAGTGTTTAACCCAAACACTTATATCAGGACTCCTAAAAAGATGTTTTTTCCTATTAATCATATAGATGATTGTAATGGACAACACTATTCTTTACAATTAAGTGCTTACTCTTTTATGTTAGAAGAAGCAGGCTATTCTTTAAAAAAAGGTGGACTTCACATAGAACATATCTTATTTGAAAATGATGAACCAGTAGATATAATCATCTACCCAATTAACTATTTGAAAAAAGAAATCAAAACATTATTTGAACATTATAACAATAACAATAACAATAACAAAAACAAAAACAAAACAAAATGAAAAAAAGAGATGATGTGTTTATTCCTCTTGACTCTTATTCAGTAACTCTTAATGAAGAATATCTCAAAGAGGTTGCAGAGTATAAAGAAAACACAGATAAGTTTGGAGAAGGCTCATGGGATAAACCAATACCACCAAAACCTTTTTATGCTAAGAAATACTTTAATACAAGTGTATACAGAATAGATTCTTGGTATTCCAATTGGGATAAAGAAGAACAGTGTGAAATAATAGGAATTCAGTGGACAAATCTTGATGCTGACTTTGTAGAAAATATTACAATTAAAATGTCCTCCAAACAATTTTTGGAAATTCTTCATTTGTTTGGAGGTAGAGTAATAGAATATTCTCTTCAAGGAAATGCTGCAATTACATCTAATCACACAGGTACAAACTCAACTACCACATCTTATAATGAACAAAATATTAACAGTTAGTGGAAATAAAGTAGTAATTAACGAGATTGTTCTTAGCATCCCAGAGTTAAAGGCTGTTTATGATCACTATTGCACTACTGAAGATAAGGAGACTGCTATATTGGCTCTCTCCTATCTTCATTGGAGATATGATCCTGAAAGTCCTTATCACAATATCTCCGAAGATGTAATGGACGAGACAATTAGAAAAGACTTTAGAGGAAGATACAATCCCAAGTTTGATGAAGTAATGATTAATGCCTGTCGAAAAATAGAAGAGTTTGAATCTCCTGTTGCCAGAGTTGTAGAAGCCCTAAAGATTAGTATGGATAACATATCTGTTTATCTTAAAACAACAGAACTCTCAACTGGTAGAGATGGTAATTTAACAGAAGTGTTAAGGGCGCATAAAGAAATGCCCATAATTTTAAAGAACTTTAGATCTACTGTAAAAGATTTTATGGCTGAGACTATTAAAAACCGAAGTAACAGTAAAAATGCCATTGATGAAAATGATGAGAATGAACACTTTTAATAAAACATTATGAAACTGGAATACACAATTTATAAAGTTGGGGTGGATACCGACAAAGAAGGAAACATAATGGGTGAAGAACAACAAGTTGTAGTTCTTACTTTAGATTCTTTTACATCCTTACTAAGCAAGTTAGACACCATGAACTACCTTTTAAGAGACCAAGATTTGTTTGATTCTAATTTAGACGAAACGATAACAGAAGTTAAAGAAACTTTAAAACAACAACATCTTGATCTGGAAAGGTAAAAAGATTCCTACATATAACGTAGATACTAAAGAGTGGACAATAACTATCTTTGAAGAATTCAAAGAGTATTTTGATTTTGTAGAAAGTCAGTGGTCTTTGCCTGGCCAATACAATTTAAAAAACACCAACCTCTGGAGAAAAAGGGCTTTAAAATTCCAAACAGATAAAAGATATTCTGACTATGAAGATGAAAGCCCGGAAGGTAAATCAGAATGGGCGTTTGAAAAACATAAAATAGGGCAAGGAGTAATCTTTAAAGACGGGGATCAAAAAAGATATATAAGTGGCTATTATTACAACTACCTAAACTATCACCCCATCGTAGATAAAGTAAAAGGTAAAGAAGATTTTGCCGAAGTGTGGGATGGACAATACCATTATCTACTTTATTGTGAAAGGGCTTACCTTAGAAAACTTAACGCCGCTATTGCAAAAGCAAGGCAAAAAGGTCTTTCACTAATACATACTTCAATATTACTTACAGATTTTTGGTTTGTGCCTCAATCAGTAGGAAAAATGATAGGTCACGAAGAAGACTACGTTAATGATAAAGGCTCTTGGAAATTTTTAGTTGGGTATAGAAATTTTCTAAACGAAAACACTCCTTGGTATAGAACTTGTGAGCCAGATGAAACTTTAAACTGGGAGCAAAAAAGAACCACAACAGAAGGAACATTTAATACCAAAAAAACATTTAAAGGGTTAAGGTCTAAACTTATAGCAGCAACTTCTAAAAAAAGTCCTGCTAAAGCGGTGGGTGGCCACATAACTAAACTTTTTTGTGAAGAAGCAGGAATTGCCCCTAACTTAGACAAAGTTCTAACATTTGCTGAGGCTGCCACTCAAATGGGTGGTGTTAAAACAGGACAAGTGTTTGTTTCTGGAGCAGTGGGCGAACTTAAAGATTGTAAGCCTTTAGAAGATATAGCACTTAACCCAAGAAAATATGGATTTTTTGGAGTAGAAGACACCTTTTCAGAAATTCCTACTGGTACTGAAATTGCTTTTTTCTTTCCTGACTACTGGAATTATTTAGCAGATGATCCTGAAAAAGGATTAGTTAGATGCTATGACGAAGATGGCAACTCAAACATTGAACTGGCGAAACAGTATTTGACATTAGAAGATACTAAAAGAAAAAAAGAAGATAACTACACTCTTTGGAAATCTCAACACCCTTGGAATTTACAAGACGCTTTTGCAATCAGGGAAACAAACATCTTTCCTACAGAAGTTATAAGAGATCAGCAACTTAGGTTGATGGCTTCTTATAAACCTTTAACCGTAGAACTTTATGAAGAAGATAAAGTAGTAAAACACAAATTCATTCACGGAATCCCAGTTACTACTTTAAACGTAGATCCCAATAAAGATAATTCTGGTTGTGTAGAAGTAGACGAACTCCCAATAGACAATCCTCCTTGGGGTTTATATTATGCTGGAGTCGATCCAATTAAACAAACTAATACAGTAACGTCTAAGTCTTTAATGTCCATATCTGTTTATAAATCTTCTCACTATAAAGGAGACAAACTAATAATGGATTATCCTGTTGCTAGGTATACAGGAAGACATAAACAGTGGGAAGAGACATACAGAGTTTGTCTCAACCTAATGAAATTTTATAATTGTAGAACTGCTATTGAAAATAACATTACGGGTTTTATTGAATGGTGTGTGGGGCAAGGCTATACGACTAACTTAATGAGGAGAAGAGAAATAGTAATGCTAAACGAAATGGTACCTAACTCTACAATTAGAGATGAGATAGGCGTTAGAATGGAAGGTGAACTTAAAAAGAAAGCCCTTGAATTTGCTGTTACTTACGTAGATGAAATTATAGGAACGGAATATGAAGAAGATGGAACTGCCAAGTTTATTTATGGGGTGAGCAGAATCAAGGATAAGATGCTTCTTGAAGAAATGCTCAAGTTTACTCCTAAGTTAAATACAGACAGACTAATTGCATTTATATTGGCTGTGATGGCTGCCAGATCAAATACTAACCGGAACATAATAGCAGATGAAAGAGAAACTCAACAAGTTCAAAAAAAAATACTTAGGAGTTTACCATCACAGTTTAATTCTCCAGGGTTAATTAAAAGCGGTAATAGACTACCTTCTCCTTTTAGAAAAAGATAAATATATAATCATACAATTAATCAGATTTTTTACATAGTAAATTAAGGTAGAGTATCTTTATAAGATATACACAAACATGGCAAAAGTATTATTGGGTTCTCAAACTCCTATTCCAAATAAAACGTTTCCTAACAAATCATTTACTAATGATGCAAATTTTTCTTTAGTCCTTACAGAAAAGGAAAAAAAGAAAGATGATTTTAATCTTATTAAAAGATTAGTAAACAACCATGAAGAAACAGGAAGGCAGCAAATTACTGCAAACAAAGATTCTATAACCAAGATGTTTAATCTTGCTAATGGTGTTATTGATAAAAGGGATTACATTAAAGGAGAAACTGATCACAAGTCCGAATTAGAAATGATGGGTGGAGAAAATCTTGAATATGATCTTGAATTTTATCCTATAATTCCCAATATAGTTAATGTCATAGATTCCTTTCCAAGCAAAACCTCCATTAGGTATTCTGCAATGGCAGTAAATCGTGAAGCGCAAAATGAAATCATTGAACAAAAAAATAGCCAGATAAGAAACCTTTTAGTATCCAAGGCTTTCAATCAATACAACGGGAACTTAGAAGCCCAAGGAATAACTCCTGAAACTCAACCTGATGTTTACCAAGAACAAATTCAAATCTTTCAGGCACTTCCTAAAATCCAAAAATATTACAATACTGAATTTAGATTAACTATAGAGCAGTGGTCCAACCATAGACTTAAAAGTGATGAGAAGAAACACTCTATGAAAGAGTTAGATAAAAAAGCACTCCACAATAGAGTTGTTTGTGATAGACCCTTTGTTCATATTAATTTACAAGACTCTGATTATAGACCAGAGGTGTTAAAGCCTGATTTGTGTGCTTGGTTAAAAAGCCCTTATCTTAATGATGTAAGCGAAGGCTATATGTTTATGTGGCTTGAATATGACAATCCTGTTAATCTAATCCAAAGGTTTGGAGACAAGATGAGCAAGGACGACATTAAGAAATTAGAAGGTTATTATAACACCACAAGGTTCACAGCAACAGACAGATCTAATTATCAATTTGAAAAAAGTTCTCCAATAGAAGCAAGTGTTCAAAACTTTTTAGCCTTTAGAAGTGAAACTGATACCAATAAACACAGAGGGGATGAATACAGAGATAATTTAATCGAAGTAATGAATATGTACTTACAAGTACCTCGTAAGTTATATGCTTTGACAATGATCTCTGATGATAAATCTATCTACACAACTCTTGTAAGTGAAGATTACAAAGTAACTTTCACCCCTCAATACATTCAAGGTAAACCTAAAATTGCTGCCAATCTAATCTATGGAGAACATTTAGAACCGTTTTATAAAAATGAATTGTGGAGAGTTATCAAACTAAACTTCTCAAGAAATCCCAATCCTGATCTATCAGATGATATTTGGGTGATGCTTGAAAAATATCCTATCCAGTTCTCAAGCCCCCTAAGAAAGTATGGCTCTTTAATTCCTGTGCACGGGGGGCCAACTTCAAACGAGTATTCTTCAATTAATTCTATAGTAAAGAAATGTGAGTCGTGGCAAATCTTTTATAACTATTTATGGAATAGAGCAAGCCAACTTCTTCAAACAGAAATAGGCATATTCTTTATGATGAATCAAAACGTTATCCCTCAAGAATCAATGGGGGAATCGTGGGGAAAACACAATGTTGCTAAGTGGTTACTGACAGCAAGAGATACAAGTCTTGCTCCAGTAGATGTTAGTCCTACTAACACAGGTCAATCCAACTTAGGAGCAACAGGAGGTTTTGGTCAAAAAGTAGACCTTACCAGAACAGATGAGGTTCTTCAAAAAATTAAACTTGCTGAAATAATCAAAAGTGAATGTTTAAGTGTAGTAGGGATTAGCCCTCAACTATTAGGAGATATAAGTCCTAATGAAACTGCAACTGGAACTCTTCAAGGAATTAATAGAAGTATAGCCTCTCTTAAGAATATTTATGATGCTCATTTTTCTATGATGGAAAAGGTGAGACAAACTATGTTGGAGTGTGCTAAATACTTAGCAATTCAAGGAGATTCAATAGACGAGACTTATATTAACGACGAAGGAGAAAGAGTAATTTTCCAAACAAATACTGAAAATTTTGCGCTATACCAAATGGGGGTTTATGTCTCTTCAGATTTTGATGATAATCTTTTGAAATTTGAGATTAATGAAATGGTAAAAAGAGACAACACAATGGGGGCAGACGCACTTGATAAAGTTCTTATGCTTTCGGGAGGTTCTACAAGTGACATCATAAGTCAACTTAAAGAATTAAAAAGAGAAAAAGAAAGAATGCAACAAGCCCAACAAAATCAAATCAATCAAATAGAACAAGCAAAAATTACTTCTCAAGAAAAAATTAAAGAAGCCCAAATGCAGTGGGAAAAAGAAAAACTTGTTAGTATACTTGAGAGTGAAGAAAAAATAGCCAACATTAAAGTAATAGGCCAATCTCAATTCGCCCAAGGTGGTGGAGTAGAGGAACTTATAAAGTTAGAAAAACAAGACCTTAATGAAAGAGAACACTATCAATCTATTTTAGACAAATCCCGTAATAGACAACTAACCCAAGAAACTAATCAAATAACCAGAGAGAATGCAAGTAAAGAAATGCAAGAAAAATCTAACATTGAGGATAAAAGATTTCAATTAGAAAGGGAGAAGATTATGGCTAAATTAAAAATTGCGGAAACAGAACTTGCAATAGCCAGAGAAAACAAACCTTAAATAATAAATAAAAAAGTTAATGAGAAGCCTTATCTTTAATAAGATCGTTTTTAACAAATTAAATAGTATCAATTCTAACCAAACAAAATATCTTTAACATGTCGTTTTTCAACAACCCGCAAGAAGTGTTATTTAATATGGGTGATTTTAATGGGACTACACTTCCCACAACCACACCAACAATAATTACTGAACCTGCGACATCAACAGAAGTACCACAAGAATCAAAAACTCTTCCAAAAGTGGAAGATGTAACAACACAAACAGGCACAGAAGACCTTAGTCTTTCAATGGACGGTTTAATTTTCAAAGAAGAACTTCCAATAGAAGAAGAAGTTGTTTCTCCTTATATAGAATTTGCTAATCATATTGGTGAAGCAATATTTGGAGGGCCAATGGAACCTTATGAAGGATTTGATCCAGAAGGGGAACCTACTTTAGAAGTAGTGACTAATTTGATTAGTCACAACTTAGAATTAGAAAGAGAAAAAACCCTTGAGAGATTCTTTGATTCAGTTACTCCACTAACTCAACGCATCATTAGTTATGATGTAGATAGTAAAGGGCAAGACGTTGATCAGTATATCAGGACTTTAGGAGAAGCACAATCTATCAAATCTCTTAACATAGAGAATGAATTAGATCAAGATCGAATCATAAGAACCTGGTATCAAAAAGAAGGCTGGGACACTATCGAAATTGATGACAAGATTGGAGAGTTGAAACAAGCAGGACTTTTAAGCAAAGAAGCGGGAAGGATTAAACCTAAATTAGATATTGCCGCAGAAGAAATTGCTAAAGTTAAAGAAGAAGAAAAGAGAAGAGAGCGAGAGATTGAAACTCAACACAGAGATGCTTATCTACAAAGAGTAGAAAAAGTTTTATCAAAGGATAAAATTGGAGCACTTCAATTCAGTAAAGAAGAGTTAAAGGAATTAGGTTCTGCACTTGTTAGTGACAATACTGAAATTCCTTTACCAAATGGTAAGAAAATTACAATGCCTTATATAGAAGCAGTAATTTATGCACACCGTTACTCTAATAGATTACCTACTGAAAACTTAGTATTAGCAACTTTCTTACTAACTCAACCTGAAAAGTTTGAAGAAAAGTATAGAAAAATGATTGAGACTAAAGTTAATAATGAGGTAATCAAAGACATTAAATATGATAATCAGAAAAAGTCTGGTCAAATAAATGTAGTTGACAAGGGGAAAAAAGAAATGGTCAAAGAAACTCCTTGGAAATTAAAAACAAACTAAAAAATAAAATAAATAAATATGGCAAATACATTACCGCAAAATGGTCTCTTTAATGGGATTTACTTGCAAACGAAAGAATTCAATGCTTCTATGCACCATCTCGACACTGCTCACTTGATGCGCATGAATGCTGGTGCAGGTGGTGGATATGGTAGTTCTACTGATCTTGGTATGATTACTCCTTGGATAACCACTGGTTACATGGAACGTAATGGTATCTTTGATATGATCAACACTACCCAAGGTGTTAAGCGTACCATGATTGATGGTCACATTGCGCGTTTTCAATATCCTATCGCTGATCAACCTTGTTATATTCTTGAAGATATTTCTACCCAAGAAAAACCAGGTCTTGACGATTCACCTTTCAAAATTAAGACGAATCGTAGAGTGGGGGGTAACTTGGCCATTATAAGCCCTGATAAATTTCTTCAATTAGAACTGATTGTTCAACCTGACGAAATTGTAGGAAATGATGCCACTGGTCACATTTTGACTGTCAAACTTAACTCAACAAACAAAAAGTACAAATGGTTTCCAAAAGAACTTTTGCAAGCAGGTACCATTTTTGTACGCACTGGCTCTGTAGGTTCTGAATATTCACGTACTTATGATTCTCTTCCTGATGTCAAAACGGGCTTTAGAGAATACTATTTCCATGTAGGTGAAGGGTATGCTCACAAATACTTTAGTGTAACAAGAGATGCTGCGTATTCTAAAATAAGTGGACATATAACTAAGACTCTCCAAGAGTATCGCAATGTACTTGAACTTTATCAATTTGCTCCTGGCAGTCCTGCAAGTGATGGTGTAATGAGAGGTGAATCTCCCATTGCAGTTTATCAACGTTACTTTCAAATTTCTAAAGAGGCTGCTACTGAAAAAGTAAAACAAGACATTGTTAAAACTGCTTGGATTCCAGTAGTTGAGGCTATCGCAATGGCCGAAGTAGAACGTGATGTAGAATTTTATGCAGTTTGGGGTAGTGGTGGCACTATGAAAATTGATGGTAAAACAGAAATCAATCTTCCTGTTGGTTTATTTCACCAATTCAACTTAGGTTCTTTTGTTTCGTACAATATTCCTAAATTTACTTTAGGTAGATTTGAAGCAATTCTTCTTTCGAGATTGCGTGATAAAATGGATCCTTACGGAACCCAAAAGATAACAATAGGTACTGGCATGGGTGGTTTAAAAATTGCTCGTGATGCAATCAGCAAAAAGTATTTTGGTCAAAACTTCACAGTCCAAGGTGACGAACGTTATGTAAAAGGCACTGACAATCAAACTCTTTATCTTGAAACTCCTAACTTTACGTCTTATCGTTGGGAATATGGTGTGATTGAATTTGTTCATGTACCTGCACTCGATCCTATTTACGCCAATGAATATAACAACCCTTGGTATATGGGTCATAGACTTTCTTCGTTTATGTTTATCATAGATGACTTAAGTGGAATGGGTGGTAACGTAGAGGAACTGGTATATGGTCCTGATTGGGATTTCAATCACTACTTTACAAATGGTAAAATGTCTTATGAAGATATGGGCACCAAACCCTTTCACGGTAACAAAGACATTCCTGGCTTTGAAGTATACATTGAAAAACGTTTCAAAGCATATCGGCTGATTGATCCTACTAAATCTCTTTTGATTAAACCGATTAATCCGTTCACAGGTAAAATGATTTTTGAACCTGCTTTCGTATAAACAACTTAACAAACAAAATCAATTGACATGAGTATAGTAATAAAACAAAGAGTTGCTCATAACAACCCAAAAGGATTTGAAGAGATAGGATTTGCAATATTTCCTGATTGCTCAAGTGAAGTGCAAATTCCTTTTGTGAACAATAAGTATGTTTTGGGCTTTGATGGTGAAACAGAAAAGCAACAATACTTTGAAGGATTGTTAGGAGTTAAATTTGATACACCAGAAGGGCTGGAATTTTTAGATAATTATCGTATTACTTTTAATCACGAAATTAACATTTTGGGTTCCAGCCCAAAAAATGAGTTTGATATACATCTTATTAAAGCCAACAAAGGCTTTGGTTTGATCAAGATGACTGATGAAGATGAAGGTCCGGTAGATAATACTATTTTTCAAATCTTTGACGAGAAAAAAGAGATGGATTCTAAGATTACTAAGAAGGCTATTATTTACGAAGCAATTTCTGAAATTCAGAAACTTTGGGATGGTAATAGAATTAAATTAGTTCTTGTAGCAAAGTATCTTTTTGAAATCAATGCGGGTGTTACAAGCGAACAAATTGCTTATGATAAACTTACTGATTATGTCCAAGTGGATAAAACAATTAGATCTGCTGAAAATGCACAAAGAGTTTTAAAGGCTCTGAAAGTAGACTCTGACTATATGGACGCTGTAGTAGATACTAAAACGGCTATGGCTAAAAACATAATCAGACTTGTAGATGGGTGGTATGTTAATCACGCCACTCAAACTAAACTGGGAAGAAACCTTGAAGACACTGTTATCTTTTTAAATAATCCTAATAATCAAGATGAGTTTGGTACGGGAGGTGTCAGTGATTCTCCTCATACAATAAAGACTCAATTAAAAAACTCCCTAAGGTAACTAAGGTAACTAAGATAACTAAGGGAATATTGCGGGATAGTGTAACGGTAGCACTGAAGGCTCATAACCTTCAAGTCCAGTTCAAATCTGGTGATCGCAACAATTTTAAAACAATAAATATTATTCACAATTAATCTATTTCAAAAATGAACATAGGTACAAGAAGTATCAATTGGGTTGTTAAATCTCTCGCTGCTGCTGGCAAGCATTCTGGAGAACTAAATCCTTTTGAATTTGCCATCCTTGATAAGGATACTTACACTTCCCTTGCCCTTACTGACGTAATGGGTAAAGAATTAGTTCTTGCTGTTGGCTCGCCTAACATGGCCCAAGCAACAGACGGACTTAAAATCAATCGTCTTTACAATCACTTAAACACAGATGTCTCTTTCAAAAGTGGAGATGTTACTCGCATTACAAATCTTCGCTTTCACACTTTCGACAAAGACAACAGAACCAACACTTACTACTTAGGTTATAATAATTTGGACAACTGTAAATCTTTAAAGTTTGAATGCGGTAAAACCTATCAATTCCATATACATGCTTCTGGTCGTCCAGTAAGAAATGTATATGGTCGTGAAATGGCTGAAATTGTAGAAGTGACCACCCCTTGTTGTGATGCAAGTTGTGGATGCCCCAATGGAGTTTTAGATTGCTCAAGAGTAATTGATCTTTTGGTAGAAAACATTAAAACTAATATCTTTTGGGTAAATCGTTTCTTTGATGTTTCAAAAGTAATGACTTGTTCACCTGCTCCAGATCCTCTTACCACAATAGATTATGAAAAGTACTGTGTTACTGTTTGTGATAGTGGTCGTGCAGAAGATCTTGCAAATGTTCAGAATCAATATCCTACTTTAAAAGTAACTTTGAAAAGTAGAGTTGGTGTTCTTTCTACTTATGAGTTTACTCAACTGGCAATTGCTGGTGCCCCCACTAACTTCTCGCAGTCTACTACCACTCTTGTTGATTGTGGAACTTGCCCTGCTGGTTTTACAACTGTTCCTGCTGGTTTTGCGTATGTCGTAGAAATTGATAACACTAATGCTGACACCAATGCTGGTACTCAACTTACTCAGGTTCAAACTGTTTGGGCTACTGCCACCTTTGCTCAGAAAGAGAATTTTGATCATGGCACTTCCACTTATTATGTAATAAGTTCCGCCGTTCTCGCAATTCCCACAGGCGATGCCAGAATAGTAAAATTAATTGGTGCTGTTCCTGCTAAATGTACTTTGACTACTCCGGTGACAACTGCTTGGGTTCTTTGTGGTGATGGCTATAAAGTAACCAGAGATCTTTGCTTGACTGTAAGTAATGATCCTTGTGTTAACAATGCTACACAACTTGCTGCAATTCAGGCGTTTTATACTAATAATACTGAAATAGTTCCTGGTACTCTTTTGTTAGATGTTGCTACCACTGATTGTATTGCTCGCTTTAATGTAAGTCAATACAACAATGCAATTCTGGAAGATGGTTGTGATACATTTGGTTCCGATGGTGCTAAATTTAACGACCTGCCTACATTTGAAGGAATGAGATGGGAAGTTTGTCCTTGTGTCGGCTGGACTGTAAATGGAGCCGGGTGTCCTGTACCTCCTGTTCCCACAGATGTATGTTGCCAGTGTGGTTTGAAATTCACTACTAAATCTTTTGACGAGATTTATGGCGATTGTACTTGGGACATTAATGAGTATTTGGAAAAAGACCCCATTACTCTGAGTGTTCAACCTTTACTTCCTGATGGTGAGTTTGGTGCTTGTACAGTATTAGATGTTTCATTCACAAAAGTTCAAAGTGCTAAACTGAGAAGTTTACAAGGTCGTGATGTGATCAAAGAAATTCTTTTGACCAGATTTGATCGTCAGGAAAAATTCCTGAACCAAACTGATAAAGAAGGTCTGTTGTTTTTGCAGCGCGAAGGAATTAACTATGGTGTAGACTTGAATGCTTACTATTATGAAATATCAATAGTTCACAATGTAGAGCGTGTTGAAAATCATACTTACTTTGGTGAACGTGAAGAAGTAAATCTGTTTATTCACGAAAAGGATGTATTATTCTACGAACTTTTGAAAGGTCAGTTGAGTGCTACATTCCCTAATGCTAAAGTAGAATTGCTTTAATTAAATCTTAATTTGAAATGTAATACAAGGGGTGGGGATTATAAGTCCTTGCCCCTTTTTAACTTGGTTTAACCATGACTGTAATAGAATGTTATCAGTATGTACAAAACAGATTAAATAAACTATCGAGCAATTCGGGAGATAATGTAGTTAAGTTTCAATTTGTTGAAGTGTTTAATACTGTACAAGATCAGTGGGTGGAAACCCGCGTGAAATTGAATGATTCTAATTCTGTGCGTATAGATGAACTACAAAGCATTACAATTTCTGCTAATTTGGTTCCTGTTAAGTTAGACACATATTCTTATGTTAATTTACCAACAGATTATTATCATGTTAAAAGAGTTATAGGATACTTACCGTGCCCTATTTATGCTTACCCAGTTAAAGAAAGCGATGTCAATAGATACTTAAGTGATGAGTTTTGGAAACCATCTATAGAATGGGAAGAAACCTTCTACACTATATTGGATAATAAACTTCGTCTTTATGGAGATTTTGCTATTCCTAATCTTGATTTAGTTTATTATAGAACACCATTGCGAATTAACATGGCTGATGGATTTACAGATTTAAATGGAGACTTAAATACAGATATTAATCCTGAATTTAAAAATTCTTCTTTAATAGAAATTTTAAATGAAACAGTTATGATTTTAGCAAGTGACACGATGGATCAATGGAGATACCAAACAATGGGTCAAAGAGTGGCTCAAAACACCTAAACAATGAACACAACCATTTTGGATTTTTTAAGTTATGACACTCAGTATTCTATTGTTACAGTAGATGCTTCTATTTACAATCCCGATGTTCCAATTACCCAACCAACCATTGATATAACACCACCTAACTTTTCTTGTGGTTCTCCTTTTAATTATATACCCAACGGAACTTTTAATACTAATTCTTATATTTTAGGGTGGTCACAGCAAAACTGCCCAACTGAATTAACTGATGGGTTGTGGGTGTTTAAAATATCTATTTGCCCTAATGATCAACTTGTTAAAGAAAAAAATTACTTAAGAATTTATTCAACAAAAAATAGTATCTTAAGTAGAATTGTTTCTCTGAAAGAGAATCATGATGAAAAAGAAGCAACTAAATTACTTTACGTACTTCAAGATTTAGAAGTGTCTAAATATATGGTAGAACATTTGTGTGAAGTAGAAAAAGGAATTATTTTGTTTAATGCTATTTGTGAACAAGTTAAACGAGGTTGCACCTATTGCTAATGGCTTGTTCTTCATGTGGGTCTAAGCAACAAGCACAAACTAATTTAGTTAGTTTAAGAAGAGTTGAAATTGTCGTTGGGCCATGTTTTTATACAAAAGAAGAACTTGAGACTAAACTGATAATTGCACTTAACAGTTTAAATTGGAACCAAGTTACATTTTTAAAATCAGCAATTAACAGATATGAAATTAATTGTAATGAGTTTAATGACTATATACTATGAGTAATACTTGTGATACTTGGAATGCTATCTACCACAACTGGTTAAGTAAGGCTTACGGATTAAGTAAATCTAACCAAGTATCTAACTTTAATAGACTGCTTCTTAAACTTGAAATACATAAATTAAATATAAACAAATGTCTAAATATATAACTAATCCTATCTCATCTAATCAAGTAACAGAAGTCCCAATTCTTAAACCAGATTGTGCAGACTTTTGTGGTAGGGATTTAAACGCCTGGCTTAAATGGTTAGTAGATCAGCAATGTAAATATAACTGGAAGAACTTTGATATATCTTGCTTAGATACAACCATACCAGATTGTGAAAAAGATTTAGATACTATTCTTAAAGTAATAGTAGAAAACATTTGCACACTTGGGTTGACTTCGGGGGATTCTGGTTGTTGCGGAGAATGCACTCAAGATTCAATAAATCTTATCCTTGAAAGAGGATGGGAAGACTTTGCAATTCAAAGTCCTGCTCAAGCAATCAGAGATGGAAATATAGTACATTTAAAAGGTAGAATTAGTGGCAATGGATCTACTTTTGTTCCAATTGCATCTATACCAGATATAACATTTAGACCAAACTATACAAGAAGAGTTACTTTTGCAAATACTTTCTTTTTATCAGCAAGTCGTGCTGAATTAGAAATTGGGTCTGATGGAAACATTAATATTGTATGGTCTGGTGTAACACCAAATGTGTCTCAAACAGGAGACATTTGGTTAGATGGTGTTTCATTTATAATCAATTAAATTAAAAAACTAAAAATATGGCTTGCTCTTGCACAACTTGTAATACTCCTACTGCTTATCCTTGTACAACCTGTAATAATTGCACGCCTGTGTGCGGAGGTTGCGCTACTACTTTAAATGCTGATTGTATCATTTTCAATAAAGACAAACTTTGTTATGAGCCAGACAGTGTAACTAATAACTCTTCACGTACATTAACAACTGTATTGCAAAATGTTTGTGCTCTTGCAAGTGGAATAGTAGAATCTATTTTTAAAGATGCTGATTTTACACTTGTTGCTACAGATAACACCAAAGTGATAACTCTGATTCAGAGTGATTCTGGTGGTACATTCACTATTACTTTACCAGTCAACTCTTTAGATTATGCTGGTAAAATTTACACATTCAGAAATGTTTGTGATAATACATTTGCTACGTGGCAATTTAATATACAAATACCTTATGATTTTGATGCTCTTGCTACATCTGATCAGTATGTAACACTGATGCCGTCAAGTCGTGGTGTTCTTAAACTTGCATTTATAAAAACTAATCCTACTTCTTATGGGTGGGTTATCCTAAATTAGGATATATAAAGTGTTGATTTTGTTTGGTTGTTAGGGTGGTACTGTGAAGTACTGCCCTTTTTGTTTATAAAAAATAATTATCTCATTGATAATCAACACGATACTAAATTTTCTACGTATCTTTACGTGAACTAAATTTGATAAAATGAATCAAGAAAAAGTAAATCAACTACTTAAAGCCTTTACTGAAAAACCAATTAGATTAACTTATTCTTATAAAAAATTAAGTGCACAATTTGATCTCACAGTAGATGAAATTAAAAGTACTAAAAGAATATTAATTGCACAAAAACATTCAACTGTGCAAACCTCATCATTTGAAGAGTTGCTTAAACTGTTGACAACACCTTCTGAAAAAACTACATCTGTTGGTGAGCACACAGTCAAAACAGATAAAGATGGGTCTGTTGAAGTAGAAATACAAGAAGATTCTCAAATTGATGATCCCAAAGAACTGCTTAAATTGGTTAAATTAAATCCTGATGAGTTTGAAGTGATGTCTTTTTGGAGAGGATTTCGCAGAGATAAGTGGTGGGCATCTGTTAAAGCCAAACCTATAACAGGTGGGGTAGATTATCTTAAAGCCTATAGAGAAAGCATTGAGGAATTCCCCAAGATGTCGTATCCTATAATTCATCATATCCATAATAACTCTGACAAAATGGCAGTCGTATGTTTATTTGACATACATTTTGGCAAGTTGGGTTTGTGGGATTATACCGGAAGTAGTGATATTACAGCAAGTGAGGTTATAGAAGAGTTCACCAAACTTGAAATGTTTCTCAAAAAACAAAAAGTAAACAAGATTTTATTACCAATAGGTAATGACTTCTTCAACGTAGATGATTCTCGAATTAGTACAACTTATGGAACTCCTTTGGATAATGATTCTAATCTTTATAGGGTGTTTAAAAGCGGCCTTAATATTATCAGGTATATGATTGAAAGACTTTCTCAACTTGCTCCTGTAGATGTAGTTTTAGTGGCTGGCAATCACGCTAACTACACAGAGACTATTCTGGCTACAAGTATTGCGGCTATATTTAAAGAGTCTACTAACATCAATGTAGATGATTCCCCAAAAGATCGTAAGTACATTAAATTTGATAAAGTTCTTTTAGGGCTAACTCACGGAATAGAAAAGCCTGAAAAGTATGCGGAACTTCTACCGTTTGAGGCTAAAGAATATTTTTCTTCTTGCAATCATTTTGAAATTCTTGTAGGAGATAAACATCACGAGAAAGTTTATAAAAACCCAGTAATAGAAACTGGTGGAGTAGTTGTTAGACAACTTGGGGCATTAACTAAAACAGATAAATGGCATGACAAAAAAGGTTACACCTTAGCAAAAAGAAGATCTTACGTATTAATCTATGATGCTAAACAAGGTCTCGAACTTCAATACACCAACATTGCAAATGAAAACTGAACATCTAACTGTTTTATTTACTACATCTTACATTTAATGGATAGAAAAAAAACTATATTTACAAGTATCTTTAAAAGTAAAGGAGATATTAATTCGTACACTCATCAAACAGTTTCTTTAACATATAGAAAAGAAACTGGCTTAACAAAAGGAGAGCATGAGTTTATAATTAACGAATGCTCTAAACTTATTATTGATACGATAGTAACCAAAAATGATGGATTTAAACTTCCCGAAAGACTTGGTACGTTACTAATAACAGGTAGTCCCCCTCTTGTTCCAATAAAAAGAGATAATCTTTATTCAAAAGATAAAAAGATTTATCATAGGAATTCTAATACCGGAGGATTACTTTTTAGTATTACTTATCTTAACAAACGTAAAAGTGAAGGTAGATATGAAAACTGTAGGTTGTTTACTTTTAGAACAAGCGTTCCCTTACGAAAAGCAATAAGAGAGTCTATTAAGAATAATAAAACATCACAATGGACAGTAGTTACTTCGTATTTAGATAGATACAATAAAAACTCAAATGATGTTTTTATGCCTATGGGAGAATGGTTAATTCAAAAAGAAGAAAGAAGCAGACTCTACAAACTTAATAAATTAAAAAAAGAATTAAATG
>Ga0105044_10005144_pt1 | contig 18023 bp, 12 predicted proteins | sample MAT01_FD_78092 | JGI IMG/M metagenome (GOLD analysis project Ga0105044, IMG submission 78092) | Freshwater microbial communities from Lake Fryxell liftoff mats and glacier meltwater in Antarctica - MAT-01 | ecosystem: Environmental > Aquatic > Freshwater > Ice > Liftoff microbial mat | place...
AGCAGGAGCGGCGTGGGCATGAACGGAGTGTCTGGGGGGATCGGGGCGGCTTCAAGGGGCGAAGGATGCGTGGCGAGGGAGAGATCAAGCCGCCGAGATCGGGATTGGTGATTGGTGAAGCGGCGTGCGTCTGGACGATTGGGGAGGTAGGACGAGCAAGACTCTCCGCTCTCTGCAACGTCCTATAATAAATGTTATGTTAACCAAAGGCGTGCGGAGGTTGGATCGAGGGGCGGGCAGAGGAGTGTGGGCTTGCGGCGGATGCGTCGCCCTCGACTTGACAGGCATGGGTCCCGGCGGGCATCCTTTCGACGCTGTGCTTGACGCGATGGCGTGCTCGCGCGGCGGCGATTGCTTTATGGAGGCGTGCTGATGTGGAGATGTGTGATGGTGGCGGTGCTGGTGGCCGCGGTGTTGGCTCTGTGCGTTGGCGTGCCTCGCGCGGGGGCGCAGTCGAGCATTGGAATGGGATTTGGTCCCTCGGGTGGCTACAAGCCGCAGTTGTCGCGGCGTGATGTTGGCGTGATCGCGAAGACGCTGCGACTATCGGAGGCGGAGCGTGCCGCGCTCGAGACACTCTATGACGGGTACGTCGGGGAGCTGGACGTTCGGAGTGTCGAGGTGAAGGCGTATGTGGCCGACGTCTCGGAGAAGGCCGAGGCGATGCGGGACCTGACGCTCATCGATCCGGCGCGGAAGCGGCTGGAGGAGTGGGACAACGAGACGGAGAAGATCCAGTCGCGGTTCATGGAGGATCTCAAGAGCCTTTTGACGCGCGAGCAGGAGGCGCGGTGGCCCATCTTGGAGCGGGAACTGCGCAGGCTGAAGCGGATCGGGTCGGGGCGTTTGCCGTCGGAGTCGGTTGATCTTGGGCGGTTGACGGAAGACTTGCTGGGAGAGGGGGAGCCGCCGCCGGGGCTTGATGAAGTGCTGGAGGAGTACGCCGCGGAGGTGGATCGGGCAATTGTGGCGCGTGATGCGGCGATTGAGGTTCAGACAGAATTCACGAAGCTGCAGGAGACAGACTTTGAGAAGGCCAAGGGGATGTGGGAGAATGCACGCCGGGCGCGCCGGAACCTGGCGGAGGTGAACCGGCGGTACGTGCGGCGGATTGGCGAGGTGCTGGGGCCGGAACTCGGGGCGCGGTTTGAAGAGGCCTTCTTCAAGGCGAGCTACGGCTTGGTCTTTGAGACGACACGCACGGAACGGTTCGTCGCGGCGGCGGGCAGGCTCACGAGCCTGGAGCCGGCGCAGCGTGTTGAGATGGATGAGGCGATCAAGGCGTATGAACGCGAGCTTGCGGCGTGGCGGCGGCGGGCGGCGACGGCGGAGGAGTCGCTGATCTGGGAAACGCCGCCGCGATCGCTCGCGGTGAAGATGGGTCTGATTCCGGAGGTTGCGTGGCGGGGCGAGAGCCTCGCTCCCAAGGACCATCCAGTGAGCGTGACCCGCGTGGAGCGGTATGAACTCGACAAGCGATTCAGGGAGCGGGTCACGAAGATCCTGAGCAAGGCTCAGCGCGAGGAGATCGTGGATGAGCGTGAGGGGTACGTGAGCACACGAGACCACCTGCCGTGGGGGTTGTGATTGCGCGTGAATCAGGGATTCGTGAGATCGAGATCGAACCAGAGCGTGTTGGCGCAGGGGTCAGTGTTGTAGGGCGAGCAGGGTGTGAAGCCCAGGCGTGTGTACGTCGCGATCGCGGCGGCCATGGTGCAATCGGTGTCGAGCTTCATCGTGGCGTAGCCCATCTCGCGTGCGGCGGCCACGATGGACTCGCCGAGCGTGATGCCGAGTCCTCTGCCTCGCGCCGCGGGCCGGACGAACATGCGCTTCATCTCGCAGACGCGAATGCTGGGCGTTGAGAGCTCTTGGAGTGGGCGAAGGGCCACGCACCCGATGGCGATTGATGGATCGAGCGAATCGCGGGCGAGGATGATGAGGCCCGCGGGCGGCGTGTACTTGCCGGGGAGGGTGCGCATCTCTTCCTCGAAGCCCTGATGCGCGAGCGAGACGCCGATGAGCGGCTCAAGGCTCGTGGCATACTCGCGGCAGAGGGATTCGAAATCGCGGATGTCGGCGGGGGTGTTGGCGGGGTGGAGGTGCATGCGTTTTTCAGAATGCCCGTTTGACGCGTCGGTCAGCCCAGCACCGCCACGCACTTCTTCACCACGTCCGTGATCTTCACGTTCTCGCCCTTGCCCGTGTCCTTGCGGAGCTTGTACTCGACGGCCTGCTCCGCGAGGGCCTTGTCGCCGATGGTGAGGCGGATGGGCACGCCGACGAGATCGGCGTCCTTGAACTTGACGCCCGCGCGTTCGTCGCGGTCATCGATGAGGACGTCGACGCCCGCTCCGGCGAGGTCCTTGGCGAGCTGGTCGCAGACGGCGCGGTGGCTGGCATCCTCGGGCTTCATGAGCGTGATGAGGACGTGGTACGGCGCGATTGGCGCGGGCCAGATGATGCCGTTCTCGTCGTGGCTCATCTCAACGCACGCGGCCATCGTGCGCGACACGCCGATGCCGTAACAGCCCATGATGACTGCGCGCTTCTGCTGCTTCTCATCCAGCACGTTCAGGCCCATCGAATCTGAATACTTCGTGCCGAGCTTGAAGATGTGGCCGACCTCGATGCCCTTGGCGGCGATGAGCTTCTCGCCGGGGACCTTGGGGGAGGGATCGCCAGCAACGGCGTTGCGAACATCCCCCACTCGCACGATCGCCGTGTCGTCGAGCTTCGCGCCGACCTCGCGGCGCCAGTTGAAGTGCTTGACGTGGTGGTCGGCCTGATCCGCCCCGCTGGCCCAGAAGCCGCCCTGCGCGGCGTCGGAATCGATGAGGAGCAGCACGCCCGGCACTGTGTTGACGACCTTGGGTGAGACGTAGCCGATTGCGAAGCCAGCCTTCTTCGCGGCCTCGATGTCGGCGAGTTCGACGGGGCCGCCGGCGAGGGCCTTGACCTTGCCCTGGTTCACTTCCTGATCGCCTCGCACGACCGCGAGCACCCACTGGCTCGCCGCGCCAGCGAACGTTGGGCGGAAGACGACGGTCTTCAGCATGCGCTCGGGCTTGACCTTCATGAACTTGCCGACCTCTTCGATGCCGGGGAGGTTGGGCGTGTGGACGACCGTCAGTTCGCCCGAGGGCGCCGCGTTCAGGTCGTGCGTGCGAGGGCCAATCTCGCACTTCTCGACGTTGGCGGCGTAGCCGCTGGCGGGGCACTTCATGATGGTGTCCTCGCCGCTGGCGCAGTTCACCATGAACTCGTGGCTCGCGCTGCCGCCGATGGGGCCGCTCTCGGCCTCGACGGCGGAATAGTCCAGGCCGCATCGCGAGAAGATGTTGGAGTAGGCGCGGTACATCGCGTCGTAGGTTTCGTCGAGCCCCCCCGCTCCTTCGAGATTGAGGTGGAAGGAGTAGGCGTCCTTCATGAGGAACTCGCGGCAGCGCAGGAGGCCGGCGCGCGGGCGGGCTTCGTCCCGGAACTTGGTCTGGATCTGGTAGAGGTTGATGGGGAGCTGCTTGTAGCTGCTGACGCAGCCGATCATGAGCTGCGTGATGACTTCCTCGTGCGTGGGCGCGAGCGCGTTCATGCGGCCCTTTCGGTCCTTCACGCGGAAGAGGTTGTCGCCGTACGCCTCGTCGCGCTTGGTGTCCTTGAAGAGCTCGAAGGGCTCGAGGGCGGGCATGAGCATCTCGCACGCGCCAGCGGTGTCGAGCTCATCGCGCACGATGCCGGAGATCTTGTTGATCACACGGTGGGCGAGGGGGAGGTAGTCGTAGATGCCCGCACCGACCTGGCGGATGAAGCCCGCGCGGTGGAGGAGGACGTGGCTGGGGACTTCCGCGTCGTTGGGAGCCTCGCGCGTGGTGGGGATGAGGCTGCGCGTCCAGAGCGAGACCGTCCCGGTGCGGGACGTGCTGATGGTGGCGCGGACGGGGCGGGCGGGCTGGGTGTGTTCGGTCATGGGGCGGAGTTTAGGTCCGCCGCGGGAGGGTCAGGCGCGGGCTGGCTGGGGCTCGGTCCAGCCGATTGATCTGAGCGCGGCGGTCCAGCGTTTACGCTCTTCGACGGCGACAGGGCCTGCGAATCGGTTCCACCAGCAGGTCTCGATGGGGACGGCCATGTCAACGGCGAGGTCGGCAATCTGGCGGTCCGTGAGGTCGATAAAGGGGACCGCGATGGTCAGGCCGGGGAGGCCGTGGTCCTTGGCGTCGAGCGCGACGAGCCGCGCGATGAGGAGGGCGCGATCGGCAACGGCCGCCACTGCATCGAGATCGATGCCCGCCGGCGTTGAAGGCGCGACGGGCCACAGGATGGTCTCGCAGCGCGCACGGGCAGCGGTGTACACGGCGCTCAGCAGCAGGCGTGTTTGCAGCTCGCCGCGGGTTACGGCGGTGGAACGTTCGATGTGCGAGTCACGCGGGTCCCGAACTTCGAGCGGGTCACGAGCAAGTTCCGTGAAGGGAAGGCCGTAGGCCTGGGCCTGCAATCGCGCGGCGTCGGCGCGAGTTCCGGACGAGTCGCCCTCGGGCATCGCGATGACGAGGCCGCCGGAGTCGGGCGCGGCGTCGGACGCTGTGAGCGACTCTTGCAGCATGGCGCACGCGACGAGCGAGGCGAGCGAGCCGTCGGAGAGAATCGCTGTCTGGTGGCCGAATCGCATGGCAGATGCTATCGAACTGAGGACGCCATGGCTCGGATCTCGCCGTCGGAATCGCGGCGTCTGTCGGTTTCACGTTTGGTGTGGGGGTAGTGCGGCATCCAGCGCGGCCGATGCGTGGTCATGATTAACGGGTACTTCGGGCGGCTGGGGTGAGTCGGGAGTCTTTGGTGGCGACGAGGTGATGGCGCGTTCGAGGCGTGCGTACACCGCCGCGACCGCGAGCATGAGAAGGCCGATGGCGACGAAGGTGGCCACGCGACCGATGAGCGGGACGCCAGCCATGTCGATGATGATGGCCTTGAAGCCGGAGATGGCCAGGAGCAAGAGGCCGGTGCGCCGGATCCAGAGCCAGCGGCGAACAAATCCGGCGACGAGGAGGCCGATCGCCAACGCCGCCCACCAGAGGGTGACACCGACGGGCTGGAGCTTCTCGTTCGAAGTGAGCACCAGAGCAACGCGCGAGGCCTCCATGCTGGTAGCGACGAGCGTGAGAAGGAGGCCGACGATGATGCAGATCGGTGGAACCAGGAGCGTGGCCGGCGGCTCAGAGAGGGCCGACCTCGCGGCGGTTGGTGATGAGCGGGCGAGCACATGGGCACGCCGCGAATGGTCCCACTGATACGCGGCGGCGGCGATGCAGCCGGTGATGGCGAGGGCGATCCAGAGGGCAGGGTGCAGCAGGATCAGGGCCGGCGAGGCGTTCCAATCGGTGGTGAGGCTCGCGATCAACCAGGCGATGACCGCACCGCCAAGGCCGATGAAGCCGCCGCTGCGGAGGCCAATCCAAGGGAACATGCGGCCAGCGGCAACTAGGCCGGCGCCCGCCGCGGCCCAGAGAAGCGAGATGGAGAGCTGCTCGGCCTCTGGATGGATGAGGCTCGCGAGCGCGAGAAGGACGCCGATGAAGCCGGGCGCGATGCCGATGGCGGCGGGAAGCCTCGCGGCCGTGAGGAAGTGCTTGCGTGGAGCGGCTGGGTCGATGTCGTCGTCGGGCTCGAAGGCGTCGAGTTCGGCGCGGGTTGGTGGGATCGCGAATCGACGCGCGAGCCACCCGAGCCAGACCCAGGTGAGTGCCGCGGCGAGCATGAAGCCGGTCCACCATGTGATGGCGATGCCCTGAAACATGAACGGATTGGCGTGCAGACCGCCGTGCCAACTGTCCCAGAGGATGAGGCGGCCGGTGACGATGGCGAGTGCGGCGGCGGCGTAGGCGAGGAGGATCGGGGCCCGGAGCCAGCGTGCGGTGGCGCCTGCGCCCAGGGCGAGAGCGATCCAGCAGATGATCTCGCCGGTGCCGGAGGTGGCCAGGGCGATGGTTGCAATCAGCAGTGCGCCGGCCTGTGCGAGCATGGCGGCGCCGAGCCTCTCTCGGTCGGTGCGGGGAACGTCAACGAGGAATCGCAGATGGCTGGCAAGGATCAGCCCGAGCGCGACGGCCGCTCCCATGGCCGCGGCGGGTGCGAGCCAGTCCGGGACCGAGCCCCACTGCCGCAAGACCAGCACGCCAAGGCCGACGGACCAGACGGAGGTGCTGATGGAGGCGGCGATGGGTCGCCAGCGCGGCCACTCGCCCATCCAGTGTGGCGGAGACTGATTGGCGAGCCCGCGGAGAGAGGTGGACCACCAGAGTTCGAAGTGGACCATGCACCAGACGAGAAGCAGGAAGCTCGCCGCGGCGGGCTCGTGTCCCTTGGCCGCAGACACGGCCCACCCGCCGCCGAGGAGGACGACACCCCACCACGCGACAGAACGCAGCAGCGTGAATGACCCGCCGAGCCAGCCCGAGAGCGCAAGCCCCACCGCGAGGAGCGTGAGGAGGTACATGGGCAGGATCCAGGGACTCGGAGAGGATCCACCGAGAAGGATCGGTGTCATGAAGCCCGCGAGAAGCGAGATCACGCCCACAACGCTGAGGCGTGCATGGGCGGAGATCGCAACACCAAAGGCGGCGGTCAGAGCGAGCAGGACGAACGCGGGCCCTTCGGCAACGAGGTCATACAAGCGATGTGCGGAAAAGACGCTGGCGTAGACGATGCCAATTCCGGCCGCGAAGCTGCCCGCGGCGGGCCACGGGCCGAGTCGGCGACGCAGCGCCTCACCGACGCCGATAAGCGTGAAACCAAATCCGGCCGCGAGAATGCAGCGCCAGATCGGGGGCATGCGCAGCAGCCCCTGCTGGTACGCCCAGAGGAGGGCAAACGCGACGCCCGCAACGAGCATCAGCGCCCCCACCACCGCGAAGCCGACGCCGATGACCTTCTCGAACGACGGGCCAGCCGCGCGCGGGAGAGGACGCGGGAGGGCCGGTGATGGGCGCGCGGAGAGGAGGATCGTCCGTGCAGAGTCGTTGGAAACGAAGTTCTGAGCTGCTGGCGAAGCCGCGAGCGGAAGGGCGGGCATGGACGCGGCGACCATCACGGACGGACGCGATGCGGCGGGCGATGCTGAGGAATGGAGGTTTGAGAGTTGGCGCTGCCGCTGGAAGAGGGGCAGCGTCGAGAGCGTTCGCTCGAGGTCGTCGAGCCGCAGCTCGAGGGCCGCCAGTCGCTCGGCAAGCGCGTGGGTTCCGCCGGGCTCGGAGGTGCCATCGCTGGGCGGGGTGGAAGTGCTGGACATGCGTGAGCTCCTGGCGGTGCTAGTGAACACTAACACACGGATTGGACGGAGTCAATCCGGTAGGGCTCATGCGTCTTCGAGATGGCTGAAGGTTAGAAGTTTGGCGTTGGGGGCCGGTACGCGTCGAGGTTGATCGAGCGGAACCACTCGATCGTGCGAGTGAGGCCCTCGCGGAGTTGCACGGTTGGCTCCCAGTCCAGACGCCGCTTGGCGAGCGAGATATCGGGCTGACGCTGGGTCGGATCGTCGGCGGGTAGGGGTCGGTAGACGATGGTGCTCTTGGAGCCCGTCAGCTCGAGCACGTGCTGCGCGAGTTCCTTCATGGTGAACTCGTACGGATTGCCGAGGTTCACCGGACCGACGAAGTCGTCCGGGGCGTGCATCATGCGGACCATGCCCTCGATGAGATCGTCCACGTAGCAGAAGGAGCGGCTCTGCTCGCCAGTGCCGAAGAGGGTGATCTCCTCGCCCGCGAGAGCTTGGCGGATGAAGTTGCTGACGACGCGGCCATCAAAGGGGTGCATGCGCGGGCCGTAGGTGTTGAAGATACGGATGACGCGGATATTGACGCGGTGGGCGCGGTTGTAATCAAAGAAGAGAGTTTCGGCGGCTCGCTTGCCCTCGTCGTAGCAGGCGCGGGGGCCGATGGGGTTGACGTTGCCGCGGTAGCTCTCGGGCTGTGGATGGACCTCGGGATCGCCATAGACCTCGCTGGTAGAAGCCTGGAGCACCTTCGCCCTGCATCGCTTGGCCATGCCGAGCACATTGATGGCGCCCATGACGCTGGTCTTCATGGTCTTGATGGGGTTGTACTGGTAGTGGCCCGGTGCCGCTGGGCAGGCGAGGTTGTAAATCTGGTCGACCTCGAGCCAGAGGGCGTGCGTCACGTCGTGGCGGATAAACTCAAAGTTGGGCCTGCCGAGCAAGTGCGTGATGTTGAGCTTCTGGCTCGTGAAGAGGTTGTCGACGCAGATGACATCGTGCCCCTGGTTCACGAGGCGATCGCAGAGGTGTGAGCCGAGGAAGCCAGCACCGCCGGTGACGAGAATGCGCCTGAGCTTGTTGGGCATGGAGTCTCTTCCAATGTTTCGCGGTCGATGCGTCGCCGCGGCGTTCAGGTTGTTGTTACGAGGCGCGCGTGCCTGGATCGAAGATGACGAGCGTACGTGACGATTCCATCGGCGGGATCGACGCGGGGACTCCAGCCAAGTCCGCTTTGTGTGAGGCTCATGTCCGCGCAGGTCCAGTCCTGATAGAAGGCGCGGATCGATGCTGGCATCTCAAAGTAGTCGGTCGGAAGCGTTGTTTCGTCAAGTCCAAGGCCGGTTCGGACGGCCGCGACGATCTCCCGGAAGCTTGTTGCTTTGCCGGAGCCGAGGTTGTAGACGCCGGGCTTGACGGGCTTCCGCAAGCCCGCGGCGTGGATCGTGCAGTCGACGACGTCTTCCACGTGGACCTGATCGCGGGCCTGGCTGCCGTCCGCGAAGAGGCGGGGGTACTTGCCAGCGAGTAACTGCTGGACGAGCTGGAAGGCCATGCTCGCCATCTTGCCCTTGCGGGCCTCGCCGGGACCGAAGACGTTGAAATAGCGAAGGCCGACGACGTGTGCCGCGGGATGCGCGGCGGCGAGACGCGCGTGCTCGCACTCCATCAGCCACTTGCTGAAGCCGTAGATGTTGTTGGGCTTGCCCGCGGCCGAAACCGGGAATGGTGTGCGGGTGGCCATCTCTGGCGGCGAGCCGTAGGTCGCGGCGGACGATGCGTAGACAAGCCGCGTGCCCAGGAGCGCAGACTCGAGCAGAAGACTGCCCGGCTTCTCGGCCGAGAAGCCGCCGAGATTGGTCGCAAGCATGTGCCGCTCGTCCAGAACTGTGGTGTCGGTGATGGCGCCGACATGGAAGATGGCCGCGGGGCGATGATGTCCGAGCAGCGTTCGCCAGTCGATCTCCCCCGCTGCTTGCGCGATCCACTCGCCTCTAAAGGGCGGAACGCCGCGGCGTTCGCAGGCCTCGATGACGTTTGCAAAGGAGCCGGAGGTGCAAGGATCCACGACGACGACGCGTGCCGCGGGATCCAGGCGGAGGAGCTCGGCGACAAGGTTGGATCCGACGAAGCCAGCGCCGCCGGTCACGATGTAACAGGGATTGGTGGGTGCGGCGGTCATGCGGGTCTCGGGTGGCTTGGGGTGGTTGAGTTAGCCTGGGGGCGGGGCGGGACCTGTCGCGGGGGGGATCACGAGCACCTGCCCGATTGCGAGATCATCGGGGGAGGCCAGCAGATTGCGGTTGGACTCGAAGATGAGGCTGGTGTTGGCCTGCGTGCCGTACATCTTCTGAGAGATGCGAGAGAGTGTGTCGCCAGCTACCACGGTGTAGCTGCGCGAGGTGTTGTAGTTGATCGAACCGGGCGGAGGGGGCGTTCCGGGGTTGACCGGGTTGGCGGGGATGGCAGGTTTGCCCTGAATGTTCTCGGGGTCCTTGGGCACGCGAATGACGCGGCCGGGGCGAAGACGCGATGGATCGATGAAGGGATTGGCGCGAGCGATCTCGTTGGCGTGTCGCGTGTTGCCGTAGTAGCGGCGTGAGATCGAGCCAAACGTCTCGCCGCGTTCGACGGTGTGGTCGATGAACTCGGGCGGAGTCACCAGTGGCGCGGGCGTGGCGCGGGGCGTCTCAAAGCGCGCGGGCTCCTGCGGCGGGAGAACCTGCGATGGCGCGGGTTGCTCTTGGCGAGGAGTGAGTAGGCGAGGAGTGACTAGGCGAGGCGAGGCAGCTTCGCTCGGGTCGGGTGTATCAAGCTCGACGTCGCTGGAAGCGTCGGACTGTGCGAAGGAGATGCGTGGCTCGCTGGGCCACCACCAATAGACGCAGATCCACAGGACCACCAGGGCCAAGAAACCCGCGGCCGTTCTGCGAACCGAGTCGTTCATGGCTGATGCGTGTCCTTCTGATCACGAGCGTTCGGGAGAGTGGCTAAATTGCTCGGCCACGAAGCCAGCGGGCAGTGCATGGATGTATTACATCGTGTCGTATTATTCGTATTGCGCTGCGTTAGGTTGTCACGATTGCCTTGGTGTCTTCTCCGGTTTCGGTCTCGCTGGTGTTCTTTCTGGACCAGACGATCGGGGCCGCGACCGCCACCGAGGAGTAGGTTCCGACGATCAGGCCAGCCAGGAGGGCGAAGGCGAAGGCCCGCATCCCCTCGCCGCCGACGAGGTAGAGGATGACGCAGGAGGCCACCGTCGTGCCGCCGGTGACGATCGTTCGTGAGAAGGTCTGGTTGATGGAATTGTTGATGACCGAACGCGTCGCGTGCGGCAGCTTGCCGCGGTTCTCGCGGATGCGGTCCATGACGACGACGGTATCGTTGAGGGAGTAGCCAGCGATGGTCAGGAGTGCGGCGACCATGTTCAGGTCGATCTTGAAGGGCAGCAATCCGATGCTGCGCGCAAAGCTCGATGTGGCCTCGAAGTCGTAGAGGATCTCGCAGAGCGCAATCAAGCCGACAACGGTCAGGACATCATGCACAAGGGCCACGACGGCCGCGAGGGAGTAGCGCGGCGTCTTGAACCGGATCCAGATGTAGATGCCGATGCCAGCAAAGCTCAGCAACGCGGCCTTGATGGCGTTCTCGGCGAAGGTCCTTGCGACCGAAGACGTGAAGTTGTGAACGCTCGCGGGAGTGGTCTCGCGGGTGAGGGCCTCGCGGACGAGCGCCCACTCGCGCATCTTGAGGTCCCGCTCCCAGCGGGCCTCGTTCTCAAAGACGCTGGCACCCTCGGCTCGAACGAGGAGGACCGCAGTCTTCACGGCCTGCTCGGAACCTTCGAGCACCACAACCTCGCGCTCGCGGGAGAGCGTGTCGGAGAAGTCTGCGCTGTTGCGGACGGTGTTGAGCCGCTCGTTGAGATCCGCGATCGTGGGCGGGGGAGAGATGTTCTCGATGAGCACCGCGACACCGCCGAGGAAGGGCGAGACGGGATTACGGAACGCGGGGCGGTCGATGTTGTCGCCCAGCTCGCGCTTCTCGATCGCGAACGCGGGGATCTCGCGGAGCGAGGTTGCCTCCGACGCGGTGAACTCCAGCGGCGGCTTGAGATCGAGCTTGTCAGCGAAGCTGTTGCGGACGGCACCCAGCACGGCACCAGCGTTCTGTGCGATCGTCTTGATGCTGAAGGTGTCGGAGGTGACGCCGTCGGAGCGTGGATCGATCGGGAGGATCTCGGCATCGCGGAGGAGGCGGAGCTCATCGCCCTCTGCGGCCGCGTTGGCGATCGCGGTGATGCGATCCTGGACCTCGGAGCGATGCATCGTGATGCGTTCACCGGTGACGGGGTCGAGACGGAGGCTGAGCGTGACCTGCGTGCCGCCGAGGAACTCGTTGTCGAGCATCTTTGAGCCACGCACCAGCACAAGGCCCAGGCCCAGCGCGATGTAGAACGCCGAGATGAAGAAGAAGATGTACCTCAGGCGCATCCAATCGATGTTGGGCGTGAGGAATCGCTGCACGGCCGGGATGCTCATGGGCAGCATCGAGGCCATGAAGGAAGCCGGGTTCAAGATGGTGAGGAAGCGACTCGGCTCGGCCCAGCGCCAGCCCGCCGCGACCAGCAGGTTGAAGATGAGGCGAGAGATGACCAGCGCCGCGATGAGCGTTGAGACCACGCCGATGCCCATCGTGATCGCGAAACCGCGAATCTCGGGAGTGCCGAAGCTGTAGAGGGCCAGACAGACGATCAGGTTGGTGATGTTGGAGTCCACGATCGCGGACAGGGCCTTGTCAAATCCCAGGCGGACGGCGGTCTTCATGTCCGCGCCGCGCCTGAACTCCTCGCGCATGCGCTCGTAGATCAGCACGTTGCTGTCCACCGCCATGCCGAAGGTCAGGATCACGCCAGCGATGCCGGGCATCGTGAAGGAGGCCTTGGCCAGCGACATCGCGCCCAGGATCAGGATCGAGTTGGCCACGATCGCGATGACCGCGACGAAGCCAAATCCGAAGTAGTACAGGACCATGAAGACAGTGACGGTGATGGCGGAGAGGATGCCCGCCTCAAGGCCCATGCGAAGGTTGTCGGCACCCATCTCGGGACCGAAGGTCGATTCGGAGATGGGCTCTGGAACAAGCTTGGCCTGGAGGCTGCCGCCCGAGAGGACGCGGACGACGTACTTGATGTCTTCCTGCGAGAACTTGCCGGTGATCTCGCCACGCGAGGAGATCTCGCCGTTGAGGTTGGGAGCGGTATAGACCTGATCGTCGAGCAGGATCGCCATCTTGTCGCCGACATGGTCGCGCGTGAGCGCGCCCAGCAGCGAGGCCCCCCCGGTGGACATCGTGAAGTTGATCGCTGGCCGGCCGAGATCGTCCACGCCGCCGGAAGCTTCCACGCGCCAGGCGCCGTCGGCCGGAGTCAGACGCGTGTTGCGCGTGTCCCAGGCGAGAATGTAGAACTGGCCGTTTCGAGACTCGACGGTGTATTCGCGCGTGCGGAAAAACTCGCGCGCGTTGTCATCGCTAGAGAGGACGAACTCAAGCTCGGCCTTGCTGTCGACCCAGGTCTCAACATCGTTGATCTGGAACCAGCGAGCATCCGACGCGCGGACGTTCTTGGCACCGACCTCGCGAAGCTCCGCACGCAGGCGGGCCTCCTCTGGGTGCTGGCCGGGATCGGCAGTGATTCGGAACGTCAGGACGCCCGCACCCTTCAGGATCTTCTTGAGGTCGGCGGGATCATCAAAGCCGGTTCGCTCGGCGGCGTACGTGTCAAAGAGGCCAACCAATCGATCGATCTCGGCCACAGACTCGGCGTCTGGGTGCTGGGCCTTGAGCCTCACGACCGCCTGGTCGCGAGGGCTCGGCAAGTCCACCATGACGCGGTTCTCGTCGGCCATGCGGCGGCTGCGTCTGCTGGCGAAGGCCGCGGCGCGGATGTCCTCGGCCGCGAGCGCCGAGCGCATCACCGCAGAGCGGGCGTTGGAATAGGCCTTCTCCGCATCGGCGGCGGCCGCGAGCAGCTGCACCGGGGGCGATGCCCCCGCATCACGCACTGTCTGCATCGCGGCCTTCAGCGTGTCGTACGTGGAGGCGGCGGTGCGAAGGTTCGCGAGTCGGGTGGAACTTCCGGCACTGAGCTCGGTCAGAGCGCCCTCTCGCTCCGCGGCCGGACGCCGCACCGCGAGGTCGACGCGGTTCTCTGTGACCTGAGCGCGCCCGAGCTTCACAAGCTCTGCCTCGAAGGTCCGGCGGAGCGCCTTCACGCGCTCGCTGGGCAGCGGCATCGAGATCTCGATCCGGTCGCGACCCTGCTGCATCATCGAGACTTCGAGCACGCCGTCTGGATCGACACGCTCCTTCAGGATCTCGATGGTCTGCGGAATGATCTCATCGGGGTTCTCGCCCGGAGCGACCTGGATCGCATAGACCAGGCTCGCACCACCCCGCAGGTCCTTGCCGAGCCGCAGCTTCTTCTCGGGTGGGAATGTGGCGTAGATCGCCCCGGCGAGCAGGACGAGAACGATGAACAAGATTCTGAAGTTGTTGCGCATGTGCTGGATCGCGGCGAGGCCGAGGAAATTGAGATGGCGGGCGGAGCTGGGTGGAACGTGGGATGAGCGAGAATGGCGTCAGACCGAGGCCTTGGCCCCGGACTTGCTGTCATGCTTGTCATGCTTGTCATGCTTGTCATGCTTGGCGTCGGACTTGGACTCGGGCTTGCTCTCAACCGAGCCGGAGGCTTTGGCCGAGGTGATCACCGCCGCGACGGCGGACTTGGCAAAGCGGATGCGCCCCTCCTCGACGCGCAGCACGATGTCGTCATCGCCGACTTCCGCGACGGTGCCGATGATCCCGCCGAGCATCTGGACCTTGTCATGCTTCTTGATTGCGGAGACAAGCTCTTGCTTCTTCTTCTTTTCCTTGCGGCCCGACAGGACGCTGAAGAGGATCATCACCACGAGCATGACGGGTAGCAGCCAGAAGATCATGTCCATGCCGCCACCTGGGCGCGCGCCTGATGCGGGCGGAACGGTGCCTTGGGCCGTCACGGTGCCCGCGAGCGGGGCCGCGGCGTTCCCGGTGGGCTGGGCGGAGCCGACCGAAATCGGATCTGCAAACGCGGGCTGGGCCGGAGCCGCACCTGCCTGAGGAGCGGTCTGGGCGGGGATCAAGAAGGCAATGGAGGCCGCGGGTGAGAGGTCGTTCATCGAGTAGTCTTCTCTTATCTGGTCTAATCTGGGTCGTCGGATCAGGTGTTAATGATGAGGTTGGGATGATCAGGTTCTGGTGTCAGGATCAGATCTTGCGTGTTCATGCCGGGGCGTTAAGCGTGGGAGTTGTGTGGTCTTGATCGGCGTTCGCAGCGGCAGGCTCTGGCGTGAACTTCTACGGCGGCACGCCTCGGGCGGGTTCCAGCACTTTCGACCAGCGCCGTGCCTCAAGGCACCGGAACTGGCCACGGCCGGGAAGCCGATCAGGCGGACGGCGCGGCCGCCACCGGCCACCGAGCAACAAGCCCGGTCCAGTCATCACTTCCAACCACAGACCGAACGTCGGCCATGAATCGCTGGAAGTGGCGAAGGTTATGCAGGGTCACCAAGATCGGTCCGAGCATCTCTTCCACCATGAACAGATGCCTGATGTATCCGCGCGTGAACGGGGCCCCCCCGGGCGTCTCCCAGCCGTAGCGGCCGGGATCGCAGGCGTGGCAGTCGCACCCGGCCTCGATCGGGCCTTGATCCTCCGCGTACTTGGCATTGCGCAGCCGAATCTGGCCCAGCCGTGTAAATGCGCTGGCATTGCGGCCGTTCCGCGTGGGCAGCACACAGTCGAACATGTCCACGCCAGCCCGAACCGCCTCAAGCAGGTCCCGCTCATACCCAACGCCCATCAGATACCGAGGCCGATCCGCCGGGAGGAGCGGCGCGGTGTGACGCACGACGCGGGCGATGTCCTGCGGCGACTCCCCGACCGCGACGCCGCCGATGGCGTAGCCGGGCAGGTCGATGTTGGCGATGCGCTCCGCGCACCATGACCGGCGTGCGAGGTCCGTCCCGCCTTGGACGATGCCGAAGAGGGACTGCTCATCGGCGCGCTGGTGCGCGCGCTTGCATCGCTCCAGCCAGCGAACGGTGCGCTCGTTGGCGATCTCGAGACGCTTCTCGTGGTCATAGACGCCCTTGCGAGCATCACGCCGCACGGCCGCGGCGAGGCGCGGGTCGGTCGAAGCACGCGGGCGTGCGGCACCGTCTTGAGAGTCATCGTCTGGAGCGGGCTGATCTGCGGCCCTGGCCGATGGCGGACAGTCATCAAAGGCCATCATGATGTCGGGGCCGAGCATGTTCTGGACTTCGATGGCGCGCTCGGGCGTGAGGCGGACCATGCTGCCATCAACATGCGAGCGGAACGTCACGCCATCGTCATCGACGGCATTCCCATCGGCAAGTGAATAGGCCTGATAGCCGCCCGAATCCGTGAGGATCGGCCCGTTCCAGTTCATGAAGCGATGGACGCCGCCCATCGTGCGGACCAGCTCCGGGCCCGGGCGCAGAAGCAGGTGGTACGTGTTGTTGAGCAGGATCTGAGAGCCCGTCTGTCGCACAAGCTCGGGCAGGATGCCCTTGATGCTCGCGCGCGTGCCGACGGGCATGAAGGCTGGCGTGTCGAAGTGGCCGTGGAGCGTCTGGACCCGTCCGAGCCGGGCGCCGCACTCACGCGAGGTTGCCGAGATTGAGAACGTGAGGGCGCTACTCATGGAACTCTTCATCGCGATGTTGGTCGTCTGCTTCATCGCCATGCGGGCCAGCCGATCTCATCGCTCAGCGCGACCGCCTGCGCGGGCCCGCTTCCATCGCGTGACGCGTTCGAGCGTGGCGCGTTCCTCGTCGTTCAATCCCTCCGAGCCCACTTCCTTGACGCGAGCGAGCACGCGATCAAGATCACGGTCGATCGCGGCTTCTTCCGCCGCGAGATCCGAAGCGGGCTGGGTCGAGACCCGTGCGGCAGAGCCCATCGCACCACCCCTACCTCCATCACCTCCATCACGCACCAGCCTCAGCTTGCCGCGTGTGCCGTTTCGACGCGAGTCTGAGAAGACATCGAAGAAGTCGCGCAGCAGGTGCGAGTTGCGGATGAAGAAGAAGCCCGCGAGCGCGCCGCCGATGTGGGCCGCCTCGCCGCCGGCATTGCGCGCGCCGAAGAAGAGCGACACGAAGGCGATGCCCACGTACGCGTACGCCATCGTCCGCATCTTGAGCGGTACCGGCGGGATCAGCAGTTGCACCACCGTGTTGGGCGCGATCTTCGCGCACGCCATGATCACGCCGAAGACACCCGCCGAAGCGCCGATCAGCGGGATGCGGATGTCATTGAAGAGCAAACCGGGCACCTTCAGGAACTGGCCCAGCAGGTTCAGGATCAGGTAGAGAAACGCGCCGAAGATCCCGCACGTCAGGTAGAAAGCCACGTACTTCCGAGCGCCCAGGTGGTCCTCAACCATCGCGCCGAACATGTAGAGGCCCAGCATGTTGAAGAAGATGTGCGTGATGTCCGCGTGCAGGAACTGGAAGGTGAGGAACCGCCAGAACTGGATGCCGCCAGCCCACGTCGCCGCGTGGTACGTGGAGAAGTGGCCGTACTCGCGGAGGATGTCCTTCTGCGACATCGCGCCAAGGACAAAGACCGCGATGTTGATCGCGATGATCCATGTGTTGGCGGTGAGGCCGAGGTAGCCCAAGCCGCCGCGGCGGCCGAACCCTTGTGACTCTTGTCGGACGTAGTCGCGATCGTGCATGGCCATCGTGTTTGCGCTGCTCCGGTGCGAGGGCCGAGATGGGCCCAGATTTCGTTGAATGCAAAGACCGCGGATGCGACCAGCAGAACCCTGATCCATCCGATCGTCGCGATCCTATGCGATCCGAAAGGGGCGATGCTCGATTCGATCAGGTTCGGTCGTGTTCGGTCATGTTCGGTCGTGCTCAGCCACGTTCGGTCACATTTGATCATGACCCGCGCCGGCGTTCGGTCTCCCGAGCCAGGAACGTCCGCTCCGCTTCCGTGAGCGAGGCGAGCCCGCCGCCGCTGATCTTGGCGAGGATCACATCGAGATCCATCGCCAGCTTGGGAGCCACATCGCTGGCAGGGCCTTGCGCTGATGCGGATGGCCTCGCTACATCGTCCGAGCCCGCGCCGCGCGGGACGCTCGTGACAGATCCGGGGCTTGGTACGCCGCCTTCGGCGGGCTCGCGCACGCCCGAACCATGTCGCGAGGCTCGCGTCTCTGGGGCCGTGCCGCCCGCTCCGCCCCCTGTCCTTGATGACCGCGAGCCCCCGCCGTCGTTTGCCGACTCGTCCGAACGTGTGATGGGGTCCGCCAGGAACGCCAGGCGGCGATGTTCAAGCCACGTTGCCAAGGCCCCAACCGCCGCGACCGCGATCATGCGGGTCTGATCAAGCGTGCCCGCGACCACAAGCACCGCGAGCGCCGTGACAAGCCCGATGCGCAGCACTACGGCCGAGGCCGCCGCCATCCCGCTCTTGCGCCGCGTCACGGCCATCACAATGCGACCAAGATCAAAGGGCAGCATCGGCAGCAGCAGGTTGAGCGCCAGCACGAGCGCGTTGGCGTAGTAGAACCACCACGCCACGACCTGCGCGGGCGACCGCAACTCCGCGGCAGTCACCCGTGGCGACATCGGATCAAAGAGCAGCGTCGTGGCCGGCGCTCCCGCGAGGACCACAAATGCCG
>Ga0105044_10005145_pt1 | contig 18021 bp, 19 predicted proteins | sample MAT01_FD_78092 | JGI IMG/M metagenome (GOLD analysis project Ga0105044, IMG submission 78092) | Freshwater microbial communities from Lake Fryxell liftoff mats and glacier meltwater in Antarctica - MAT-01 | ecosystem: Environmental > Aquatic > Freshwater > Ice > Liftoff microbial mat | place...
AAGAGCGCAGCGGCGGCGTCGGAGGTTCCGATGGGGCGTGAGCCGGTGGGCGATCGAGACGCCGCCGCGGAGCGACCCATGCGGCAAGAGCGCAGCGGCGGCGTCGGAGGTTCCGATGGGGCGTGAGCCGGTGGGCGATCGAGACGCCGCCGCGGAGCGACCCATGCGGCAAGCGCGCAGCGGCGGCGGCGGCTCCTAGATCCGATGGGCCTGCGCATCGAGGACTACGCCCTCATCGGCGACACGCAGACCGCGGCGCTCGTCGGCACCAACGGCTCGATCGACTGGTGGTGCGCCCCCCGCTTCGACTCCGCGTCGACGTTCGCCGCGATCCTCGGCGACGAACGCCACGGTCGCTGGCGCATCGCCCCGGCGGGTGGCCTCCAGACGACGACCCGTCGCTACCTCGACGACACCCTCGTGCTCGAGACGACCTTCGTCACCGACGACGGGACCGTCAAGGTGACCGACTGCATGCCGATCCGGCATCGCAGCGTCGACATCGTCAGGGTCGTCGAGGGGGTGTCGGGCCGGGTGCCGATGCGGATGGATCTCTCGATCCGCTTCGACTACGGCTCGATCGTCCCGTGGGTGCGCCACCTCGACGGCGACCTGCGCGCCGTCGCCGGACCCGACGCCGTGATCCTGCGCACACCCGCGCACACCCACGGTGCCGGGATGGAGACGATCGCCGACTTCGTGGTCGAACCGGGCGACTCGGTGCCGTTCGTGCTCGCCTGGCACCCGTCGAACACCGACCCACCCCGTCCGCTCGACGCCTCGCGCGCGCTGAAGGACACGGCGCGGTGGTGGCGGAATTGGGCGAAGCGCTCGCAGTACCAGGGCGAGTGGCGCGACACGGTCACCCGATCCCTCATCACGCTGAAGGCCCTCACCTACGCGCCGACCGGAGGGATCGTGGCCGCCCCGACCACCTCGCTGCCCGAGTGGATCGGCAGCGTCCGGAACTGGGACTACCGGTACTGCTGGGTGCGCGACGCGACCTTCACCCTGCTCGCGCTCATCGAGGCGGGGTACCTCGAGGAGGCGAACGCGTGGCGAGACTGGCTCATCCGGGCCGTCGCCGGCTCGCCGTCGGACCTCCAGATCATGTACGGCGTCTCGGGCGAGCGGCGGCTCACCGAGTTCGAGCTGACCTGGATGCCCGGCTACGAGCAGTCGAGCCCCGTGCGCGTCGGCAACGCGGCGTCGGAGCAGTTCCAGCTCGACGTGTACGGCGAGCTGTTCGACGCCAACTTCCACGCGATGGAGGCGGGCGCTGATCCCGACGCCGACCTGCTGAGCATCCAGATCGCCCTCCTCGAGTGGCTCGAGGGCGCCTGGCACCGACCCGACGACGGCATCTGGGAGGTCCGCGGACCACGTCAGCACTTCGTGCACTCGAAGGTGATGGCGTGGGTCGCGTTCGACCGGGCGGTGCGGGCGTGCGAGATGTACAAGCTCGACAACGCCTCCGTGAACCGGTGGAGGCACCAGCGCCAGGAGATCCACGACCAGGTCTGCGCCGAGGGGTACGACACCGAGAAGCACGCTTTCACCCAGGCCTACGGGTCGAAGCGGATGGACGCCGCGGTGCTCATGATGCCGCTCGTCGGGTTCCTGCCCGCGTCCGACGAACGCGTGCGGAACACGGTGGGCGTGATCGAACGTGAGCTCATGCACGAGGGCTACGTCGCCCGCTACGACACGACCGGAGTAGACGACGGGCTCCCGCCGGGCGAGGGCGTGTTCCTCCCGTGCTCGTTCTGGTACGTCGACAACCTCTCGCTGATGGGCCGTCACGACGAAGCCGAGGCGATGTTCCGCCGCCTCGCCGGCCTCGCCAACGACGTCGGGCTCCTCGCCGAGGAGTACGACCCGGTCGCGAAGCGTCAGCTCGGGAACTTCCCCCAGGCCTTCACCCACATCCAGCTCGTCAACTCTGCGTTCAACCTCTCGCACGCCGCGACGAACGCCGCCACCGGCGCTGCAACCGATGCCGGGAAACCGATCGCCATGGGCCCCGCGGTGTCACGGTCGCGGCGTACGCACGAAGACGGCGGCGCCCACGCGGCGCGCCACGGCTAGCGCGGCAGCTTCACCAGCCGGCCCGCCTCCCAGCGGCCCAGACCACCGGGGACGACGACGAACTCGACCGCGGCGCCGACGTCGATCGTTCGCGAGTCGTCGGCGATCCGCGTGCAGTGGAACGGGAGGTCGGCGCCGTCGTCGGCTCGCACCACGCCCAGGCCGCGATGAGCGTCGAACTCGGTGACCCGCCCGCGGAGGGATCGGGGCGACCTAGTGGACGATCTTGGCAATCGAAAGCTCGATGATGTCGGTCGCACCGCTCTCCTTCAGCGCCGGGATCAACGTGTTGATCTCCGACTTCGCGACGACGGTCTCGACCGCGAAGGCTTCGCCGCCCCAGAGCTTCGAGACGGTCGGCGCCTTGAGCGCGGGAAGCAGCGCGATCACGGTGTCGAGTTGTGCGGCCTCCACGTTGAGCTTCACCAGCACCCGCCCCCTCGCTTCCAGCGCGCCGGTGAGCAGCGTCTGGATCTGCTCCATCGCCCGCCGCTTCTCGGGATCGTCGTACGACTCCGGGTTGGCGATCAACTCGGTGTAGCTCACGAGGATCGTGTCGAGCACGGTGAGGCCCGCGGCGCGCAGCGCCCGACCGGTCTCGGTGATCTCGACCACGGCGTCGGCGATCTCGGGGATCTTCGCTTCGGTCGCGCCGTAGGAGAGCGACACCTCGGCGTCGACACCGTGCTTCTCGAGGAAGCGGCGGGTCAGCTCGGGGTACTCGGTGTGGACGCGCACGCCGGCCGGCAGGTCGGACACGGTGGCGTACTGCGCGTCGCCGGCGACCGCGAGCACCATGCGGATCGGTCGGGCGGTGGCCTTCGAGTAATGGAGCTCGCTGAGGCTCACGACCTCGGAGCTCGTCTCCTCGATCCAGTCGCGGCCCGTGATGCCGAGGTCGAACAGGCCCTGGGCGACGTAGCGCGGGATCTCCTGGGGTCGCAGGATCGTGACGTCGACGACGCGCGGGTCGTCGATCGTGGCCCGGTAGTCGACGTCGGAACCACGCTGCACCGTGAGGTCGGCGTCTTCGAACAGCTGGAGCGTCGCCTGCTCGAGCGAGCCCTTGGGGAGCACCAGGCGCAACATGGCCATCAGTTCTACTCGGTGGCGGGCGGGAGTCGGGCCAACAATGCCGCCATCTCGATCGCGGTGAGCGCCGCTTCCTCGCCCTTGTGGCCGACGTGGCCACCGATCCGGGCCTCAGCCTGGGCGAGGGTGTCGGTGGTGAGCACACCGAACACGACTGGGATCCGGGTGTCGAGGCCGACCCGCATCAGGCCGGCCGCGGTCTCGCCGGCCACGAAGTCGAAGTGCGGAGTGTCGCCCCGGATGACGGCTCCGAGCGCAACGACCGCGTCGTGACTCCCCGCGAGCCGCTGGGCCGCGAGGGGCAGCTCGAATGCCCCGGGGACCCAGACGATCGTCGGGTCGACGACCCCGTGGTCCGCCAGCACCCGCCGCGCGCCGTCGAGCAGCGGCTCGGTGATGTGCAGGTTGAACCGACCCACCGCGACCGCGATGCGGAGGCCCGACGCATCGAGCCCCTCGGGCGGTGCCGCGTACTCCCCCACCGTCAGCTCCCACCGAGCGCTGGCTGTCCGCTCCTGGCGCCTGCGGCGCCGGGCCGCTCGGGCCCCGCTCGGCTGGCGTTCCCATCCACCGCCACGTCAGCTCCCACCGAGCTCTGGCTGTCCGCTCCTGGCGCCTGCGGCGCCGGGCCGCTCGGGCCCCGCTCGGCTGGCGTTCCCATCCACCGCCACGTCAGCTCCCACCGAGCTCTTGGTCTTCGATGTCGAGGAGGTGGCCCATCTTCTGCTGCTTGGCCCGCAGGTATGCGATGTTCTCCGCGGTCGGCACCGTCGCGAGGGGGACGCGGTCGACGATCTCGAGGCCGAAACCGTCGAGGCCGCCGTACTTCGCCGGGTTGTTGGTCATGAGCCGCATCGTGGTCACCCCGAGATCGACCAGGATCTGCGCGCCGATCCCGTACTCGCGTGAGTCGATCGGGAGGCCGAGGTCCTCGTTCGCCTCGACGGTGTCGCGGCCCTCCTCCTGCAGTCGGTAGGCCCGCATCTTGTGTCCGAGACCGATGCCGCGGCCCTCGTGGCCCCGGAGGTAGACGACGATGCCCTCGCCTGCGGCGGCGACCTGGGCGAGCGCGATGTCGAGCTGCACACCGCAGTCGCAGCGCAACGAGCCGAAGACGTCGCCGGTGAGGCACTCCGAGTGCACCCGCACCAACACGTTCTGCTTCCCGGCGACCTCGCCCCGCACGAACGCGATGTGCTCGACTTCGTCGAGGAGTGACCCGAACACGTACGCGGTGAAGTCGCCGTACTTCGTGGGGATCCGGGCCTCCGCGACCCGCTTCACCAGCTTCTCGCGGCGGCGGCGGTGGCGGACGAGGTCGGCGATCGAGATCATGAGGAGCCTGTGCTCCTCGGCGAACACCTCGAGCTCCGGGAATCGCGCCATCGTGCCGTCGTCGTTCACGACCTCGGCGAGCACGCCGGCCGGATTCAGGCCCGCGAGCCGGGCCAGGTCGACCGCGGCCTCGGTGTGACCGGCCCGCTTCAGGACTCCACCGTCGCGGTAGCGCAACGGGAAGATGTGACCGGGACGGGCGAGATCCTCGGGCCGGGTCTGCGGATCGATGAGGGTCCGGACGGTGGTCGCGCGGTCGGCCGCGGAGATGCCGGTCGTGGTCCCGATCCGGGCGTCGACCGACACCGTGAACGCGGTGCGGTGCTGCTCGGTGTTGTTCGACACCATCAGGGGCAGTTGCAGCTCGTCGCAACGCTCGCCCACGAGCGGCATGCAGATCACTCCGCTGGTGTGCCGGACCATGAACCCCATCGCCTCGGGCGTGATCTTGTCGGCGGCCATGATCAGGTCGCCTTCGTTCTCACGATCGGCGTCGTCGACCACGACCACCAGCTCGCCGCGTGCTATCGCCGCGACGGCGGGCTCGATCTCACTGAACGGCATCGGGTTCTCGCTTCCTCGTGAGCAACCGCTCCACGTACTTCGCCAGCACATCGACTTCCAGGTTCACCGCGTCGCCGGGGTGACGGACCCCGAGGGTCGTCACCGCGAGCGTGTGCGGGATCAACGCGATGGCGAACCCGTCGTCGTCGACCTCGGCAACGGTGAGGCTCGCGCCGTCGACCGTGATCGATCCCTTCTCGACCACGTAGCGGGTCAGGCTGCCCGACCGGACGGTGGCCGGTACGTCGACGCGCAGTCGCGTCGACCCGTCGGGCAGGGCGTCGCGCGCGGCCACGATCCCGACGCCGTCGACGTGACCCTGCACCACGTGACCACCCAGGCGGTCGGTGGGCCGGACCGGTCGTTCGAGGTTCACCGGATCGCCGACCGCGAGCGTGCCGATCGTGGTGCGGTCGAGGGTCTCGACGATCGCGTCGGCCGCCCACCAGTCGGGTCCGAACTCGACCACGGTCAGGCAACAGCCGTTGACTGCGATCGACGCACCCCGTTCCGCGTCGTCGACGACGGTGGTGGCGTCGATCTCGATGCGCACACCACCTTCTTGGGGGACGATCGCCCGCACCGTTCCCAGTTCCTCGATGATCCCCGTGAACATCAGGCCGGCTCCCAGACGAGGCGGGCGTCTCCGTCGAGCGGGGCCGCGTCGACGAGGCGCCACCGGGGTGCGTCGGTGAGCGTCGCCGGACCAGGACCGGTGAATGCGGCGAGCCCCTCGGACCCGAGGACCACGCCCCCGGTGTACGCGACGATCCGGTCGACGAGGTCGGCGCGCAGCAGCGAAGCGTGGACCGTGGCGCCGCCTTCGAACAGCGCCTCGAGCACGCCTTCGCACCCGAGGAGCGCAAGGGTCTCGGCGAGGTCGACACCACCCTCGTCTCTGCGGGCCGGTGCGATCGCCTCGACCTTGGCCCCCGCGGCCCGCCACCCGTCGACCGCGGCCGACGGGGCATCGGCGGTGGTCACCACGAGCGTTGGTGCGATCGCCGGATCGAACAGCGGTCCGGTCGCCGGAACCCTCCCGCGGGCGTCGAGCAGCACTCTCATCGGTTGCCGCTCCGGTTCCGGATCGCAATCTCGTGCGGTGAGTGTCGGGCGGTCGGCGATCGCGGTCCCCGACCCGACGACCACCGCCTGCGCGTCGGCGCGGAGCCCGTGACCATCGGCACGCGCCGCGGGCCCAGTGATCCACTGCGACGATCCGTCGGCGGCCGCGGTGCGACCGTCGAGGCTCGTGGCCGTCTTCACCACTGCGAACGCGCGGCCCGTACGGCGGTGGTGCAGGTACGGCGCGAGGTCGTGGCTGACCCGGTCGGCACCGACCCCGACATCGACGGTGACACCGGCGGCCCGGAGCCGCTCGATCCCCTGGCCCGCGATCCGCGCGTCAGGGTCTTCCAGCGCGACGACGACCCGGCCCAGCCCCGCCTCGATCAGAGCATCGGCGCACGGCCCGGTGCGCCCCTGGTGGGAGCACGGCTCGAGCGTGACGAACATGGCGGCGCCCCGGGCATGCTCCCCCGCGGCGCGTAACGCGACGATCTCGGCGTGGGCACCACCCGGCGGTTCTGTCGCCCCGGTCCCGACGATCACGCCGTCGCGGACGACGACAGCCCCGACCCAGGGATTCGGTGCGGTGCGGCGGCGCGCGAACCAGCCGACTTCGGCCGCCTCCGCCATGAGCTCCAGCTCGTCTCGCACCCGTCGTCCCTTCCGCCCCGGGATCCGGGCAGGCGACGACGAAGCGGCGCGCGATCAGCACGCCGAGCCGTCCTCTCCCATCCGGACTCTCACCGTCGGCTCCGGAATCACACCGGATCAACCCGGACGCTGGCTGCGCCGGGTTCGCGGGCTCTCACCGCCGGTCGGGACTTGCACCCCTACCCCGAGGACATTCAGTTGTGCCCTCAGGGTACACCGATCCGAGCAGAATTGGAACACGTTCTAATTCTGGCCCCTCCCGTGCCGCCAAGCCCCTGAGTTCGGCGCGTTTCGGCACTCATACGCCCAAAACCCGCCCAACTCGCCGGACCCCGGGGGCGGACCGGGGGCGGTCAGTCGGGGGCGGTCAGTGGGGGCGGTCAGTGGGGGCGGCCGCCGGCGAGGAGGTCGAGGGCATGGGGGACGGCGGGAAGGACGATCTCGAGAGCTTCGACGGCACCCGAAGCCGATCCGGGGACGTTGCAGACGAGGGCGGCACCGATGGAGCCGCACACGCCCCGCGAGAGCATCCCGAAGGGTCGCCCTTCGGAGTTGCTGGCGGCCCGGATGGCCTCGGCGAGGCCGGGGGCCTCCCGTTCGATCGCGGCGCGGGTCCCCTCGGGGGTGAGGTCGCGGGGGCCGAAACCGGTCCCACCGGTGGTCACGACGAGGCCCGCGAAGCCGTCGGTCAGCTCCCGGAGGGCGCCCGCCACCGAGTCGATCCCGTCGGCCACCGCCCGCTGCTCGACGACGTCGAAGCCGGCTTCACCGAGGCGGGCGACGAGCGCGGCGCCCGACTGATCGTCGCGGGTGCCCGCGATGACACCGTCGGACACGGTGAGGACCTTGGCCGCCAGAACCGTTGCCGAGTGAGCCATGTCACCGCTCCCGACGGTCGACCTCGAACGCGGAGCGACCATGGCGCTTCGCGTGGGCCTTCATCTCGGTCGCGATCACCGATGCCTCCCACTGCGTCCGGATGGGGCGCTGGGTGGTGGTCGCGACCCCGATCGAGAGCGAGGTGAGGAGATAGCGGTGCAGGTTGCCGCGCCGGTCGGCGACCTCGATGTAGCCGTTGGCGGCATCGGTACCGTCGTAGAGCGCGGGGATGGCCCGGTCGAAACGCTGGATCGCCTCCGCGCACAGCTTCTCGGCGACGTCGGGATCGCTGAGGAGCACGAAGTCGTCACCGCCGACGTGGCCGGCGAAGCTCGGTTCGCCGGGATGGAGCGCGAGCGCCTCGACGAGCACACGGGCCGTGAGCTTGATCACCTCGTCGCCGCGGAGGAAGCCGTAGTAGTCGTTGAACGCCTTGAACTCGTTCAGGTCGGCGTAGAGCACGGCGAAGCGCGCGTCGGGGTGCGAGACGAGTCGTTCCAGCTCGCTCGCGATCCGGAAGTTTCCGGGGAGGTGCGTGAGCGGCGAGAGGTCACGCATCTGGCTCGTCCGCCGCAACAGACTGCGGACCCGAGCGACCAACTCGGCGCGGTCGACCGGCTTTGCGAGGTGGTCGTCGATACCGGCCGCGAACCCACGGAGCTTGTCGGTCCCGTCGGCGGCCCCGAGCAGGATCACCGCGGAGTTGACGGTACGGACATCGCGGCGGAGATCGGCGCACACGTCGAGCCCGTTGCGTCCGGGGATCGCGACGTCGACGATCGCGACCGATGGTTGGAGCTTGCGGGCCTGATCGAGCGCGTCGACGCCGGTCCGGGCGATGAACACCTCCCAGCCCTCGACCGAGAGGCTGAGCTCGAGCTCGGTCGCGACCTCGGCCTCGGCCGCGGCGATCAGGATGACGTCGGCCACGCCGCCTCCCGGATCCGACGGGCGGCCGCGGCCGGGTCGTCGGAACGGAAGATCGCGCTGCCCGCCACGAGGATGTCGGCCCCGGCGGCTGCCGCCGCGGGTGCGGTCTCGACGTGGATCCCTCCGTCGATCTCGAGCTCGACCGAGAGGTGGTGCTCGTCGACGATCCGACGGGCCTCGGCGAGCTTGTCGAGGACCTCGGGGATGAACGCCTGGCCGCCGAACCCGGGATGGACGCTCATGAACAGCAGCACGTCGATGTCGCCGATGAAGGGCAGCACTGCGTCGAGTGGGGTCTCGGGGTTGAGCGAGAGGCCCACCCGCAGACCGAGCGCACGCATCCGCTCGAAGAGGGGCCGCGGGTCGCCGAGCTCGACGTGGATCGTGCAGCCATCGGCGCCGGCCGCGGCGAAGTCGTCGAGCAGCACCCCCGGGTTGTCGACCATGAGGTGGCAGTCGAGGTAGAGCTCGGTGCGCTTGCGCAGCGACTTCACGACCGGCGGACCGATCGTGAGGACCGGCACGAAGTGCCCGTCCATCACGTCGACGTGGAGCAGGTCGGCTTCGGCCGTGACGCGATCGACTTCGGCGGCCAACTCGGAGAAGTCGGCGGACAGGATCGACGGGGCGATCTTCACGGACGTCACCCTAACGGTCGACTCCCGCTTCGTCGCCTCGACCGCACACCCGTTCACGTCCTTCGATCATGTCCGGCGACTCCGCTTCGTCTCACCCTAAACCAGGGGTGGGACGGGCACGCAGGCGGAGCACGAACATGCCGTCGGTACCCGCGGTGCTCGGGAGGAGCAGCGCGCCGCGGCCGTGCGGTCGCCACGGCGGACCGGGCGGCGGAAGCGCCTCCAGGTCGGCGAGCGCGGTCTCGGCCCAGGCGTCGACTCCCAGCGTCTCGACCGCGGTGAGGGTGCACACGGAGTACACGAGCACCCCGCCGGGACGCACCGCGGTGGCCGCCACGTCGAGCAGTTCGCGCTGGAGCCCGGCGAGCAGTTCGGGCGCGTCGGCGTCGATCCGCCAGCGCGCCTCCGGTCGACGTCGGAGCACACCCAGCCCCGAACACGGCGCGTCGAGGAGGACCCGGTCGAAGCTCGCAGGTTTGACCGGCAGGGTCCTTCCGTCGGCCACCAGCGGATGGACTGCGCCGAGACCGAGACGCGCCGCAGCCTCCTTGATGCGCGCGACACGCCCCGGGTTGACGTCGAGGCCCACCACGCATCCGATCCGCCCGTCGGTGCCGATCCGCTCGGCGATCCCGGTGGTCTTGCCCCCGGGCGCGGCCGCGATCTCGAGCACCCGGTCGCCGGGTTGCGGATCGAGCGCGAGCACCACGGCCTGGCTCGCCTGGTCCTGGGGGGTGGCCCGTCCTTCGGCGACCGCGGGGAGCGCGACCGGATCGCCGATGCCGGTGACGGTGAGCGCATCGCCGAGCAGTTCGCCGGGCTCGACGCGGATCCCGGCCGCGTCGAGCTCTCCGGCGAGGCGGGTCGGGTCGGTGCGGTGCGGGTTGGCCCGCAGGGTGACTGCGGGCGGACGGTTGTCGGACTCGAGCACGGCGACCGCGTCGTCGACGCCGAGGTCGGCGATGAGTCGGGCCGCGATCCAGTCGGGATGCGACGTGCGGATCGCCACCGACTGCACGTCGTCGCCGGTGGGCAGCAGCCACGGCGGTCCGGTGGCCGCGAGCCGGCGGAGGACCGCGTTGACGAAGCCCTTCGCCCGCGGGTTCCTCCGACCGATGGCGGTGACGGTCTCCCCGACCGCCGCGTGGGGGGCGACACCGGCGACCAATTGGTAGGCGCCGACGCGCAGCGCGGCCCGGGCGTCGGGATCGAGCCCGTCGACCGGTCGGGTGAGGAGCGGCGTGAGCAAGTGGTCGAGGGCGCGCTGTTGCCGCAGGGTCGAGTAGACGAGGTCGGTCGCGAAGGCCCGGTCGCGACCGTCGAGCCCGCTCCCCCGCAACAGCGTCGGCAGCAGGAGGTTCGAGAATGCACCGTCGTCGACCCGCACGAGCGCTTCGATCGCGAGATCGCGCGCCGTCATCGGGGCCCGTTCACCCGGTACCGAACTCGGCCGGCTCGACCCGGAGCCCGGCCCGCCAGGCGGCCGCGTCCATTCGCGCCTTCCCCTCGGGCTGCACCTCGTCGAACACCAGGTGACCCCCGTCGACGTGGGCCCGCCACACCTTGACCCGCTTGCCGCCCAGCTCGAACCACGCGCCGGGTCGGGGGTTCCCCGCCCTCACGATCCGGTCGAGCGCGGCGACCGGTTGTGCGGGGTCGAGGCGGAACTCTTCGACCGTGAGCTTCTCCGCGTAGGTCGCCTCGCCGGTCTGGTTCACGGGTTGCGCAGTCGCGATGTCGGGGAGTGTCGTCACGAGCAGGTCGGTCCCCGCTGCGACGAGTTGCTCCCGCAGCTCGCCCGCGGTGACCGTCGGCCCGATCGGCACCCGCACGGTCGAGTACACGGGCCCGGTGTCGAGTCCGGCCTCGACCCGCATCACCGCCACGCCGGTCTCGGCGTCGCCGGCGAGCATCGCCCGCTCGACGGGCGCAGCACCGCGCCAGCGGGGCAGCAGGGAGAAGTGCAGGTTCACGAATCCGAGCGGGAGGGCGTCGAGCAGCGTGGTCGGTAGGATCTGCCCGAACGCCACGACCACCCCGAGGTCGGCCCCGGAGGCCGCGACCTCGTCGACGACCTCGTGCGCGCGCTGCGGGGTCCGCACCTCGATGCCGAGCTCCATCGTCGCGGCCTTGACCGGACTCGGCTCGGTGCCCGCGCCGCGACTCCGGCGCCGGTCGGGTTGGGTCACGACGAAGGCGACGTCGTGACCGGCGGCGACGAGCGCTCGCAGCGGCGGCACCGCATCGTGGGGTGTCCCGAGGTAGACCAGTCTCAGGGTGCCGGCCTCAGAGTCGCGGTCGGCTCCTCGACGCCGGGGGGAAGGGGCTGTCGAAACGGCCGGCGTCGACGAGCTCGCGGTCACGCAGTTCCCGTAGGGCCAGCTTGCGCTGATCGGCATCGAGCCGGTCGAGCACGAGAATGCCGTCGAGGTGGTCGATCTCGTGGAGGAAGACCCGGCCGAGGAAGTCGTCGTCTTCGACGATCACCTCGTTGCCGTCGAGGTCGACCCCCTGCACGACGACTCGTTCGGCCCGCACGACCTCGAACGAGAGCCCGGGCACCGACAGGCACCCTTCTTCGTGGCTCCACTCACCCGCGGTCTCGGCGACGACCGGGTTGACCATGACCTGGGGGCCCTCGCCGACGTCGTAGGTGAAGAGTCGCTTCTGCATCCCGACCTGGGGTGCCGCGAGACCGACCCCGGCCGCCTCGTACATCGTCTCGAACATCGTGTCGACGAGACGGGCGAGCGCGCCGTCGAGCTCGGTGACCTCACGGGCCCGCTGCTTGAGCACCGGGTCGCCGAACTGGCGGATCGGATAGGTGTCCATCTCAGATCGCTGCACTCGCTCGTCGGCTCCGTCGACCGCAACACTGCGTCCGCTCGCTCCACATGGGGTCAGGATACCAGCGGGTCAGACCCGCAACGGATCCACCTCGACCCGCAACCGACCGTGGCCGCGGGCATCCCGGGCCGACCCTGCGAGCGCGTCGCAGAGCTCGGCAACGCCGGCGGCCTGCGCCAACGCCCGTTTCCCGGCCCCCGCCTCGACAGGACCGAGCACCCGGATGCCCTCGACACCGCGCAGCGCGGCGACGAGGGCATCGACCGCCGCCGCGGCCCCGCTGACCTCGGCGAGGCCGCCGAACGGCGGGTAGCCGAGGTCCCGGCGGCGCGTCTCCTCGGGGACCCGAACGACCTCGGGGTCGCCGTGGCGGACCGCCTCGATCACCTCGTGGTCGGGCACGCGGGTCTGGATCAGGATCCGACCCGGGCCCGTGCGCGGGCCGACGAGCCGGGCCGCCCGCACCATCAGCCACAGCGCCTGCTCGGCCGCGTGCACCCGCGGCGCGAGCAGCTCCTGGTCGGCGTCGAGAAACGCGACGAGCCGCACCGGGCGGGCCGGGTCGCCAGGTACGCGGTGCAGGACCGCCTCGGTTCCGACGAGCACGTCGGCCGGTGGGATCTCGGCGGTCCCCGCTTCGACCTCCGCGATCGACGCGCGCGGGAGGAGAGCCGAGAGGTCGTCGCGGAGTTTCGCGATCCCCGGCCGCACCGCCTTCATGCGGGTGGCGTGGCAGTGCAGGCAGACCTTGGGGCGGGTCGTCGAGCACCGCGGGCACGAGAGGAGACCCGTGTCGGTCTCGATCACCGCCGCACCGCACGCCTCGCACCGGGTCAGCTCGCCGCACGCCACGCACGCCAGCAGCCGGGCCCGGCCCTTTCGGTTCAGCACACACACCGCGCGACCCGCGGTCAGGGCGCGGCGCAGGGCATCGCCGAGGGGGATGGTGAGCAGGCCCACGCCCGGCGGCTCCTCCCGGCGGTCGACGACCTCGACGACCGACCAGCCGCCCCGCTCGTCGGGCCGAGACGGGCGGAGCACGTCGTCGGCCGCGACGATCGCGTCGAGGGTCGGAGCCGGGGTGACGAGCTCGACCCGGGCACCGACCCGTCGGGCCCGTTCGATCGCGACATCGCGGGCGTGCCACGCCGGTGCCCGCTCCTCCTTCAGCGCTTCGTCGCCCTCGTCGAGCACGACGACCGCGGCGAGGTCGGGCACGGGTGCCCACACCGCTGTGCGGCCGCCGACCACCACGCAGTCACCGGCGACGGATCGCCGCCACGCTCTGGTCCGCTCGGCCGCCGACTGATCCGACCGCAGGACGACGACCTCCCGCCCCGTCGCCGCGAGCGCCCGCACGAGTGCACCCGTCCGCCGCGCGTCGGCCAGCACGACAACGGTCGAACCGACGTCGGCGATCAGGCTCGTGACCAGCCCGCCTCGGGGCGACGCCGGCGGCCACCGGTGCACCCGGACGACCGATGGCCCCACTGGCGACGCCACGGGTGGGGCCACCGGGGTCACCGGTGGGGTCACGCTGTTCTCGGGTGATGCGACCCGGAGGAACGCGACGACGGTGCCCGCCCAGCGCCACGCGGCCCAGGCGGCGAGTGCGAGCAGCTCGGCCGGAGGACCAGCGCCGACGACCTTGTTCAGCGGACGGAGCCGCTCCGGAGCTGTGTCGGAGTCGACATCGGTCTCGACGACCCAGCCCCGCACCGACCGCCCCTGCAGCGGCACCCGCACGATCGTGCCGAGGACTACCTCACTCCCGTCGGGAACGAGGTAGTCGAAGACGCGATCGAGAGCCGGCAGATCGGGCCGGACCCGACACACCGTCATGCGCAACCCCTCGACCCGTTGGTGCGATTGTCCACTCTCTGTGGCACCCAATCGCACCAACGTGGGCTCGTGGTGGGTCAGGCGAGCGCTTCCGCGGCCTTCTTGAACGACTCGGCCTGCTCGGTCCGCTCCCAGGTGAAGTCGCGATCGGGACGACCGAAGTGCCCGTACGCTGCCGTCTTCTGGTAGATCGGCCGACGGAGGTCGAGACGCTCGATGATCGCGGCCGGACGGAGGTCGAACTGCTCCTTGACCAACTCGCCCAGCTTGAACGGATCGATCTCGCAGGTCCCGAAGGTCTCGACCATGATCGAGACCGGGTGCGCCACGCCGATCGCGTATGCGACCTGCACCTCGCAGCGGCTCGCGACACCCGACGCGACCACGTTCTTGGCCACGTGGCGCACCGCGTAGGCCGCGGAGCGGTCGACCTTGGTGCAGTCCTTGCCCGAGAACGCGCCGCCACCGTGGCGGGCCATACCGCCGTAGGTGTCGACGATGATCTTGCGGCCGGTGAGACCGCAGTCGGCGTGCGGGCCGCCGAGCTCGAACGTGCCGGTGGGGTTCACCAGCACCTCGAAGTCGTCGTCGGCGAACTGCTCGGGCAGCAGCGGCCGGATCACGTGCTCGATGAGATCGGGCTTCATGAGTCCGTCGCGGTCGATGCCCGGTGCGTGCTGGGTGGAGATCAGCACCGTCTTGAGCCGCTCGGGGACGCCGTTCACGTAGTCGATCGTGACCTGGGTCTTGCCGTCGGGGCGCAGGTACGGGAGCGTGCCCGACTTGCGGACCTCGGCGAGGCGGAAGGCGAGCTTGTGCGCGAGCCAGATCGGCATCGGCATCAGGTCGTCGGTCTCGTCGCAGGCGTAGCCGAACATCATCCCCTGGTCGCCCGCGCCGACCTCGTCGAAGCGGTCGCCGGTGCCGGCCCGCTGCTCGACGGCCTTGTCGACTCCGATCGCGATGTCGGGCGACTGGTCGTCGATCGACGTGATGACGCCGCAGGTGTTGCCGTCGAACCCGTAGGACTCGCGGTCGTAGCCGATGCCACGCACCGTGTCGCGCACGACACGCGGGATGTCGACGTAGGCCTGGGTGCTGATCTCCCCCGCCACGACGATGAGGCCGGTGGTGGCCATCGTCTCGCACGCGACCCGGCTGTTCGCGTCCTGTTCGAAGATTGCGTCGAGCACGGCGTCGCTGATCTGGTCGCACATCTTGTCGGGGTGGCCTTCGGTGACCGACTCCGAGGTGAAGGTGTACGTCTCGTTCATGGGTCCTTCCGGATGAATCGACGGACGACCCGATCCAGGATCGCGTCGGCGAGCTCGTGCTTGGTCTGGAGCGGCTGCTCCTCGGCGGAACCCGTTGAGTCAAGCAGGATCGCCCGGTTGGTGTCGACTTCGAAGCCGGCATCGGGCTGGGAGACGTCGTTGGCCACGATGAGGTCGAGGCCCTTGCGCTCGAGCTTGGCCGCCGCGTTCTCGAGGAGATCGTCGGTCTCGGCCGCGAAGCCGACCAGCACCTGGCCGGCCGGTTTGGCCCGCCCGAGATCGACCAGGAAGTCGTGCGTGGGTTCGAGCACGATCTCCGAGAAGCCCTCGTCCTTCTTGATCTTCCGCTCCGGCGGCGCTTTCGGCCGGAAATCGGCAATTGCCGCGGCCATGACGATCACGTCGGCGGCCGGAGCTCGCGGGAGCACCGCGTCCTGCATCTCTGCGGCGGTGCTCACCCGGACGACCTCGATCCCCGCCGGCACGTCACGCTCGGTGGTGGTCACCAGCGTGACCTCCGCGCCCCGGCGGGCGGCGGCTTCCGCGATCGCGTGTCCCTGCTTGCCCGAGGAGCGGTTCGTGATCACACGGACCGCGTCGATCGGCTCCCGGGTCCCTCCGGCCGTGACGAGCACCCGCGCGCCGAGCAGGTCACCGGAGACGGCGAGGAGCTCGGCGGCCGCGGCGACGATGCGTTCGGGCGCCGCGAGGCGGCCCTCGCCGGAGTCGCCACCCGCGAGCCGACCCGATTCGGGATCGACGACGTGCACGCCCCGGCGTCGGAGGGTCGCGAGGTTCTCCTGCACCGCCGGGTGCTCCCACATCTCGGTGTGCATCGCCGGTGCCACCAGGACGGGAGCCCGGGTGGCGAGCAAGGTGGCCGTGAGCAGGTCGTCGGAGATGCCGGCGGCGTACTTCCCGATTAGCTTCGCCGTGGCCGGGGCCACGATTACCAGATCGGCCCGCTGACCGAGTCGGGTGTGCGGGATCGGGTCGCCCCCGCCCGCTCCCGTCCCATCGGCGCCGGCCCCGAACAAGCTGGTCCGAGCCGGTTCCGACGCCAGCGCCGAGAAGGTGAGGGCACCCACGAACCGCTGCGAATCCTCGGTGAGCACCGGCGAGACGAATGCACCCGCGTCGACGAGTCGACGGCAGATCTCCACCGCCTTGTAGGCCGCGATCCCCCCGCAGACCCCCAGAACGATTCTCCGGTTCGCGACGGCTGCGGCCCTCGACCGACCACTCGCGGCGGCGCCCGCGCCGACGTCGGGGCCTCCGCCTGCGCTCACTAGCTCGCGGAGTCGTCCTCGACGACTTCGACGACTTCGACCTCGGGTTCGACGACCCGGGCCTCGATCTTGCCCCGCGAGATCTCCTCGAGGGAGATCGTCAGCGGCTTGCCCGACACCGACGTGACCTGCGGCGGGACGAGCTTGCCGAGGCCCTCGCCGAGCTGGTTGTAGTAGTCCTTGATCTCGCGGGCCCGCATCGCGGACAGCGTCACGAGGGTGAACTTCGAATCGACCTTGTCGAGGAGCTCTTCCATGCGGGGCTCCATCAGTGACGTACGGCGCTCGACCATCAATCTCCCTTTGCGGGTGGTGCAGGGTTGCGGTGAGCCGTGAGGATAGCCGCCACCTGCTCCACCGCCGGTTCGAGGCGGTCGTTCACCACGACGGCGTCGAACCGGTCGGCGAGTGCCTCCTCGGCCTCCGCCTCGGCCAGGCGGCGATCGATGGTCTCGGGGGTGTCGGTCCCCCGGCGCTCGAGGCGCTCCCGCTGCGCCTCTCGTGACGGTGGCCGCACGAACACCATCACCGCCTCGGGGAAGGCCTCCCGGACCGCGAGGGCTCCCTGCACGTCGATCTCGAGGAGCACGTCGTCGCCGACGGCAAGATGCTTCTGCACCGGTGCCCGCGGCGTCCCCTTCAGGTCGCCGTAGACGTCGAACCACTCGAGGAATCCCCCCTCGGCGATGAGCGACTCGAAATCGGGACGCGACAGGAACCGGTAGTCGCGTCCGTCGACCTCACCGGGCCGGGGTGGCCGCGACGTCGCCGAGATCGAGTACCAGAGACTGGGATCCCGCTCCAGGAGCTCCCGGACGATCGTGCCCTTGCCGACCCCCGAGGGGCCCGCGAGGACGAGCAGGATCGACAAGCCCTAGCGCGACGGGAACTCGGAGAGCAGCGCCTGGCGCTGGTTCCGCCCGAGTCCCCGGAGGCGGCGACTCTCGCTGATCTCGAGGTCGGCCATGATCCGCCGGGCACGCACCTTGCCCACACCGGGCATCGACTCGAGCACGCTGACGACCTTCAACTTCGCGAGGATGTCGTCACGGTCGCCCTGATCGAACAGCTCGCTCAGCGAGAGGGAGCCCATCTTGAGCTTCTCCTTCACCTCCGCGCGAACTCGCCGCGCCTCGGCGGCTTTCGCGAGTGCAGCAGTGCGCTGTTCGGGCGTGAGTGTGGGCGGCAGTGGCATATGCGAAGGACCTCCGCGAGAGCGTCAGCGGGCGAGGCGACTCAGTATAGGCAGCGGCTCCCCGGCGGCAACCTGCGCTGCGCGCGTGATTCTCAATGCCTTCTCGCTCGGCTCTCGATCAGACCATCGCGAGTCCGGATTCCGCCGACTCCGTGACGCGCGCCGCGGCACCTTCCGGATCGGGTGAAGCCGTCACCGTCCGGCCGATCACCAGCCACTCCGCACCCGACGCGAGCGCGGACTCCGGGGTGGAGACACGAGACTGGTCGTTGGCGTCGTCACCGGCGAGCCGCACGCCCGGCACGAACGGCAGGAGCCCCGCCGCGCGC
>Ga0105044_10005150_pt1 | contig 18013 bp, 15 predicted proteins | sample MAT01_FD_78092 | JGI IMG/M metagenome (GOLD analysis project Ga0105044, IMG submission 78092) | Freshwater microbial communities from Lake Fryxell liftoff mats and glacier meltwater in Antarctica - MAT-01 | ecosystem: Environmental > Aquatic > Freshwater > Ice > Liftoff microbial mat | place...
CGCCTGCTCGACGCAGGAGGGCAGGTTTACCTAGCTGCTTCAGATAGGGAACCTGCATCAAAAGTTTAGGATATTTCTATTAATGAAACTGATGTTTTTCTTTGCGTAGTCCCGACAGGAATCGAACCTGCATCAAAAGTTTAGGAAACTTCTATTCTATCCATTGAACTACGGGACCAGCTTAAAATTAATTTGTTGGTAAGGCATGCAAAAATAAGATATTTTAATCGGCCTAGAAATCGAAGTAGGTGTTAAATAGGTCAGTTTTTAATGCTAGCATGAACATTGTAGTAGGAAACACATCTTTTTCATTTTCGAATCTTCTAATAAAAATCTGTCCTTCTATATTCAAATTGATGGAAGGGTTAAGCAAATAACCAGCGCGTAAATCGGCACTTTTTATTGTTGTTTTTAATCCTTGACCGATATAATTTCCATAAGAATCTGGAAAACCGTCAATTTCAAAATCGGAGGTGAATATATCGCCTCCATTATGATCAGCAGCAGTTGCATCTAAACCTTTAACAGCTGACTGGATTTTAGCTTCTAAATAAAATCGTTGGAAGAAACGATAATTCCCTATAAAAATGAATTCTCTAAAATTAGCTCCGAGCGGATGTGCTATTGGCTGATTATAATGAGCATAATTTTGCACTGGCTCCTTACTTGCATACGTGTATGGATTTGCCTGGTTCATTTCTGCCTGAACAATTAAATTTTTAATTTTAAATGGTTCGAACAACTTAAATCCTGCTTGAATACCAAACTTATTTCTATAATACCCCTCTCCAGCTCGGGCTGCAGCAACGTCTAGGTCGTCCATAATAAACTGACCATAAATTATCAATTTATCAAAAGGTGTGAATTTAATATTTGCACCTATTAATGCATTATCAGGCGAGCCTAGACCAAATTCGATGGGTCTAAAAAATATAATGGGATTTAAATAATTTACATCGAAACCTCTATACCTTGTGCTGTCGTTTGCCGGCCATACTACGCCTTCAAAGAGTCCAATTTGCACCCAAGGAAATACATCCCAGCTCAAATAATGAAACGAACCAAATTTGCGTGTTACACCAACTACCGAATCGATTGTACCGTTGTATGCATCATCAAATTCGGTATATAAATTCATATACTTTATTTTCCAAACGGTAGTTGTAATTTTAAAAAATGGATAATACAATGCATTATCGCTCAATAACATACTGCGATAGCCATCTCCAAGAAAATTTTTATCGTGACCTAATTGAAAATTAAAGTGCTTTGATGGTGTATAGGAAACATATCCTGTTGAATTTGCAAAGTCGTATGCTGAACCTTTAAAATTTCTAACTTTTCCTTGTCCAGGCACAACGTTATACTCCTTAATAAATGGAACAATATAATCGGGATATTTACCTTGGTTTTCGCGTAAGGTTATATTAAAAGAAACATTTCTTTTTTCGCCAATATCACCTGCTAAAGAAATGCCGCGCGTATTTATCCATAGGCCTTTACCGCCATTTTCTAAATCGTATCCTCCACCAAAATTCACCAAGGGGTCAATGCGCAAATGAAAATCTTTTTGCTGCACGCCAACAATTGTATCATAAGCAGTCCAGTTCCATAGTTTACTGAAAAAACCGTCGCCAGCAACTTTCTTTAAATCGAAAATATCATCATAAGTTACAAACGAATCAACTTCGCTAATACGATATGGTCTTATGGACGTATGGAATCCAGAACCTTGTGCATGCAAAGCTGGTTCGTACCAATTATAAATATTTCTGTTGAGAGGTAAATAATTTTGTTGAGCCGATACAGCGAGTGAGAGGCAACAAAGAAGTGTAAGTAGTTTAAACTGCATTTTCATTTCCTTTAATCATACTCCAAACTGTAAGAAACACGATTTTTATATCCAGCCAGAAGCTCCAGTTTTCGAGATACCAAAGGTCGTACTGCACCCGTTTTTCCATCATAACGGGATCGGTAGTATCACCTCTATATCCATTTGCCTGAGCCGCACCTGTAATACCCGGTTTCACAAAATGGCGCACCATAAAGTTATTCACGATTTTTGAATATTCTGCTGTATGTTTCAACATATGTGGACGAGGACCAACAACACTCATGTCGCCCAACAATACATTTATGAATTGAGGCAACTCGTCAAGGTTTGATTTTCGCAAGAAACTACCTACTCTTGTAATGCGCGGATCGTTCTTGGTTGCTTGTTTGGTGTCAGCCTCTGCATTAACTTCCATTGTTCGAAACTTGTAACACAGAAACTCTTCATTGCCTTCACCACTTCGTTTCTGCTTGAAAAACACAGGCCCACGTGAAGAAAACTTAACAAAAAGGGCAATGATTGGGAACAACCACCATCCCAATAAAACAAAAAATAACATCGCAAAAGATATATCGAAAAGTCGCTTTTGCAAACGATTGTAAATATTGTCTAAAGGCTCCGGACGTATGCTTAAAATTGGTGTATTACCGTAATATTCGATATTTACTTTTTTAAACTGCTTGCTAATATAATTTGAGAATTCGGGAACGATGCGGAACCTGATAAGTTTTTCGTTGCTAAACTCCATTAAATCATCTACATATTCGGTCATTTCGGAAGGTTGCAATGCAAAATAAATCTCATCGATATTATTTACAGTGCAATAGGCTTTAACAGCATTTAAATCGCCAATAACTTCGCTCATTGAAGTTTCGGGGTCGTCAAAATAACCCATAAAGCGGTAGCCGAATTCATTGTGCACTTGAATTTCCCGGACAAATTGCAACGATGCATTTGTGGTTCCGATAACAATTATCCTTCTGTAGTTACCACCTCTAGCGCGATAGCGTTTTAAATACGTTTCGAACCCTATTCGCCATGCTAAATCGATAACAGTAAAGAAAATATAAGTGAACGCTAACTGTGAACGTGAAAATTGATATCCTTTAATCAGGAAAAGATAGGTAAAGGTTAACAAAGCTTGAAATGCAAGCACTTTTACAAATCGAAATACAAGGTGTTCATAACCAGTGCGGCGTTCGCGTTCTGTTTTATAATAGTTGAATACACTTGTCACCAAAAACCAAATGAGGTTAACGGCAACCAATAACATGGCAAATTTACGGTCGCTAGAAACTTTTGAAATACGGTCAAAACTAATGAGCATTGCCAACAAGAACGAGGCATTTAGTAGCAAAATATCTACTAAAAAGTATACAAGTTCAAGAAATTGGGAATATCTGCGTACCATGGTTTTCTATTACAGTCAATTATCAGATGTTAAAGCTTGTTAAAAGGTTGCTTCACAAATGACAAAAAAACGACCCTTTTTTTGCGAATCTACTGCAAAATTACCGAATGCAGCGCAAATAAGTTAACCCATATTAATAAAAATGATATTTAATTAAACCAGTGTTACCACAAACTTAATAAGTGATGGAAACAGGATATCTGCTGTAGGCATTAATTTATCGCCGATTAAAACGGTTTTCATGCCAAGATTTTTGCCAAATTCCATATCGCTGCCTGAATCACCAACAATAACAGATTTGCTAAAATCAATTTCAGGGAATAGCCTTTGAGCATCAAACGCCATACCTGGATTTGGTTTGCGATGCGTTGAACCTTCATCGATAATATCTGGACAAAAAAAGATGGCATCAATTCTACCGCCTGCTTCATCAACTGCATCCATAAGCAGCATATGAATTTCATGTAAATCAGATTCAGCCATCAGCCCGCGGCCAACGCCTCGTTGATTGGTAACAATTACAATTCTGTTAAATTTTTCAGCACAAATGGCTAATGCCTCTTTTACGCCTGGTAAAAATTCAAATTGTTCCCAATTGCGCACATAATCATGGTCTATTTTTCGATTCAACACGCCATCTCTGTCGAGAAACAGCGTCCAAGTATTATCTATTTGCCATTGATTATTCTCCATTGTTATTACTTACCTTTAAAATCATCTTGAGCACGTGCAAAATCTTCAGGAATTCCAATATCAATAAAATAACCTTCAGAAAGCAACCCGTAGATTTTACGATTTACAATTTCCTTCTCTAAAATTTCTTTTTCAAATGAAAATACTGCTGGTAATTCAGTATGGAATATTTTTTTATTGAGACAATAAATACCTCCGTTAATTAATCCTTCATCTAAATATTTTTTTTCAACAAAACCAGATATTCTTCCATTAGCATCTAGATCAACTGTGCCATATCTGTCGAACCGCTTCATCTTTTTTAATGCAACAGTTAGCAATGCATGATGATGTTCATGTAATGCTGATAATTCAACTAAATCAACATCAAAAAAAGTATCGCCATTAATTACAAAAACATTATTTCCATTTACATAATTGCAAGCCTGCAAAATACCACCACCTGTTCCAAGTGGATTCGATTCGATGGAATAAGTAATATCCAGTGATTCATATTTATCACCAAAAAAGTTAATTATTGTTTCATGCAAATATCCAACAGCTAAAACTGCGTGATTTACTTTATGGCTGATAAGGTAATCAAGCATATATTGCAAGAATGGTTTTCCAGCAACGGGTGCCATTGGCTTAGGCACTGCTGAAACAACTTGCTGCAATCGTGTTCCGAAGCCGCCTGCAAGCACTATTGCTTCTCGAATCATGGACGTTCAAATAGTTCTGCTTCAACCAATTCGCAGATAATATGGCCGAGCATAATATGGCTTTCCTGAATACGTGGTGTATCACTTGACGGCACGTTAATAAGATAGTCACAATTATCTTTCATTTTTCCACCCGATGCGCCGGTCATGGCAACAATTACCATTCCGCGTTCACGCGCTACTTCAAATGCCTTTAATATATTTTCAGAATTTCCTGATGTAGAAATACCAAAAAGGAAATCACCTTTTCTGCCTTTTGCTTTTAATACGCGAGAAAAAACCTGGTCGTATCCGTAGTCGTTTCCAACAGCAGTTACATACGATGAATTTACATGCAAAGCTTCTGCATCCAATGGTGGACGATCGAAATAAAAACGACCTGAAAATTCCGCCGCTAAATGTTGAGCGTCGGCAGCACTTCCTCCGTTTCCGCAGAATAATACTTTTTTGTCTTGACGAAAAGCCTCAGCAATTTTCATCGAAATTTCTTCGCATTTAGCAATCATTTCTGGGTTATTTAATATTTCATTTTTAACCCTGATGCTTTCGGCAATTACGCCTTTAATTTGTTCTATTTTGCTTCCCATGATGTTAGTCCGTATTTTGAAAATTCTAAATTATGCACTTCACCGCCAAAGGTGTTTAGCACTTCTTTTACTTTATATCTTGTGTTGCCTGGGCAATAAAAGGTCATAAACCCGCCACCGCCTGCTCCTGAAATTTTTCCACCTGTTGCACCAGCTTTCATTGCACTTTCATAAATTTCATCAATAACATCGCTGGTTACGCCACTTGCTGTTGCTTTTTTATTCTTCCATCCAAAATCAAGAATATCGCCGATACGTGGCAAATCTCCTTTTAAAATGGCCTCTTTCATCATATAAGACTGCTCCTTCAAATTGTGCATTGCCTCAATGGATTTATCCGATTTTTTTGTCACATTGCTCGCTTGCGCTTCAATAATAGTTGACGATAAACGGCTAGTTCCTGTGTAATACATCAAAATATTAAAGGATAATTCCTGGAGATATTCAGGGCGAATTCGCAGCGGATTTACAATCACTTTATCATCTTTAGAAAACTCCATGAAGTTCCATCCGCCAAAAGTAGCAGCATACTGGTCTTGTTTTCCTCCCGCCATTGCTAAGTCTTTACGTTCTATGTCGTAAGCAAGATGTGCAATATCGTATTCACCTAAAGGCAAACCCAGCCATTCGGTAAATGCACCAACAATGGCTACTACTAATGTTGACGAGGAACCAAGTCCTGAACCTGGAGGCGCATCCACATAAGTGTTTAACTCGAACGAAAGTGGAGCGTTGTGATTAAAATCCTTAACCACGCGATTGTAAACACCCTTTAATAAATCTAATTTGCCATCAATTGCTAATTTCGATTCTGATTCCAGTTCTATACATTCGTTGCGATCACGTGCATGCAAAATTATTTTACCATCGCGACGCGGGATGATGGTCGCATAAGCGTACTTATTAATAGTTGCATTTAGAATACATCCGCCGTAGATATCACTATAAGGGCTCACATCTGTTCCGCCGCCTGCTAATCCAATGCGCAATGGTGCTTTACTTCTGATTATCATTCAGTATTTAATTTTAAGGGTTTAGTTGATTCAATTAGTCAAATCGGATGCAAAGTTCAGTAAAAACAATCAAAAAACCATGATTTAGGGTTTTATGTATATGTTAACGTTGAGTTTGATGTGTGAAAAGGTTGGAAGGTTGCGTGGGGAAGCTGGGTGGCGAATTGATTTATTGGGATTGAGTTGGGGAAGGCAGGCGGGGTTTGGGGGCGGACGGAGGCTGCAAGGGCCGCAGCCGAATGGGAGATGCGGCAGAGATGCAAAAGGAACAGCCATAAATTAAAAATAATTTATGGCTGTTCGATTTAAAAATTAAATTGTAAATAATTATTTTAGTTTCATCAACAAATATGAATATGATAATGCGTTGGTCATAGCTCGTTGTTCATTGGTTGATGAACCTGCGTGACCGCCTTCTATATTTTCGTAATAATAAACAGTATTGCCCATTGCTTCCATTTTGGCAACCATTTTTCGCGCATGTCCAGGGTGAACACGGTCGTCGCGAGTTGATGTGGTGAAAAACACTTCGGGATATTTTGTATTTGCTTTTAAATTGTGATAAGGTGAATATTTTTGGATGTATTCCCATTCTTCTGGAATATCAGGATTGCCATATTCGCCCATCCAACTTGCGCCTGCTAATAATTTATTAAATCGCTGCATGTCTAATAATGGGACTTGACAAACAACTGCATTATATAAATCTGGACGCTGTGTAAATGCAACACCAACTAATAATCCGCCATTGCTGCCACCCATAATGCCTAAGTGTTGTGGTGATGTTACTTTTTTTGAAATTAAATTTTCTGCTACAGCATGAAAATCGTCATAAATATTTTGACGTTTTTCTTTTAAACCAGCTTGATGCCATTTCGGACCATACTCTCCGCCACCTCTAATATTTGCTAATACATAAACGCCCCCATAATCTAACCAAGATGTACCAATTGTTCCTGAATAAAATGGCTGTGAAGATGATTCAAATCCGCCGTAAGCATATAAAAGCGTTGGGTTGTTTCCGTTTAATTCGATGTTTTTTGCAGATACCATAAAATAAGGAATTATAGTGCCATCGGGCGATTTTGTTTTAAATTGCTCCACTTTATATTTACTTGCATCAAAATATGCTGGCAACGATTTTAAAGGTTTAACTGAATTATCTGCAGCATCTGCAACATATAAAGATGTTGGTGTTAAGAAATTAGCGAAATTGAAAAAATATAAATCAGAAAACTCATCTGTATTGGATACATATAATGTTCCGAAATCTGGTGCAGGAACTTTTTTCTTGGTCCAGTTTTCATTTTCGTAAGTATATACATATAACTCACTTTTAACATCGGTAATTATTTCAACTAGCAATTTATTTTTTGTTGATGAAATACCGGAAACACTGCTGAATTCATTCGGACGATAAATTAGCTGCATATCTTTATCGCCTTTTAATAATGATTCAAATCCAACACTAATAATGTCTCCTTGCTTGTAAGTTATTCCACCTAAATCCCAATCAGATTTTAATGAAACAATTAATTTGCCATTTAAAATAAAACTCGCATTGCAATCTTCTGGCAAATTTAATTTCACTGGCTTGTTGTCAACAATCACAAAGGCTTGTGTTGTATAAAATGTCATAGCTCTCGTGATAATGGCATAGGTATTATCCCCATCGCGCAGCGTACCACCCCAAGTGCCTACATCAGTTAATTCACCTTGGTATACTAATTGCGCGTCTTTTAAAGCGGCACCTCTTTTCCAAATTTTTACTTGATTAGGATAACCGGAAGAAGTCATTGTACCGTCACCAAAATCGGTTGAAACAATTAATGTATTTTCATCTAAATAACTTGCGCCTCCTTTAGATTCGTCCATTTTAAACCCATTATCAATAAATGATTTAGTTTTAGGATCAAACTCTTTTACATAAACGGCATCGCCTCCACCGTTGGATAAACTGATGAGGAAACGATCATATTTAGGAAACAATCCGGTTGCACCTTTGTAAACCCATTTAATATCATCTTTTGCTGCTAATGCATCAATATCTAATAATATTTCCCATTTGGGATTTCCACTCAAATAACTTTCCTTGGTTGCACGTCGCCAAATACCACGCACATGTTCTTTATCTTGCCAAAAATTATAGGCATAATCACCTAAAATACTTGGATATGCAATACGGTCGGTTGAGTTGTAAATCTCTAAACTTTTATCATAAATGTTTTTATATTCTTTTTGTTGAGAAAGTTTATCGATGGTAGATTTATTGTGCTGGTTAACAAATTCCATTGACTTTTCGCTGTCAACGTCTTCGAGCCACGTATAGGGATCTTCGGTTTGTGCTGTAAGCAACACATTGAAAGTCAATGATATTAAGGATAGTAATAGATATTTCTTCATTTTATGGTAATTTGATTGATGAAATTTGGAAATCAAAAATAGTAAAAAAATAACAGTGTGTTTTGATATTCTTATTGATATTCGGAGGGCGGACGGAGTCCGCAAGGGCCGCAGCCGAATCGGAGATTCGGCAGAGCTGTTATTTATTGCGAAATTCTTTAATTACTATTGGCAAAAAGGCTAAATCATCAATAAAGTATCGTTTAAATAAGCGTCCAGGTTCTTGGGTGAAACGATAGAACCATTCCATACCAATTTTTTGCCAGAATTTGGGAGCGCGTTTTTTGATGTTGAGGTAGAATTCGTATGATGCGCCAAGCAATAAGAAAAGGGGCATTTTTTGTGGACTATGATTATTTGCGTTTTGTTTGTTGATGTAATTGATGAGGCCTAAAGCAATATGATTTTGCTTTGGGAAACGTATGCCAAGAAATACGTAATCTGGTTGAAACGCATTGAAATGAGGAAGGCAATCGTTTATAACCGATTCAAGTTCGGTGGTATTTTCTACGTCGAAAAATGGAGGAACGTAGTAAATCATATTGGCATATTCCTTTTTTAAAAGTTCACCAACTTGCTCGTTTGGTGCTATTACCATAATGCGTTTATTATTGCGGATGAGCTCCTTCCATAAAAGGGGAAAAAGTTCGGAGCCTGGCAAACGACGTTGTAAGGTTGTATTTTTGGGTAGCACTTTACTTACCCAAATTATTGGCTGTCCGTCAGGGATGATGTAAAAACTTCGCTTGAGAATAGCTGCGAGGCTTTGGTATTTTTTTTCGTTAAGCTTAACTACATCATCAACGTTTGGGGTAAAAAGTAAAGGCAACTTATCAGCAGTTGGGTCGAACTCGTTTTGAAAGTTGACCATTGATGTAATTGTTGCATCAAAATTGGTATCATTAATAAAATCGAGTTCGAAAATACGTGTACGGTGGAGCATGCTTATTGGCTTTTGCTTCTAATGTAATCGATCATGTCTTTAATAGTTTGCTCTAGCGTGTATTTTTGCTCCCAACCTGTGTCGCGCTTAAGCTTTGACGAATCACCATAAATGATAGGCTCATCGGTTGGGCGCAGCAATTTAGGGTCTACTTCGGTTGGTAATTTGATTCCGATATAGCTTTCGATGATGGGAACAATTTCGTTTATTTCATATACCTTATTTCCTGAAATATTATACACATCGCCCCAGTTACCTTTTTCGCTGAGTAGCATAAGTGCACTCACTAAATCACGCACATCAGTAATTGCTCGTTTCGTTTTGAGGTTACCTACTGTTAATACTGTTGCCTTTTTTTGCTCAATTGCCACTGCGCGATGTGTGAAATCGGATACTACATCGTTAGTTTTACGTGGACCAGTTGTATTAAAAATACGCGCGCGAATAGAGCGAATTTTGTCGTTCTGGAAATACTGAAACGAAAGTAGGTCCTGCCCTACTTTGCTCACACCATAAGGATGCAATGGCAATAACGTAGTGTCTTCTTTAACAGGTGTATTTTCAGGTGTTAACGATGCTCCATATTCAGCACTTGAACATGCAACAACTACCACGGGATTGTAGTTTGCATCTTGCTTGCGAACAGATTTAATTGCTTCGAAAACATTTATGGTTCCATTTACATTGGTATCCATTGTTTCTTGTGGGCGCTGCCACGAAACAGTTGGATAGCTTTGTGCCGCAAGATGGAATATTTTGTCAGGTTTGTGCGTTGTAATTATATCGTGAACGGCTTGATAATACCGAACATCACATTCAATAAGTGTGGCTTTTCCGCTGATGTCGGCAAGGTCGGTTGTAGGCTTGTAGAATGTTCCAACTATTTGTTGTTCACCTTGCGCGTGATAGATGTCAATCATATGTGAACCTACCATGCCGCAAGCACCCGTTATTAAAATTTTCATCTAATTTTTTTGCAAATATCGTGAAAAAGCAGGGAGGCAGTCAATTTATTGTGGTTTAATTTCTACTATCTTAAAAAACGCCAATACAATTTTTTAAAAACATTGAAAGTATTGAACAACATTTGTGCATGCCAAGGCTCTTTAATATTGTTCCAACCTTCAGGGAAATCATATCCCCAATAACGCATAAATGGCCCAAACACAAACTTAGCGCGACGCTTTGCTGCATCACTTTCATAATAACTCCAAAAATCTGCTTTCTTTTCTGGTGTTTTATTTGCTTGAGGCAAATCGCGGGTTATGGGTAAACCAACTGCTGTAAAAACTTTTCTATAATCTGCCACCAAATGCTCAAAACGAATAATATGATTCATTTCTTTATGGTGTACAATACTCCAATTACTATATGGCCATTTGAAAAATTGCATAAAGTAATTTTCGAAAGTGGCATTGTTATTAATTATATACTGATATCTAATGGCATCGCGATTTTTTGCGAGCGATTTGCGCAGCCATTTACCAGGACGTTTTCTACCTGACGAAAAGCGTTGGTCTAAATCATTTTTATATTTAAAATACATACTCACAGTTTGGTCGAGCGGATTGCGAACGCTGCCAATGGAGGTGTACTTTTTTTCTTCATCTGATGCCTTCCGCAAAAAATCGTCGTAAGTAGCATGCTTATTTAAAAATGGTTCACAACCGTATTGCTCACGAATTTCTTTTGATATAGCAGAGGTAGCTGTAAGTGGCAGTTCTACAAAAATGAATTGATGTTGGTGGTCGATTACCATTATTTAAATTTAAGTGGCAAAGGTAGGAATTTAGGAAACTACTTTCAAAGGAAAAGTGACATTCATCAACATGCTTGTGGCTAAACATTCGGTAAGCCCCAAACTCCAAGTGTAATCAGGTGGTGTTGTGCCATACTCTTTTTACCAAAACTAAATTTGTTGTTCGAAACGCGCTAATTTGCATGTGTAGCAATAAACCCTAATAAATGCGATTTTACATCATCAGGTAAATATCCGCCGAAGAAAATTGTGCCCATGTCGTGACTATAAAATGGATAAAAATGATATTCGTTTTCAACAGCTTGTAAATTTAATTCGGCACGTAATATTTCGCCTTGCGAAGCTGGCACGGTGAAGTCGAGACCACAATATTGCAATAAAGTTGGGGGAGATGAAGGGGTTACATAATTTACCGGACTAGCATCTGCCCAAGCTACAGAATCTGCTGCAAAGGTGGTGCCTGTAAGATTTTCGACAAGCAATGATAAATCGAGTGTGTTTACAAAATATTCGTTGGTGACATCTGTGGGGCCTGCAAGACTTATTGCTGCTTTTATGGCGCCGTCTGCATTATTGTGATATGCAGTATATAATGCTAAATGTCCGCCAGCGCTATGACCTGCAATTATAATTTGATCGGGTGCAAATACAAAAGAACTACTTTTTGTAATTAAAAAATCTAAAGCCGTTCTTATGTCTAGAGCAAGATCCTCAAGGGTTATTCCAGATGCAGCATCTGCGAGGCGATAATTTAAATTTGTGTATGCAAAATCGTTTCCCTTAAGGGAAGATAATAAAACCGTGAAATCGCTTTTATCCCCCGTGCTCCATCCACCCCCATGAATAAATACTAACAATTTGGTATTTGAAGAACGGTTGGCAGGTAAATATAAATCTAATCGTTGTAGGGGATTATCGCCGTATGCTATTTCGTAAATCGTTTCTTCAATCAGGGTATCAGCCGCTGTAGGCTCGTCGGAACAAGCCGCAAACACTAATATTACAGCAAATAGGATAAACAATTTTTTAGTCATAACTTTATTTTTTCTGCTATGGTATTTCTTTTAATACGCAGAAAATATTAAAATGTTCAACTTTGATGTTAATTTATACGATTAAGTAAGGATTAAACCCAGCTTAATGTATATTTCTTCCTGTAGATTAAGTTGGGCTAAAATAATATCGCCGATGATGAGATAATAAATTTTGCTAAACATCAACAAATTATTTATGTTGTAGATTCAATACTTAAATAGCTTCATCTAATATTTTATACAGGCTGTCCCAAGTATAATATTTTGCGGCAGTTATTTTACTTTCATGTGCAATGGCATTCCACTTTTTTTTATCGGTAAGTAAATCTGCAACATAATCACCAAAAATATGTACATCATCGGTAATTAAAATATCTTTTTCATGATGCACTTGCAATCCTTCAGCACCAATTGTAGTGCAAACCATCGGAATACCTCGGCACAATCCATTTATTGTTTTTACTTTCATGCCACTACCAAAACGCAATGGAATAATATTCACTTTACATTTAGTAAAATACTCCTCAAGGTCGTATACAAAACCTTTTATTTCCACATCTTTATTGTGCTTGCCGAGTTCAATTAAACGCTGATCTGGATTTTTGCCTATTATATATAATTTAAGCTCAGGAAATTGCTGCTTTAGCTTTTGCCAACAGCAGTTTACGAACCAAATAAGCCCTTCTATATTGGCTTCCCAAGTTAAGGTACCAACGTATACCAGGCTATTTTCTAATCTGTCAAAATCAGGTATAGGCAATTTAATTTGGTCGTCTTCTCCAATGTGCAAATAATCGCGAAACTTCAACTTTCTTTTTATCGGATCTGGCTCATGCACTTCGTTGTCGTTTGTTCCGCCTAAAACAATATCGGCTTGTGCAACATATTTAAATTCCCAATTCTTAATTCTATGCGCTTCAGATTTAATTATCAACTTTTTAATTGGATTAGTTTCTACTTCGGCATATCTACTCCAAATTAAATATTCTGCATTATGCGAACGGAAAATTACTTTGCCTTTAAAACTTTTTGGAACATACTGCATTACCTCATAATGTTCCGCAATAATTACATCATAATTGTTGGCTATTGATTCAATTTTGCGATGCATAGCAGGTGAGTAATTACGAAACATATTAATCGTTATCCCCTTCAAATAACTTTTTACTAAATTAACGGGATTTCTTTCAACATTCAACACTTCGAAATAATAATTTTTTATCCCAGTATCTTCTAAAAATGCGTCTTTATATTTAACATCATCGCCCTTTAGGAAACAGGCAAAAAAAACATCATGTGTTTTATTAAGGTAGGAAATTAATTTATACGAATTAAATAAACTAGCACCGTGGTTAGCTGGGAATGGTAAATGTATAGTAATGTGCAATACCTTTTTTCGTTGTATCATGTTACACGTTGTTATTTTTTGGAAGACAAAATTAATCAGAACGGCTCAATTTTCTACTTTATACTTGTTAGTAGTCTTGCGCAGATGTCACAAAACCTTAGATTTTAAGCATATTTATATTTGCACTGACCAATTCTATTGTCATTTTTATTAGATTTCAACAATAGGATTTTAATAATTCAATAATGTTTTAATACTTTCACATAAAAATAAATATGAAAATGAATTTTACTACGAAAAAAGATAAGTTACTCTCCTACTCAGCAATGGCTGCAGCCTTTGTTGCGTGCAGTTCTGACGCAAATGCAGATATCGTTTATGTTGACATAACCGATGCATCTTTAGTTCTTGGCGACTTCGCAACTTTAGATTTAGATGGCGATGGCGTTGTAGATTTTGGATTTATTTTAGATTCAGATACACCTGATTGGACCTTTGTTCAGGCATTCGGGTATTTGAGTGCATTGAGTTATGGTAATCCTAATAATCAGATTGCAGGATATAGCGGTGCGTTTTTACCTTACGCAAGCGCTATTGACTCGGGTGCAGAAATTGGAGCCGGATTAGATTTTTTAACCAGCACTTATAACTTAGCCTTTATTGCATCACTCTATTCAGGCGTTACTTACGGGCAATTTGGTGATGGTACCGATAAATTTATGGGAATTCAATTCGACATCAGCGGAACATTGCATTATGGTTGGATTCGCGTTAACGCAACCGTTGATCCCGTAACCTTAACCATTAAAGATTGGGCTTATGATGATGAAGCCGATGTGCCAATTATTGCAGGTGCAACAGCAACACCAATTCCACTTGTTTCTTTTGCAAGTGATGCCATTTTAGTTAATGAAACAGATGCTGCAACAACCATTACCGTGCAATTGGATATTCCTGGTGATGCCTCAGTTGATTTAGATGTTAACGATGCCCTAACTACGGCAACTAACGGTGCTGATTTTACTTTCAGCGACCCAACCAGTGCTATTTTTTCAGGTGGCGTTACAACAGTTTCGTTCGATGTGACACTGCTTGATGATATCGAATTTGAAGGTGCTGAAACAATTGTAATAGATATTACAAACCCAATAGGCTGCGAATTGGGAGCAACTACCCAATATACAATTATTATAAATGATGATGAATTGCCATTGCCTCCATTTGTTAATTTAGATGGTAGCACGGTTACCTTAATTGAAAATGGTATTGGCGGTGCTGTGGTGATGACTATTTCTGAAACTGCCGATTGTGTTGTCGACTATGCTTTAAATGCAGCTGGAACTACCGCTGCAGAAGCGTTAGACTTTACTTACGCCACTGGAAGCATCACCTTTACCGATGGCGGATCATTATCGCAGGCATTCGATTATGCAATAATTGATGATGCCGATGTAGAGCCTACAGAGAATATTGTTTTCGAAATAACCGGCGTAACTGGAACTTGCGCTATTGGATTTATTACCCAGTCTACCGTAATAATTATTGATAATGATGTGCCACCAATTGTTGGGGAAGTAGCTTTCGCAGCAATTGCAAGTACAATTGATGAGGATAATGTAACGTTTACTGGAACCATATCGATGACCGAAGCAAGCGATTGTGAAGTTGTTGTAATCTTAAATATTGCAGCATCAACAGCTGATGTGACGGAAGACTTCGAATTTGTTGCAACCGTGCTAACTTTCGAGGAAGGCGGACCAACAGCGCAAACATTCGATTTAAATATTTTTGAAGATGCTCTTGTGGAGCCTGACGAAACGGTTGTGCTAGAAATTGGTAGTATTTCTGGTAGCTGCACTTTAGATGAAACTGCTGATGTATTAGAAGTTGTAATTGTAAATGAAGATTTTGTTGGCATCGACGAATTTGCTGCAAATGGCATTCAATTATATACTTATGATAATGCGGTATTTATTTATTTGAATGAATCAAACGCAAACCTTGGTAGTAATTTCCAAATGTTAGATGCAAGTGGTCGCGTAGTGTTTAATGCGACATTAAATGATGCTCAAAACATATTCACACTTAGCAATTTACCTTCAGGGATGTATGTTGCACGTATAACTACAAATGGAAAATCGATAGACAAACAAGTTTATTTGAATAATTAATACGTAAAATTTTAATTTGCAAAAGCCGATCAGTTGTGGTCGGCTTTTTTATTGCAATGTGGTAAACCCAGCATAAGCAATAGCAATCGTAACATATTATAATATGTAATAAAATTAGCTATGTTCTTTCAATAAAATGCTCTTTTCGAATTGTTTGCTATTCGGGTTAAACCCAGAATAGGCAATGGAAGTCGTAACATGTTATAACTTGTAATAAAATCGGATGTTTAATACCAATATTATACTTCTATTATTTTGCAAGCATTTTATGTCAAACCCTCACGTTTACAAACAATATAAATTAAATACGAAACGTTATTTACGAAATGCAGTTGAATGAACCCAAAAATACTGCTTACCTGCTTTATTATATTTTGTTGGAAGCCAAATTTCGCACAAAGCGAAATCGACAACCCATTGAGTGCTGCAAATGCAGTGGCTGAGCGCGTTGGTAGTTTAACTATTTCATCATACGCCATCAGCAGTCGTCCGTCGAGCGATGCTGTTGAAACATATACATATGATAGTTTGGGCAACTTAATTTCATTAAATATTGTGCATACTAATAAAAAAACAATCCCCACAAATTATGTTTTTAAATATGAAGGTTCGGCATTACGCAAAACGATTATGAGTTACGAAAGCACCAATTATAAGAATTATACCACGATAAATTATAATAAAAAAGGTGGCATAACCTTAATTACAGACAGTGCTATTATTGTAAAACTAATTGAAGCAATTACCCGCAATTATTATCAATATGCAAACGACACTGCATTTGTTTTTACAATTGATAATAATGGTGATACTTTAAATCGCAAATTAAAATATACAAATCCGATAGATAGCAGTATTTATACAAAAAATTTAGAAACCAATACCGAAAACATCACCAATTACGGCCTTTATGGTTCGTACGAAAGCCGCAATTACAAAAATGAAAAATTAAAGACTTCCAATACAAAAACTTATAACGCCTCTCACCTTTTAATCGAAGATATTTCATATTACAATAATACAACGCGCGAAATACACTATTCCGAAAATCCGAGATATGTTATCGAGCGAACAATTGACAGTAACAATAAAGTAGTTCATCATGTAAAAACATTAACAGACACAATTCATCAAATGCTTACTACTATTACCTACACTGGTAGCGACAGCACTGTAGAGCGCGAGTCGCTAGCAGCGCACCTCGACCACTGTTAGTGTGCGTGTGTGCTTCACTTACGCTACCATAACAGGTATGTATATATAAATGATACCCTAACAGCCGCATTGTATTCTGGTGATTACATTATTAAAACCTTTCGAGTTGATTTGGTGGAAAAAAGCAGGCAATTAGTACATACCATCCGCATGTCAGGCAAGGGTTTGCCAAAGCAAAAAATAAACTATTTACACGAAACCATAACTGATTACACCTATACCTACAGGAATTAATTCCAATATGTCAGTATAACTTATCGCATTAATTTCAGTTTCCCGTCCCACCATTCATCAAATTTAATTATTTCATATCCGCGCATATCCCAAGCGTAATTATCTTTTCCATTGCGCAGCAATTGAAGCGTATCGTGCATTTTTTCAGATACCATTTTGAAATCGAAATTGCTTTTCACCAAACGGTTCATCAATAATAGCATTGCTTTGGGCCTGGTTACGTTTTCTTTACTAATGCTACTTAATAATTTTCTGAAGGTTTCTAATCGGTAGGGTAATACGTCATAATTTTCTAATTCGAGCAAACTAATTAATTCTAGAATCCTATAACCTAATCGCCAACCCGACTTATCGGTTTTAAGGAAACTATGCCGTTTTAACGTTTTGAGGGTCGATTTTGGGTCTTTAGTTGCAAATTCTATATTGGCATTAAAGTAGAGCCATTTGGAATAGATAAAACTGCCCGCTTTAATGGTCTTAATTCCTTTAACATAATCAACAATTTCCTTTGCCTTGTTGTAATCCTTTTTATAAAATGAGGCGTGAAAAACTAATTCGTACATGCTAACTTGGTTATTACTGTCTTTGTAAAAGTAATCGAGACCACCATAAGCATATTTTATTGTTGAAGCAAATTGATGCAAATAAAGACTGGTAACACCAATTA
>Ga0105044_10005152_pt1 | contig 18012 bp, 23 predicted proteins | sample MAT01_FD_78092 | JGI IMG/M metagenome (GOLD analysis project Ga0105044, IMG submission 78092) | Freshwater microbial communities from Lake Fryxell liftoff mats and glacier meltwater in Antarctica - MAT-01 | ecosystem: Environmental > Aquatic > Freshwater > Ice > Liftoff microbial mat | place...
AATATTCGGGAGCTGCGCAATGTGGCGGAACGCCTTATTATTTTAAGTGGTAAAAGCATTACAGCAGATGATGTAGCAGCGTATGTTTTGCCTAAGTAAAAGAACAGGCTGTTTATATTTCGTTAATTGTATAACTAAAACCTTACCGTTTAAGTAATTATTGTTGTGTGAATCGGTTTCACATCACTACTTTTGGGACTGAAAAATTATAAATATGAGCATTGGATGGATTTTAGTAATTCTTGGAACCCTCGGCTGGCATATCGGGTTGTATGGTATGTTTAAAAAAGCTGGGATGGAAGGTTGGAAAGCTTTGATACCTTTTTACAATACCTGGTGCATGGTAGAAAAAATGGAACTGAAAAAAGTTTGGTTTTTTCTGCAATTGATACCGATCGCTGGCCAGTTTATCACTATCTGGATCATGATCAAGTTTGTAGAGCATTTTGGAAGGTTTGGCGTTGGGCATCATGCGGCAACGGTGTTGGCTCCGTTCGCTTATTTTCCTTATCTGGGATTTAGCAGCAACGAAAGATTTGCGGGTAAAAAGGTAGTAGATAATTATAAAAAATCGGGCGCCAGAGAATGGATAGATGCTGCTGCATTCGCTATTGTAGCGGCTACGCTGATTCGCACTTTTGTGTTTGAAGCCTATACTATTCCCACCCCTTCGATGGAAAAAACATTGTTGGTGAACGATTTCTTATTTGTGAGTAAATCGAGCTACGGCCCCCGCATTCCGAATACACCATTGGCTGTTCCTTTTGTACATCATACCTTACCGATCACCAACAGCAAATCATATTCGGAAGCCATCAAAATTCCTTACACCAGGTGGTTTGCCAGTTCTGTAAAACGCAACGATGTGGTGGTGTTTAATTTCCCGGTGAATGATACACTCATCAACGATGAAGTAAATTTCGGTAGCAGGGTTACTTACTACCAGGCTGTTCGCGACAATGGACGGGCACAGATTTGGGATCAGTATGGAGATATTATTGTTACCCGCCCGGTTGATAAAAGAGAAAATTTCATCAAACGTGCAGTAGCTGCTGCCGGGGATATATTGCAAGTAAAAAATGGGGAAGTATTCGTGAACGGTGAAAAGGGTATTTTAATGCCTGAATCACAACGTTACCATCGACTGGTAGTACCGAAAGATGGTTATGTGGATGCTGATATATTGGCTACGATGGGGATAAACGTGAGAGAAAGCCAAGGTGATCTGCAACAGATGCCAGACAGATCTTATCTGGTGAATGTAACCAACAAAGAAAAAGAGAACCTCCAACTTCCGCAGGGATATTTTTTAGATCCTTATGTTGTAGAATACAGCAACCCTTATTATCCATCCAGCCAACTGTTTCCATATTATGGCGATACTACCGTTCGCTGGAGTGTTGACAATTATGGACCTTTGATGCTGCCTGCAAAGGGAAAAATGATTGAGTTAACTGCGGATAACCTTATCCGTTATAGAAGGTGCATTGAAGTGTACGAGGCTAATAAAGTAGAAGTGAATGGCGATAAAGTGCTGATCAATGGATCTGAAAGCAAGACCTATACTTTTAAGTTGGATTACTGTTTTATGATGGGCGACAATCGCCACAATTCATTGGATAGCCGATACTGGGGCTTTGTGCCAGAAGATCATGTTGTAGGGAAAGCTTCGCTCATTTGGTTTAGTTGGGAGGGTGGCCCCAGATGGAAGCGATTGTTTAACGGTATTAAATAACCACGATAGTACAAAAAGAGGTACTTTGTAAATACTAATTATCCTCTCCGTAGTAATACAGGGAGGATTTTTTATCTAATTCTAATATTATGCGAAAAGAAGAAATATCATTCGAATACGAAATTTACGGAGGTGTTGATGAACTTTCTGCATCCGATGCTGCGCTGTTGCAAGAAGCAAAAGCCATCACAGCTACGGCGTATGCTCCGTATAGTGGTTTTTTAGTGGGGGCAGTGGCAAGAATGAAAAACGGATCAACCGTTTCAGGTACCAACCAGGAGAATGCAGCTTACCCCGTGGGTATTTGTGCAGAGCGGGTGTTGATGAGCGTAGCGGCTGTGTTATATCCGAACGAACCTATCGATACCCTGGCCATCACTTACCATAATTCAAAGGGTACAAGTAATTCGCCGGTGTCGCCATGTGGTATGTGCAGGCAAGCCCTGAAAGAGTTTGAAGAAAGAACTGCGCAACCCATTCGATTGATATTATCGGGTGAATCAGGATCTGTTTTTATTATTTCAAAATCTACCCAGTTACTGCCATTTTCATTTGGTAGTGAGGATATGAACAAGTAACGCACTGGATTTTAAGAATTCTTTTATAGCTTTTTCCAAACCCTGTAAATCACCCCTGCATAATCATCACTGATGAGAAGGGAACCATCTGCCATTTCTGCCACATCAACGGGTCTGCCCAAAACTTTACCGTCTGCCTGAAGCCAACCTTCTGCGAAAATAGATTTGCTGGAAACCTTGCCACTGCTGTCTGCTTTCAAAAGCGTAACCTTGTACCCGACCGGTTCGGTCCGATTCCAACTACCATGTTCTGCAATAAAAATTTGGTTGCGGTATGTTTCCCCAAACATGTTGCCTGTATGAAATCTCATGCCCAATGCTGCAACGTGTGCACCTAATTTTTCAACAGGGGCCACATAATCGCTGCAGTTTTTACCCGCTCCAAATTCGGCGTCTGCTGCATCGCCCTGGTGGCAATATGGATAACCAAAATGCAAGCCGGGAGTTGCGGCAATGTTAAGTTCGTCTGAGGGCATATCATTCCCCATCATGTCTCTTCCGTTTTCTGTAAACCAGAGTGCTTTGGTATCGGGGTGCCAACTAAAGCCCACCGAATTGCGAACACCGTTGGCAAATATTTCAAAGCCGGAGCCGTCATCGTTGATGCGGGTAATGGAGGCGTAAATTGGATTGGTTGATTTGCAAATATTGCAGGGAGCGCCTACCGGTACATATAACTTTCCATCCGGACCAAAGGCGATGAATTTCCAGCCATGATGTTTGTCGGAAGGATATTGATCGTACACCGTTACCGGAGCCGGTGGTGCGGCAAGATTTGATTCAATGTTGGTGAGTTTTAAAATAGAAGAAATAGTGGCAATGTACAGATCACCATTTTTAAAAGCTACTCCATTGGGGGAAGACAAACCACTTGCAACGATGTAAACTTTGTCGGCTTTTCCATCTTTGTTCATGTCGGTGATGGCATACACTTTGTCTTCTGAACGGTTGCCTACATACAACACTCCTGAAGGCGAAACTGTCATGCTACGTGCGTTGGGTACTTCGGCATACACTGAAACATGGAAACCCTCCGGGAGTTTTATTTTATCAAGGTGGTATTTTTGGGCAAGCGTATCGGACTTGGTGGTAGCGGTTGTGGTAGTTTTTTGATTATTGTTGTTGCAGGCAAACAAGAAGATGAATGAGATGGCCGTCAATAATTTTTTCATGAGATGTTGCTTTGTTGATGAAAAATTTCGGTATCGAATAATGGCACAACGCCATTACAATGTTTGGCTTCATGCTGCAGGAGCCATTGTTTGCGCCACAATCCTCCGACATAGCCTGCCAATTGTCCGTTGCTGCCAATCACCCGATGACAGGGAACAATGATAGCGATGTTGTTTTTGCCGTTGGCTGTTCCTACGGCTCTGGTGGCTTTGCTGTTGCCTAGTTGTTTGCTAAACGACAGGTAGCTCATGGTAGCGCCGGCTTTGATGTTTAACAAACCTGCCCAAACTTTTTGCTGGAATTCGGTTCCCGGTTGTTCAAGGGGCAGATCGAACAAAAGATTGGTACCATTGAAGTAAGCAGTTAGCTGTTGTTGACATTGCCTGAATAAAGGTGAGGAAGGAAACGCTGAATCAACGATATTGTTTGAAGATGAAAGATGCACTTCGTTGCTAATAAAATGCGCGCTGCAAATGGAATGTTCATTTGCAGTGATCGACAATTGACCTAAGGGACTGTTGTAAATGAAAGATTCCATTGATTGATTAAACAACTATGAATAAAAAAAGTTCCTGAGAAGTAACCTGCAATGCTATATTTGCAGTGAATGGAATTAGTAAAGTTAACAGATATCAGGTTCATAGAAAAAGCTATGTCGGCAGTAGCGGATCCATATCGGATGAGCATCTTACAGGAAATTCTGGAAAAAGGTGCAGTGCGTTGCTGCGATGCGGTATCACTTACCGGTTTATCGCAGCCTACTTGTTCACACCATATCAAGTTACTAGCGGATAGTGAATTGATCGAATGTAGAAAAGAAGGTCGCAATAATTTCTTCTCCATTAATAAAGAGAATTTTAAACTGTTAGAGCAGTACTTTCAGCAATTTAGCGAAGCTTAACCTATTTTATCTCCATTACTCACTGGCATCCCCGGATGTAACAATACTATTTCCTGATTGGCATTGTACACCCCCAACACTAAGCATTCGCTGATAAAATTGGCAATTTGTTTTGGGGGAAAATTTAGCACCGCAACCACTTGTAATCCAATGAGAACTTCGCATTGGTACAAATTTGTTATTTGCGCCGATGATTTTTTGATGCCGAGCCCACCAAAATCGATGAGTAGCTGGTAGGCTGGCTTGAGGGCTTTTTCGAATTGTTGAGCCTCGAGTATGGTACCAACTCTCAGGTCTATCTTTTCAAAATCTTCCCAACTGATCATTTAAATTTCTAATTTTTGTAATCGAGCACTTTTACCCAATATCAAATACAGTAAAATACCTAAGAAACCTGTGAGGAGTGTAAAAAACAACCAGAAAACTCTTGTGTTTTTCCCTTTATAAGCATGGTTAGCAATTTCTAAAATGGTGCTAAACCAAATGTAAACATAGACTATCACCAGTAATATGAATGTGAATAGCCATATACCTACTGGCATTACAAATAAATAGTGTTGCATATTCGATATATTAACTATCTAAAATAATAAATATTATTCAATAATATCAACTGTTTTTATAATTGCCTCTAAATTGATATGGCCAAAAATATGCGGAAATTCCTCCATCGCAGATGGAGCTAGTTCGTATTTTAACGGAGCCGTTAGTTTGGTTTCATCAATGTGTAGTAACAACAAATCTGTTTGGCCTTGGTAATATCGGTTGAGTACGCCTGTCACTTGCGCCGCTGTGCTATTGTGAATGAAACCTTCTAATTCGAGAGAAGGAGCGGTATAAAAACCGGTATCTAAAGCTAATTGCCATGCGGCTTTCGTAGTAACGTGGTAAATCATGAGTCTAATATATTGGCTAAGGAAAGGAGTTCTTCCATCTTATATAAATTTCTTTGGTTGTCGTAACATTTGCTCAACTCTTCCAGTAAAAATTGAATGGTCTTTTTATTGTTCATTGGTCTGAAGTAAGTGGGAACGGGCGGTACAGCCAATCGTTTAAAATAGGCTTCAATATCTTTGTGAGAGTACATTTGTCCGGTAAGCGCATCAACGTAAAACTTTATTTTTTCTGAAGGGTGGCCAGCGGGGTTCAGCAACTCATATTGATCGTCGAAATAGCCTAATAAAAATTGTCGTGGAATGTTCACTGCTCTAACAGGAATGTCTAATAACTGACAAAGAATCAGATATACTATGCCGTTCCCAATGGCATTTCCTTTTTTTGTTTCCAGCGTTTTGTTGATCAGAAATTGATCGGGATGTTCGTAACTGATCTCTGTTCCTTTTTGTTTGTAGTAATTAAAAACGATGCTGTTCACAACATGGATCGTTTCCATAGGAGTGAGGTAGTTGTTGAGTTCCAGCCAAATATTTCGGCGTAGTTTTTCAATTTCCTGCCTAATTTGTTCGATCTGTAAATCTGGATAATTGTATCGAGCTACGATTAAAGCACCCGTCATCAGATCTGCAGGATTGTTTTTCCACAGCACAAATTCGTCTGTGAGATCGCGAAAATGTACACGGTGTATGAGCATCTCAATTCTTTCCTGAGTATCCTCATTGTGAATGTTTTCCCAGAGGTGTTCGAGGTTGGGAATGATATCTTTTCCAAAAGAAAGAATTTTCTCACTCACCGTACTGTACACGTCTTCATCCGGATCGTCGATCAGGTGTAGTAAAGCTATTATTTCGCGGTTTTCTTGCAAGGGATGCTATTTTAGTTCCAAGATCGTTGTTCCTGCTTGGTTTATAAACGAATAATTTTCCACAGGTGTTATTAAACTACTGTTACTTTTAAGCTAAAGGAAAAATAAAACCCCGGACTTGCCGGGGTGGATGTTTTATTTCTTTTTAGGAGCTGCTTTTTTGGCGGCTGCCTTCTTTTTGGCGGGTGCTTTTTTATCGAAAGCCTTGGGCTCTTGTATCAGAATCATTTTTTTAACTGTTTCCAGGTCTAATACAGCCAATTCTTCGGGCGTACGTTTTCCGTCGGGGCCAGCTGTGAGTTTCAACATTTTTTTACCGAAACGAATGAATGGGCCCCATCTGCCATTTTCTAACGCAATCTTTTCATCTGGCCACTGTTGTATGAACCTGTTGGATTCCTTTTCTAATTTCTTCTCAATCAGTTCATTGCAATCTTTTTGGGCGAGGCTATCAAAATTATATGCTCTCGGAATATTGATGAATAGATCGTTCCATTTTATGAATGGACCGAATCTTCCTTTTCCTTTGGTAATTGGTTTTTCGTTGTAAAATCCAATAGGTGCGTCTTCTACCTGTTTGGCCTGTATGATTTCGATGGCCCTGGATAGTTCCACCTCGGTAGGTTCTTCACCTTTTGGTATACTTACAAATTGCTCCCCCCATTTTACATAAGGACCGAAGCGACCGATGTTCACCGATACTTCCAGCCCTTCGTGTTCACCCAGGGTGAGTGGTAATTTGAATAAATCCATGGCCTCCTCAAGGGTAATGGTTTCTATACTTTGACTGGCCTTTAATTTAGCAAATTTCGGTTTGTCTTCATCCGTTTGTGATCCTATTTGCACCATCGGACCATAGCGGCCCATCCTGGCGGTAATTGGCTTTCCGTCATCCGCCACACCCAACACTCTTTCTCCCACTGCTCGTTCTGCGGTTTCCAATGTATGTGCTACGCCAATATGAAAGGGTTCATAAAAATCGTGTACCATATTGTTCCACTTGATTTTTCCATCTGCGATTTCATCGAACTCTTTTTCTATATTGGCTGTAAACGAGTAGTCCATTACATTTTTAAAATGCAGACTCAAAAAATCGGTTACCACCAGTCCAAGATCTGTTGGGAATAACTTAGATTTCTCAGCGCCAGTATTTTCAATCTCTGTCACTTTTTTAATCTCATTGTCTTTCAACTTCAATATGCGAAACTCCCTTTTAACAGGGTCTTTGTCTTTTTTCTCCACGTAAGTTCTTTTGACAATGGTAGAAATGGTAGGTGCGTAAGTACTGGGTCTTCCAATACCGAGTTCTTCCATTTTTTTAACCAAAGATGCTTCTGTGTATCTTGCCGAGTGCTTGGTATATTTTTCGGTGGCCGTCATTTGATTAAACTGCAAAGCTTGATTAATAGTAAGATTCGGTAGTCTGCTTTCTGCACCTTCTTCTGTTTCCGTTTCTTCATCATCGGTACTTTCCAAATACACTTTTAAGAAACCATCAAACTTGAGTACTTCACCGCTGGCGGTCAGGTCTTCGTTGTTGGTACTGATGTTGATCTTGGCCGTTGTTTTTTCAAATTCTGCATCGCTCATTTGGCTGGCGATCGTGCGTTTCCAAATCAGTTCATACAAACGATTTAACTCAGGATCGTTTACGGTATGATTTTCCATGTAAGTCGGTCTGATGGCTTCGTGCGCTTCCTGGGCAGATTCATTTTTATTTTTATACTTGCGTACTTGCAAGTAACGATCTCCATAACTTTTGGTGATTTCTGCTTTAATGGCATCCATGGCGGTATCACTCAAACTCACACTGTCGGTACGCATGTAGGTGATCTTTCCACTTTCGTATAATTTTTGAGCCAGCAACATGGTTTTACTTACGCCATAACCCATTTTTCTACTAGCTTCCTGCTGTAGGGTAGAGGTGGTAAAAGGTGCTGCAGGCGTTCGTTTTCCTGGTCTTACCTGAATATCTCTTACGGTATAATTGGCTCCAATGCAACTCTGTAAAAACTTTTCTGCATCAGTAGATTCTGTGAAGCGTTGTCCTTCTGCCTTAAAATTTACCGATCGGTTGTTTAAATCTGTAGCAGCCAAAGATGCTTCAACTTTGAAACTACCTACAGGTACAAATGAGTTGATCTCTCTTTCTTTTTCTACGATTAGTTTCACTGCTACGCTTTGAACACGTCCGGCACTTAATCCGCCCTGGCGGCCAATTTTTCTCCATAAAACCGGACTCAATTCAAAACCTACCAATCGATCCACGACCCTACGTGCTTGTTGTGCATTTACTAAATCCATGTTGATCAATCGTGGATTTTGCACGGCTTTTTGAATAGCAGGTTTGGTGATTTCGTGAAATACAATTCTTTTGGTAGTTTTCGGATCAAGGTTGAGTACTTCAGCCAAATGCCAGCTGATGCTTTCACCTTCCCGATCCTCATCCGATGCCAGCCACACTTCTTCTGCTTTTTTGGCAAGGGCTTTTAATTCTTTAACAACTCGTTCTTTTTCTGGGGGTACTATGTATTTTGGGGTGAAGTTATTGTTCACATCTATTCCCATATCATTTTTTTCGAGGTCGCGTATATGCCCGAAACAACTTTTTACCTCAAAGTCTTTCCCCAGAATCGCTTCAATCGTTTTGGCTTTCGCCGGTGACTCTACTATTAATAAGTTTTTCGCCATAATAATATTATATAGTTCCCCTATAAACTCAGAGAATTTAAGTAGGTATTCCTTTATTTATTAGTGATGAAATTAAAGCCTTTTTTTTGTAGTTTAAGGAGAAAAACAACAAAATACCGGGTTGAAAATCACACTAAGATTATTGCAATATTAGTTTAAAATTGAAAAATCCAATTTTTTCCTGTTTAAATTTCATTCATCAGCAAAATCCATGATGGCTTTTTTAACGGCAGCATCACGGTATATTCTTTGATGTCCTAATCCTTTAGTAAACAAGAATCGTACGTGAGGAAGCTGGTCCTTTTCTACTTTGCGTACGTCCCGAATGGGGGTAATGTCATCATCTTCGTCGTGTACCCATAAAACCGAAGCTTTGATATTATTCATGGCTCTTCTGATTGAAAACCATTCTACGGGTTTACCACTTATCTCAAATATCACGTCGTGGAGCGCTTTTTTGACGGATGCTTTTTGCAAGCCCAATACCACAAATGCCCCTTCGATAGCGCTGCTGGTTTCGGTGGCAGGTGCGATGAGCACTATTTTGGTGTTGATATCGTGTTTCAGGTCTTCCATTGCCAAACTGATGGCGATGCCACCAAAGGAATGTCCCACAAATAAATCTACGTTACCATACAATTCTACCACTTTTTTAACCAGATTGCTGTAATCTAGTGCATGTATCGATTTTCCTTCACTGGCTCCATGTGCTGGCGCATCAAAGGCCAACACTTCGTAATTTTTTTGAGTTAACGCTACGGCGTAGTTGTCAAATTTGTGGCAGCTAGATGAAAATCCATGTAATAGGAGTGCTCTTTTGGGTGCACCAACATTGCAGCGATAACCGATCACCTTTTTCTCATTGAGAGAAAAAATGAGTTTCTCAGCCGATGTAAAAATAACAGCTTCTTTACCTTTGTACTTTGCAGGTGGGGTACAAAAAATCCGAAATGCTTCTTCACCAGCTTTTCGTTTACTGATCACGGAAAGAAGGTTAATTTTCACTCGTAAAAATCGAATTGCCAGCTTTTGTTGTATATTCATTTTGTCAAAATTACTACTTATGAAAATAGCATTGATAGGCTCTGGAAATGTGGCCGCTGTTTTAGGCCGGCTGATGGTCAGTAAGCAGCACCAGATCATTCAAGTAATTAGCCGAGACATCCAAAATGCACAAACACTTGCGCAGGAATTTGGTGCCGGATTTACCGATTTTTCTGGAAAACCAAATCTTTCTGCAGACATTTTTATATTAGCAGTGGCCGATCAGGCGTTAGAACATTTGTTTGCTCAGCAAGAAATGGGCAACAAACTGGTGTTGCATACAGCGGGCTCTGCATCGATCGATGTATTGCAAAAAATGTCTAGAAATTACGGCGTTTTATATCCTTTGCAAAGCTTACGCAAAGAGATGAAGCTCATTCCGCCGATTCCTTTTTTAATTGATGGCAATACGGAAGATGTTACTAAATTTATAGAAAATTTTGCGCTCAGTATTTCTGATATAGTAAAAAGGGCGGGCGATGAAGAGCGGTTGAAATTACATGCTGCGGCCGTGGTGGTGAGTAATTTTACAAACCACCTATATGCGATTGCAGAAGAGTTTTGTGAAAAGGAAAACGTCGATTTCGGAATGCTGAAACCACTCATATTGGAAACTGCCTATCGGGTGCAATCTGTATTGCCATCTAAAGTACAAACCGGACCTGCTGTGCGAAAAGATATAATTACCATGGACAAACACCTGCGTATTTTAGCGGCACATCCCAAGTTACGTACCATGTATCTGCGATTAACGGACAGTATCATGAACCCGTAAAATAATAATAGTTTAGTTGCGAGGGAAGACGATGTCTGTTTGAACTTTGTAAGGGTCTAAGGGTTTTCCATCTGTACCAATAGGATCGGTGACATATACTTCGTAAGGATTTCCCTTTTTCTTTTTCTTATTGTCTTTGGCCCATTCTGCCAATGCATCGTAAGCCATGTTGGTTTTAGAATAGGGACCATAGTAATGTGCAATGATGGCACTGTCACCTCCGATGTTTTTAACCATGATTCCCTTGGGTAGCTTGGCAGGTTTTTTGGTGATGGGTATGCCCGCTTCAAAAAAGAAAGGCGCTTTATTGGTTTTGTACCACACCATAGGATACCCATCTGTTTGTAATTGTTGTTTTTTTATGTACTCGCCTAGTTTTTGTTTGAAAATCAAACTCAGTTTACCGCTAATTCTTTCGCTGGTGGCAGCACTATCACTGACGAATAACACTAGTTTTTTTGGGGCGATGGTATCAACGATGTTGATAATGGGTGGTCGGCCGGCATTGGTAACGGGTGCTGTACTGTCTTTTTTTACTTTAACCGGAGGTTGTAAGCGATTGGGGATGTTGTTAGATTTTTTTTCTTTGCAGGAAAAAAGCACAAAACACAAAAGCAAAGCAAGGGTTAAAATAGCAGCATTTTTTTTCATGAAATGTTGGCGTAGTTTGGTTTGATGAACAAAATAGCGATTCTTTTATACATTCAGCGGCTAAAAAAATGAATTTTTCCTTAATTGGTAATTTGAAGTAGGTTTGCAACTCCGAAATTTGCATTCATGTATAATATAAAGTTTAAATTTGAACAGAAAGGACTAGAACCGATAACCATTAGTAACGTTGATGCAGGTGAATCTATTTTAGAAGTAGCACTCAAGAACGATATAGAATTGCACCACAATTGTGGTGGGGTTTGTGCCTGCAGTACTTGTCATGTCTACCTGGAAATAGGACCAGATTTTGTGGAAGAATTAACGGATCGGGAAGAAGATTTTATTGATAGAGCAGTTAATCCACGCCTCAATTCGCGACTGGGCTGCCAGTGTGTGTTGCAGGTTGGGGAAGGAACCCTGGAGGTAACTTTGCCCGATCAATCGCAGTTTTTTGGAGAATAAGAAGAGAGGCAATAACGTTTTTTTGTAAATGCATCTTTCAACCATTCATTAACCCAGCAAATAAATAATTAGCTTATTTGCCCATTAGAACTAATATGAATTTCGAACCACCGATTCACTGGAACGATTATGAAGACATCGCTCAGAAATTGTACGAACGTTTTGGAGATGACTTTTCCGAAGCAAAAATTTACCGTATTCGTTTCACCGACCTGCACAAATGGGTGATGGAATTACCCCATTTTGTTGGCAAGCCCGATGAAAGCAATGAAGGACATCTGGAAATGATTCAAAGTAGCTGGGTGTACGAGTGGCGTGATAACCAAAAATAATAAGTGATCCTCAACCTTTATTTATGAGTTTACTGGCCAATTTTAAACCAATCCGATTGTTTGTACTGGATGTTGACGGTGTGCTCACCGATGGCTCCCTACTGGTTTTCGGAAATGGTGAAATGGTTCGAAGGATGAATATTAAAGACGGCTATGCCTTACAGTTAGCCATTAAAAAAGGTTACAATGTGTTGGTTATTTCTGGCGGACAATCAGAAGCAGTAAAAGAGCGATTGTTGAAACTAGGGGTGGAGGAAGTGCACATGAACGTGAAAAATAAAACCGAAATTTTACTGCGTTATGTAACTGCACATCAAATCAGTTGGAATGAAGTACTGTACATGGGTGATGATATTCCGGACTTAAAAACCATGCAAATGGTGGGTTTGGCTTGTTGTCCTTCTGATGCGGTTGCAGAAATAAAATCGATCTCTCATTATATCTCGCCCATCAAAGGAGGAGAAGGATGCGTAAGAGACGTATTCGAAAAAGTATTGAAATTAAATAATCACTGGAATGATGATGGCGACATTGCATCCAGGTAAAACGGCACCAGCTTTCTTTTATATTCAATTAGCTTCATGAAATTAGTAGCCGCTTTTTTAAAATTGATCCGCTGGCCGAATCTTTTTTTTATTGCGCTTACCCAAAGTCTGTTTTATTTCTGCGTGTTCGAAAATCTTTTACTGACATCTGAATTCCCACACAGTCATCTTTTATTTTTCTTATTGGTATCAGCGTCTGTAGTTATTGCGGCGGCCGGATATATTATCAATGATTATTTTGATTTACAAATAGATGCCATCAACAAACCACAAAAAGTTGTGGTAAATAAAATTGTAAAACGCAGGTGGGCCATTATGTGGCATTTATTGCTTTCCGCATTGGGTATTGTATTAAGCTTATACATCAGTTATAAAATTGGCAACTGGGTGATAGCAGTTGTTAATATTGTTTGTGTATTGTTGCTGTGGTTTTATTCTACCACTTTTAAGCGTAAAGTATTATCGGGCAATATCATCATAGCTGCGTTAACTTCATGGGTCATAATAGTAGTTTACTTTTTTTGTGGCGCCAATATTATCAATTGGCAACAAACTAATATTCCATTTGACGTTACTAAGTTTTTCAAATACATGGTGTTGTATGCTGGTTTTGCTTTCATCGTTTCTTTGATCAGAGAAGTGGTGAAAGATCTGGAAGATATGCAAGGTGATGCCAAATACGATTGTAGAACCATGCCTATCGCCTGGGGGGTACCCGCATCAAAAGTGTACACAGCAGTGTGGTTGGTAGTTTGTATTGCAACCTTATCTATTATACAATTATATGCGGTGCAATTGGGCTGGTGGCCCGTTGCCGTTTACAGTATTTTACTGATTATTTTACCATTGATACTCATATTACGAAAGCTGTTCAAGGCTAAAGTTGCCCATGATTACAGCCAATTGAGTACGCATATGAAGTTTGTAATTCTGGCAGGCATTTTATCTATGTTATTTTTTATTTTTTAAGCATATGCAAAAAATCATACTTGCGTCCCAATCGCCCCGTAGAAAACAATTGCTGGAATGGGCAGAAATACCTTTTGATGTGATGGTGAGTGATATTGATGAAAGTTTTGATGCTTCAATGGACTTTGAAGAAGCTGCCATTTATGTTGCCCACAACAAAGCAAAAGCAATTGCAGAAAAAGCAGGCACGGCTCAGCCCATCTTAGCGGCAGATACTGTGGTGGTTTGTAATAAACAATTTCTCGGCAAACCAGTTGATGAAGAAGAAGCAGTTGCTTTTCTTACAATGTTGGCTGGGAATACGCACCAGGTTATTACCGGAGTGGCCATCCTATACGAGGCACACAAAATATTGTTTGCTGATACCACGGAGGTTAGTTTTCATCCTTTGTCGGAAACAGAGATCCGCCACTACGTCGAAAAATATAAACCTTACGATAAGGCGGGTGCTTACGCCATACAGGAATGGATTGGGGTAGTTGGGATAGCATCCGTGAAAGGCGATTTTTACAATGTGATGGGGCTTCCTGTTAGCAGGGTAGTACAGTGTTTGAAAGCGTTGTAATAATAGCCTCTTTTCTTGTTCCCTAATTTTCACAAGATATGGTGGGAGAATTCCCTTGCACAACAACATTCATTTATACTAATTTAACAGACATCATTCTGTACCCTCAATTAGTAAAAAATGACAGAGAAACTTTTGCATTTCATTTGGCAACACCAATATTTTGAAACAAGGCAACTTCATTGTACACACGGAGACCCTTTGTTAATACTCGATAAAGGGACCCTTAATTCAAATCAAGGCCCCGATTTTTTAAACGGAAAAATAAAAATTGCTGCAACAACTTTAGCAGGGAATATCGAACTACATGTGCTAAGCTCTGATTGGGATCTGCACCAGCACAGCAGTGATCAAAACTACCAGAATATTATTTTACACGTGGTGTGGAAACATGATCAAATGAAAAAATACCCATTTCCAACAGTAGAACTTCAGCCCTTGATATCTTCTGTTTTGTTATCACGATACGAAGAACTCATGCAAAGCGTGCATTTTATACCGTGCCAGCAGCACCTGGCTTCTATCCCGGAAATTATTTTTAGTTCCTGGAAAGAGCGGTTACTCATTGAACGGCTCCAAGATCGTGCAAAACACATTGAACAATTATTAAAGCAATGTAATAATCACTGGGAAGAAATATTTTGGTGGATGTTGGCCCGGAATTTTGGGGTAAAGATCAACAACGATTCATTTGAACGGATAGCCAAAACAATTCCCGTTAATCTTTTAGCAAAACACAAAAACCAAATCCAGCAATTGGAAGCCTTGTTGTTGGGCCAGGCTGCTATCTTAGACAAAAAATTTGACGATGATTATCCAAATATGTTGAGGCGCGAATACATCTTCTTACAGAAAAAATATCGGCTCAAAAAAGCGCATGCTCCTCTTTATTTTTTAAGAATGCGCCCGGCCAATTTTCCAACCGTACGTTTAGCCCAACTGGCGATGTTAATACACCAAAGTCATCATTTATTTTCTATCATTAAAGAAGTAGAAACCATTCAAGAACTTCAAACTTACTTAAATGTTACCGCCAACGATTACTGGCATTATCGTTACAGGCCCGATCATCCCACGGCTTTTTGTAAAAAAACATTGGGTAAATCTATGATAGATAATATCTGTATCAATACCATCGTACCTGTTTTGTATGCCTATGGATATTACCATCATATTGAGTCATTTAAAAATAAAGCAATCGATTGGTTAAGGCTATTGAGTACTGAGCAAAACAACGTGGTTCGGGGATTTAAAGTACTCGGTACAACATCGTGCAACGCCTTTGATTCGCAGGCGCTGCTGCAATTAAAAAAATGGTACTGTGATGAAAAAAAATGTTTGCAATGTGCAGTTGGGGGAAAATTACTGAAAGGGTAAAGCGCGCAAATTCAAATCAATTGATTGCCTTCTTTTGCCTTATCAGACTCGCAAAAAATTATTGTTTGAGGAACAACTTCCTTTTTTTAGTTCGTTTTTCACAAAATGTAGCAGATCGTTTAACCCCATTTATAAGTGGCCATCACCTCCAAATCGGGGTGTAAACTTTTCATTACCGGACAATTATCACCTATCTTTTGAAGAATTAGTTTGTCTTTTTCTGATACGTCCAGTGCTGGTAAATGAAAGATTACTTCTATTTTAGCGATGCGCCTTGGATCTGCCAGCATGTGTTTGGTTACATCTATTTGGGTGTTGGTAAGATCAATACCCATATCAGCTGACCTGATTCCCATGGTGGTGATCATACAAGTAGTTAATGCCACGCAAAGGGTATCGGTTGGACTAAACTTTTCGCCTTTTCCCCTGTTGTCTGTGGGGGCATCGGTTTCTATTACGGTGCCGCTTTGCAAATGAGTGCATTCGCATCGGAGTTCTCCTTTATAAATAATCGTTGCTGTCATGTTCTAGATTTATTAAAATATGAGGAATAATACCCTAAGTACGTTAAAAAGAGGGTAACATTCATTGCTGCATTCTATTTTTGCATAAATTTACTCAAGTAAAAAGAATACATGAAGAAAATATTTTTAATACTCTTAGCCTTTTCTGGAACGATGGCTGCAGTTGCGCAAGAAGAAACCACCTCTAAGAAAACAAAAAAAGGGATCCGAAGAGAGCGTATTGATGCCATGACCAAGTTGGAAGAGGAAGGCGTTATCACCTACAAAAAACATACTGTTTTTGGCGGCAAGATTACATCGGATGGATACGGAGCGTTTATGGAAATTGGCAGGGCAAAATCTGTAAGGTCGGCCCTATTGTTTCAATTGGAGATCACCGAACGCAAACACGAAAAAGAAGAGAAGCAGCAGTTCAACTTTACTACCACTGCTCCGATTATATACGGTAAAATCAATTATTTTTATCAAACAAAATTGGGAGTTCAATACCAATATTTGTTAGGGAATAAAAGCAACAAAAATGGTATCAGCATCACAGGCAATGTTGGTGGTGGTGCTATTATTGGATTATTAAGGCCCTATCTTGTAGAAGTAGAAAAGCAAGGTCAACGGGAATTCGTGGGTTACAATTCACCTGATAGCTTGTTCTTTTTAAATGGCCCCTTTATCGGCGGTCCCGGTTTTGGAACCGGTTGGGGAAAGATGAAAGTAACCCCTGGCCTTTATTTGAAACCCGCCATCCGCTTCGATTATGGCAAATACAACGAAATGGTAAGTGCAATTGAAGTTGGATTGATGGGAGAGTTTTACAGTCAAAAAATACAACAGATCATCTACCAGAAAGAACGCCAGCTTTTTGTATCAGCTTTTGTGGCCATCGTTTTCGGAAGACGGAAATAAACTTTTACAATGAAATTATGTTAGTTAGTAAGGCCTTGCTCCATTTGCAAGGCCTTATCTTTACACATCGAAATAAATTGAATCAACATGGCTTGTGCACCAGAAATAACGACCAGTGAAAATATTCCATTAAAAAAACCCAATTGGTTGAGAGTGAAACTTCCAATTGGCGAAGATTATAAACACGTGCGTAACCTGGTTGATACGCATAAATTGCACACTATCTGTGAGAGTGGCAATTGCCCAAATATGGGAGAATGCTGGGGTGCAGGAACGGCTACTTTTATGATTTTGGGAAATATTTGTACCCGTAGTTGCGGTTTTTGTGCAGTAGCCACTGGCAGGCCTCTGGAAGTAGACTGGGATGAACCGCAGCGTGTAGCAGAAGCCATCCATTTAATGAAAGTAAAACATGCCGTCATCACCTCTGTTGATAGAGATGAATTAAAAGACGGCGGTAGCATTATTTGGTACAATACCATCAACGCTGTAAAATCGTTGAATCCGGATACGACGCTCGAAACCCTGATTCCCGATTTTAAAGGAAAAAATAAACAAGAAAATGTTCAGCGTATCATCGATGCAGCACCTGAAGTGGTTAGTCATAATATTGAAACTACTGAAAGACTTACCCGTCAAGTGAGGATACAGGCCCAGTATTGGCAAAGTATGGATACCCTGAAAATGTTAAAAGATGGCGGCATGCGCACCAAAAGCGGCATTATGCTGGGGTTGGGTGAAGCGAAGGAAGAAGTGGTGCAAACCTTACAAGATTTGTACAATAACGGGGTTGATGTAGTGACCATCGGGCAATACCTCCAACCCAGTAAAAAACACTTACCTGTTCAGCGTTTTGTACATCCCGATGAGTTTGCCGAATACCGCGAAATCGGTTATCAAATTGGATTAGACTATGTAGAAAGCGGCCCCTTGGTAAGATCATCTTACCACAGCGAAAAACATGTGATTCCTAATTGGGGTAGAAACAAGTGGATGGAGGAAAAAAGGGGATAATATATTATTTTGGC
>Ga0105044_10005154_pt1 | contig 18006 bp, 11 predicted proteins | sample MAT01_FD_78092 | JGI IMG/M metagenome (GOLD analysis project Ga0105044, IMG submission 78092) | Freshwater microbial communities from Lake Fryxell liftoff mats and glacier meltwater in Antarctica - MAT-01 | ecosystem: Environmental > Aquatic > Freshwater > Ice > Liftoff microbial mat | place...
AACTCCATCGAGCGCTGGCAGATGCGACGCGAGCTGCTCGATAGCCGTCGCGCGTTAGAGGTGCGGGAGCGCCAATTGCACAGTTTGGCCGACAACATACCGGACATCCTGACACGGTTCGACCGTGCGTACCGGCATCGGTTCGCCAACGCCGCAATCAAGCGTGTCACCCGGCGGCCGGCTGAGGAGATTCTCGGTCGCACCAATCGCGAGCTAGGGCTGCCCGCGGCACTGTGCGACCGGTGGGACGCGGCACTGGCGCGAGTGTTCGACAGCGGCACCGAGGAAGAGATTGAGTCTACTTTCGACAGCCCTGAGGGACTGATCTACTTCGCGTCGCGCCTCGTACCGGAGTTGGATGCCGACGGCCGGGTCGAACAGGTGCTCGGCGTCACCCGCGACATCACGCAGCGGCGCCAGGAAGAGCTGTCCGCGCGCGAACTTGCACAGCGTCTGCAGATGGCGATGACGGCGGCTCAGGCCGGCGCGTGGTCCTGGGACATTGAGACGGGTGTGATGGATTGGTCGGCCGACAACTTTCTGCTGTACGGCCGTTCGCCGGCGCTCGGTCCGCCGCTGTACGCTGACTGGCTCTCAACGATGCATCCCGACGATCGCGCCACGGTCGACGGCGCAGTGCGTGACACCTTGAGCGGCAAGGAGGCCGAGTTCCGCGCCGAATTTCGCTTGCTTCGCGCTGACGAGGATCCACGCTGGATCTTGGGCATCGGCAAAGCAGAGTTTGATGTATCGGGCAAAGCGGTGCGAATGGTCGGCGTCAACTTCGACGTCCACGAGCGCAAGCGCGTAGAACTGGCGTTACAGGACGAGGACCGGCGCAAGGACGAGTTCCTGGCCATGCTCTCCCACGAACTGCGCAACCCGCTCGCGCCGCTGAGCAACGCGATTGCACTGCTGAAGCGGGCACCTGCGGGAGCGGCGGTGCAGGAATCGGTCTTGGCCATCATGGAGCGTCAGGTCAGCCATCTGACGCGGCTGGTGGATGACCTGATGGACGTTGCCCGCATCCGGAACGGGAAGACCCAACTCAAGGTCACGGACGTGTTGATCCGTGACGTGGTGCGGCAGGCGGTCGAGGCGTGCCAACCCCTGATGGAGAGGGCCAAGCATCGGCTCACCGTGGTGGTGGAGCCGACGCAGATTGCGGTGAAGGGCGACGAGGTGCGCCTCACGCAGGTGCTGACCAACCTGCTGAACAACGCCGCCAAGTACACGCCGAACGGCGGGCATATAGAGCTGCACGCGGGTATCCAGGAAGATCAGGCGGTGGTGCGTGTGGTCGATGACGGCGCTGGCATCCCGCCCGCGATGCTGGCCGACGTGTTCGATCTGTTCATGCAGGCGGACGACACGCTGCATCGCTCGGACGGTGGCCTTGGCATCGGCCTTTCGCTGGTGCAGAAGATGGTGGAACTCCATGGCGGTACGGTGCGCTGTGAGAGCCGCGGCTTGGGTTTGGGCGCCATGTTCGAGATCCGCCTGCCGCTGTTGAAGGTGGCCGACGTCGAGGTCAGCCGCGACGTCGCCCGCGGGTCGGACGCGGGCCCACTGGCACGCGAGGGCGGCACCTCAGGCGATGCACCGGCCCGTATTTTGCTTATCGACGACAACGTCGACGGCGCCGAATCGATGGCGTCGTTACTTCGCATGCGCGGCTATGACGTGTGGACTGCCTACGACGGCGGCGCGGGACTCGCGACAGCGCTGAAGGTTCGCCCGGCGATCATGGTGGTCGATATCGGCTTGCCAACTATCGATGGCCATGAAGTGGCGCGCCGGGTGCGCGCTGAACCCAGCCTGTGCGACGTGCGGTTAATCGCGCTCAGCGGCTGGGGCAGCGCACGCGACCAAGGCCTTGCACTGGGGGCGGGGTTTGATGTTCACTGCACCAAGCCGGTCGACCTGAAAACCCTGGAAGGCCTGCTGAAGTCGCGGCCGCGCGGACTGTGATCAACAAAATGCCGCCCCTGGAAACAGACGTGACACCTCCCAGCACCTCTCCCGAAGAACAGCTCCGCGCAGAGAATGCGGAGCTGCGGGCGCGGCTGCAGGCGGCCGAGGACACATCGAGCGCGGCCCACGATAGTTTTCGCCACCTCGTGGAGCACTCGCCCTTCGGGATTTATGCCGTGGACGCGGACTTCCGACTCGCGCTGGTGAGCAGCGGGGCGCGCAAGGTGTTTGAGAATGTCCGCCCACTCGTCGGCCGGGACTTCGCCGAAGTCCTCCGCATCATCTGGGCAGAGCCATTTGCGACCGAGGCCATCGCGGTCTTCCGCCACGTGCTGGAAAGCGGCGAGTCCTACCGCGCGCCGAACACGCAGGAGAAGCGGCACGACATCTCAGAATTGGAGTCGTACGACTGGAAGGCCGAGCGCATCACCATGCCCGACCGCCGGCTTGGCGTGGTATGTCACTTCTACGATCTCTCCGAGCGCCAGCGCTACGAAGCCCTCATCCGCGAGCAGTCGCAGCGCCTCCGATCGCTCGTGGAAAATTCACCGCTCTCCGTGGTGGAATGGGACTGCAATCTCGTCATCACTCGCTGGACAGGCGAGGCGCACGCAACCTTTGGCTGGAGCGCGGCGGAAGCCGTGGGTCGCCCCCTCGCCGAGCTGGACCTGATTTACGAACCGGATCGGGATATCGCGGCAAGTGCGATCGCGCGGTTGAAAGACGGAGTCACGCGCAACCTCACGATTGGCCTCCGGCTTTGCACCAAAGACCGCCGTGTGATCCACTGCGTTTGGCATCACTCCGTGCTGCTGGACAACGCCGGCAAGCTGCTCTCTGTGCTCACGCTCGGCGACAACGTGACTGCGCGCAAAGAGGCCGAAGCGGAATTGTTCGTGCGCACCACGGAGCTTCGCGAAACCCAAACGCGCATGCGGTTGGCGACCGAGACGACGGCGGTGGGCGTGTGGGAATGGGACGTCGCCTCCAACACGGTGCGCTGGGACGCGCAGATGTTCCGCCTTTACGGCATTGCCCCCACGGCCGATGGGTTCGTGGAATACGCCGATTGGCGAGGGGCCGTGCTCCCCGAGGACTTGGAGAACAGCGAGCGCATCCTGCAAGAAACTTTGCGTCGCATGGGGCGGAGCCGCCGCGAATTTCGCATAGCGCGTCGCGACAATGGCCAATGCCGCTACATCGAGGGCGTCGAAACCGTTCGCGTGAACGAGGCTGGGGAAGCCCAGTGGGTGCTCGGGACGAATGTGGACGTTACCGAGAGGAAAACAGCGGAGAAAAAGTCGCAGCAACTCGCCGCCGAGTTGAGCGAGGCCGACCGACGGAAGGACGGGTTCCTAGCGACTTTGGCGCACGAACTCCGCAATCCACTGGCCCCGATACGCAACGGCTTGGAATTGATGAAGCTGGCCGGCGAGCAGACGCCGATGGTTGAAAAGGCCCGCTCCATGATGGAACGGCAGTTATTGCAGATGGTGCGGCTGATCGATGACTTGATGGACGTGAGCCGCATCACCCGGGACACACTGGAACTCCGCAAGGAGCTGGTCGAAGTGACGGTGATCCTGAACAATGCCATCGAAAGCAGTCGACCGTTGATTCAGCAGATGGGCCACGAACTCGCCGTCACCTTCCCCACACAATCGCTCATTGTCGATGCCGACATGACGCGTCTGGAACAAGTGTTCGTGAACCTGCTGAACAACGCTGCCAAGTACGTTGACCGGGGCGGTCACATCCAGTTGACCGTCGAAGGTCAGGGGAGCGAGGTGGTGGTGACAGTGAAAGACACCGGGATTGGTATCGCCGCCGACCAATTGCCCCGCGTCTTCGAGCTGTTCACGCAGCTGGATGGGTCGTTGGTGAAGTCGCAGGGTGGGTTGGGCATCGGGCTGACGCTGGCGAAGCGGCTGGTGGAGATGCACGGCGGCACGGTCGAGGCCAAGAGCGAGGGACAGGGTAAGGGCAGTGAGTTCAGCGTGCGTTTGCCGATTGCGACTGCGACGTCGAAGCCGCAGGGAACGAAAGGAGAAAAGGATTACGTCGCCGGGCAGACGTCGCTGCGCATTCTGATCGTGGATGACAACCGGGATAGTGCCGACAGTCTGTCACTGATGTTGGAGCTGATGGGCCACGACATACGCACGGCCTACGATGGGCAAGAGGGGGTGGACGCCGCGGGGGAGTTCCGGCCCGATATGATCTTGCTCGATATTGGCTTACCGAAGCTGGACGGGTACGACGCGTGCCGCCGTATCCGTGAGCAGGCGTGGGGCAAGGGTGTTTTGGTTGTCGCCCTCACGGGCTGGGGTCAGCGTGAAGACATTCGCCGTTCAGTAGAAGCCGGGTTCGATCACCACATGGTCAAGCCGGTGGATCTCCAAGCCCTGTTGAAACTGCTTCCGCACGGTGCTGAGCCGGCCTTGTAGAGCGACGACCACCTCACCCCCACAACATCGCCGCTGGCGGCTGCATCACGCCCTCAACGCAAACCAATGCATGCGGTCGATCGAGCTTCTGCAACAGCGGCCCATCGAGATCGACATACCCGCACCGCTGTCCCACCAGAAACGCCGGTGCCATGCCGAGCGACGTGCCGCACATGTTGCCGACCATCAGTTTCACGCCAAGTGACTGCGCGAGATCACTCATGGCCAGCGCTTCGGTGAGTCCGCCGCACTTATCGAGTTTGATGTTGATATACTGATAGCGCCCGGCGATCTCCGCGAGCGATGTTCGATCGGTGACCGATTCATCGGCCGCAAGCGGAAGTGGCGACACGAGTCCGTCGAGCTGCGCGTCTTCGTGGCGCTTGACCGGCTGCTCGACCATCTCCACACCAAGTGCGACGAGTTGTGGCAACACGCGCTCGAGCAAGTCGCGCGACCACGCCTGATTCGCATCGACGGCGATGCGTGCGTGCGGATGTTCTTCGCGCACCCAGCGCACGACATCCACGTGACGTTCACCGTCGCACTTGAGTTTGAGCAGCGGATAGTGTCGTGCGTCGCGCGCTTTGCGACGTGTGTCGTCTTCGCTGCCCAGCCCAAGCGTATAGACGGTGGTGAGCGCGTGCATGGGCGCCAAGCCAGCGCTCTCCCACGCGGGAGTGCCACTCTGCTTGGCCCGCAGGTCCCACAACGCGCAGTCGAGCGCGTTGCGCGCACCCCCCGGTGGCAACAGCGTTTGCAGATTCGCCAACACATTGGCGTCGACCAGTTCGCTCTTCATCGCGCCACGGAGCGTTGGCATGACCGAATCGATCTGCGCCGCGAGGCTCATCGGCGTTTCGCCGTCGTAGTCGACGCCCGCCGCTTCGGCGCGACCAACGTGGCCCGCGCTGTCGGTGAGCGTGACAACTATCACCGGCGGCGCATTGATCGTTCCACGGGCGATCTCGAACGGTTCGATCAACTCCCATCGTTCGATCTCAACGGAGCATGTAATCATGATGGACTCAGGCTGTGAGGAGCGACTGCGCGATGGCGTCGACACCGCCACGCATCGGATCGCACACCGGTATGCCTAACTGACCCGACGTACGTTCGGCGTACTCGCTCCACGCTTCATCCGACAGCGTGGACGAATTGATACTCACCCCGACGCAGTATGCGTTGCGATTGGTGATGCGAGCGGCCGTCTGATACTGTGCGATCGCATCACTCAACGTCGGCAACGGAAAGTCCGGGTAATACTCGATTGTGGTTCGCGACGGATCATGGCAGAGCACAAACGCGTCGGGCTGCGATCCGTGCAACAGCCCCAGCGTCACGCCCGCGTACGCCGGATGAAACAGCGAGCCTTGGCCCTCAATCACATCCCAATGGTCGGGTGCGTTGTCGGGCGACAATGTCTCGGCTGCACCGGCGATGAAATCAGCGACCACGGCATCGATCGCAATCCCTTCGCCGGCAATCATGATTCCGGTTTGACCGGTCGCGCGAAACGTCGCGTTCGCACCACGCGCCTTGAGCGCATTGGTCAGCGCGAGCGCCGTGTACTTCTTGCCGAGTGCACAATCAGTGCCCACGGTCGCCACGCGCATGCCGGTGCGCTTACGTCCAGTGCCGGCCGGAAAAACCGTGTCGCTGTGCCGTACATCGCGCAGATGCACGCCACGCCCTTCGGCGGCACGCACCAACGACGGAAACGACGTGAGTCGCGTGTGCATACCGCTGACTACGTCGAGCCCACACGCGATGGCGGCTTCGAGGTCGGGCAACCACGCGTTGGGCAACTTGCCGCCGACAGACGCGATACCGATCACCAGACTTCCCGCGCCTGCCGCCGCGGCTTCCGCCGGCGACAGGCGCGGCACACCCGCACTCACCGTCGCCGTTGGCAGACTCCATTCTCCGATCACATCACCTCGGCACCAGTCGCGCAGACCGCACGCCGTCTTCGCGTCGGTCGGCTGGTGCGCGTCGCCAAGGTACAGCAGATAGGGCTTTCTGAGTTGATGCATGCCTGAAGCAGAGTAGGACGTGATCGGTGAGTTGAATCGAATGGTGTTGACTACTGCAACGCTTTGGCGCCGAGGGTGTAGCGCGAAATCCATTCGTACTCGCGCTTCATCCGGTCCATCTGGTGATAGTACTCCTGCAATCCATGCCCTTCGCGCGGATAGAACACCAGTTCCGTCGTCTTGCCACGATTCCTGAGTGCGCGATAGAACTCCATCGGCTGTCCGATCGGCACACGCTCATCGTTGCCGCCATGCAGGATGAGCAGCGGCGTCGTGACCTTGTCGCTGTAGCTGATTGCTGAACGCTCCAGCATGAACTTCATCTGCGGGTTCATGATCGAGCCGTCGTACTGCGGCATGCCGTTGAAGAATGTATCGATGTAGCCGGGGATGTCCGTCGTCCCGGCCATCGAAAGCAGCGAGGGTAGCCCCGCACCCATCATCGCCGCCTTGAAGCGCCCGGTCTGCGACACCACCCACGAAGTCATGTAGCCGCCGTAGCTCCAGCCTTCGAACGCCATGCGTGTCGAGTCCACCATCCCCTTCACGATCAATGCATCAACACCGGTCATGATATCGCGATAGTCACCACCACCCCAATCTGGGATGTTGCCGCGCATCCACTTCTCGCCGTAGCCCGTAGACCCACGCGGATTCGGATACAGCACCGCCCACCCTTGGCTCGCCCACGTTTGCCCCGGGCTCGTGCCACCCTTGAACCCGTTGGTGTGCGCACCCGTTGGGCCACCATGCGCCGACACGAGCAATGGCACCTTCTGTCCGGCCGTGTACCCCACCGGCTTGAGCAACACGCCCTCGACCGGCTGACCATCCGTGCTCTTCCACGTCACGATCTCCGCGTCAGCAATCGCGACATCACTCAACCATGCGTTGCTGTTCGTGATGCGCTTGGGCGCGGGGAACGATGCATCCTGCACATACACCTCCGCCGGCCAACTCGGCGTGTCGAACACGAACGCCATTTTCGAGCCATCCTTGCTCGCCGACGAACCGCCGACGAGGACGTTTTTCGTAATTTTGGTGTACGTCTTGGCCGCGATGTCGTAGTCGTAGAGGCTCTGCCAAACGCGATCACTCGCGCTGAACCACAGATGCCGGCCATCAGGCGACCACCGCGGCGCACCGGCACTCACATCGAACGTGGGCTGCGCGTGAGCGGTCACGGTGCGCGTAGCGATGTCGAAGGTCACGAGGCGCGCGTTGCGAATTGTGCGCGGCATGATGCCGTCCTTGTACGCCTTCCACTCGTGACCGTTCGTCGTATAGGCGAGGGTTCGGCCGTCAGGAGAAAACTGCGGCGCGCTCTCCACATCATGCGTAGTGCTGATCGCGTCGATCTGCTTGGTCGCAATGTCAACGACGTAGCCATCACGTCGTTCATCGCGAATGAGCGTCGTCGGTGATGCGTCGAACGCAAGTTTTTTGCTATCCGGAGACCACGACATGCCGGTGCGCACCGTGAAGGCGCCGCTGGTGATCTTGGTCGCCTTCTTCGTGTCGACATCAATCACCCACAGGTGATTGAGACGAAGGTCGCCCTCATAGACTTTCGCATCGTCGCGTCGCCGCAACTTCGCTTCTGCATCGCGCGACAACGAATCCGTGGTGATGTACGCGATCTGCTTGCCGTCGGGTGACCAGCTGTACGACGCGATGCCGTCGCGTGTGTTTGTGAGCTGCGTCCCTTCGCCGCCGTCGGAGCTCAACAGCCAGATCTGCGGACGCGGGCCGTCTTCACCCGCCCCCGCACCGCGCGCGCTGACGAACGAAATCAGCGAACCATCGGGCGACCACTGCGGCTGCGACTCGCCCCGCTCGCTCGCCGTCAACTGTCGCGCGTTGCCGCCGGCATACGGTACGATCCACACATGCGACCGACGTTCATGTTTGTCGCCGAGCGCGGTGTCGCCTTTGGCGGCCTCCGCTTTTGCGTTTGGATGCTCCCACGAGGAGATCGTGTAGAGAACGCGTGATCCGTTGGGTGCGATCGCGACGCCGCCGACCCCGCGAATGCGCATCAGATCATCCGTGTTCATCGGACGTTTGCTTTGCGCGCCGAGCAACGCAGGGGCGAGCATCAGCGCAACGGACGCGCGGCGCACCACCGATCGGTTAAGTGGGCTGGGTTGACGGCTGAACATTTACAGTCTCCGGAATGAGGGCGCGTCGAATATGCCCCCCGTGCGGCTGTCCAACCAGATCGTGCACCACGCCAACTACAACTGCAGTGCCTCCCGGAGGCGCGGGGAAAGGCCGTAGATTGTCGGATCCTGATCGCTTCGGACCTCAACACGCCGACATGACGTCTCTTTTCGGATGGTGGCGCGCCGGTGACGCTCGCGCCCGACGGGCGCTCGTCGCTGCCTCGGCCGGGTGGATGCTCGACTCCTTCGACGTCATGCTCTACGCGCTGTTGCTGCCGTCCATCATCAAGGAGTTCGGGCTCACCAAAGGCGAGGCGGGCATCGTCGGCTCGGTCACCCTGCTCGCGGCGGCCGGTGGCGGTATCGCGTTCGGCTTCATCTCCGACCGCTTTGGCCGCACGCGCGCGCTGATGGGCAGTGTGCTGATCTACTCCATTGCGACAGCACTCTGCGGCCTCTCGCAGAACCTCACGCAGCTCTTTGTCTTTCGGACCATCCTCGGCATCGGGATGGGCGGCGAATGGGCCAGCGGTGCGGCACTCGTCAGCGAAACGTGGCCCGACGAACATCGCGGCAAAGCGCTCGGCTTCATGCAGAGCGCATGGGCGATCGGCTACGGTCTGGCCGCGATCGTCGTCGCAATCGTGCTGCCGGCGTTCGGGTGGCGCGCTGTGTTCTTCGTCGGTGTGCTCCCTGCGTTTCTCGTCCTGTGGGTGCGGTTCGGTGTTCAGGAATCCGAACTCTGGCTCGCACAACGGCGCGCGATAGCGGCTGCACCCACTGCCAAGCGCGCGACGCTTGCCGATGCCTTTGCGGGACCGTTGCGACGCACCACTATTGCCGTGACGGCCATGAACGCATGTACGCTTTTTGGCTGGTGGGGCTTCAACACCTGGATTCCGTCGTACCTGTCACTGCCGGCCGCCCAAGGCGGCATCGGATTCACGGCAACGGTCATGTCCGGTCTCGTTGTTGCCATGCAGGTGGGCATGTGGCTCGGCTACGTCACCTTTGGCTTTGTCAGCGATGCTGTCGGCCGCAAACGGACATACATCACCTACTTGTTGGCCGCGAGCGTGTTGTTGCCCATCTACGGCGTCACACACTCCGGGTGGTTGCTGCTGGTACTCGGTCCGCTCGTCGCGTTCTTCGGCACGGGCTACTACAGCGGCTTCGGCGCAATCACTGCAGAGCTGTATCCAACGGCCATCCGCGGCGCGGCACAGGGATTTACCTACAATCTCGGTCGCATCGCGAGCGCCGCGGCACCGTTCACGATTGGAACGCTCGCTGCATCACGCGGATTTTCTGCGGGTTTCGCAGCGGCCGGCGCAGCGTTCCTGCTCGCGGCGATTGCGTGGACGTGGATCCCTGAGACGAAGGGCACGCGACTCAGATGAGTCGAGCCGCGAATCGCGCGTAAGCGGGGCAGAAAAGAAGAGCGAAAGCGAAGCCGCGAATTACGCGAATAGCTCGGGTCAATTCGCGAGCCAATCGCAAGAATCACCGCCGCGAAGATGAGGGTGCCCATTGCAATTGAGAGTGTGGTCGGCCGTGCTCGCACCGATCATTGCGCCAAGACTGAACATGCCGTGAAAGCCGCTCATCACGGCGCGCCCGCTCAGCCGCTAGCGTGATCAACCGACGAGCGACTCCCGCAACGCTTTCGCAAAACGTGGCGCATCGACCGTTTTCAGTCCGCACACACCAACGCGGAGCCCTTCCGGCATCGGCACGACGAATACGCCGTGTGTCTGCAGTCGTTCACAGACGTGTGCGGGCTCCGGCATTTCGAGTGTGACGAAGAATCCGCCCTGCCATGGTGCGCCCGGCAATCCTTCGGCCTTGAGCGCTGCATCGAGAGCATCGGCGCGGGCGGCGAGCACAACATTCCAGTGGGCGTGTTCGGCCGCGAGGGCCGCCTGCGCAGCGGGGTCTTTCTGCATGCGCAGCAACACACTCATCGGTGCTTTCGCGCAATTTGAGAATGTGCCGCGACAGCTCGTTGCCAACGCGGCGCCGAGTGTGCTGTCGTTGCACCATGGGAAGACGAGTGCGCCGGCCCGTGCACCGTACAACGTGAACGCTTTACTGAGACTGAGGCTCGCGCCGACAAGCACTGTGCCATCTTCACCGAACGCGCGGTAATCGTCGAGCGCCTCGCGTACGGCATCGGGTTCGCGTGTGTAGTCGAGATACGCGAAGTCGAGCAGCAGCGTCACCGGGCCATGGGCGGCGAGTTCCTGCAACAGCTGCAGCAAGCGACGTCTGTTCTCCGTGCTCAAGCTTCGCCCCGTGGGGTTGTGACACGGATCGTTCAACCAGAGCAGCAGGCGTCCCTGCGAGCGAAGAATCGCTTCGCCTTTGGCGCGCCACGCGGCGATGTCGAGATGTCCGGCCGCCTTAGGATACGGGACCGTCTCGAGTGAAACGCGATTCTCGACGGCGAGCGTGGAGTATGGTCCCCAAAATGGCGCGGCAGTCAGCAGCTTCTGCCCAGGCTCGAGAAAATTGCGAATGCTCAAAGCGAGCGCCCCCGTACCACCCGGCGTCGCCACGCCAACGCCGTAGCCTGAGAGCTCGGGCCAGTGCCGCTTCGTCAGCGCCAACAGGTATGCCGGGTCGCCCATGATCGGCGCGTAAGGCGCGACCTCGGGGCCGGTCAACTCGCGATAGACCGCCATCACCGAATCGAGCACGACGAGCTTGCCGTTGTCGTCGAGCAGGGCACCCACTGTCGCATTGATGATGGAGTCACCCGCTGCTGCGCGCGCCTGCGCTGCGGCATTGAGCGTGAAAATGGGGTCGGCGCCGTCGAAGTGGCGGCGTGGTGGAATGAGCTGAGAGAGCATGGGGACTTGGCGGCGGGCGGAAAGCGGTGGGCAAGCGAACACAACAAACAACTGGTCTCGCGGAGTCACGGGGAACAGCGCCAACAACTGCAACTACGGCCACGAATAACAGCAATGACGCGAATACAACAACGGCTTTCTTTTGTGGTTCGCAGTATGCGCGAAATTCGCGTGTTTTCGCGTGAATTCGTGGCAAGCTGTTGCTGATTCTACTGTTGCCGGTCTTACCGTTCTCGTTGCAGTTTCCCGCGCCTCCGCGATAAATGTTGTTTGTCTTTTAGTTTTTTCGCTTGGCCGGCAGCAACTGTGAGATCGCCGCGCCATCCTTTCGCGGATCCGACGCGCCCGAATTGATGCCCGTCTTGAAATTGCGCAGCACCGCCTGCCCCGACCCCATGCGTGTGGACGAATAGTCGCCACGCATGACGATCTCGTGCCCGCGCGCCTTGAGCTCCGCGCGAACGGATTCGGGGATACGCGATTCGAAGTTCACATCGCACCCGTCAAACGTGTCTTTCGAAAAGCGCGGCGCATCGAGTGCGCCCTGCACATTCATGCCGAAGTCCACGATGTTGGACACAAACTGTGCATGCGCCTGCGCTTGATTCCATCCGCCCATGATGCCGAAGGCAACGCGCACATCACCCTTCTCCATGAATGCGGGAATGATCGTGTGCAGCGGACGTTTGCGACCGGCGAGAACGTTCGGGCTGCTCTTGTCGAGTGAGAACCCGCCGCCGCGATTGTGCAGTACGAAGCCTGCACCGCCAACGGCCAATCCAGAGCCGAATCCGACCGTCGAGTAGTTGCTCTGAATGAGGGAGATCATGTTCCCTTCCCGGTCGACCACACTCAGATACGTCGTGCCGTTATCGGTCACACTCGGTGTGCCCGCCGGTACGTTGCACGTCGCTTTCTTTTCATCGATCAGCTTGGCGCGTTCGATCGCATACGACTTGGACCGCATCGCGTCGACCGGAACCTTGGCGAAGCGCGGATCGGCGTCGAACCGCTGCATGTCGGCGTACGCGAGCTTCTTCGCTTCGATCATCAAGTGCAACGACTTCGTGGTGTTGTGTCCTGCCGCCGCGAGCGGGAAGGTCTCCATGATGTTGAGCATCTCGAGCGCGGCGATCCCCTGCCCGTTCGGCGGCAACTCGTACACAGTCCATCCGCGGTACGTCGTCGAGATCGGGTCTACCCACTCGCCATCGAACTCGGCGAGGTCGGCCGCGGTCATCGTACCGCCATGACTTTTCGACGTCGCAATGATCTTCTGTGCGACGGCGCCGCGATAGAACGCCGTCTTTCCGCCCGTCGCAATCTGCCGGTACGTCCAGGCAAGGTCAGGATTCTTGAATAGTTCACCCACTTCGGGCACACGACCATTGATGAGATAGGTCTTAGCCGTCGGCGCGTCGGCGGCGAGATCCTTGTAGCTGTCCTTCCAGTACACGCTTACGACTTCACCGACGGGAAAGCCCGATTCGGCGTACGCAATGGAGGGCGCCAGAACGTCGGCAAACGTTTTCCGTCCGAACTTCGTCAGCAGCTTGTCCCAACCATTCACTGCACCGGGTACCGTGACCGAGTTGATGCCGCGCTGCGGCATGCGGCTGATGCCCTTGGCCGTCAGGTAGTCGGCCGTGAGCGCCTTGGGTGCCCACCCTGATGCGTTGAGTCCGTAGAGCTTGCCCGTTTTCGCGATGTAGATGATCGCGAACAGATCGCCGCCGATGCCGTCGTTCATCGGAGCGACAAGTCCCATCATCGCATTGGTCGCAACGGCCGCGTCGATCGCGTTGCCTCCTTGCTCGAGGATGCGCGCCCCAACCTGCGACGCGACGACACTTTCGCTGGCCACCACACCCAAAGGTGACGACACCATGGACCGCGATTGGGAGCGATCCTGTGCATTGACGTTGAGGGCCGGGACCAGCAGGCACGACAGGGCGATCGGCGCACACCGGGACCGGGAGATGCGCATCAACTGCTCTCTCAACTTCTCCGTCAACTTTTCCATCGACAGCTCCAGACAAACGGTGAACGGCGGGCAGTGCACGGCAAACCCTGGCCGGTGAACGCCTGGCAACGAAACAACGGCGTCCTGCCAGCGCTTCGCCAACGTGGACAATACTGCGACGAGTGCGATTGGTCGAACGGTGACGGGTTGGGCTCGGACCGGGGGCGGCGCAGGGTGCCCCATCAATGCACGCGAGGTCGCGGACCGTGTCGCATTGCCGGTGACGGCGCTATGTTCGCCTGCGGTTTTTGCGCTCACGGGAGCCTCCCGCCCCTGACCTTACACTTCGAGGATGGATGAAGAATCCGATGCCGGATGAAAGCACGGTGTCACGTCGGGAGTTCGTAACGGGACTGACCGCCCTCGGTGCCGTGTGGTTGACCGCGGCGGCGTGCGCCAAAGAGGCGCCCAAGGCGGTCGACAGCAGTGCCAGTGGCATCATGCCGATGGCGAACGACAGTACATCGGTCCCCCAAGCATTGACGCATTTCACGGCCGAGCAGGCGGCGGAGCTCGAGGCGATCGCGTCGCGCATCATTCCGACGGACGACACCCCGGGCGCGAAGGAAGCGGGCGTGGTCTACTTCATCGATCAAGCGATGCAGACGGGCGGCGTCGCGGCCGATCAGGGGCCGCTGTTCGCCGCCGGCCTCGAGTCGCTGGCGAAAGCGGCCGCAAAGCAGCATGGCGCAACATCCAAGTTTTCGACGCTGTCGGCGGAGCAGCAGGACACGCTGCTCAAGGCGATCGAGAAGACGCCGTTCTTTGGCGCGATGCGTTTTGCGACCATCGCCGGATTCCTCGCGCTCCCCAAGTACGGCGGCAACAAGGACTTTGTCGGCTGGAAGGTGATCGGGCAGGAGCACACGTACGAGCAGAAGCCGCCTTTCGGTTGGTATGACCAGCCGGACAATCAAAAGGCGCTGCTCGGGAGGGTGCTCTGATGCCTCAGACACAGACCAAGGGGAAGACATTCGCCACCGACACCGCCGTCGACTTTGTCATCATCGGCTCGGGGATTGCCGGCGGCAGCGTCGCGCGCGAGCTCACCAGCCGCGGCTTTGATGTTCTTGTGCTGGAACAGGGGCGCGAAGTCCCACCGGAAGACATGGAGCACGACGAGATTGGCGCGTTCATGTCCAGCCGCTGGACCAACCCGCCCGAAACGTCACCGCAAACGTTTCGGAAGACGCCCGACGCGAAAGCCGAGAAGCGCCAGTATCTGCAGTACGCACGTGTGGTGGGCGGTACCACGTTCCACTTCACCGGCAACTTCTGGCGGTTGCGTCCGATCGACTTCAACGAGTTCTCGAAGCACGGTGCGGTGGCTGGCGCCGATGTCGCCGACTGGCCGATCACGTACGAAGAGCTCGAGCCGTACTACACGGCCGTTGAGGAAGCGATGGGCGTCTCCGGCGAAATAAGTACTGCGCCCGGCGAACCACGTCACTCAAAGCCGTACCCGCTGCCGCCGCTCGACGTCACCGGCCCCGGTGTGCTGCTCGAAGTGGGCGCGAAGAAACTGGGATGGAGCTCGAAAGCCGCACCGATGGCGATTCTGTCGCGCCCATACAAAGGCCGTCAGCCGTGCCACAATTGCGGGTTCTGTCTCGCGTTTCCGTGCGAGTGGGGCGCCAAGTCGGGTTCCAACTGGACGATGATTCCCGACGCGCTGAAATCCGGACGCTGCGAGGTGCGGTCCAACAGCTACGTGCGGAAGATCGAGACCGACGACAGTGGCCGAGTGACTGGCGTGATCTACTTCGATAAGGACAAGACGGAGGTCATGCAGAAGGCCAAAGCGGTGGTATTGTCGGCCAACGGGGCGGAGACGCCGCGCCTGCTGCTCATGTCCAAATCCAATCGGTTCCCCGATGGCTTAGCCAATTCGAGTGGGATGGTGGGCAAGCATCTGATGTTCAACGGCAACGTGGTCGCGAACGGACTGTTCGAGCACGAAGTACATGGGCACAAAGGCCCGGTTGTCACGCGCATCACGCAGGAGCATTACGTCCCCGATCCGTCACTGGGCTTCTTCGGCGGCGGCGGAATCGATATGCGTTTTGATGTGCCGGCACTCATCCGTACGTTGGGCATGCCGGTTGACGGTCCGGAGTGGGGCAGCGAGTGGAAGACGCGCATGCGGAACTGGTTCACGCATTCGGCCGCCGCGTACGGCCATACCACATCACTTCCGGTCGCCACCAACTCCGTCTCCCTCGATCCCGATCTCAAGGACGCATGGGGGCTGCCAGCAATCCGCACCACGTTCAAAGACCACGAACACGACATCCGGCTCTACAAGTTTTTTCAGGATCGCGCGAAGGAACTGCTCGGCGCGGCGGGCGCGCAAAAGGTGTACGCCGACCCCATCCCCGATGAGCCGGGAAGCGCGGTGCACCTCTTGGGCACCGCGCGCATGGGCAACGACCCCAAGTCGAGCGTCGTGGACAAATTTCACCGCGCGCATGACGTGAAGAACCTGTTCATCGTCGACGGCAGTTCGTTCGTCACCAGTGGCCGCGGTCAGCCAACCATGACCATTCAGACCCTCGCCTTTCGCGCCGCCGATCACATCGCACAATTCGCCAAGCGGCGGGAGATTTGAGCTATGGAGCGACGGGAGTTTGTGATGGCGACGGCGATGGGTTCGGTTGGCGTCGGGACTGGTCAGATTCCACTTGGTGGTTCGATGCCGAACAGTGAGACGAGCAGCACACCGGAGACGGCGCCGGTGAGTCGCTCGGCGGCGGCGGGGCGCAAGATCCTGATCGCCGGCGGCGGATACAATACGGCCTTCATTCGCTACATGGCGCAGCTCACCGGCAAGTCGCGCCCCAAGCTGGTGTATCTGCCAACCGCGTCGGCCGACAGTCCGGCGGGCACGATCGCGTGGTTCAAGAACTGCGCGCCGCTCAACGTCGAAGCGTCGGTGCAGAACAGCTTCATTGAGAGCCTGTCACAGAAGCAGAGCTGGGAAGAGGTACTACTCTCGGTCGACGGCATCGTCTGTTCGGGTGGAAACACTCTCAACCAGCAAGCGATCTGGAAGGCGCAGGGAATCGACGTGGTGCTGCGGAGAGCTTGGGACCAAGGGATCGTGCTTGGTGGGGCGAGCGCCGGGTCGCTCTGCTGGTTTGACGAAGGCACCACCGATTCCCGCCCTAAGGAACTCACGATCGTCAAATGCCTCGGCTTTCTCAAAGGCAGTCATTCGCCACACTATGACGCCGAAGCCGGCCGACGCCCCCTATATCACAAATTGATCGGATCAGGACAGATGCAGCCGGGGTATGCCTGCGATAACGATGCCGGCTTGTATTTCGAAGACAACGAAATCAAGCGCATCGTGTCGGCGCGGGCCGGGGCCAGATGCTACCACGTAACGACTGAGAACGGAAAGGTGGTAGAGCACGTGCTGCAGCCGGACACGATCTCCTGAGTTACCGCTCGCGCAGTATCGTTTGCAGTTTCGGATTCCCGTCGGTTCCTACCGTTTTCCACCAATAGCATCTCCCTCCGAGAGGACACATTCATGCGTCGCACGTACGGTTCTGCAGTTGCACTCGCCGCCATCGTTCTCCTGCCCAGCATCTCAAGGGCGCAGGCGATGGACCAGGAATCATCGCGCAAGGTTGCCGGCGGTGGCATTTCGGTTGCTGGTTGGGCGGGCAAGATCGATGCAAAGGAAGAGAAGGCCGGTCAGGTGCTCACCAACTCCAAGCTCGCCGCTGACGGCAAGACGCTCAAGGTCACCACGGGTCCAGCCGTGACGTACTGGAACGCGGGCAACAAGGCCACGGGCAACTACACGGTGAAGGCGACATTCAACGAGTCCGACTACATGGGGCTCAACGATCACCCGCATCCGTACGGCATCGTGATCGGCGGCAACGACATGGGCACCGATAACCAGAGCTACCTGTACTGCGCCGCGTACGGCAACGGCAACTTCATCGTGCGCGGCATGGGGCCGGCGCCGTTCCAGGTGAACGGGCGTGGCGAGGCTAATGCGGCCGTGCACAAGGCGGCTGGCAAGGGTTCGCCGGTGTCGCAGGAAATCGCGGTGTCAGTGAAGGGTGACAAGGTTGAGTGCGCGATCAACGGCACGGTTGTGGGCAGCTACGACAAGGCGTCGCTCGTTACGGCGGGCAAGCTCAAGTCGACGGACGGCGTGTACGGCATTCGTTTCGCGCACAATACCGAGGCGACGGTGACGGGCCTCACCATCACCAAGAACTAAAAGCAACGGCATCTCTCGCGGAGGCGCGGAGCCGCGGGGAACTGCAAAAGGGGGAAAGAACAACAGCAGCCACTGAGGACCGCCAATAGGGCGGAAACTCCAACAACAACTTTTGGGTGGTTCGGAGTTTCCGCGACGGCACAGCAGGTTGTCTGCTTTATCTGTTCAGTTCAGTTGGTGTTCTCCCAGCTGTCTGTTGCAGTTCCCCGCGGCTCCGCGCCTCCGCGAGACATGCTGTGAGTTTCTGATTTCGCCCCAGACGCCAG
>Ga0105044_10005155_pt1 | contig 18005 bp, 18 predicted proteins | sample MAT01_FD_78092 | JGI IMG/M metagenome (GOLD analysis project Ga0105044, IMG submission 78092) | Freshwater microbial communities from Lake Fryxell liftoff mats and glacier meltwater in Antarctica - MAT-01 | ecosystem: Environmental > Aquatic > Freshwater > Ice > Liftoff microbial mat | place...
CAGTTTCGGATCGATTGCCTGCAACTGTTTCGCGGAGATGTTCCCGAGAATAATCACGTCGTAACTTCGCGTATCGAAGTCGAAAAACTCGCGTTCTTCAGCGGTTCCAGGATCGTCGCCTTGTCGCAAGACTTCCGCCACGTCGAAGCGTTTGTCCGACCGCAATACGTCACGTAGCAACGTGTTTTCGATCCGCAGCCGATCGACGAGTAACACGCGCACGCCTTCTTTCGTCACGGTCATATACGTCTCGACGACGTTGTTCGCGGGTGCGACATCGCCGGGGACTTTGTCGACGGGGATCTCGACCCGGACCTTCACTTCGCCGGGCTTCTCGGGTGCTTTTACCGTGATCGAGACTTCGTTTCCGACGACTTTCGTCAACGTAAACTCTTCGAGTGCCACCTGCTTATCGTCGAATAACACGCGAACCGGTACGCGGGCATTCTGGAAACCGAAAGCGTTCACGAGCACTTTAATCGTCACATCGTTTTTCACGGGAACGGGTGTCGGGTCGGCGGCCACAGCGGTGATGGCGATGTCGCGGGCGTTCGGCGGGGTCGTCGTCGAACCGACGCTGAAGGTGTGAATCGGGCAGATGGCACGCCAACGCGCGGCCTCCGTAATAGCCGCGTAAGTCGTGCCGTTGTCCGCGCCATCACCGACGAGCAAGTGCCCGCGCACGAAGCGTTCGGTCTGCCATTTGTCGAACGTGCGGTTGAAGTAACTGCCGTAATCCGAGCGTTTAATGTCCGCGGCGGCTGCCACATCGTATTTGTGAAGGGCTTCGTTGAAGTCTGGGCGACCGACACCGTACAGCGACACGTTCACGTTCTGTTCGGCACGCAGTTCCTCGAACAATGGCACGCACTTTTCCAGGATCGTATGCACCGCCGCGATGCGCGTCTGGCTGTTGAACTCGTCCTTGATGCTCATGCTCTCGGAAAGGTCGATACCGACGAGCAGCGTCGAAGGCAACTTCGGGTCTTCCTGAATTCCCAGGCTCGGCCGCAATGTTGTGAGCAATGCGATGGCTAACGCGAGCAAGCGAAGTGCCAGAACGACCGCGATGCGGAACCGCGATGCGGACGGGTGACGCAGGTACGCCCAGAGTGTCAGCCCGACGATAATCGCCGCCACAATGCACAGCGCCGGCACGCCCAACGGGTACACCGACCACGGGTAGACCGGGCGAAGCGACAGGAAGTAATCGGTTTCCGCAGCCATAAGCGTCTACCAGCCGAGCGATTCGCGGAGTTGATCGAGGCCGCCGACGAGTGCGGCATCGAGGGTGACGAACTTCGCATTGGCGTCGAACCGTTTGCCGTTCGTCGTTTGCGTGATGGCGCACATGAACTGCCCACCGGCGGGGCGGGCATCGAGGCGATACTGCGGCTGTCCGTTCAGGATCACCACCACCGTTTGGTCATCCAGGCCCAAATTGAGCGATCCATCGCGGAGCTTCAGCCAGTCGGGAATTATCGGCAACGCCATCGGTCACAATCCTCATCAGTATAGGTGTAGTGATTCTATGTAACCGCTCGCAAAGTCGGATTTCTCGCCTCTTATAATCGACGTAAGTCCGAATTGTGCGAACGCCAAAACACGACGTCAGGCGACCGACACACGACGTAGACTTTGCGATTTCGTGTGGGTGCGCGACAAACTCAGAATATTCGCAAAACGTTTAGCGAATTAGTTTGACAGCCGTAGAGGCGAGTGATCCGATGTTCGATCGCTTTCGCAAGCCAATCCGCAAACCGCAGTCGTACCGGCTCCAACTCACGCCGCTCGAGGTGCGCGATGTGCCCGCAACGTGGCACGTCGAAGCCACGAGTGCCGCCGGTTACAGAAATCATTTTCTGATGACGAGTGCAATTGCCTTGCTGCCACTTCCGGAGCGTGGTGGCGAAAAAATGGATTTCTCGGATGCTTGGAAAGTTATGGTGTATTGGCGAAAAAAGCCATGCCATATGCAATCAAATCGATATACAACGAATCGGAAGGGGTTCAAGTGAGCGCAATCTGGTTACTTCGCGCTTTCAAACACCACTCCATCCGCGCCGTTCCCAAGTTGCTCGCGTTGAGCCTCGCGAAACCGAGGGAATATCCAGGACAAGAAGCCTATGAAGCCTCTGTCTTCATTATTCGATCGTGGATATCGTATGTCCTGCACGGAGCGGACTTGGGCGAACTCAAAGCACAGAAGCCGAACCCTAATATGGCAAACTTCCTGCTAAAGGATGTCGCAAGTGAGTGTGAATTTCACGATGAATATTAGCGGTTCGCCGCGTCGACCCTGCGGGAAATGTTGGCTATCCGCCGGGGAGAATCGCGCGCAGGCGGCCGATGGCCCACGGGAGTAACAGGCCGTCTTGCCAGCGACGGACGGCTTTCGCGCCAAGTACGGCGATGTGCCGCGGCAGGTAGCGCAAACGTTGACGGCCACGTACGTTTCGCCAAAATACGCGCTCTTCGTTTCGCGATTGTTGCTCGATGCACTTGCGGTTCGGCGATTGCCCGTACGAGGCGGACACGCAGTGCCATACAATCGATTGGGGTTCGTAGACGATCTCGTAGCCCGCATTCCGGATGCGATGCGAGAGATCGACGTCTTCGAAATAAGCGACGAAATCTTCGGGGAAACCGCCAGTTTCGAGCAACACCTGCCTGCGGTAGAACCCTGCTGTTGCGGAGACGCCCCAGACGGGGCCGGGTTTCTGATACGCGGAAGCGGCATCCCAAATGCTGCCGTCGCCACGCTTTCGGGCGAAGCCGCCATAATCGTAAGTATCGCCCGCGCTGTCGATTCGCGGCAAAAAACCCGCTTCGCGGCGATGCGGTTCGTTCTTGAGAACGAGCGGAGCAACGGCTGCGATTTGCGCGTTTCCGAATGCTCGCAATGCGTGTTCCGCCCACCCGGCACACACTTCGGTATCGTCGTTGAGCAGTTCGACAATCGTGCCTGTCGCGGCGCGAATTCCGGCATTGGCTGCCGCGCAGAAGCCTTTCGATCGCGCGTGCCGCACGACATCCACACCGGGAAACTCGGTAGCCGCGCGGCTGACAATCGCATCGGGCGAACCATCATCGACGACGACGACTTGCGTGTGGGCAGGCATTTCGCGCAGAACCGAACCGAGGCAGATGCGCAGCAAATCGGTGCGACGATACGACGGGATCACGATGGAAAGCGAAGGGAGTATCATGGAACCTAATCGCGAATGTCTTCCATTTGTTTCCGAACGGCTTCGATGTTGAAGGCACGACTTGCTTGATAGTGTTGCTCGTATCTTCGAGTTCCCCGTTTGCCCAAACCAGAGGCTCGATTTTCTCGACAATCGCGATCCATTTCGCGATCGATTCTGGATCGTCTCGACATTCCGATTCGACCAGACCAATCCTGTCGGACAGCCCCAATGGCTCCACGAGCAACTCGCTGCCTTCCGCCCAATCGACCGGTTCGTCTGGAAGTATCTGGCCATTCTTCCACGTGGCTTTGATCGCACTCATGTTCACCTCCGTTTCGTACGGATCATCATACCGTTGCCCGGTCGTCTTGTGCGGCGGCGATTTCGGAGAGGTAGCTGGCGGCACGCCGTACGCGCAGATCGGCGGCGGCGGTGTCGCCCTGAAGTAGGTCGCCGACGAGGTGACGCAGTTCGCGGTAGCAATCGGCGGCGACCGCATCGCCACGATGTTTTGCAAACGTGCCACGTAATCGCGACTCGAGTTTGACGACGCCGGCAAGGAGTCGCAACTGCCAGCGCGGCCAATGTTTTGTGGCGTACGTGATGAGTGCGTGGCGAGTCATCAAGCGGAGCGGTGCGGGGACGTTGCGAGCGTGGAGCGGCCAATGGTGCGTCACGCTGAGCGATGGTTCGTGCCAGACCGACCAACCGGCTTCGGTGGCGCGATGGCAGAAATCGACGTCTTCGTAGTACAAAAAGAAGCGTTCGTCTAACCCGCGTAGTTGCTCGAAACAACTGCGGCGCAACAGCATACAGCCACCCGTCACCCATTCGACGCGCTGGCGTTGATCCCCGTTCTGATGCTGGCACTTTCGCCGCGACCGGGGAAGTGCCAGTCGTGCGGCGGTTCCGAGGAAGGTCGGGAATCTGCCAGCCGAGGCTTGCAACGTGCCATCGCGATTGTGCAGTTTCAGGCCGATCACGCCCGCGTTGGCGTCGATTTGCGGATAGCGTTCCATCACCTGTAGCAGATCGTCGAGGAAGCCATCGGCCACGGTGACATCGGGGTTGAGCAAGAGCATCCAGTCGCCAGTCGCGATGTCCGCCCCTTTGTTGACGGCAGTGGCAAACCCTGTGTTGCGGTCGAATTCGTGCAGTTTCACGCCCGAAAGTTTACGCAACTTGTTTGCGACGTTCTGCTTGGGCGAGTCGTTATCGACGACGACGACTTCGGCGATGCCATCGCGGCTGGCAATGCTGCGTCGGAGTTGTTTCGTGAGGCGTGCGGTGTTTTTCCATTGGCAAAAATTGACGATCACCACGGTCAGTTTCGGTTGGGAAACGGCTACCGGCGTGGCTACGCGGCGGAGCCATCGACGGGTTTCCGTCTGCGACGATCCGCCATCGGGCGGTACTGCCAACGCCATACGGGTTCCTTCCCAGTGGCACAACTACTTGGAGATTGCCACTTTGGGGACTATACGCCAACGCGCAGCACTAACGCAAGCGGAACCTGTCTTCGTTTCATGAGTCTTACGCAGACCAAACTCGACATCGGACGCACATTCGCGCGATTCCATCGGGCCCTGCGGCTCTTCACGTGCTTGCCCGCTAGCAGAGAATGAAGAAAGATGCGTCAAATCGATAGCCTGGCAACGACGGCGATCTGCAACTCGCGGTTGGCGGCGATCAGACCGACGTGCTGCGAGTAATCGCTGTTCCCATAGACGATGGGTTCGCCCTTACAGCCCGTGACCGTGCCGCCCGCTTCTTCGACGAGAATGTGCCCCGCACAGATATCCCAATCGTGGAATTTCGAGTAGGTATTCACGTAAACATCGCCATCGCCACGCGCCACGACGGCGAGTTTCACCCCTGCCGAGTACATCTCGTGGAGGCGAGCGGGTTGAAGCGCCTTCACGACTGCGTTGGGCGATTCGCTGCGTCTGGTGTGGCTCTGGATCAGCAAACAATCGCTCGGTTTGGCGACATCGGACACGTGGCAACGGCGTAACTCGCCATCGTCGATCCGCGTCCAGCAGCCTTGCTCGATACTGGCGTAGGTCCAGGTCATCGTGATTGGCTCGAGCACGACGCCAACGACGGGTTTGCCCGCGATCGTCAGCCCGATCATGATCGAAAACTCGCCGTTTTTCGTGACGAATCCGCGTGTGCCATCGATGGGGTCGACGACCCACATGCGATTGGCCCGCGTCTGCTTCGTGGCGGTGTCTTCCTCGGCACAGATGCCATCTTGCGGGAAATAGCGTACGATGTGGTTCAGAATGATGTCTTGCGAACCACGATCGACGTGCGTGCTGATTGTCGCAGGTGCATGAGGGATCGGTACGAAAGTCTCGTATTCGGCTCGGATAAATGTTGCTGCCAGTGCCGCCGCTTCCAGTGCCACGGCGAGTTCGGATTCAAAAGCCATTCGATCATCCTGACGGTGGGCGGTTGGTTTCAACCGTCATGATACGGATGGCGAAGACACCGTCATTTCCTTGAACAACAGACGCCGATATAGCTCGGACGAATGCATCAGGTCGTCGTGCGTACCGGCGATAGCGATTCGGCCCTTGTGCAGGACCACGACTTTTGCGGCGCGTTTCAACAGCGATTCGCGGCGAGACAGGAACAGGATCGTTCGCCCGTTCTGGATGCGTTCGTAGCTATCGTCGAGCAAGGCCCGCGAATCTTCGTCCATCGGCAGTTCAGGTTCTTCGATCACGAGCATCGACGGATCGCGCAAAATCGCCCGTGCGAGGCCGATACGCAGTTTTTCGCCGGGGCGCAACGAATGACCCGCATCGCCGATCAGCGTTTCGTAGCCGTAGCCGAGGCGTTGAATGAACTGGTGCGCGTGCGCCAGTTTCGCGGCTTCAATAATCTGCGGAACGGAAAAGCTCGTGTCGCCGCAACCGATGTTGTTCGCGATGGTGTCGCCGAAAACGAGCGATTCCTGGAGCACCATCGCGACTTGCGTCCGTAGCGATTCGTGCGTCACCCAACGGATGTTCTTGCCATCGATGCGGACTTCGCCACCGGTAGGGTCGAGGAACCGCGCGAGCAGGTGAACGAGCGACGCGGTTTCGTCCGGATCGGAGCCGACGACGACGACACGCGACCCAGCGGGCACGCTGAGCGTCACCTTTTCGAGCAGCATTCGCCCCGTGCCCGATTCGCGCAAACTGACTTCGATGAAATCGAGCCGGTCCACCATCGGTTGCAGGAACTCGGCATCGATCGTCTGCCCGGCTTCGGCGCGGCGGTCGAGGAATTCGGCGACTTCGTCGTAGGCGACCATCGCACGACGGATGCGAACGCGGGCGGAAATCCACGAACTGAGCGCCCAGACGAGGCCCGTAACGGCGGCGAGCTTTATCGCCATGCCGGCCACGCTCATATCGCCCGCCAGCACGGATCGGCCCGCGAGGTACATGGCGACAATCGCAGCAATCGTCACGGCAGAAATGAACGCGGGTTGCGAGAGTGCATCTCCGCGAAGCCGTCGCCATTCGGCTTTCGTGTGGTCGGAGATTTGCCGTTCGACGCGGTTCTGGTTGAACCGCTCCATCAGGTAGCATTTCACGAGTTGAATGATCGAAAGGCTTTCCTTCATCTGCATCATGCGGGCTTCGGAACGGCGTGTGGCGATGCGCCCATCTCGGCGGAACCAGGCCGCAAACTGACCGCCCGCTAGCCACACGATCGCACCGAGCAGAAGCAAGCTCGTGGCGAGCCAGAAGTTGATTACCAGCATGAAAACGAGCAGCAGCACGATGGCAATCGGCGACTTGATCCCCGTCAGGAGCCATGCGCGGAGGCCATCTTGTACGACGTCGATCCGTTGCGTAAACAAATTCGCCGCTTCGAGCGCCGACTGTTTCCGCACGGCCAACTGGCTGAGTCGATTCGCGTGTGTGAACACACTGCGACGCAACCCCGTTGCCGATTCGAGCGTCGCCACCGCGGCACCATGTTCGGCCACGAACAACATCGCCAGAAAGAGTATCGACAGCACGAACGCTGCGATGAACAGCCCCCCAAGGTATTTGACGTTCGCACCGTTCGATGGGTCCGAGTGCCACATCCATAGATTGAGCCGAGCGCAATGACTGAGTAACGTGGCTGCCCAACGCGGTCGTTCCCTGGCGATCAGGCTGAGCACGCCGAGCCGGTTATTGGTGGGAATCGCGATCGGCGGGCGCGGTTCGGAGAGTTCGATATAGGCATTTGCCGCATCGGTGCCGATTCGGCTTTCGAAGTGCGTGTAAACCGTGGCCTGCCAGCGCCATTCCCACTTGTCGGTTTCGTCGGCTTTGCCTTCCTCGTGAGCGGGTCGGATTTTCGCGAGGTTGCCCGCAATGTTGCTGTCTTGGCCGAGCGAACGCTCCCAATCTTCGCGGAAATCCTGTTGCCTCGCGGCCGTGAGCGTGGCAAACGTTGGTATGGCCCCACGCCAGACGAGTAAGTCCACGAACAGATAGATTAGCGGCAATAGTAGCAGAAATGCCACGATGGAAACGATCGATGCCAGTATCGCGAGCCATTTGGAGAATGGGGCCGCGTTCAACGATTGACGTGCAGTTTTGAACGATTGCGCTTCCACGGGAACCTCGTTGCGACCGGGACGGGCACGGCAACCGAGGTGCATCTGAGGCACGACGGGCACCGAACGGCACCCAATTTCACTACTTCTACGCTAGCAGATGCGAAGCCGCGCGGAACGACAAATCGAACCCGATGTGCGTTCCGCGCTCGGCTGCAATCGTCAAATTAAGCCAAGTCGCGATCTTCGAACAACAACAGTCCGATGATAATCGCGATCATCGTGTAAATGATGGCACAGCCGAACACCGAAAGCACGTAACTGGCGAACGCCCACAAGTCGAGCGGCGTATCGCGGACGATGGCCGGACTCATGTTAAAGAATTCGAGCGGTGGCAGAATCGTATCGAACAACTGCCCGAGGAAGCGAATCAGGCCGTTTCCCGTGCCGCCTTCGCCCGTCGCATCTTTCTTGTCGGTCACTTTTACCACGACGGGGGCCATGTGTCCGAGGAAGTACAAAACGAGGCAAAGCACGACGTTGACCACGAATGGCATCTTCGTGGCCAGTGCCGACGCGAGCGCTACGAGGATCATCACTTGCCCGAAGCCCAACAGCAGGCCGAACGAGTGGGCGACCGTCTCGCCGACCCAATAGCCCGTGCCTTCGGCGAACAGCTTGCCGGTCGTACCGGGAACGAGTCGCTGCACGAGTGGTGCGATTTCCACGCGGGCCTGGATCGACATCGGGTCGCTGACTTCATTGATCTTGTCGTAAGCCGGGTTGATAATCAGTGCCCAGTTCAGGAACCAGCCGAGAATCAGCGTCATCGCGATGCAGGCCATCAGGATGCCGAGGAACTTGCCAATTAGGAACTGCCTGCGGCTAATCGGCTTGCTCATCACCGTAATCGCAGTGCGGCCTTCGATTTCTTCGCTGATCGACATGCTCGACGCCAGCACGCCGAACAGCACGGCGGCAAGCATGCAGATGTCGAAACCGATCTGCTTCATCATCTTGTAATCGTCGCCGAACGTGAAGTACGGGATGACGATCGACAGGCCCATCAGCGCGATACCGAACGCGGCGATCAGCCAGAACATCGGCTGCCGCCAGCCTTCGCGGTACGCCGCCTGTGCCACGGCACCGGCTTTCGGCGAGACCAGAATCAACGCTTGTGGGGCGAGAATGAAGAAGTCGATCAGCAATTGCAGGTGCAGAATTGAGCCATAAACCTTGCCGTATAGCGTGATGTTCGCACTTTGGCCCGTGTAGCCGAGGTACACCGCGAACATCAACCCGATGCCGATCACGCTGAGTACGGCATACCCCAGCGACGTGGGGTTCCGCACGGTTTGCGAGAAGCCTTTCGGGTCGATCGCACGGAGCCAAGGCAACGCCGCAATCACCTGGTAAAGTGCCAGCAATACGCCGGCCGTAATGAGCGAAGGATTCGTGAGCCAGTCCATGTCGTGATTCCCGCAGAATGATCGACCGAATGTATATCACCAATGATCTATCGCACGTTACGCCAGACGGCGAGAGGATGTTCGCCACGATCTGCCACGCAACAGCCATTTCGTGCGATACACGCGCTCGCCAAACTGCACTGGTGCGAATGCCGGCAATCCATTACCGTTTGCAAATCTTACGCAGGAGATTTCGGATGATCGCCCTCTTCGTGGCTCTCGCGTTCCTTGCCCCGGCAACGTTCGCGTGCCTCTTTTACGTCGTACTCACGTACCTAGGGCATCGGCGCGTCATCGCGATTCCCTTCGAACCGCAGACGGCGTTCGTCGTGCTGATTCCCGCACACAACGAAGCGCTTTCGATTACCGAGACGTTGCGATCTGTGCTCGATGCGGATTACCCGGTCGCGCTGCGGAGGATCGTCGTCGTCGCCGACAATTGCTCCGATCACACCGCCGATGTCGTTCGCGAACACGGTGCGGAAGTGCTCGAACGCTTCGACCGGAACTTACGCGGTAAAGGCTACGCGCTCGCTTACGGGTTGGATCATGTGCTGCCGAGTCGCCCCGATGCGGTGATCGTTCTCGATGCCGATTGCGAAGTCTATCCGGATCTGTTTCGGATTTTCGATGCCCATCTGCAAAGCGGCACGCCGGTGGTACAAGCCGCCGTGGTGACGCGAAACCCCGGACCCGATTCGGCCGTTTTCGCCTCGGCGATCGGTAACATCATGGATAACGAAATCGCGGCCGGCAAAGACGCGCTCGGCCTGCGCCCACCGCTCCGCGGCACGGGAATGGGCTTCGCACGCAGCATTCTCGAGCGATTCCCGTGGAATGCGTTCGGGCTGACCGAAGACGCCGAGTACGATCATTGCCTGGCTTGCGCCGGCGTCAAAATTCGCTTCCTCGCCACCGCGATCGTCCAAAGCGAAGCCCCCGTTCTCACGGTCGATCTCTTCCAGCAGCGCCGTCGCTGGCGGGCCTCGCTGTTCGTCGGCTCGGGCATCTTCACACGCTGGATAGAAAGTAAACCGCTCGTGCTCGCGCAGTGGATGCTGACGAGCCTCGTCGTGATCGCGACAGTTCTATGTCAACTCGTGCCCGATTGGTTCGTTCTGTGGACGGGTGCAATCGGGTTCCTCACGTTCGGCATGTACTTGCGTGCGGGATTGAAGGTCGGGTTGCCACCGAAAGCGGGGCGGATGATACTGGCGTTGCCGTGGGTCGTCGTGCGTTTGCTGTTCGTCACACTTGGCGGATTCACCAAAAGCTCGACGGTATGGCACCGGACACGGCGCAATGCCGAAGTCGTATGATTACGCGGCCTCGTTTCCCTTGGTCGCGGTTACCGAATTCGCTCGTTCGCCGTCGTGCGGAACGCGGCGTGCAACTCACATTCGACGATGGCCCGCACCCGATTCACACCCGCGCCGTGCTCGAACGGCGCGCGACGTGGCGTGCCGCCGAAGTGGTTCCGCCCGCCACTCGGGCGGGTGAACGTGGCCACGCTGCTGGCGGCGGCGCAATGCGGGTATCGCACGATGAATTGGTCGCTCGATTCGAACGATTGGCGTTGCCGCACGAGCGACGATGCCGAGAAATGCGCCGTGGCCGTACTGCGTGAAGTCGACCGCGTGCTGCCGTTACTTCTGGCCGAACACGCCCTTAAATAGCGTCTGCATCTGCTCCCACGATTTCTTGTCGGCGGCTTCGTTGTACGCGAGGCCCTTCACGCCTTTGTCGTCGATTCCCTTGACAGTGAAGCTATGCACCGCGTCGGGGTAGCTCTCGAACTGATAGCTGACTTTGGCTTCGTCGAGTGCGCCACGGAATTTCTTGATGTTCGCTTCGGGAATGAACGCATCGTCGGCCCCGTGGCAGATCAGCACCTTGCACGTAATCTTCTTTGCGTCGTCGGCCGAAGGCGTTGGCAGTGCGCCGTGAAAGCTGACGACGGCGCTGAGGTCGTTGCCCGCGAGTGCGAGTTGCAGCGCCGTCGAACCGCCGAAGCAGTAGCCGATAGCGGCGGTCTTCTTCGCGTCGACTTCTGGGCGCTCCTTGAGTAACTTCAGTGCCGCTTCCGCGCGGCCACGCCAGACTTCGACGTTCTTGCGAACCGTCGCTGCCATCGCGCCGGCTTCTTTCGGGTGTTCGGTCGTTTTGCCATCGCCGTACATGTCCGCACAGAACGCTACGTAGCCGAGTTCGGCGAGCATTTCCGCCCGCTTCTTCGCGTAGTCGTTCAACCCCCACCATTCGTGAACGAGCAAAATGCCGGGGCGCTTCTCCTTGACCGCCTCATCGAACGCAAGGAACCCCTTCAGCGTGATGCCATCGAATTTGTAATCGACAACTTGCGTCTTAACGGCCGCCGACGCCGTGTCCGTCAAGCCAACGATGGCCATGAGTGCAAACCATTTCCGCATGTGCAGACTCCTTGTAGCGGTGGTACCGAGACACCGGAATTATATCTGCCGTGCGATAAAACGAACCGGATTAATCTTCGTCGAGTGCGTCGCCGAGGACGCTTTCGTTGACGTAGAGCGGGATCTTCGCCGTTACGGCAACGGCAATCGCGTCGCTCGGTCGGCAGTCGATCTCGATGAGTTCGCCCTCGTGCCGGACCCGCAGCTTCGCGTAGTAGGTGTGTTCTTGTAGGTCGTTGATAATCACATCCTGAATGTCGCCACCCATCGCTTCGACGGCGGCGACAATCAGATCGTGAGTGAGCGGGCGCGGCGACGATTCGCCTTTGACACGGCGATTGATGCTGTGCGCCTCGAATAAACCGATGACAATCGGGAAACTCCGGTCGCCTTCGAGTTCCTTCAACACGATGAGTTGAGTGTCGTCGACCTCGCTGATGATGATCCGTTTGAGTTCCATTTGAATCGGCACGGCAGGCTCGCTTTCCACCAATTTTGGGCAGGTCTTCCATCGCGACTTTAGGGGATAGACGTACCCGCTGTCAACGGGGGACACGTTTTTCACGTGCCAGCATTGCGAAAATGGCAAGTGAAAAACGCGCTCCTATTCCACCTCGCCGCTACCTCAGGAATTCGCCGATCGGGTGCAGAGGATAGGTTGCGCAATTCTCACTTAGGGGCACCCCTTGTGGGTGCCGGCTCATACTGACAGGACCGGTTCCTACTGACAGAAACTGGGAGGTTGACTCAAGGCACTTATTCTACTTCAATGTCATATTGAATAGGTATCCATCCTACTTTCCCGAGGTGCGATCCGATGGCGAAACTCTCACTCACTCGTCGCGAACTGACGTCGGGCGAGTTGCCCCCGCTTTGCATGAAGTGCGGCAAAACCGTGCGCAAACCGATGAAGAAAACGCTGGTGTTCTGGCCACCGAAAGTGCGGGCCATCGTCACGTTTTTTGGTTTAATCGGTGGTGGCGTACTCGGATTGGTTGCCTATTTTGTCATGAAAAATCAGATTGTCAGAATCCCGTCGAAGTTGCCGATTTGCGATCGCCACCGCAATCATTGGAAGTTGCCGTTCATCGTAATGTTCGGCAGTATGTTGGCGTTTATCGTGTTGATGTTCGGCTTTCTCGCGATCATGAGCAAGCAGAACTCTGACTTGTTTCCGATGGTTTTGATGGTTTCCATGGCGATTGGGGTCATCGGCGCTTTTGTCGGTTTGATTATGATGGCCCGTGCGATTTGGATCGAGTCGGTAGATGGACAAAAAGTTATGCTGACGAACGTTTCAGAAAAATTCATCGCAGCGATTGTCGAACATCGCGAGAGCGACGAGGAGGCCAAGGTCATCGACGACGAAGAGGGCTTTGAAGTGATCGAGGAACCGCCACCTGTCCGGAAGCGGCGCCGCAACGAGGATTGACATCGTCTGAGCGAACATCGAACGTGTGCTCGCCTTCGCGCAAATCCTATTCAATACGTATCCAGCCTACTCCCCGAGGTGCGATCTGATGGCGAAATTCTCACCCATAGCGAACTGGCGGAATCTCGATTTGCCGGAGTGATCGGCTTCGACGTTTAGCCGCGCCGCGTAGTCTTCGGAGCGAAGCGCGGGTTCGATGTATCGCGCCACAACGCGAATTTTCGGTGAGTTTACGCCCTGCGCTTCGCTACGCAAAGCCTCCGCGGCGCGGCTAAACGAAAAACCGGTTTTGGAGCCTCCGCTATTCTTCGACCATTTTTGCGAAGGATCGCGTAATTTCGATGTTCTCCAGCACGATCTTGACCATGACTGCGAGCGGGACGGCGAGCACCATTCCGGGCAGTCCCCAGACGAGTCCCCAGACGGCCAGAGCGGCAAGGACAACGAGCGGGCTGAGGCCTACGGCGCGACCGATCAGCATCGGCTCAATCAGCGTCGCACAGACGATATGCACCGCAAGTACGAGTATCGCCGCCACGATTACGGGGGCACCGAAGCCGAGTTGCAGGAGCGCGAACGCGATCGGCAGCACGTAAGCGACCACACTGCCGATGTACGGGATAAAGTTGCACACGAAAGTGAGTACCGCCCACATAATCGCGAATTTCACGCCGCAAACGGTCAGAACGAGGGCGACGGGGATTGCGAAGATCAGGCTCGAAAGCACCTTGGCCTTCAGGTAACTGATGATCGCCGAGTTGATGCGGCCCGCGATATGCAGGATTTTGGTCGCTTCGTCGTCGGGGTAGGCGTTCCGCACTTTCGAAGGCAGTTTTTCGGCACCGAGTAACAAGAACAGCAAGTATAACCCCGCCACGGCGAGTTCGATCAGCCCACCGAGCGCCACGTTGACCATCGTGCCGATGTGCCCCGGCAGTTGCTCCGCGATCTGTTCCTCGAAGCTCTTCGAGCCTTCGTTTTTTTGCGACCATATCCACGGCACATTGACGTTCAGGAAATTGTGTAGGCCCTGGCTGAGGGTTATCGCACGTTCTTTCAGCGCGGGTGCATCTTCGGCCAACCCGAGCAAACTGGCATAAACGAGCAAAATCGTCGCGCCGATGACGCCACAGGCTCCGCTGACGAGCAGAGCGAGTGCCACGGGCGTCGGTACGCCGCTACGCCGCACACGAGAGTAGTACGGCAGCAACACGTAGCACATGAACACCGCGATCAACAGCGGCCGCAGCACCGCCGCGAGTTGGCCGAGCATCCACCAACCGCCTGCAACGATGACGATGGCATACGCCGCCGTCTGGAGCGTGGCCGGATCGTGCCAGAGCCCGGACCGCATCGGCAGAGGGGCAGGGTTTGCGGTCGGCGTGTCGATCATGGGTCACTCGTACGAAATACCTGAGCCGTCCGCGATTGCGTGCCCGACATCCGTGCGAATCTGCATGGAAAGCGAACACGCATCCGTTGTCAATCCGACGCGACAACGGTTTTATTATGACGGAAGCGACTGGGATCGTAGGGCATTTGCGAAAGAAATGATTTTTGCATGGAACTGGCCCCCGGTTTGCTTTGTCTGATGTTCATGTGATACGTCGGACCTACCCACGTGGTGTGAATTCCGGTTGCCAGAAACTTAACCGGGAACTCACCGTCTGCTCGCACGATACACCCGCTGGCCTTCGATAATGCCAATGTGTGTCTAATTTTAGCCCGCCCCCGCCAGTTCCAGCGTGCGCCATTTGGCACGCTGGCAATTGTCACTCTCTCCTTTGTCCGTGCGGTTCGTTCGGGAGAAGCCTCGTGGCCTCTCTTAGGGAACTGTCGTTTGTGTTGAGGAGTGGTTTATGGCTCGCTTTCGATACATCCGCGTGATTTCGGTCGCCGTGCCTATTGCCGTCATCGCGATTCTTGGCTGGGTCGTCGTCGATCCCGTGCTTGCCGAAGCCGCTGGTATCGATGTGTGGAACGTCGGCCGCCTCGAGGATGAGCTACGCGACGCGAATCGGAAGGGCGACCAACTCAGCACCCTGAATCAAACGCTACAGTCGCAATACCAGGTGAACCAAGCGATCGTGTACGACGTCATCAACGGCAAGCGGAAATTGACCGTTGCTGCCGAACAACTTTGGAAAATGAACCATCAGTCATCAGGTTACGCTTACGTCATAACCTCGATTCGCAAGGGGCCGACGATCATTGCAAAGGTCGCACACAATATCATGTGCAACGCCACGCAAGAACTGAGTCAGAATCCCGTCCAACAGCGAGAGTTAGTCGCACGCTTGCGAGCGGAGTACGAAGCCGCTTACGGCGTACCGGCACCCACGTTCAATTGAAGCGCAATAGGTGATAACGGGCGATAAGTGTTCAGGCAATGTGGGCGAACGGGACAATCACGATCGGTTGGCAGCAACCCATAACATGTACGCGACGCGCTCGTTCAAGGTCGCTCGCCTGCGTTCCTTCGCAACAGTGCCATCGCGCCAGGCGTAGTAAATCGCGGCGATGGCGAACACGGCGAGATATCCGACAACCATCTGAAACATTGTAAACGCCCTTAGAGAGTGCGCGAAGGCAATATGCCCTTAAAGAGACACAAACCTTTAGTCGGGCTTCGTCGTACCTTCACAGTCTAAGCCTAATTCAAGAGCAACGACGGTGCAAACACTCGCCGTGAGAATCCCGGTAGTTGCTGTCGGATTTTCCGTGCAATTCGTTTTGCGCGGAGTGGCAGCTTCGGCAATTTGTAACGCAGCTTACGCCTGGGCCTTCGGTTCGCCGCGTAATCCCCACAGTCCTTCACTACCCAAGCGAATGATCCGCCCGCTCACTTCGATCTCGAAAAGATCGTCGAGTGCGTCGTAGCGGAGGCAGTGCGCCGTCGCGCCGGGTATCAAACCGTGTTCGCGCCATTGTCGCAATCGGGCGGGGTTGTCGTCTTGGGCTTCGCGGATAATTGCCGATTGGCCATCGCGCAGTTCGGATAGCCGCTGCAACACGCGATTGGTCAGTTCACCTTTAGAATTAGGGATTGGGTGGCCGTGAGGATCTTCGGCCGGTTCGCCGAGATACGTCGCAATCGCTTGTTCGAGCCGCGGCGAAATCGCATGTTCGAGCGCCTCGGCCTCGGCGTCGACTTCGCTCCAATCCAGCCCGAGAACCTGCGTGAGGAACAACTCGATGAGGCGATGTCGCCTTACGACTCGTCGCGCGGCAATGATCCCCGATGGCGTGAGCGTGGCCCCGTCGCCGGGCGTGTAGGTGATCCAGCCCGCTTCTGCGAGGCGTTTGAGCATCCCCGTAACCGACGGCGCTTTTACGCCGAGCAGGTTAGCGATCTCTGCCGGCGAAACGATCTGCGCCGCGCCGCCGAGGTTGTGGATCGCCTTCAGGTAGTCTTGTACCGCTTCGGACGGCTCGGACATGGCGATACCCATCGAGGAACGCAAACGACACGCGGCTATCTTAGCCGAAATCGTTGTATGATGAGAGTGCAACGCTCCACAAGGCGAAATTTCGCTCTCATAATTGACGTAAGTATCAACTTCATAAGCTCCAAAACCGTGCAAGCCCACGAACGTCCGTGGGGAGTTTCCGCGCGCGGACGCAGTGGACCCGTCCACAGCGGCTGGCCACTGAACTGTGTAGTTGGGCCTCGAAGTCCCGAGCCAACTTCGGTGGAGATCTTCCCCGGAATCTTCTTGCGGCCACTCGGCGAGCCATGTTAGCATATGCGGACGGGCGTCGCAGCCGCCGAGACGTACCGCAGTCAGGGCGAGTACGCCTGAACCCTGTTCGGTCGTGCGCCGAGGGGACGATGAGCGTGGTCGAATTTCACGCGATTTTCACTAGACCCTGCGGCAAGCGGAGGTATTATGGACATCAATGTTGAACGACTTCGGTCCTCGTTTTGGTTTCCCATGCGTTACGCACCCGTTTTTGTATTATGCGTCGCACTCGTCGGTTGCAGCTCCGGCGACGTGCTGCACCCGGTTACTGGAAAGGTCACGTTCAAGGGCCAGCCGTGCCCCGGCGCGACCGTCATGTTCTACCCGGACGGCCCGCCGGACCTACAAGCCGCGCCAGCCACGGCTGCCTGCGGAGACGATGGATCGTTCACCCTGTCCACCGGTTCAAAGGGCGGGGTGAAGCCGGGCAAGTATGTCGTGTCCGTGGTGTGGCCGGACCCGGCGAAGAAGCCGACCGATCTCCAACGGATGGGCGGGGCTAACCCGAACGACGCCCCGGACGTGTTCGAAGGCCGGTATGCGAAGCGGGACAACACCCCGCTGCGGGCCGAGGTCAAGTCGGGCGAGAACAAGCTCGAGCCGTTCGACTTGAAGTGATTCCGCTTCTATCTTCTTCTCCTGGAGGGTGACTCATGGTTCGCGCGTGTCGACGGTCGGCGTTCACGCTGATCGAGTTGTTGGTGGTGATCGCGATCATCGCGATCCTGATCGGGCTACTCTTGCCCGCGGTGCAAAAGGTCCGCGAGGCCGCCGCTCGGATGAAGTGCGGCAATAACCTGAAGCAGATCGGCCTCGCTCTGCACAACCATGAGAGCACCTTCAGTGCGTTCCCCACCTGGGCTACCGGCTTCTTCACTCCGCCAAACCCGTCCCTGCCCTCCACGGCCGGGCACAGCGTGCAAACCCGGTTGCTCCCGTACCTGGAGCAGGATAACATTTTCCGGTCCATGCGGATCGACCGGGCGAACGTGGACCCGACGAACCTGCCCCCGAACTGGGGGACTAACATCGTCCTCGCGGGGGAAACCACGAAGCTGTCGGCGTTCATCTGCCCGTCCACCCCGGAACGAGTTTCGGACTACGGTCCGTTTTTCGCGGCCAACGGTCTGCCGGGCAGCGGGCCGGCGTACCTCGGGCCGACGGACTACTCCGCCCCGCGGGGCGTCCA
>Ga0105044_10005156_pt1 | contig 18004 bp, 16 predicted proteins | sample MAT01_FD_78092 | JGI IMG/M metagenome (GOLD analysis project Ga0105044, IMG submission 78092) | Freshwater microbial communities from Lake Fryxell liftoff mats and glacier meltwater in Antarctica - MAT-01 | ecosystem: Environmental > Aquatic > Freshwater > Ice > Liftoff microbial mat | place...
ACTGCCTCGGGAGAGGGAATGGTTCCGGTCGCCCTACGGGCTCCCTACACCATTCCCTCTCCCGGCACCTCGTAGCGTAATGTTTCCTTCCCCTCAGGACACCAACTCAGAAACGGCGGGCTTCTCCAAAGCCTAAGTGATGCCGGCGCTCGGTTCGTTCATTGAGGCAAACTTCGATTTCGCGGGGGCTCTCCGGATCGGTCATCTGAGCAAAGGCCAAGCTGAAAATTGGTCCCGGCTCTAGAATTGTTCAACATTATAATTGCCGTTGTAACGACAAATGCAGCAGGCATTAAACAGCTGATAATTTATATCAAGTATTTATGTGAAAACGAATTTTCAGCAAAAATTTATGTCAAAGTCGATCTCCGTTATACCCTCGCTTTTCGTCATCCAACTAAATTTCAGCCACTAACCAATGCACTCTCTTTTGACAACTGAATAGTAATGCGTTTATTTAGTTAATCGTATGTGTTTTTCACATGTTTTGCACCAAAAGTTATGATCAATGATTATTTTGAAGTGCCCCCAAAAGAATTGAATTGCCCAACCCAGGTCTGTATCGTCTGCAGCAGAAAAGTTTAACGTGTCCAAAATCCCTGGCAGGGGAATGCATTATCAGGAGCAAGGGCTTGGACCATGGCAGAGAGTTATTGTTCCTTACAGCTCGATCCAGAAGCGGTCAGGTGAATTCGTAATCATCTAACAGATAAGGTCAGCAACGTCACAAAATCTGAGAATACAAGAAGTTATTTATTGCAACAGACGAAGAACACTCTGAGGAAGCTGATTGGCCTGCGCCAACATTGCCGTACCCGATTGGACTAGGATGTTCTGTTTTGCAAAATTGGTCGATTCCTCGGCCACGTTGACATCCTGGATACGCGAACTGGCCGCTGAGAGATTCTCTTTGCTGATGCTCAATCCTTCGGAAACGTAATTCAGGCGAGATTGGTAAGATCCCACCGTAGCGCGATCAGAGGAGAGTTGAACAATCGCCAACCTCACATTCGTAAGGGCGGCGGTCGCGCCGCCACTGGTGGCGACAGAGGCGCCGAGAGCTGCATTGTATGCACCGGTTCCTAAATTGACTCCACCCATCGAGAAAGTACTTCCTTCTGAATCCGTCGTTACATTCAGTGCGGTACTTGAAAATAAGGAAACACCGTTAAATTCTTTGCCGGCTGCTTCCGTGATATAACTAGCAAGCTGCGCAAATTCGTTTTGATAGAGCGCTCGATCAGGGTTTCCTTTGGTAACATCCTGAGAAAGTATGGAAAGTTCACTCATGCGATCCAACGCTTTCGCAATTTTTTTCATATACCCATCCTGAGTCTGGGTGAATGAAACAGCATTTCCCACGTTACTCTGCGCGGCATCAATGCGCTTGATTTGCGCGTCCAAACGGGAGGCTATGGCAACACCGGCGGCATCATCCGACGGATTAACAATTTTGGACCCAGAGCTAAGTCGAGCGAGAGATTTGCTCAGTTGCGCCTGGCTGGCCATGAGATTGTTGGCTCCCGCGAGGGCTGAAGTATTCGTGTTAATGACCATGGAAATTAACTGTATTAGTGTTTAAATAATGTATTATCCAGAATTAATTTGGCTTGAAATTGGCGACTTCGGTACGGAGGACACGCGCGAGTTGCGTTACCGCCGCACGGTTTGACGCCACTGCCTCTTGGTTGCTCTTTTGAATCTCGTCGTATACCTCCTGTCGGTGCACCGGCACTTCCTTCGGCGCCTCGATGCCAACTTTCACGACATCCCCATCGACCCGCAGTATCTTTACGACAATGCGGCCATCGATCACGATGCTTTCGTTTAGTTTCCGGGAAAGAATTAGCATGAGAGCAAAAAATGTTAAGAGGCGATGATCGGATGACGTACGGAGTAGTCCGCCGCATTGTTCAGAACCACTTGCTTGGCTATCTTGCTGAACCGGTTGATCACAATTGGCCCCTTCAAGTTGACCGTTGCCGGCCCGTGACTATGCAAGGTTACAATGTTGTAGAGCAGCACGCCTGATGAATCCTGAACCTCGATCGCCGCGAAGTCTGTCTCGCATATTTCGGGCTGATAATCTCCTCTGACGAGGAATGGGGAGATCACCAAGAAGGCCACATCGGGCTCACCGACACTCTGTAACCATAAAAACGGCTCCTCGGCCGGCCCCCCGATCAGTTCGTACTGTTTGACGTGCTCGAACCCAAAAATTCCAGAGGACATCCGAATTTGATCCGTGCGGGTCGGCTCCCCTGCGATTGCATCCACAACTTTCATTGAGACAAGTGTAGCAGTGATGATGCCAACACGTTTTTTGTCCCATTAACCCCTTAAATTGTTGCAAACGGAAGTTTTTGACCAGTCCCGCTGAATGAATTGACCCGAACCACGAACCGAGCGGCAATTCTTTCCCTTCACCCACACGGCAGATTTTAACGTCGAATCAAAAGTCCATTGGTCATTCCGACCCAGAAAAATGCCCCGTCTTAGACCATCAGACCGCCACCGCAGGTTGTTTTTCTCCAAAGGAATTTCGTAGGTTCCCTTCCTCTCTAGACCCCGAGGGCACCGGACCGGGTTTGCCCCGAGCACTGATTCCTTAATTCGAAAACCGAGAGATTCCCTAGGATTACTAAACCATCAGGCCTGCCCACCGACTGGAATCATCCTGTCGAACCACTGAAATCCGATCATTTCTGCAACACTCGGTAATAATGCTTTGATCCTGGAATGATGGGTACCAAAATGGTTTCTTGACCCAAACTATTGGTAAATTCGTTCACGATCGACCAGTGTAGAAAATTAGTCGTTGCTTGAGCGACGTACCCGTTTCCGATCCGACCCGTATAAACAAACGTGAACATGTTGTTCGAAACGGCAGGGGTCCTTAGGAATATTTCGTTCGATCCAGAGAACAGTGCGGTGATCATCAGATTGCCTCGCACAACGACCGAGAGCGGAGTAATCAAGGAAGTGGCGTCCCTACACCAACCTAGAAACTCCTCGCCCACTTCAGGCACCGCTTCGATCAACACCTGAGTGTCGTTGGGGTAAACGGTCAAATTCGGCGAGTAATTGACGGACCCGCGTCCGATCGTCATCACCGTTAGGGAGGAATTATTCGCACCCAAAGGTGAGAATTGAGCGGAAAGCGTCGGGACCGAACTGGTTACCGCAAACCAAACTGGGTTAATGCTGTTGCTGATCACTCCACCCCACAGGGCAAAGAAATAGCCTGATTCCGGAATGGCCGTGGCCCGGATCACGCTGCCGCGTGCATAGGCAGGTAAATTTGGTTCCACTTGAATTCTGCCGGGCCCCCGATTGGTGATCGTCAAATGAGTACCAAAAACCGGGTTCACCACGAGTGACCGTATTAACTTAACACTTACTTGCGCGTTGGTGCCCTCAAGGTCACCGCCCCAACGCAGAAAGACCCAACCAGGTTTGGGTTGCGCTGAAAATTGAACCACCGTATCGCCTTGATAAACACCCCCAGGTGGATGGAGATCGACGCCACCATCCGGATCAGGCGGTACGTCAACTGTGTAGGCGGTAACTAGATGGATCTGAACCGGGTCAGAGAGCGCTTGAGTCCTTGTCAGATGCGTCGCGAGAGCGAGCACGGTGCTAGATTTATTCACCAACAACGGCTCGTGGTAGATTGCCGAGTTTGTGGTCGGCACAGTACCATCAAGAGTATAATAGATTTGCGTTTCTGGCAGGATCGGCAGGATTGCTATGGTAAGTTGGCCAACATTCGTAAAGCTTAATTTTGTTCCGCTGAGTCCTTGGACAGTAATCAATGGGGGGCCTAGGTGGAACGCGATCGGAATGGGTTCCGTTTGACTCGATACCAGAGCTTGATCGTAAGCGATTACTCGCAATCTAACGAATTGCGTCACGATAAAGGGTCCGGAGTACGGTGTTGAGGCAAAGGTTGGCGCCGAACCATCCAAAGTGTAAAAGATCGAGGTGTTAGGCTCTTCCTCACTAAGTGTGATCTCTGCTGAGGAATAATTGGTCAGATTAAATTCCGCACCTAAAACTCCGTTCACCTGCACGCGTGGAATGGGAAGACCGAAAACGTTCAGGAATACAGGGGCGCTCGTGACATTTCCATACAGGTTAGTCACCACCACGCTGTAGAGCCCCGACTGGAAATGCTGAAGGTAACTCAGCACCAGTGTGGAGTTCGTTGCGCCGGAAAGAATTTGCGTCTCACCGTAGCGCCATTGGTAGCTCAAGGGAGCTGTCCCCAAAGCTTTGGTCGAAAACGTCCAATGGTCACCCGGAGAGAGCGTCCTACCTTCGGGCTGCAAGGCGAGAAGAGGAGAGGGTGCCAACCGAGCAATAAGGGCATCACCCGCCCCTTGACTCGAAACATTTATAGAGTCGAAGTTGACGATCCCCCCAAACCGCCCGGCAAGAAAGCAACTTTGTCGTTCATCGACTGCCAGCGCCTGACCATAGTCAAAATTGGTTCCTCCGAAGGATCGTACCCATTTGAGCTCACCTTCCCGGTTATAGTGAGCCAAAAACATGTCAAAACCACCGCCGCTCACCAGTTGATTGGTCGCGAACCACGTTGTTCCCACAAAATGTCCCAAAACAAATGCCTGCCCATCCTGCAAGGCGACTGCACGGGAGTCAATTCCTCCAGCGGCTCTTACCCACTCAAGGAGGCCGTTAGGATCATATCGAGCTGTAAAGGTTCGATTCCCTGTTCCCAGGAGATTCGTCATGCCGAAACTTGCTTCTCCGCGAAAGGTGCCGGTCACCACCACGCTTCCATCGGAATCGATCGCCAGGCCGTTGGCATAGTCCTGATCCAGTCCGCCAGCCGTCCGAGCCCAGAGTAGGCTGCCGGCCGGATCGAACTTGGCGACGAAGACGTCAGACTTACCTACGACAGGTAGACTCACTTCGCCGAAAATCGAGCCTTGGCCATGATAACCGCATACGATTGCATTCCCGTCAAAGTCCACTGCTAGACCGTACCCGGAATCACTGTTGGGACCACCGGCCGAATGTGCCCATAAGAACGCCCCATCGGCAGCGTACTTGGCCAGGAAGATATCGACTCCGCCGCGGTTTGTAAGAATGGTTCCGTCGAACTCTGCGCCTTCTTGGAAATGACCGGTGACAAAAACATTACCCGAGTTATCAGTGGCGATTCCGTAGGCACGGTCGTCACCGTCGCTGGCCATCGTTCGTACCCACATCAGATCCCCAACAGGGTTATATTTCGCCACGAATGCGTCGTTCCCGCCGACAGTTTCCACAGACAAAGCCCCAAAGACTGCACCGGCTTGTAAATAACCTGCAATCAATGTGTTCCCGAGCTTGTCAGCGGCCACCGCCAGCGCCGCATCCGAGTTGATGCCGCCGGCCGAGCGCACCCAAATGAGATTACCATTTTTGTCGTAAAGGCAGGTAAATACATCGAACAACCCAGTGGATTCAACGCTGCTTTCGTCACTGAAATAAGCGTTTCCCTGAAAATAACCGGCAACATGAATTTGCCCAAAAGGGTCCACTGCTACTCCATTTGCCTGATCGTCGTTCGGGCCTCCTCCGGATTGGGCAAAATGGAAATTAAAACCGCCGGGGTTATCACCCGCTAAAATCGCGATTCGGATCGTGAGGTACAGAACCCATGCCAAGGCACGCATCAAAACGGCTGAACGACACACACGCATGGGATAAAGAATTTCTGCGCCACCTCATTTCCTGGCAAGGACCTACCCAAACGAACCACCGAAATCAATCGAACTTCGGGTTGGGGATTTGATCTATCCACTGCGGTTCGCATATTGCGCTCCAAAGTCAGGTTATCTTGTTTCAGTTGCCAACAGTTGCATTAACCGTTCGTAAACAAATTAAAGCCGGGAAAGGGTCGATCTGAACTAGTCCATGCACGATGCTTTGAAAACCTAAGAACCACAAACATAACTAATTGACCAAGGGGATTTCTAAAGGCCACGCAACTTTAACGAAGGTAGTCGAGCAAGGAGAGTCGCATGATGCCAGCACTGCTTTGCAACGCTGCCTGGTAGGCTGTTTGTGTCTTATTGAGATCGACCAAGGTCTCGGCGAGATCCGCACTGGCTTCTTTAGAAACGCTTCTATCCAAAGAATAGAGACGGTTGGCGGCGAGGGATAGACCAGATTCAAGGCGTGACTGAATGGCTGCGTTTGTCCCAATCAGGAAAATTAGATTCTCCTCGTCCTGTCCCAGGGCGGTTCGATCAATCGTCTCAACACTTACCGTATCCCCTGCGTTTAAATGATTTTGAAAATCAATCAGGTGTGAAAACAAATCTGCGCCAGTTCGACTGTCAGTAATCAGGCCATGGCTACCAACTCCATTGGTATTTGCACCTGGAACCTGAGCGGAGATAAACGCACTTTTAGATACTTCCACAGCCGGAATATCACCGTTGCCCTGATACGCCACCTTGATGACACGTCCGCCATCGTCCCGGCTAATCACGAACGGGGGTTGATCACTGCGGGTTCCTCCGAATAGATAGTCACCATTGTGCCGTTCGTTGACCAGTTGGGTCGCCTGTTCAATCAACTGTCCGACTTCAATTCCGTAAATTTTCAAATCTTCTGGCGACCTAGTACCGTCAACCATCGTTGCGAGTTCCGAAACTCGATCAGAAATTGTTTTCAATCCACGCATCACACCATAAGAGGCTGCGGCCTTATCACTCAGCATTTCCATATTACTCTGAAATTGCATAAGGTTCGAGCTTTCAGCCTGCAGAAGTCGCACACGCTGCATTGCCGCTGGATCCTCCTCCCCAAATTCAATTCGCTGACCGGTGGCGGCTTGTGCCTGCAAACGATTTTGCCGCGCACTAAGTGTTCTAATCTGGTCCAAAAACTGATTGGATATAGAATTTGATGTAATACGCATATGTGATAATACTTGTTTACGAAACTGTTATCGTTTCATGTTAATAACTGTATCTATCATTTCTTCGACTGTACTAATTAACTTAGCCGATGCCTGGAAAGCTTTCTGGTATCGCATGAGGTCGCTCATCTCCTCATCAATGGAGACGCCACTGACCGCATCCCGCTGCTGAAACAACATCTTCTCCACTACGTGTTGATCAGCCGCCTTACCAATCACGGAGGCAAGCGCCTGATCGATTTGTGCCACGACGCCGCTGTAACTTTGCCGGATGCTAAGATCTCCAAGATTGGAGATTTGTTTGTCTCCGAGTTGAGCTAAAGAGAGGGCAATCTGATTGTCACCGGTGTTGCCATTGATTCCACTCAACTGTAAGCGGGAAGGGTCACCTACTAGCCCAGCATTCACCCTGATAGTCGCCGCGTCCGTCCCTTCAAAAAACGTCAACCCTGTACCACCTTTCGGAGCAAATCCGGAACCATGGACCTCATTAATCTCGGACACCAAAGTCGACGCTAGAGTGTTAATTTGATCCCGCACCGACTTGAGAACGCCGTCCCGTGCGTCGATTGTACCGTGCATATGACCGCCCGTTAATTTGAGGGGGGTGCCACCTGTAGCGGTTCGAACAAGAAATTGCTCTCCGCCCCCATCGTATGTCTGAAGGGTATCTAAAAGACGGTTCCCACCGACCAGGGAGCTGCCGTTAACGGAAATTGTCAGGCCGTTGCTGGGAGAATCCGCCACCTCGTACTTTACCAATCGAGAAAGTTCTTCCAGTTTCTCCTGGCGTAGGTCACGCAGCTCATTTGCGCTTCCGCCGGTCGATTTTTCTAAGTTTGAAATCTGGTTATTTAAGGCAGCAATGCCACCTAACAAACTGTTAGCCCCATCGACATCAAGTTCCAATGATTTATTAAGTGAGCTATTCAGAGATGAAAGACGCGCATTGATCTGGTTAAAATGATTGGCGAGATCTTCCGCTTTAGAAATAAGAATCTGGCGCTCAGTTAGAGAGCCTGGTGAATTTGAAATGCTCCTAAACGCTTCGAACAACCCTCCCAAATCGACGGAGAGTCCGCTTTTGGATCCCGTATCCCCATTTAAGTCAAGAAATTCTCCCAGACTGGCCTGAGCATATTTTAAAACACCTCGATGCGCCTCGAGCGAACTTCCGACACTTATTTCACTATTGATCTGCCGATCTACCAGCGCGTTGCGGATCTGCTCAATACCGACGATTTCAGCCCCGGTGCCCTGCGGTCCGTGAGGTCTATCGATGCTCGGACTCGACTGAATAGCAATCCGTTGTCGGGCATACGCCGGGTTGTTGACATTGGCTAGATTCTGACCCGCCACTTCGACACCAGTGCCCTGGACTTGAAGCGAGCGTGTTCCCAATTTTAATAATCCAAAAAGTCCACTCATAATCAACCTTTAGCTTCGTACGATAGAGGATAGGAATGGCTCAATTGAACAACCCCATTTCCTCCATAAGTCACCGGTTTAAAACCCGGAGTCATTGTTCCAATACATTGTCGCATAAGTTCCATGGCACGCGTTAATATTAGGTAATTTTGACGCCCACGCTGCTGCGCCCTTGAGAGCAACTGCTGGTTTTCTTCCACCAATGCCTGCAACAAGGGTGCATAGGTCTCTGGCAGAAATTGCACCAACGCCAGCATTCCACTGCTCTCCGGTTGCCCGGTCGCCCGAGCCAACTGACGCTGAGTTAGCTCCCGCGGCTCCCGCGCTCGTTTCAAAACGAGGGTCTGTTCATTAATTCGTACTACTGTGTCCATTACCCCATCCACGCGCCTCGACATGAGGTGCTCCTGCTGCTCCTCGAGCAAAGCGAGCATCTCGCCATATTCTTTGAGCTCGTTTTGCAGCTCCTTGACCAGTTGTTCAATCAGTTCATTCATGTTAATTCCTGCACTCTCTGGGGCAGCTCGCCATTCAACTGCGCTCTGAGTGATTGCGCCAAACCAAAGGCGCCGGACTTGGAGATACTATCAGCAAGTTGGGTTGTTACGAGATCCTGGTAAATTCCACTCGTCGCAGACTCTCCCGACATCTTCGCACCGAAGTGGGTTTTCTGGGCACTCTGCAGGATTTGCCGCAACAAGACTGCTTCGAACTGCCGACTGACTTCCCCCATCTTTTCCTGCTCGGAAAGCTGAGAATTGTGTATAAGTTTCTCCATCGGAATATCCGAGGCACTTATCGACCGCGATAGGGCATTCATTTTCATGTTATCGAGTGAGGAGTTCAGCCTGCAAAGCGCCGGCCTGTTTCATTGCTTGAAAAATAGCCATCATATCGCGGGGGGTAACCCCAAGGGTGTTGAGTGTTTGAGCAACCTTTTCCACCGTCGGCAACTCGGGCAACGCCACCATCTTCGCCTTATTCTCGGAAACGTCGGTGTCTGTATCTGGGGTTACAACCGTTTGGCCGCGGTTGCTGAACGCATTGGGTTGCGAAGCCGTCAAGGTAGACGCGATGTTAATTGTTATATTACCGTGCGATACAGCACAGTTCGAAATTTTAATTCGCGAGGTGGCAACAATGGTACCGGTGCGCTCATTGATGATAATGCGGGCAGGAACGTCTGGCATCACCTCAATCGCCCCAAGACGTGCGACGAAATCAACCGCGAGATCTTTTGCTCCTGGAGGCATTTCGATCCGCACAGTCATAGCATCAGCGGCATGGGCACTGTTTGGAAAAAGTTGATTAATCGCCGAACTAATACGAGCCGCGGAAGTGAAATTGGGTTCACGAAGCAGAAACTGCACGTGGTTGTCCTGAACGAAGTTGGCAGGAATCTCCCTCTCCACCAGGGCACCGCCAATAATCTGCGCGACCGTCGGATGGTTCTTGGTCACGGTCGCGCCGCCAGCGCCCCCCGAGCCAGCAACGAATCCGCCAACCGACATGGCTCCCTGAGCGATGGCGTATACTTTATTATCCACACCTAGGAGGGGCGTCTGCAGGAGCACACCGCCCTGTAAAGATTTCGCATCACCAATGGAGGAAATTGTCACGTCTAGGCGGGCCCCGGATTTCATGAACGCCGGGATGTCCGCCGTCACCATTACAACGGCCACGTTTTTTGCGGAAATCGTTATTGAGGGAACATTAATACCACTTCGCTGCAACAAGTTGGCCAGTGTTTGCTTGGTGTAAATTGGATCTTTGTCGCCGTCACCGGCCAGGCCCACGACTAACCCGTAACCCAAAATTTGGTTATCGCGGGCACCGGAAACAAGAGTTAAATCTTTGATACGAACCCCTCCGTCACCGGCATTTAAGCACATCAACGCCATGCCAAATCCGAAGAAACCTCGGCTCAAGAGTTTAAAATTGCAGCTCATGAATTTAGGAGATCGGCAAGATGGCCACATCGGACCCGACGATGCTCTGTAACCATAAAAAGGGCTCCTCGGTCCGACCCACGTTCAAATCGTACTTTTTGATGTGTTCCAACCCAAAAGCCACAAAAAATCCTCGGGTTTGCACCGTGCGGGCCTGCTCCCCTGCGATTGCATCCACAACGTTCATCGAGAGACTTGAAGCAGTGATGATGCCAACACACTTTTTGCCCCCATTACCCCCTCCAGTCGTTTGAGAGGGGAGTTTTTGACCGCTCCCACTGAACGAATCGACTCGAACCTTGAGGAGTAGGGCAATCCTTGCCCTGTACCCACAGGCCAGATTTTAACCGTGTTGCTTCGGCAAGCGTGCATGCTGGGTCAGTTTAGTTCTGGCAGGGTGAGCGGCAGGAATGAGCGAGCCACCTTCTCCGCGCCACCCGACACGTCGCGATCCAGCTTCAACGGAACGGAATCAGGGACCCACGCGTACCCGATAAAGCCGATCCGTCACCGGCTCCGTTGGATCGATGACCGTAGACGACGTTTCCGTTGGCACCAAATTGGTGAGCACCTGACAGGTTCCGGTGAATCCGGTCGAAAACTCCACGCGATTGGTGAGCTCCAGAACACTCGTCCAGGTAAGACCCCGCTGGCCGTTGGTCAGGGCGTTCGCCTGGATCGTAAGTTCGGTGACGCCGAGAAAGATCAGGTTGGTATACACTTGGGGAACTCCGTGAGCAGAGCGAGCGACGAAAACGCCGGCGGACTAGGACGACAATCAAAAGGGAATCCGGTATTGAGCAGATTGTAGAGCCGATTGGTGGTCTGCGTGGCCGAGGCAGAGGTAAACGTATTGAAAATGTTAAGCACATTCGTTGCGGCGACCACCTGACCGAACACCGTGAATCCGCGATTTTGACCAGCCAAGTTGGCGGAATTGTCCGCCAGGTTGAAGACCCACCCCGAGGAAGCGGAGTTGGGATACCCGCCGAGTTTGGCCATCGCAATCGTGCCGTAAACGTTGCTCCGTTTGGGACCCACGCTGAATTCGTTGGTGATCGACCCGAAGTCGGGTACCTCCGTGGGGGCAGAACCTGGTGGATCAGCCGCACCTGCATTGTCTGGTCACCAGCGGCGAACTCACACCGAACGAGCCACCGTGCTGGCGCGGACCCAAACAAGCCTAGGAGATTACCGGCAGGATGGCGCGCTGCGGGAGATGACCCTAGCTTGGCCTGAGTTCATCCGGCGCCTGTCGCTCCATATCCTGCCGCCGGGGTTCACCAAAATCCGGCACTACGGCTTCCTAGGAAACAACCGGCGCGCCCAGCAGGTTCCGCGCGCCCACCAGCGGAACCCTCCACCTGTCCACGGTGCGGCAGCGACGAACTGCTGTGCCTCTGACGTCTTGAGGCGACCGGGCGTTTTACCGGGTTGCGCCCAGGAGACGCCCGCGCCCGGTTCCGCGCCGGAGCACCGCCCGCGATCCAAGACAGTTCCTGAAACCCACGATGAACCTCACTCTCCGTAATCCAGCAAACGGCCTCGTTCACTCAACGTTCTCGGCCGGGCCGCACCGTCGTGTCCGTCCTGCGTCAGAGAGCCCTTTCCAGCACCCAATGCACTCGTTCACACCGTCGCTGGCTCAGCGGTTCTAGCTCAGCTTACGCGCGGAGAACTCACTTTTGAACCAGGCCATGCTGACGCCCAACCCTCCGGTGCTCGGGGGCGGGTAGTTTACCGATACTACCAAGGCCTCCTCCGAGCCTTCGTCCAACCACGAACTAAGTCGGGTCTCCACACGCTCTCATTCAGCTCACCTTATTACCCCCGACCTAGTTCGCTGCGGTGCTTGAGAACTCTCAGGTGGAAGCGAGGAGTACGGAAATCTAATCTAGGGAACCCATGGACCAAGTCCGCAGAGGGGGCGCGCTTCCTCCATTACTTCTCCGAGCCATTGGTCGGCACCAGGCGGCTCCGCGTCGATGTCTTCCTCCGGTCTTCGAATGGAATGTTCCAGATCAGCAGGTGGCACTCTACCTGTGCGGGAGCGGACTGCGTCGATGGTTGGTGATTGAGTCCGCGGTCCGGATTCCCGCAAGGGACGCTTCAGAATTCCTTCGTCAAATTCACGTGCTGGACCTGTCCCCGGACCTTTAGGTGGGGAAACCGCCGGGAAGCTTCGGCGCCGTTAACCTTGCTTCCCGCCGACTATCCGCGGTGGGCGACTGTCAATGAAACGCTGGTCCAACTGTGCGCGGAGGGGGCCACGACTTTCGAACCGGAAGGTCTAATGACCGCGACATTCACCTTTAGCCCGGAAGGATTGCGGGTTTGGTGTGCCCCGTAACAGGTCGATTCCTATGCCGAGGGACCGCATTAGTCTTCGCTGATATTTCGGTATTAAATGTGCTGCCGCATTCCAGAATAGAATCAGCAGAATCTTCCGGTCGTCTCGGACGTGACACTCGCAGCGCGAACGCTGTCGTTTCCGGTAGAGGGTCGAGGCCAACCGTGGCCAACGCTTTTGCATTTTTTCCCTCAAGCAAAGTTCTAAATCTGCCGAACTGCTCTCCTGTATGGACGAGATTACGAAAGAGTTCCTGATCGAAAGCCACGAAAACCTCGACCGGCTGGACCGGGACCTGGTCACGTTGGAAAGAGATCCGCACTCCAAGGAGACGATTGGAAGCATTTTCCGCACGATCCATACGCTCAAAGGCACGAGTGGCTTCCTTGGCTTCAGCAAATTGGAGGCCGTCGCGCACGTCGGGGAAAATTTGCTCAGCAAGCTGCGCGACGGCGTGTTCGTGATCAACCCGGACATGACCAGCGCGCTGCTGTCTACTGTGGACGCGGTGCGCTTCATGCTCGGCCAAGTCGAAGCGACCGGGCAGCCGGGTGACAAAGACTACTCCAGCCTGATCGATTTGCTCACACGGTTGAACGACGGAAAGTCCATACCACCCCAGGCAATTCTTACCGACACCCCTGCACCGGTAGCCTCCGAGCCAGTGCCAGCCCTGGCCGTCTCCTCGACCCCGGCTCCCGCAGCCGCGCCAGTCAGCGCGCCGTCCGGGACGAAAGCTCCTCCCCCCTCACAGCCGCCCCAGCACGACCTGAGGTTCGCTGCGGCCGAATCGGCGGAGACGCGAAATTCGGCGGTCTCTGATAGCTCCATTCGCGTGGATGTCGGCTTGCTCGACAAGCTCATGAATCTCGTCGGCGAATTGGTGCTGGCCCGCAACCAAGTTCTCCAATTCACGATTCAGTCGGCGGACAGCACGTTCCTTGCGACGTCGCAGCGGCTCAATCTCATCACGACCGAGTTGCAAGGCAGTGTAATGAAGACGCGCATGCAACCCATCGGCAACGTATGGGGCAAGCTACCGCGCGTAGTCCGCGATCTGGCCGCCGCCTGCGGGAAGGAAGTGCGTATCGAGATGGAAGGGAAGGAAACCGAACTCGACAAGACCATCATCGAGGCGATTAAGGATCCCCTCACCCACATCGTCCGCAACTCGGTGGATCACGGTGTCGAGTTGCCGAATGTCCGTGTCGCCAACGGCAAGCCCGCCGAAGGCTGCCTGAAGATGCGCGCCTATCACGAGGGCGGACAGGTGAACATTGAAATTACCGACGATGGAGGAGGCATCGACTTGGAGCGCGTCAAACAAAAGGCCCTCCAGCGTGGATTGATTACCGCCGAGCAAGCTAGCCGCATGAGTGAGCATGAGGCACTGCTTCTCATTTTCCTCCCGGGATTCTCGATGGCGGAAAAGATCACCAACGTCTCCGGCCGCGGGGTCGGCATGGACGTGGTCAAGAACAACATCGAGAAGATCGGCGGCACGGTGGACCTGCAAAGCCGGCCCGGTGAAGGGACCACGCTCAAAATCAAGATCCCGCTCACCCTCGCTATCATCCCCGCCCTCGTCATCACCAGCGGTGGCGATCGCTTCGCTATTCCGCAGGTCAACCTGCTGGAGTTGGTGCGACTGGAAAGCGAGCAGGCCCGCAAACAAATCGAATTCATTCACGGCGCGCCGGTTTACCGGTTGCGTGGCCAGCTCCTGCCCCTTGTTTACTTGAACCGCGAATTGAAATTTGCCAGCGCCACGACGGCCGCCTCCGCCGCCGACGTGGAAGCGGTCAATATCGTCGTCGTCCAGGCCGACGGGCATCCCTTTGGCTTGGTGGTGGACAAGATCAACGACACCGAGGAAATCGTCGTCAAACCGCTGGGCAAGCAACTCAAAGGCGTCACCTCCTTTGCCGGTGCCACCATCATGGGCGACGGACGGGTCGCGCTAATCTTGGACGTGCTCGGGCTGGCCCAGGGGGCCGGCGTGGTCACGGCGGTCCGCGATCGTTCGCTGCTGGATGCCGCCGCACAGGTGCGGAAACCTGCTGACACCCGCCAGGCCTTGCTCCTCTTCGATGCCGGCCAGGGCAGCCGTATGGCGATTCCGCTTTCGATGGTCGCCCGGCTGGAGGAGTTCACCCTGGCTTCGGTCGAACATGCCGGCGCCCAGGAAGTCGTACGGTATCGCGGCCAGATTTTGCCGCTTATCCGCGTCGCCGAACACGTTCCCGCCGTCAGCGCCACCTTGCACGACAAGCCAGAGATGATGCAGGTCGTGGTTTACTCCGAAGAAGGCCGCAGCGTTGGCCTAGTCGTCGGGCGCATCTGCGACATCGTGCAGGAAGTCATCAGCGTCAAACGCCACTCGCACGGCAATGGCATTTACGGCTCGGTAGTCATCCAGGACAAAGTGACCGACCTGCTCGACGTGCAGGCGGTTATCCGTGCGGCCGATCCATCGTTTTATCCTTCGAAACCAGCTGTGTCCCTCGCCGCTTAACCACACCACCACCTCACGCTTATGGCTGCCAACAAACAATTCGCGACCTTCTTTCTCAACGGCCTGTTCTTCGGCGTCGAAGTCCTCAAGGTCCAGGAGGTCATTCGCTACCAGGAAATGACCCGCGTCCCCATCGCCCCCGCGATGATCGAGGGCCTAATCAACCTGCGCGGACAGATCATCATGGCCATCGACCTCCGCCGCCGGCTCGAGATGCCCATGCGCGCCGAGGGGCAACTGCCCATGAACGTCGTTGTGCGCACGGACGACGGGGCCGTGAGCCTGCTCGTGGATGAAATCGGGGATGTCGTGGAAATTGAGGAAGACACCTACGAACGGCTTCCGGAAACGATTTCGGGTGTGGCCCGGGAACTCATAAGAGGTGTCTATAAACTCAAAGAACGGTTGCTGCTCATCCTCGACACAGAAAAAACCGTGAGCCTGCCCGCCGCCCTCACCAAAGGAGCCTGACATGTTACACCTCCTCTCAACCTTCGTCCTGCTCCTGATAGCGGCCGGCGTCTACTACCGCAAACAGCCGCGCATCCATCTCAACCTAATGGGCGCCGCGTTCATTATCGACATGCTTCTCGTGCTCTACATCGAGATTGCGCGCCACGCCATTGAGAAGACCGTGGACCCCGCGCACCACACCGGACCGCTGCTGTGGTTCCACATCTTCGTTTCCGTCGCCGTGCTCGTCGCCTATGTCGGCCAGATCCAGTTAGGCCGTAAAATACTGGCGGGGTTCATCGCAAGCCGAAACCTCCACATCAAGCTCGGCCTTACTTTCTGCACGTTGCGGCTTCTGAACTACATCACCAGTTTCATGATTATTTGAAGACACCATTCGCCATTCCTTGAACCACCCCTCACCCATGAGTCAATCCATCACACTCCCCGTTGGCAGAAAGATCAGTATTTTCCAGCAAATCGGCGGTGCCCCGGCCGTCGAGGCCACCGTTGAAGACTTCTACGGCCGCGTCCTAGCCGATCCGTTACTCAAGCCTTTTTTTGCCAAAACAAACCTGAACTGGCTGAAGAAAAGCCAGGTGCGCTTCTTCACTACCGCTCTCGGCGGCCCGCAAATCTACAAAGGTGCCGATATGAAGAGCGCCCACAAGAAGCTACCCATCGAGGAGAAACATTTCAGGCGGGTTGCTCAACACCTGTCCGAAACGCTCAAGGCGCTCAAGGTTCCATCTCATCTGGTCGCCCAAATCATGCAGACCGCCGGATCGCTCGCTCCCGATATCATCAATACTCCCGCAAATAACACGTCCCTTACCAAAAAACAAACAAATATCATTAACATGAAAACTACCTTGGCTAAAAAAAACGGACGCGTCGCCGTCAACCCAGCACCCCAACCTGAACGCGCCGCCGTTCCCGACGGCACGGACCAGGAACTCCTGAATCTTCGCAGCATGATTGGCGCGATTGACAAGGTCCAGGCCGTCATCGAGTTCAACCTTGACGGCACCATCATCTCGGCCAACGAGAACTTCCTTAGCTGCCTTGGCTACACCTTGGAGGAAGTCCAGGGCGAGCATCACAGTATGTTCGTCGAACCGGCCTACCGCACCAGCCTGGAATACAAGCAATTCTGGCGCGAACTCAACGCGGGCAAATTCCACGCCGCCGAATACAAACGTATCGGCAAGGGCGGCAGGGAGGTCTGGATCCAAGCCAGCTACAACCCGATTCTCGACGCCGATGGCAACCCGTTCAAGGTTGTCAAATTCGCCACGGACGTCACCGCAACGAAGTTGAAGAACGCGGACATGCAAGGCCAGTTGAACGCCGTCAGCAAGACGCAGGCGGTGATCGAATTCAATCTCGACGGCACGATCATCACGGCCAACGACAATTTCCTCAAGACGCTCGGCTACTCGCTCGACGAGATCAAAGGCAAGCATCATAGCCTCTTCGTCGACCCCGCCTTCCGCGACACCTCCGAATACCGGAATTTCTGGCGGGATCTCAACGACGGCAAATTCCAGATAGCTGAATACAAGCGCATCGGAAAAGGCGGCAAGGAAGTTTGGATTCAAGCCTCCTACAACCCGATCTTTGACCTTAATAACAAGCCGTTCAAAGTGGTGAAGTATGCGAGCGATATCACCCAGGCCGTCCAGCTAAAGCTGATCAATGCCCGCTATGCTTCCATGTCGGAAAATTCCCCGATCAACATCATGTTCGCGGACAAGGATCTGCGCATTCAATACTTGAATCCTGCATCCACCAAAACGCTGAAGACGATTGAGAAATTCCTGGTCGTCCCCGCCGACAAGATGCTGGGCCAGAACATTGACGTGTTCCACAAGAACCCGGCCCATCAGCGCAATCTTTTGGCGGACCCCAAAAACCTCCCCCGCAACGCTAAAATCCAGGTCGGCCCCGAGACCCTGGACCTGCTCGTCAGCGCCATTTACGACGAAAACAAGAACCACCTCGGCTCCATGGTCACTTGGGAGATCATCACCGAGCGCCTCGCCGCCGCCCAGCGGGAAAAGGAAGCGGAAGCGAATTTCAAAAAGCAAATGTCGGATACCTTGAACCGGGTCTTGAAAGACGTCCAGACGAGCGCCCAGGGCTTGAGTGCTGCGGCAGAAGAACTCTCAGCCAACAGCCAGCAGATGGTCAGCAACGCGGAAGAAACCTCCACCCAGGCTGGCGTGGTCTCCGCGGCCGCCGAGCAGGTCAGCAAGAACGTGCAGACCGTCGCCACCGGCACCGAGGAGATGAGCGCCAGCATCAAGGAGATTGCCAAGAACGCCCAGGACGCGGCGAAGGTAGCGGCCACCGCGGTCAAAGCCGCCGAG
>Ga0105044_10005158_pt1 | contig 18001 bp, 16 predicted proteins | sample MAT01_FD_78092 | JGI IMG/M metagenome (GOLD analysis project Ga0105044, IMG submission 78092) | Freshwater microbial communities from Lake Fryxell liftoff mats and glacier meltwater in Antarctica - MAT-01 | ecosystem: Environmental > Aquatic > Freshwater > Ice > Liftoff microbial mat | place...
CGAGCCGGGCGCCGACTGGCTCGAGATCCAGGGCGCCAAAGAGCACAACCTGCGCAACCTCGACGTGCGGATTCCGCTGGGCTGTTTCGTAGCCGTCACCGGTGTCAGCGGCAGCGGTAAGAGCACGCTGGTGCGCGACATTCTGTTGCCGGTGTTGATGCAGAAGATCTACAAGTCGAAGGCTGCGGCTGGGCGCCACAAGAACATCAAGGGCATCGAGAAGCTCGACAAGGTGATCGACATGGATCAGTCGCCCATCGGTCGTACACCGCGCAGCAACCCGGCCACGTATACGGGCGTGTTCGACAACATTCGCAAGCTGTTCGCCACCACCGCCGAGTCGAAGGTGCGCGGCTACATGCCCGGTCGCTTCAGCTTCAACGTGGCAGGCGGGCGCTGCGAAGCCTGCAGCGGCGACGGCACCATCAAGATCGAGATGCACTTCCTGCCCGACGTGTACGTGCCCTGCGAGGTCTGCAAGGGTGCCCGCTACAACCGCGACACGCTCGACATTCAGTTCAAGGGCAAGAACATCGCCGAGATTCTCGACATGCCGGTGGCCGAGGCCGTCGACTTTTTCGCCAACCAGCCTGCCATCCACCGCTACATGCGCACACTGATGGATGTTGGGCTCGGCTACGTCCGACTCGGCCAGTCGGCACCCACACTGTCGGGTGGCGAGGCGCAGCGCGTGAAGCTGGCCGCCGAGTTGGCCAAGCGCAATACGGGCCACACCATCTACTTGCTCGACGAGCCCACCACCGGCCTGCACTTCGAAGACGTCCGCCGTTTACTGACCGTGCTGTCACGGCTGGTCGACCAGGGCAACACGGTGCTGGTCATCGAGCACAACCTCGACGTCATCAAGACCGCCGACTGGATCGTCGACCTTGGGCCCGAGGGTGGCAGTGGTGGCGGCTTGGTCGTCGCGCAAGGGAGCCCGGAGACGGTGGCGAAGGTCGACGACAGCCACACCGGTCGCTTCCTCAAACCTCTCCTCGACGGCTGACCTGGGTTGCTACGGTCGCCCTGTGACTGACATCCCACTGGTGGTCGAGGCCGACGCGGACCACTCGGTGTTACAGCGGCGCACCCTCAACACACTGCGTCTTGCGCAGGTTCCGGGCCAGGCGGCCGTCGCCGGCGTGGTGGCTGTTGGTGCACTGCTGGCCAAGGATTTGTTGCACGGCAAGGACCGTTTCGCCGGCTCGGGCTCGGCGGCGTTCACACTGGGTGCGGCGTTCCTGGCGGTGCCGTTGTCGGCGTTCATGCGCCGCAATGGCCGTCGTCCTGGGCTGATGTTCGCGTTTGGCCTGGGCGCTGTCGGCGCCGTGATCGCTGGTATCGGCGGCCAGCTGCGCTCGTTCCCGCTGTTCCTGGTTGGCATGCTGTGCTTCGGCGGCGCGCAGGCAGCGACATTGCAGGGCCGCTATGTCGCCGCCGACCTCGCACGCGAACACGATCGAGCGAAGGCAATCGCCAGCGTCGTCGTGGTGGGCACCTTGGGTGCCATCTTCGGCCCGATCCTGACCCCGTGGGAGAAGCGGGTGGGCAAGGCCGTCGGTCTCGACCAGTTCGTCGGTCCGTTTTTCTTCGCTGCGCTGTTCCTCCTCGTTGCACTCACTGTGATTGCCCGGCGGCTTCGACCGGACCCGCTGGCGGTGAACGGCCAACTCGACCCACACGCGGAGCGCGTGCGGCCGATGAAGCAGGTTCGCCTGTCGTCGGCTGTCATTCGCAGTAGCAATCTGGCCACGCTCGGGCTGGTGGCAATGGTGGTGTCGCAGACTGCAATGGTGGCCGTGATGACGATGACGCCGTCGCACATGAAAGATCACGGCCAGGCCGACCTGTCGGCGTACGTCATTGCGCTGCACATTGCGGGTATGTACGCGTTCGCTCCGTTCGTCGGTCGCTTCGTCGGGTTCGTCGGTGAGGTTCGAGCTGTGATGGTCGGCTCGGTGGTGCTCGCAGCGGGCACCGTCGTCTCGGTCGTTGCGGGGTACGTACCGTCGCTCATCTTCACCGGCTTGTTCCTGCTCGGCGTTGGTTGGAACATCGGGCTGATTGCGGGTAGCAGCATCCTCACCGGTGCTGTGCCGCCCAACACTCGCGTGGAAGTGCAAGGCACCGCCGACCTCACGATGAGCTTTTGCGGCGGCTTGGCCGCATTCGCCTCCGGCTTCGTCAAGCAAGCGTGGGGCTTCCACATGCTGGCCAACGCCGCGACGTTGCTGGCCGGAGTGTTGTTGGTGGTGGCCTACACCCACCAACTTCGCACCCGTACCCGCCGCCGCACCCGCCTGGCGCCGTAAGCGTGTGTGCACTTCTGTTCGGTATGCGAGCGAAAGTGCACGAACGAGAGTTGGATCAGCGGCCGCGGAGCTTCTTGCTGAGTTCGTTGAGACGGTTCTTCTCGGTGCGGGACAACGAGTCGATCCCGTCCGCACTGATCTTGTCGAGTAACCCATCGAGTTCCAGCTGGTCAATCGCCGAGCTTGCCGCATCGGCGACCGGCCAAGGGCCAGCCACCACTGTGGAACCGGAGCTGCCCCGGCGCTTGGCGGGCCGGACAGCCTTGCTGCGGGGTGTACCGCTGCCGAATCGGGGAATGAACTGCAGGTCGTTGAGCATGCCGTACTGGCGGGCGGCGACCGAGCCGATGATGATGGCACCGAGCTCGACGAGCAGCGCGCCGAACATGCGGTTGCCGAGATACTGCAGAACGTCGAGTAGCACGAACACCGCAGCCAGCACCCACAGCGGGATGTTGAACAGCCACACTGCGCCGGGGCTGTCGAAGGCGTAGATGACGAGCAGCGCGATGGCCAGGATGCTGAGTCCGTATGCCTGCCCGGTGGCGGCGGTGAAGCCGAAGAACGAGACCACCGTCGCAGGAAGGATGGTCATCAGCAGGATCATCTTCGTGAAGCGTTTGCGGCCGATGGTGTCTTCGATGCGGTGCCCCACGAACCAGAAGAAAGCGAGCGTGAGGATCACCCAGATGCGCGTGGGTGGGTTGGCGATGGGCCACAGCACCAGCCGCCACACTTCGCCCTCGCGCACGAGCGGGCCGAAGAAGATGAGGTCGGAGAACAACCCGCCCGGTCCGCCGATGGCGTAGAGGAACATCGACAGCACACCGAGGCCGACGAGCAGTGCCGTGGTGGTGACATCGATGACGCCAACCTTGAACCAGCCGTCACGAGTGGGGCGTTCGGGCATCGAGAATTGGTAGCGGCCGGGCACGACCCAACCCTATCCGCGACACCCTCTTGCTCCCCGTAGAGTCGAGGCGATGGTCACGCGCCCACCCACCGGCACGATCCCCGAGACACCGGGGTCGTATCAGTTCAAGGACAAAGACGGGCGCGTCATCTATGTCGGCAAGGCGTCCAGCCTTCGTCAGCGCCTCTCCAACTACTTCCAAGATCCGCGCAACATGCACCCGCGAACCGCGCAAATGGTGGCGACCGCAACGTCTGTCGAGTGGATCGAGGTGCGCAACGAGGTGGAAGCGCTGATGCTGGAGCACAGCCTCATCAAGCAGCACCATCCGCGCTTCAACGTTCGTCTGCGCGACGACAAGAGCTACCCGTTTCTGGCGGTCACCCTGGACGAGCAGTTCCCACGAGCCCTGGTCATGCGGGGCCGCAAGCGCAAGGGCACCCGCTACTTCGGGCCGTACGCGCATGCGTATGCCATTCGCGACACGCTGGATCTCTTGCTGCGCAGCTTCCCCATCCGTACGTGTAGCCCTGGAAAGTTCAACGAGCATCAGCGCCTTGGGCGTCCGTGCCTGCTGTTTCACATCGAGAAGTGCAGCGGGCCATGCGTCGGCGAGATCGAGGAGATGCCGTACCGGCAGCTGGTGCAAGAGCTGTGCGACTTCCTCGATGGCGACACCGACGACATCGTCAAGCGTCTGGAACGCGAGATGGCTGGCGCTGCGCAGGAGCTGGAGTACGAGCGGGCGGCCCGTCTGCGCGACCGGTTGCTGGCGGTGCGTCGCGCCATCGAGAAGCAGCAGATGGTGGGCGAGCGAAACGAAGACATCGACGTCATCGGTATCGCCGACGACGAGCTGGAAGCTGCCGTGCAGGTCTTCTTCGTGCGCAAAGGGCGCGTCGTCGGCCGCAAGGGTTTCGTGCTCGACAAGGTGGAAGAGCTGACGCCCGGCGGTTTGATCGACCGCATTCTCGAGGCGCTCTACGGCGACGACCCACCGGCCGGTGTGCCCAAGCAGGTGCTGGTTCCAGTGGAGCCCGATGACAGCGCAACGTACGAGGAATGGCTGACGCACCTGCGCGGCAGTCGTGTCCAGATTCGGGTTGCGCAGCGCGGCGACAAGCGCGAGTTGCACGAGACGGTGACCCGCAACGCCAAGGAAGAGTTCATGCGTCACCGCCTGCGGCGCGCCGGCGACCACAACGCGCGCAGTCGCGCAATCACCGAGCTACAGGATCTGTTGGGCTTGCCGGAAGCACCGTTGCGCATCGAGTGTTACGACATGGCGCATCTTCAGGGCACGGACTACGTCGGCTCGATGGTGGTGCTGGAGGACGGATTGCCGAACAAGCGCGAGTATCGCCGCTTCAAGGTGCACGTGCCCGGCAACGACGACTACGCGGCGATGGAGGAAGTACTGACCCGACGCCTGCAGGCATATCTCCATGAGCGCGACCAGCCGCTGGACGAGGAGCTGATCGACGGCGAACGGCGTCGCCCGCGCAAGTTCGCCTATCCGCCGCAGCTGCTGTTGGTGGACGGCGGCAAGGGGCAGCTGGCGGTTGCCGATCGTGTGGTCCGGGCGCTCGGCTTGCAGGACGAGATTCCGATCGCGTCGCTGGCGAAGCGTTTCGAGGAGGTGTACCTGCCCGGCCGCAGCGAGCCGATCGAGTTGCCCCGCGGCGGCGACGCACTGTTCATGTTGCAGCGCATCCGAGACGAGGCCCACCGCTTCGCCAACACGTTCCACCGCGAGCTGCGCGGTAAGCGAATGACGACATCGTCGCTCGACGGGATTCCCGGGCTGGGCGAGGCGCGCAAGAAGAAGTTGACGCAGGTGATGGGTGGTGTCAACGCGGTCAAGAAGGCGTCGCTGGATGACCTGAAGGCACTGTCGTTCCTGCCCGACGCAGTGGCTGATGCGATCCACGAGAAGTTCCACCGTGCGTGAGTTGACGTCGATGGGCGCGGTGTCGCTGCGCCCGATGACCGACGCCGACGCGCCCGTGATGCTGCCGCGGCTCACCGACGAGCGTGTGCTCGAATGGGTGTACGGGCGGGATCAGTTGTACTCGCTGGACCGGATTCGTGAGGAGTGGGCCCCGGCGACGCTCGCGACCGAGCATGTGTGGCCACATCTGATCACGCTGGGCGATCGACCGATCGGGTACCTGCAACTGGTGTGGGTACAGCCGCACAACGAGGGGTATCAGGCCGAAGGCGACCTGACCGACGCGTATGCGTTCGACATGTTCATCGGTGAGCCTGATCTGTGGGGTGCGGGTCTCGGCACCGCAGTGTGCGCGCACGCGATCGCAGTGCTGATGGAGCGGGGAGCGCAGCGCGTGCTGATCGACCCCCGGGTTCTGAACGAGCGTGCTGTGCACGTCTACGAGAGGGTCGGTTTTCGCAAGGTGACGGTGTTGATTCGCAACGAGTTGCACGAAAGCGTGTACTTCGACTGCTGGCTGATGGAGCTCGACTGGGATGCCTTCCGTGCCTACCAGCACCCCTGAAACCCGTTCACAATCGCACGTGTCACACCGTGACCTCGGTGTGATCCGGTGAGGCCGCGACACGTGCGATTGTGAACGCAGAGACCGGGTCTAGCGAAAAGCGCTGAGCACGTCGGCGTGGAGCACCTCGTATGTCTCGCGCCGCCGCTCGGGCGTGTCACCAAGGGTGAAGTCGGCGATCGCGAACTCGTCCACACCGAGCTCTGCATAGACAGCGAGCTGATCGATCAGTTCTTGCGCGCCACCGATCAACGAGCGATCAGCCACGACGAGCGGCTCCAGTGCCGCACGTGCCGTAGCAGTGGGCGCATAGAAGATCATCGCCTGCGCCGAGCGGTGCATCGAACCCGGGTCGCGTCCTACTGATTCACACGCAGTCATGAAGCGCTCGGTGCGGCGGCCAACCTCGGCAGGGTCGCCCCAAGTGTTCCACTCCTGCGCCCAACGGGCGGTGAGCCGCAACATGCGCGGGCTGCCGGTGCCAACCAGTATTGGCAGCGTCCCGTTCACCGGCTTCGGCGAAAGGGGTGCGTTCGTCAACTGGTACGACGAACCATGAAAGTCGATGCTGTCCTCGTGAAACAGGCGGTGCACGATCTCGATCGCCTCAGCGAACCGGGCGACTCGCGGCCCTGGCTCCGGCAGCGAGAAGCCGTAGGCGGAGTGCTCCTCCACCATCCAGCCGGCACCCAGCCCCAGGACAGCGCGCCCGCCGGAGACGTGATCGGTGGTGGTGGCCCGCTTGGCCAGTACGACAGGATGATGAATCGTCACCGGCGAGACCATCGACACCAATCGCACTCGCGGCACCAGCGCACCGATTGCGGCGAGCATCGTCCAACACTCGTGCGCGTCACCGGTCTCGCCGTCGTCGGCCGGTGACATCAGGTGGTCGGCATACCAGAAGGATTGAAACCCAGACTGCTCGGCCCACACCGCCAGTGACAGGGTTTCGCTCCACGAGCGGTCGTACGACGGCCATACAGAGAACTGCATGAGCCGCACTCTACGCCCGCACGACGCGACGACAGCCGTACCATTGCAGCGTGAGCAACGACCTGTGGGAAACGCATGCGGAGTGGTGGATCGAAGGCTTCACGGCCGGGGCCGACCCTGAGTACGAAGAGCAGATCCTGCCGCTCGCAGCGCGTGAACTGGCAGGTACCCAACGGGTACTCGACGTCGGCTGCGGCGACGGCCAGATCAGCCGTCTCGCTGCCACGCTCGGCGCACAGGTCGTCGGCATCGACCCCACATGGAACTGCGTCAGCGTCGCCCACCAACGCGGCGGGGGAGTGTTCGCCCGTGCAGGCGCTGCGCAACTTCCGTTCGCTGACCGCACGTTCGATGCCGTCATCGCCTGCTTGGTCTTCGAGCACATCCGTGATGTGGACAGTGCCATCGCCGAAGTGGCCCGCGTGCTGCAGCCCGGCGGCCGCTTCTGCTTCTTCCTCAATCATCCGCTGCTGCAGACTCCTAACAGTGGCTGGATCGACGATCAGTTCCTCGACCCGCCCGAGCAGTACTGGCGCATCGGCCCCTACCTCATCGAGGACGAGACGATCGAGGAGGTGGAGAAGGACGTGTTCATTCCGTTCATCCACCGCCCACTCAGCCGCTACATCAACACGCTCTCCGACAACGGGCTGCTGCTCGAGCGGATGGAGGAGCCTGCACCGCCAGCCGGCTTCCTCGCCAAGGCAGAGGAGTACGCAGCGGCGTCCACCATCCCGCGTCTGTTGTATCTCCGCACGCGCAAGGTGTAACCGCCTACCATCACACATGTGGCCGACATCCTGCTCATCACCGGTATGTCCGGCGCGGGGCGGTCAGGTGCCGCGGCAGTCCTCGAGGATGTCGGCTGGTACGTCATCGACAACCTGCCCACCTCGCTGGTCGACACGATCGTCGAGCTGGTCAGTAAACCGGGCAGCGACATCAACCGGTTGGCGCTGGTCGCCGGCCGCCAACACGTCGAGCTGCTGCCCAAAGTTGCAGCGCTCCGGGCCAGCGGCCACCGGGTGCGGATGCTCTTCCTCGATGCCAGCAACGAAGTGTTGGTCAAGCGTTACGACGCCACCCGTCGCAAGCACCCGCTCGATGGTGAAGCGTCCGGCTTGGTCGAGGCCATCGAATTGGAGCGCGATCTGCTGGAACCGGTGAAGAGCGCCGCCGACCTTGTCATCGATACCAGCTCGCTGAACGTGCACGAGTTGAAGGCCAAACTGTTGGCCGCGTTCGAAGACGCGGCCGATGGCCAACGGCTGCAGATCGCGGTGGAGAGTTTCGGCTTCAAACACGGTCTCCCCATCGACGCCGACATGGTGATGGACGTGCGCTTCCTCCCGAACCCGCACTGGGAGGAAGCGTTGCGGCCCCTCACCGGTCACGACCCGGCCGTGCGCGACTTCGTACTCGAACGTGCTCAGGCCAGCGACTTCCTCGATCGCTTCGAAGGGCTGATGTTGTCGCTGTTGCCCTCGTACGAGACAGAGGGTAAGAGCTACCTGACGGTCGCGATCGGCTGCACCGGTGGCCGCCACCGCAGCGTCGCTGTTGCCGAGGAGCTGTCCCGGCGACTTCGTGAGCACGGATACGCAGTTCGCACCGGCCACCGCGACCTCACTCGTTGACCTGCTCAGCTTGGGTAGGCTTGCGCTGAAGGTCCTCTCTTGAAAGGAGACGCAACCATGACGGTTCGCGTCGGTATCAACGGTTTTGGGCGCATTGGGCGCAACTTCTTTCGCGCTGCCAAGCAGCGCGGGGCCGACATCGATTTCGTGGCAGTCAACGACCTGGGGTCGCTCGACCAGATGGCCCATCTGCTGAAGTACGACTCGGTGCTGGGCACGCTGCCCAACCACATCAAGGCCACCAAGAACGGCATCAGCGTCGATGGCGACGAACTGCGCGTGCTCAGCGAGCGTGACCCGAAGAACCTGCCCTGGGGCGAGCTGGACATCGATGTGGTCATCGAGAGCACCGGCTTCTTCACCACCCGCAACACGGCCGCGTACCACCTCGAGGCCGGTGCCCCGTTGGTCATCGTCTCGTCACCGTGCGATGGCGCCGACGCCACGTTCGTCTACGGCGTGAACCACAAGGACTTCGACTTCGCCACCCAGAAGGTCATTTCCAACGCCAGCTGCACCACCAACTGCTTCGTGCCGTTGGTGAAGGTGCTCGACGATGCGTTCGGAATCGAGCAGGGTCTGATGCAGACCGTGCACGCCTACACCGGCGACCAGCAGTTGGTCGATGGTCCGCACAAGGATCTACGCCGCGCACGCGCCGCCGCCATCAACATCGTGCCCACCGGCACCGGCGCCGCCCGCGCCACCAGCCTGGTGCTCACCTCGATGAAGGGCAAGCTCGACGGAACGTCACTACGCGTGCCTGTGCCCACCGGTTCCATCGTCGACTTCACGGCCACGCTGAAGACCGCCGCCACTGTCGAGCAGATCAATGCTGTCTACAAGAAGGCCGCAACCTCCGGCCCGCTGAAGGGCATCCTGCGTTACACGGAGGACCCCATCGTCTCCAGCGACATTCAGGGCGACCCGCACAGCAGCATTTTCGATGCAGGCCTGACGATGAGCCTGGGCAAGCTGGTCAAGGTGTTGTCGTGGTACGACAACGAGTGGGGCTACAGCAACCGCCTCATCGACACCACCCTCTACGCGGGCTCGAAGGTCGCGGCAGCGTCCAAATCAAAGTCGAAGTCGAAGAAGTAGCAATGGTTGGCCGCATTCCCACGCTCGCCGATCTGGGCGACGTCAGTGGCAAGCGCGTCTTGGTTCGTACCGACTTCAACGTTCCGATGGAGAACGGTGCGATCACTGACGACTTCCGCATTCGCGCCGCCCTGCCCACCATCAGCTGGTTGCTGGAGCGCGGCGCCACCGTGGTCACGGCATCGCACCTCGGCCGGCCGAAGGGCCAGCCGAACCCGAAGTACTCGATGGACGCGGTGCGTGCCCGGCTCGCCGAGCTGGCACCGGGTGTCGAGCTGTTGGAGAACCTGCGCTTCAACGCCGGCGAGGAAGGCAACGACCCTGCGTACGTGGCCCAGCTCATCGATGGCATCGACATGTATGTCGATGACGCGTTCGGTGCCTGCCACCGCGCTCACGCCAGCATCGTCGGCCCCCCCAAGACGTTGCCGTCTGCGATGGGTTTGCTGCTGCAGAAGGAAGTCGACGTACTACTGGGCCTGCGCGAGAACCCCAAGCACCCGTTCGTCGCGGTGCTGGGTGGCAGCAAGATCAGCGACAAGCTGGGCGTGGTCGAGGCATTGCTGAACACCGTTGACGCACTGGTCATCGGTGGCGCAATGTGCTTCACCTTCCTCGCCGCGCAGGGCTATCCAATCGGTGCCAGCCTGTGGGAGCCAGACCAGGTCGAGACCTGCAAGCGTCTGCTGGCGCTGTCCGAGGCCAACGGTACGACCATCCATCTCCCCGAAGATCTGACGGGTGTCGATGCCGCAGGCAACTACGCCACGTTCGGCATTCGCCTACCCGAGGGCGCGAAGGGTTTCGACATCGGCCCCGGTACGGCTGCGGCGTTCAGCGACGTCATCATGGATGCTCGCACCGTCTTCTGGAATGGCCCGATGGGAATGTTCGAGGACGAGCGTTTCGAGAACGGAACGCGCACCGTGGCGCAGGCCATGGCCGACACGAGGGCGTTCACCGTTGTCGGCGGCGGCGACAGCGCGGCTGCGCTGGCACAGTTCCACCTCGACGACGAGGTCGACCACGTCAGCACCGGTGGCGGCGCGTCGCTGGAACTCCTCGAGTTGGGCGACCTGCCCGGACTAGCAGCACTGAGAGGTGCCCCCAATGCGTAAGCCACTCATCTCTGGTAACTGGAAGATGAACCACAACCACTTCGAAGCCATCCAATCGGTGCAGAAGCTGGCGTACCTGGTGGGCAAGGACGAGCTGGAGGCGGCCGACGTCAGCATCCATCCGCCGTTCACCGACATCCGCAGCGTGCAGACTGTCATCGATAGCGACAAGTTGGGTTATGCCCTCGGTGCGCAGCACTGTCACTTCGAGGAGAAGGGCGCCTACACGGGTGAGGTGTCGCCGGTTTTCTTGGCCAAATTGGGCGTGCAGTACGTGATCGTAGGCCACAGCGAACGCCGGGAGATCTTCGGCGAGACCGACGAATTCGTGAACAAGAAGGTCGCTGCCATCCAGCTGCACGGCATGAACCCGATCTTCTGCTGCGGTGAAACGCTCGACGAGCGTGAGGCAGGGCAGACCGAGGCCAAGGTACTGGGGCAGGTGCGCGCCGGCCTCGCCGGTCGCAAGCCCGAGCAAGTTGCTGCGCTGGTCATCGCGTACGAACCGATCTGGGCCATCGGTACCGGCCGTACGGCCACCAGCGACGACGCGCAGTTGGTCTGCGCCACAATCCGCGCCTGTGTGGCCGAAGTGTGGGGTAGGGACGCCGCGCAAGCCGTGCGCATTCAGTACGGCGGCAGCGTGAAGAGCTCCAATATCGCAGAGCTGATGGCCCAGCCCGATATCGATGGTGCATTGGTCGGCGGTGCCAGCCTCGATGCCGACGAGTTTGCACGCATCTGCAAGCTCGGCGTCTGACAACGGAGTCGAACATGAACGCAGTGAGAACACTGCTGGAACGTTTGCACCAACTTTTCGTACAAGTTGGAACGGGTCGGCTACCGATGGGTAACAGTGCGTGGTAGCGTTCCACCGCCCGTATTGATCGGGGAGGACAATACGAGTTTCGGCGGCACCCCGGTGCTGCCACAGATCCTTCCCTCCGTTTCACCAGGAGGACCATCACGTGAGGAACACGAAGCGCAGCCAGTTCGCTGCACTCGTCGTCGGCCTTGCTCTCGTCGCCGGCGCATGCAGCGACGACAGCTCGAGCACCGACACGACCGCAATCACAACAGAGACCACCGGCGGTGGCGAGACCACCGTTGCCGGCGACACCACGGTGCCTGGCACCGACCCCGTCGCAGAGGGTGGCGGCACCGCCACCTACGCCGCTGAGCAGGAGTACGTGTCGTACAACAACGGCACCGCGGACCAGAACCTGTTCTCCAGCACGCTCGTGCTCAACATGCTTCTGCCGAGCAGCTTCATCGTCAAGCCCGACCTTTCGTTCGAGCTGTGGGACGAGATGATGGTGTCCGCCGAGGTCACCGTCGACGACCCGCAGACCGTCGAGTATGTGGTCAAGCCCGAGGCCGTCTGGTCCGATGGCGACCCCATCGACTGCGACGACTATTACATGTCATGGCTCGCGAACAGCGGCAAGCTCGAGAAGCCGAACCCCGACTTCACGGCCCCCGGCCAGCTCGATGCCGACGGCAACGAGATCCCCGAGACGCTGCCCGTGTTCAACACCGCCAGCACCACCGGCTACGACAGCGTCGAGTCGGTCACGTGCTCCGATGATGGCAAGACCATCACCACTGTCTACGCGACCCCGTACCCGGACTGGCAGGGCCTGTTCAGTGGCCTGCTGCCGGCCCACATCGTCGAGAACAACGCCGGCGTTGCCGACATCGTGGCCGTGGACACCGAGGCAACCTCGGATGACGCCGAGGCCCTTGGCGAGTTCTGGAGCACCGGTTTCATCGGCTTCGACCCGGAAATCACCATCTCCGGAGCGCAGTACAACATCGACTCCTTCACCCCTGGCCAGGACCTCATCCTGAAGCGCAACGATGCCTTCTACGGCACTCCCGGCACGCTCGACCAGATCGTGTTCCTTCAGGTCCCCGACGCCACGCAGCAGCCAGCTGCGCTGGAGAACGGTGACGTACAGGTCATCACCCCGCAGCCCAACGCCGACCTGGTCGCCCAGGTCGAGGGCATGGACGGCGTGTCGTTCGACATCTCGGCCGGCACAACCTGGGAGCACTACGACTTCAACCAGGCCAACAAGCACCTCGCCAAGCTCGAAGTGCGTAAGGCCCTTGCGTTGTGCATCGACCGCCAGGAGATCGTCGACACGCTCGTGGTACCGATCAACCCCGATGCGCAGGTGCTGAACAACCGGATGTACGTCCCCGAGTCGCCGGACTACAGCGACAACAGCGGCGACTTCGCCACCCGTGACGTCGATGGCGCGAAGGCTCTCCTCGAGAGTGCCGGCTACACCATTGGCGATGACGGCGTGTACGTCGACCCCGATGGCGAGCGCCTGTCACTGCGCCTCGGTCGCCGCGACCCGAACCCGCGCCGCCAGAGCACCAACGAACTGTTCGCAGAACAGTGCAAGGAAGCTGGCATCGAGCTCACCGACGATCCGGCCGAGGACATGAACGCCGTCCGCCTGCCGGCCAGCGACTACGACATCATCCTCTTCGCCTGGGTGGCCACGCCGCTCCAGTCGGCGAACACCTCGATCTACGCCCCCGGCGGCGATCAGAACTACAACGGCATCAACATCCCCGAGCTCACCGACCTGTTCGCACAGGCCAACGCCGAGTTCGACACGGCCACTCGTGCCGATCTGATGAACCAGATCGACACCGTCCTGTGGGACAACATGGCGACGCTGCCGTTGTTCCAGTTCCAGAACATGGTCGCCTTCAGCGACACGATTTCGAACGTGGTCTTCAACGACCCGGCCGGCGTCACCTGGAATGCCAACGAATGGGCCGTTGCGGTCTGATTGGTTCCAAGTAAGGAAGGGGGTGGGTCCGGCCGCGCTGCTGGGCCCACCCCCTGTTACCTGGCCTTTCCCTTATGATCCGTTTCGCCATTCGTCGCTTGCTCGTCGCGCTGCCGTTGCTGTTTGCGTCGAGCATCCTCACGTTCATCCTCGTCACCAACATCGGTGTGCCCAAGGCGATCGAAGACGCCATGGCGAAGCCGAATGTGCAGCAGGCACAGATCGACAGTCTCAAGCGCCAGTTCGGCACTGACAAGCCGCCCGTGGAGCGCTACGTCACGTGGGTCACCGACTTCGTGAAGGGCGACTGGGGAACCAACCAGAACAGTGTCGAGATTCGCCCGCTGATGTGGGAGCGCATCCAGGTCACCCTGCGCCTCCTCATCGCCGCCTCCATTTTCTCGGTTGTCCTTGGTGCCCTGGTCGGCATCATCGGGGCAATCCGCCAGTACACGGCATTCGACTACACGATGACCTTCCTGGCGTTCCTGTTCTTCTCAATTCCCACTGCGGTGCTCGCTGGGTTCTTGAAGGAGTTCGGCGCGATCAAGCTCAATCCGTGGCTACGCGATCCGTCGATGTCGATACCGGTGCTGTTGGTACTACTTGCTTTCGGTACCCTGTGTGGCTTCCTGCTGATGCGCAACCGTTACAGGTACGAGCGCGAGCGTCCGCTCAGCAAAGTGCTGCTCGGCGCCGCCGCCGGTTTGGGTGTGGCAGTCGCTGTGGCAGCCGTCTTCGCGCTCGTCTGGGGTGGTAACACCTACCGCGTACGCAACCCGAAGAACCTGATTCCCACTGTCGGCCAGACCACGCCTGGGTTCGAGGGCAACTTCTCGGAGCGCATGCAGGATTACTTCTGGCACATGCTGCTGCCCACCGTGTCGTTGGTGCTGGTCGGTTTCGCCGGGTATAGCCGCTATATGCGAGCCTCGATGCTCGACGTGCTCAGCTCGGATTACGTCCGCACAGCTCGTGCCAAGGGCATCAGCGAGGGCCGGGTCACCGTCCGCCATGCGGTTCGCAATGCGCTCATCCCGCTGGTCACCGTGGTTGCCCTCGACTTCGGTGTGCTGCTCAGCGGCGCAATCATCACCGAGACCATCTACGGCTGGGCCGGTATGGGCCGCTTCTTCTCCGAAGCGCTCACTGCCAAGGACCCGCGGTCGCTGCTCGCCTTCGTGATGGTCACCGCCATCTCGGTGGTGCTCTTCAACCTCATTGCCGACATCGTGTACGCCCAACTCGACCCAAGGATCCGACTTGGCTGATGTAACCACCCCCGAGGTGCTCGACGAGCGCGAGTTCACCATCGCGGCACGCTCGCAGTCGCGCACCATCATGAAGCGGTTCCTTCGTCACCGCCCGGCCATGATCTCGCTGGTCGTGCTCGTCCTACTCACGCTGTTCGTGTTCCTGTTCCCACTGGTGTGGAAGTGGCCGTTCACCACGCGTGACAAGACCGCGCTCAGCCAGAAACCGTCGTGGAACCACCCCTTCGGCACTGACGGGCTCGGCAAGGACGGCCTCGGTCGGGTCATGCGCGGTACGCAGCGGTCGCTGGAGATCGCCATCATCACTGCCATCCTGGCAACTGTCGTGGGCGTCACGCTCGGTGCCATCGCCGGCTACTTCCGTGGCTTCGTCGATGCGCTCATCATGCGGTTCACCGACCTCGTCCTCACCCTGCCCTTGCTGGTTGTGGTGGCGGTTGTGTCGGTGGGCAACCCCGATGCCCCCTGGTACACCATCCCGTTCCTGCTCGGCATCTTCGGCTGGACGTATCTCGCCCGCATCGTGCGCGCCGAGTTCATGTCGTTGCGCGAAAAGGAGTTCGTCGAGGCGGCGCGCGCCGTCGGTGCCAAGGACCGACGCATCATCTTCCGGCACATCTTGCCCAACCTCGCCGGTCCCATCATCGTCAGCGCCACGCTCACCATCGCCGGTGCAATCCTCACCGAGACAGCTCTGTCGTTCCTCGGCTTGGGTGTGCGGGCACCAGACGTCTCGCTCGGCTTCCTCATCCAGGAGGGCCTCAGTGCGTTCAACACACGGCCGTGGTTGTTCTGGTTCCCGGCCGTAGCGATCGTCGTGGTGTGCCTCACCGTCAACTTCATCGGTGACGGCCTGCGCGACGCGTTCGACCCCAAGCAGAACCGGATCAAGGCGTAGTCATGAAGCTCCTCGAAGTCAGCGGGCTCAATGTTCGTTTCCCCACCGAGGACGGTGTTGTGCACGCGGTGCGCGACGTGTCGTTCAGTGTCGATCGTGGCGAGGTGCTCGGCATCGTCGGCGAGTCCGGTTCCGGTAAGTCGGTCACCTCGATGGCGGTGATGAGCCTGCTGCCACGCAGCACGCTCATCGACGGCTCCATCCTGTACGACGGAAGGGAACTGATTGGTCTGCCGCGCAAGAAGCAGACCAGTTATCGCGGCAGCGAAATCGGGATGATCTTTCAGGACCCGATGACGTCGCTGAACCCTGTGTACAGCATCGGCTGGCAGCTGGCCGAGGCTGTGCGTGCGCACGACGATGTCGGGCGCAAGCCGGCGTGGCAGCGCGCGGTTGACTTGCTCGAGTTGGTGGGCATCCCTCAGGCAAAGGACCGTGCCGAGAGCTACCCGCACGAGTTCTCCGGTGGGATGCGGCAGCGCGTGATGATCGCGATGGCCATGGCCAACAACCCCCAGGTACTGATCGCCGACGAGCCCACCACGGCGCTCGACGTGACGGTGCAGGCGCAGATCCTCGAGACGCTCAAGGAGATCCAGGATCGCACCAACATCGCGATCATCCTGATCACCCATGACCTCGGTGTTGTGGCCGGAATGGCCGATCGCGTGATGGTGATGTATGCCGGGTCGGCAGTCGAGAACGCCAATGTCGACGACCTCTACTACCGGCCACGCATGCCGTACACGATCGGTCTACTGGGAGCGATTCCAGGTGAGCAGTCCGACGGCCAGCCGTTGCAGCAGATCAAGGGCACCACACCCTCGCTGATCAAGATGAAGCCCGGTTGCCCGTTCTCCACCCGCTGCCCGCTCGTCATCGACCGTTGCCGTGCCGAGACGCCCGTGCTCGAGCCCGTCGAGACGCCCGATCATCTGGTCGCCTGCCATCGGCGCGACGAGGTGGGCCAGATAGACGTTCGTTCGTTGTTTGCCCCAGAGGTCGTGTCATGAGTTCCGCCGTGGGCAACGAACCAATTCTGGTCGTCGAGAACCTGGTCAAGCGGTTCCCCCTCAAGGGCGGCTTCTTGGGGCGTACGGTCGCTGTTGTCGATGCCGTGTCTGGTGTTTCGTTCTCGGTGAACCGTGGCGAGACGCTCGGACTGGTCGGCGAGAGCGGTTGTGGCAAGTCCACCACCGCGCGCGCCATCTTGCGCCTTCACGAACCCGACAGCGGCAGCGTGGTGTTCGAGGGTCGTGACGTGATCGCGATGGGCAAGGAGGAACTGCGCAAGATGCGTCGCGAGATGCAGGTGGTCTTCCAAGACCCGTATGCCTCGCTGAACCCGCGCTGGCAGATCAACAACATCATCGGCGAACCACTTGCGGTACAGGGCGTCGGCAGCCACGAGCGCAACGAGCGTGTCGCCGAGCTGCTCAACCTTGTCGGGCTCAGCCCCGAGCACGGCAACCGTTACCCGCACGAGTTCTCCGGTGGTCAGCGGCAGCGCATCGGCATCGCTCGGGCACTGGCACTCGATCCGAAGCTGATCGTGCTCGACGAGCCCGTGTCGGCGCTCGACGTCAGCGTGCAGGCCGGTGTCATCAATCTGCTCGACGACCTACAGAACCGTCTTGGCCTGTCCTATGTGTTCGTGGCCCACGACCTTTCTGTAGTGCGTCACATCTCGGACCGTGTGGCGGTGATGTACCTGGGCAAGATTGTGGAGATCGGCGACCGCGACGCGATCTACCATGGCGCTGCCCACCCCTACACGCAAGCGCTGCTGTCGTCGGTGCCGGTTGCAGACCCCATCAAGGAGCGCGCTCGCCATCGCATCGCTCTCACCGGCGACGTCCCCAGCCCGGTCAACCCGCCCAGCGGCTGCCGTTTCCGTACTCGCTGTCCGATCGTGCAGGACATCTGCTCGGTGGAAGAACCGGCGCTGATCGACCGTGGCCAGGGCCACCCTGTGGCCTGCCACTTCGCTGCACTCGCACCTGCACCGCTGTTAACCGCAGACGCCGCGCTGTGACCTTGCACCGATAGGATCCCCACTCGTGCGCGATTTCATCACATACTTTTCGATCGTCGTCAACGTTCTGTCGTTGGCGGGCATGGTTGCCGGTGTACTGATGCACAGCGGTCGCGGCGGCGGCCTCAGCGACATGTTCGGCGGCGTCGGCTCCACTGCGTTGGGCAGCACCGCTGCCGAACGCAACCTCACCCGCATCACCACGATTTTCGGCATAGTGTGGATCGGCACGATCATCGCGCTGAGTTTCCTGTTGGCGTGATTGCCCCGCTGCGATAGCCTCGTAGCGCACCACGTCGAAGTGGCGGAATAGGCAGACGCGCCAGCTTGAGGGGCTGGTGAACTTAGGTTCGTGGGGGTTCAAGTCCCCCCTTCGACACGTCAA
>Ga0105044_10005161_pt1 | contig 17997 bp, 11 predicted proteins | sample MAT01_FD_78092 | JGI IMG/M metagenome (GOLD analysis project Ga0105044, IMG submission 78092) | Freshwater microbial communities from Lake Fryxell liftoff mats and glacier meltwater in Antarctica - MAT-01 | ecosystem: Environmental > Aquatic > Freshwater > Ice > Liftoff microbial mat | place...
CGATGCGGTTGGAGTAACTGGCTTTCGCTTCACCGCCACCGGCACCCAGACAACCGCTGATGGCTATTACACCATCAACAACGTGGGGGCTGTGCGGATCACAGCGGCCGGGACGGCTGCTAGCATTGCCAACAATGATTTTGAGATTGCTCCAAACAGTTTTGTTTATGGCGTGCAGGCGCGCGATGCCGCCGTTAATTGGTCGCTTTCAAGCGACGTCACACTTAATGTCGCCGACCTCGATGACACGGCGCCTGTCATGGCCGCAGGCCAGAGTTTCTCTTACGCCGAGAACCAGATTGCTAATTCGACTGTTGGCACGGTGTCTGCAGCGGATGCGGTGGGCGTCACTGGATTTCGCTTTGCTACGACCGGAACACAGACCAGCGCCGACGGCTACTATACGATCGATAATGCCGGAACGATCAGGATTACCTCGGCCGGATCTGCAGCCGGCGTCGCTAACAATGATTTCGAGATCACACCCAATGGCTTCAGCTATGATATTGAAGCACGTGACGCAGCCGGTAATTGGTCGCCGGCCTCCAGCGTATCGCTAAATATTACCGATGTTCTCGAAGCCCCGGTTGTTCTTCCGACGCCGCCGGTAATCACTGGGCCTGGTGGCACCCCTGGCGCATCTTCGAGCTCGATTTCGGTCAATGAGAACCAGACAGCAGTGACGACCCTGACGGCTAACACATCTGTCGCGTGGGCGATTGTCGGCGGCACCGATGCCAGTCGTTTCCAGGTTAGTTCTACTGGGGTGGTCACATTCGTCGCCGCGCCAGACTTCGAGGCGCCGAACGATAGTGATACCAATAATACTTATGTGCTGACCATTTCAGCAACCGACGCCAATGGCGGAACATCGACCCAGACGATCACGGTCACGGTGCTCGATCTCGACGATACGGCGCCCATCGTGGCGGCTGGGCAGACTTTCTCGTATAATGAAAATCAGACCGCCAATGCCGTGGTTGGAACTGTAACGGCGAGCGATGCGGTTGGAGTAACTGGCTTTCGCTTCACCGCCACCGGCACCCAGACAACCGCTGACGGCTATTACACCATCAACAACGTGGGGGCTGTGCGGATCACAGCGGCCGGGACGGCTGCTAGCATTGCCAACAATGACTTTGAGATTGCTCCAAACAGTTTTGTTTATGGCGTGCAGGCGCGCGATGCGGCTGGCAACTGGTCGGCGCCCGCCGATGTTGGTGTCAGCGTGACTGATGTTAACGACTCGGCGCCGGTGATTACTGGTCCAGGCGGCTCCAACGGCGCGACATCATCAGTGAGTGTTCCGGAAGGCACGACTGCGGTCACGACACTTATGTCGAACGTGCCTGTTACCTGGTCAATCACCGGTGGCAATGATCAGGGTCGCTTTATGGTCAGCCCAGCGGGTGAAATCACTTTTGTGGCGGCTCCAGATTTTGAAGCCCCGACAGACAGCGATACAAATAACGCCTACTTGCTAACCGTCACTGCGACGGACGCCAATGGCAACACTTCGCAGCAGACGGTTACCGTCAATGTCACGGATCTTGCAGACACTCCTCCGGTCATCACTGGACCTGGTGGTTCGACTGGTGCCACTTCGACGATCAATGTGCCTGAAGGTTCAATGACGGTTACAACGCTGACTTCTAATGTGCCGATCAGCAACTGGACGATCGTTGGTGGGAACGACCAGGGGCGCTTCACAGTAAGCCCTTCCGGAGAAATCGCTTTCGTTGCTGCCCCCGATTTCGAGGCGCCTACTGACAGCGATACAAACAACGTCTACCTCCTGACAGTTCAGGCGACAGACGCTAATGGCAATGTTTCCCAGCAAATGGTGACGGTCAATGTTACCGACCTTGCCGATACTCCTCCAGTAATCATAGGCCCGGGCGGTTCTAATGGTGCTACATCCTCAATGAGCGTTCCGGAGGGCACCACCACGGTCGCCAATCTTACATCCAATGTCCCCGTGAGCAGCTGGGCTATTGTCGGAGGTAACGACCAGGGTCGTTTTACGGTCAACTTGTCGGGCCAGGTCTCGTTCGTAACCCCGCCCGATTTTGAGGCTCCGAATGACAGCGACACGAATAATGTTTATGTTCTGACCGTTCAGGCGACCGATGCAAACGGCAATGCTTCTCAGCAAACGATCACGGTCAATGTGACCGACCTGGCCGATACGCCTCCGGTTATCACTGGTCCGAATGGCTCGACTGGGTCGGCCTCATCTATTAGCGTCCCAGAGGGCACAACTATGGTCACGACGTTGACCTCCAATGTGCCGATCAGCAGTTGGACGATCGTTGGTGGCAATGATCAAGGTCGGTTCAGCGTCAGTCCGTCAGGTCAGATTTCGTTTGTCGGAGCTCCTGACTTTGAAGCGCCGGTCGATAGCGATGGCAACAACAGCTATATTCTCACTGTCCAGGCGACCGATGCAAATGGCAACAGTTCGCTTCAAACCGTGACGGTCATCGTGAGCAACATCGCCGACACGGCGCCGGCGATCACTGGGCCAAGTGGCGGCCCGGGGGCCTCGGCCTCTGCAATCACGGTTGAAGAAGGCACAACGGCGGTCGCGACATTGGTAGCGTCTGTCCCCGTCATCTGGGATATCTTCGGTGGTAACGATCGCGGTCAGTTCGCGATCAGTCCATCAGGGGTCGTGACTTTTGTTGCTGCTCCCAATTTCGAGCGGCCCAGCGACAGCGATTCCAACAATACCTACGTGCTCACCATCCGTGCGACAGATGCCGATGGGAACGCATCCGTTCAGACGATTACTGTAACGGTGGTGAACGTGGAGGAATTGAAGCTAAAGCTGGGCGAGATTGAACCAAATCTTCGCAGCGATCTGCGCAACACGGCGTTTTCGAGTCTGTCCACTATGCTCGCCTTCAACGAAGGGTTGCTTGGTGTAAGTCGAGGCATGTGTGCTGACGGAGCCAAACGGCCACTCACCGGCAGTCTGAATGGCACCGAAGACCATCAAAATGCGAGTCTCAACTTCCGTCGCGATCTTACTTCGTGCGAGAGCCGCACGCGATTGTTTGTCGATGGCGGCGTCGGGCTAACCCGGGTCGAAAAAAACTGGACCGCCCGCGGTATTGCATCTCTCAGGGTGGAGCAAATGGTGGGCCAGAACGTCGTCCTTGGCGCTGCTCTGGTTGGATCAACAGCGAGCGATGATCTGGGATCGTTCGATGATAGCCGCAATTCCGACAAGAGTTTGCAGGTGAACGTCTATAGTCGTGTCCGCCTGACCGACCGGCTTCGCTTTGCCGCTTTCGCAGGGTTAGGCCATTCGTGGTACTCTTTCCGCCTTGAAGACGACGGGTTGTCGCTTCGGGGGAAAATGGACGGCAACCGTTACATGTACGGCGGCGCGTTGTCCGGAGATTTGAAGGTAGGCTCGCTCACCATCACGACCGACGCTATTGCTTCACGAGCGGTCGAGAAGCTTGGTTCAGCTAAGTTGGATGCAAGCTATCTCGAAGAAGGCGGGTCCGATATTGGCTTCCGGATCGGCAACGTGGACATCACCCGTCTGAGCGTTCCGGTGCATATCCCAATCATTTTCGGAACAGATCGTAACGGATTCAAGCCTGCTCGCCTTGACGTCAGTCCAGGTCTTTTGTGCCAGGACACGTCAGCAGACTCGTCGGGCATCAAGTGCGGCTACCAGTTTGGTATCAAGCTCCGCGCTTATCCTTCGCTTTACAGCTCGGTGCGGGGCGAGGCTCGTCGGGAAGTGGTTGATGGTTATGCGACCAATCTGTTCTCGATCGGTGTCGAGCGTCGTTTGGGATCTAAGCGCCAACTAGCGTTTGGGTTGAATCTTGAGCGGCATGAGGGCCTGGACCAGCCGGACAATCGAGCAATGCTTCGTCTGGCGTTTGGGCGCTAGGACAGAGTCGAGTCGATTTTTCGGTGCCAGCCCGACGACGGCTGATTATTCGAAATCATCGATCCAATCGGAGAAGCTCATATCGGTTTTTTCCTGGCTGTTGGCGCCGTGGTGTTGCCGCTATCCAGAGAATTACCGGGATTTCTGCGCTGCCGGCGCTGCCAAAGCAACAGTTCGACACGCCTGCGGTCGCAACGCCGGTTTTGCGTTTCGCGCCAAGCAGCGTCATGGGCGTAGCGAGACAGGTACGTGTCGAGACTACCGCAATAAGGGCAAATTGCCTTGCCGTCGCTTTGGGCACAACGCATCTTGCAGACATTGCATATGCGCTCGGCGCTGACCGACCACTGCACGTCCGCGTTATCTTTCGCGGCAAGCCGCTTGAGAAAACTTACCAACCTCGAAACAGGCGCAGAACCCACTGCAGGGCAAAGGACTGATGGTAATGGCCGCGCAGTAATCAAAATATTCGATCGCGGTGACTGAAAGATCAACGTGATCTGGGCGTGCCCATTCCGGGGAACGACCGCACGGAATATGAAACCATTTTTCCAGCCTGACGTTTGGAAACCCCACACGCACCGAATAGCTAGAAAGTTCATAATTCCAGTTAGAGGGCGCTATGATTTGCGGAACAAATGCTGTGAAGGTGTGAAATGTTAGCCAGCGTACGAATCGTTTTAATTAGCCCCGTCGATTTAGAACAGACGGTTTCCCGAGACATCGCCCCCAACCTCTACAGACTGACGACAAACTACCAACTGCAACTGTAGTTTTTCGCGAGCATCTGGCATACCCGAACTTCCGCTTTCAGGGAGCGGGACTAGCCCCGGTAACGACTGGGATTGGGGGCAAAGCGGAATGGCCGCTTTCGCAACTGTAAACGGCCATTCTCGATAAGGCGAGCGTCCGAAACGGCCAATATCTGTCGTTCTTTAAAGCCACCTGGTTGGCAACATCTAAAGCAAATTTAAACTGAGAAACTAATGAAAGTTGAGTGATTCAGTGAGCAAATTGATGCCCGCCTCTCTATTCCGCAGCCAGTCAAAATAGTGAATGATGGCAAACGCAAATAACGATTTTTGATACAAACCAAAAAAAGTTCGACACAGGTCCTGCACAGGTCCGAATCGGTCATTTTTTATCAATTATATCAGCGCCCTGAAAGTCACCGATATAATGGTCGGGGAGACAGGATTCGAACCTGCGACCCTCTGCTCCCAAAGCAGATGCGCTACCAGGCTGCGCTACTCCCCGACTTGGACGCGCGTTTAGCAGGCTTTGCGCGCTTGTCTATCCCGCTGATGTCGCAACCAGCGTGGCATAGAAGCCAATCATGCGTTTCAGGTTGGCGAGCGACATATGTTCGTTGGTGCCGTGGATCATCGTTGCACCCTGAATCGTAAGGTGCATCGGCATGAAGCGATAGACATCGTCGCTGATCCCTTCAAAGTTGCGGCTGTCGGTGCCGCCGACCACCAGATACGGGCTGACGGGAGCATTTGGGGCGTGGGGCCGCGCCGCTGCCGCAATCAGGTTCCAGCCTAATGAGCTGGCCGATGACACGCGCGATGGTTCATTGGGTTTGCCCACCCATGCCAGTTCAACGGGCATGTCTTGTACTGCGTCCTGTGCGCGCGCCATGATGTCGGCTGAACGATTCCAGGGCGCAATCCGGTAATTGATGAGCGCGTTGGCCGATTGCGGAAGGACGTTTTCTTTTGGGCTGCCCATCAGCATCGTTGGGGCGATGGTGGTATGAAATGCCGCTGCCCCCGATGGCGACGCCGCCACCTGTTCACGCAGCACCGGGCCAAACAGCCACTGGTTTGCCACCGCCATGCGCGTCGTGCCGCCAGCCGCACCGCCAAGGATCGCAATCATATCGGCGGCGGGTCCCTTCAATTCAATCGGGAATGCCGCTTCGTTGATTGCAAGGATCGCCCGGGCAAGGTTGACCACCCCGGTTTCTTTCGGTGGCATTGAGCTGTGGCCACCCTTGGCGTTGGCCGTAACTTTCAACGTCGCATACCCCTTTTCCGCGACGCCGATCAGGATTGCGGGACCGTTGATGACTGGCGTGTCAAGAATGATCGCACTGCCCTCGTCCAGCGTGAACAGCGCCCTTACCTTGCGGTCGGCGAGCAGCTTGGCCGCGGCGACCGCGCCGTTGCCCAGCACTTCTTCGTCATGCGAAGACACCAGATATACGGACCGGCGCGGCGTGAAGCCGCTGGCTGCCAGCCCTTCGAGTCCCTCAAACAGGGCGATCAGCGAGCCCTTGTCATCAACCGTGCCGCGTCCCCACACTGCCTGTTCGGCGATGGCCCCCGAAAAAGGTGGATACTTCCAGTCTTTTTCCGTCCCCGGCGTAACCGGTACGACATCCTGATGCGCCATCAGGATGATTGGCTGCTGCGACAGATCGCTGCCCGGCCAGTGATAGACCAGCGTCCCGCCCGCAATAACTTCCCGCTGCATAGTGCGGTGAACGGCGGGGTAGCTGGTCACTAGCCATTGTTGAAATTTCGTCCATTCCCCGGGCTTATTATCTGCCACATCCTGGTTCGACACCGTCAGAAAGCGCACGGCCTGACTGAGCCGATTGGCGGCACCGGCGATATCGACGGCGGGTGCCGTGGCCAATTTGATGGACGCTCCATCGCCAACCGCGCCGGGAGCAAAATTTGCTGTTCGGATGGTGACTATTATCGCCGCGAACGCCAGCACGGCCGCGCCAGCCATCATTATCTTGCGGGTGGTTCCCATATCCTTTGCCCCTATACTCCCGCAACCATGCTGGCGGGATCGGCGAAGAAAGCAAGCGTTTTGGTGGGCCCGGAGGGACTCGAACCCCCAACCTAGCCGTTATGAGCGGCCAGCTCTAACCAGTTGAGCTACAGGCCCCCGGTGTCAGGGACAGCCGCGCGTTAGCGGACACAGGGCGCTATTGGCAAGGGTGGACCTGACGCTGTGCCGCTGCGACAACAGCGGCCACTGTTGTTGCGCGCACACCGCGCTGGTCGAGATGTGCAAGGATACGGTCCCACCAACCATAAAATGCTGCAACATCCGCTTCGGTCCGGACATAGGGCGTATGCCCTGGTGCTAGCGATGGCGAATGAAACGAAAAATTGAGCAGCGGCACATCCGCTGCAATGGCCGCATCAATGGCGGCGCAGGCGCGGTCCGCAGGAATACCCTCAGGTGTCAGTGCAACGCGTTCGACGATGCCGGATTTGGCCGCCAGCGCGAGCGCGGTGCTGCCAAGGCGGGCCAGGCGGTGGTACCCCCCCTCCCCCATCTGCCCCAAAAACATGGTGGTCAGCGGCACGGCCAGCAAATCACCCTCCCCCTCCACCCACCAGGGCGCAGACGGGAAAAAACGATAATCGGGACCATGGCCGACACTGTAGTCAAAACCCGAGCGGACCGATGTGTCGCATAGAAACCCCAGGTCGCGAAGAATCTGAGCCGTGCCTGTGCCCAGCCCATAGCGCCCGGCTCGGTAGATGAGCGGCGCGGCGCCAGCCACGGATGCGATGCGATCCCGCAGCTGGGTTAGCTTTGCGCATTGCAACGCCAGCGGCAGATTGCCGGTATAGCTGTTGCGCGCGTTGACCACCTCTGCAAAGGGCGGGTTCACCCACGGATGCAATTGCGCGCCGACCTCTGCCGCACCGGCGGCAACGACCTGCTTAAAAAATGCAGCGGTTTCAGTATGTTCGGTAACCGGCCAATCGACCAGATAAATTGGGCTCACTCCGCGCTGTGAAAAATAATTCTGACAATGTGGCAAGCGATCAAGCGACCCAAGACTGTGGTGCAACCGCGAAAAGGGTTTGGCCCAGTCAAAATCCTCTTCAGTGTCGATGGTAACCCAGAAACGGGTGCCCGAGCCCGAGGGAAACAGCGCCCGTTGACGCGGGCGCGGCATGGTCAGCATGCAATGCCCCAAAAATTCACACGCCGGCCCCTGCTTCACTCAAATTATTTGAGCGCCATCCTGGCGTTGCACATGGCCGGTGGGAAGCTGAAGCGTCAAGGCATTTGCGCCAATGCTGAAGGCACCGCCGCATCCCCGCACAAGATTGTCGACCAACCGGAGCGAAAAGCCAAGGCTGAGCATTGCCGCCACAGGCGCATCACCGCGCGGATTATACCCAGGATCAAGCAGTTCATTCACCCTGCTGTGACGGATGGCGCGCGGGCGAACAATGCGAAGCTCGGTTTCAGCCGCGCCTTCGCCATGGTCAATCAACTGGGCCATCACCGTTTCCCCGTCATCCGTCACGTCAACGATGGCGGTAAGCAAACGACCGATCATCCGCCGCGTTTCCTTGGCAGGAAGCTGAACGGTGAAGTTTGACCCGACGCGCGTGACCGACCAGGTGATGGCGCGTTCCTGCACCAGCGGGGCAAGCTCGCTTTCGACCGTCAGGATAATCTGGTTAAGGTCAATCCGCTCGCCGGCACTGGTTTCAATGGGAACCACGCCGCGCGCCGATGTGTCGATGTCCTCGATAATTTCCTGCAAAGTTGCAGAATCATCGACAATCGATGTCGCAAAGGCGCGGTATCGGTGACTGACCGGGCCAAACATCTGCCCCGCGATGATCTGACTAAAGCCCGAAATAGCGTTCAGCGGGGAACGCAGTTCGTGAATAAGCTGTCGCACCGAATCACCGCCCGAGGTGCCGATTGGCGTGCCATAGGCAACTTCGTTCCGGCGCGGTCGGCGGGCGGTGCCGCGATAGCCGCGAAACTGACCCGTCGGCGCATCAAACCATGGCAATGCCGACATGCGCCAATCCCCGGCAAGGTCTGTGCCAGACCCCAGGCTTAGCCGCGCATTGATGATCTCCGTGCGGCGCCGAAACGCCCCCGCCGCCGCGCCGTCAACACCTGCTTCTGCCGCAATCGCTGGTTCGGCCAGACACACGCCGATCACCGCGCCGCGCGGAACTCCTTCGGCCCAGCGAATAATTCCGTCGGGGCCAGCCTCAAACGCGAAACTGTTAACCCGCACCGGCTTGGTCCCGGCGCGTTCCTGCCGACTGCGGAATGTGTCGATCCGGCGCACCAGATCACGAATTTGGCCAGATGCACTTTCGGACGCCGCCGTTTGTGACGCGGTGTTTGCGGCGGAAACCGGCGTCAGTTTGGGCACAGCAGCGGCCCGGGGTTCGTGAACCGGAAGCGCCGGTTGGCTGTCGCCAAGGCTTGCCAAGGCGCGGCGCACGGCGGGCGAAAGATCATCACGCTGTGCCAAAACGGCCCGAGCCACTGGTGTCGAAGAAGGCAGCAGAGCAAGCCAATCCGCATCGGGCAGATGTACAGTGGCCAGCATTTCTGCCGCAACCGAGGGTATGTCCGCCGCATAAAGCGCGACGAGCGGTGCAAAGCGGCAATGACTGGCAAGCGCCAGCGCCGTTTCCTGACGAACCGAATTGCTGACCTGCGGGCGCAACAGGGCAAGGGCGTGAAGCGCTCGCCGCACGTCAAATTCGGTCAGCTGGGTACCGCGCTGGGCAAGAATGTCGGAAAGTTGCCGCCATGCCGACGATCGCGTGCGTTCGTCGGCCGGGGACTGGCGGAGAATAGTGGCAATCATGGCATCTCTGTACACGCCAACAAGCTCCGCCGTGCAAAATGGTTATCAGGAAATTACCGATTAGCGTGAATCAATCACTGACGGAAGCGATGCGAAAGAGGCGTTGCAATGTGGGACAATTGCATTAGCCTGAAATAAAATTATGCAAGCCGCCTCCAATAATCAAAGGATATTTCGTGCCATGGCACCTAACAAATTCGATGCCATCGACCTTCAGATCCTGCGTGAGTTACAAAGTAAGGGCCGCATGACCAACGTTGATCTGGCCGACCGGGTCGGATTGACCGCGCCGCCCTGTCTGCGCCGGGTCCGTGCACTTGAAGAAGCCGGGGTCATCCGTACCTATCACGCTGACCTTGATGCATCCAAATTGGGGTATAGCATCACTGTGTTCGCCATGGTGAGCCTTAGGAGCCAGGCCGAAGTCGATTTGCGACAGTTTGAAGATTATATCGGGACGCTCCCCGAGGTCCGCGAATGTTATATGCTCAACGGTGAAATCGACTTCATCCTGAAAGTCGTGGCGCGCGACCTGCAATCCTTTCAAAGCTTCCTTACCACATATTTGACCGCCGCTCCCAATGTGTCGAGTGTTAAAACATCGCTGACCATTCGCACTGCCAAGCAGCTGGTCGGGGTTCCCGTCGACGATTGACCCTTCGCAAAAGTTGCGAAAAGGAAAAAGGCCGGAATCGCGCGTAGCGGTTCCGGCCTTTCGTGATTGCAATACCCTCAGCTTACGAGGTCGGCGCAGGCGCGGCGGGGGAAGTGGGGGCGAGAGCGGGAGTTGTCACCGCCGCCGCAGCCGCTTGCTTGTTCGCGATATTCACTAGCCACAGATTGGCCAGCCGCTTGCGTGTGCCGCCCACTTTCGCAAGCGTGGCCTTGGCCGTGTCATGACTGCCGTTCAGATGCTGGGCGACACCAAGACGCAGGTTTACCAGATCTGCCTCGACGTCCCCCTTGTCCAATGCAACCTGATATAGCGCAGCCGCTTTGGCATAATCGCCGTACCCGAACAGCGCGTCCGCCGTGCTGCGCGCCCGGCGCGCGGTTGGCAGCGCCGCACCCTTGGCGGCATCGGCGTCAAGAGCCGCCTTGTCGCCCACAGTCCGGGCCTTTTGCGCATTATAGACTTCGTTAAACTTGGCATCATTGGCCAGAATAATTCCCTTTGCACGCGCGTCGTCAATTACCCGCAGCACTTCGCCAGGCAGGCCGCTTTCGGTTGCCAGCGCGGCATATTCCTGAACCTCGGCCCGTTCTTTAAGCGCGCCGACCGAACGCATCAGTCGCAGAGTATCAAGCGTCATGTCCTTGTCCGCACCCTGCATATGGATGAACAACGTGTTGCGCCAGATGTCGGGTTGCGGATAATCTTGAACGCGCATGGCAAGAATATCGAGCACATCGTCACGCCGCTTCGCTTCTTGCAGCGCCTTTGCGGTCCGTACGAAAAAATCGTCAGCCGGGCGTTCGCCGGCAGCCCGCTGATCAATGATAGCCACCTTCGCGGTGGTTAGCGCCAAATCAAGCTGGTTGGTGCGCAGATAGCTGTCCATTAACAGCAGCGGCAAATCACGATCTTTCGCACCCGCAGCTTTGGCGGCCAGCATGCGGGCAATCGTTTTCGGGTAATCTTTTTGATTGTACGCAAACTGGCCTGAGAAAAAATTGAACCGCGACAGATCGGCTGCGGGGGCCAGCCCCGAATCGAGCATGCCATCAAGCGCAGCGGCCTGAATCACCTGATCCTTTTTCATCAGGCCCAACTGCAAACGGAATTGTGATTGCAAATATTTGTCCTGCGGCGTGGTGGCAACGGCATCCGCGGCGGTAAGTGCAGCTTCCAGCGCTGGCGCGTCCTTTGCCTGATAAGCGGTCTGAACCTTTTTCGCCTCAGGCAGGTAAGCCTTGCTGGGCACAATCGTGGGGGCTGCAGCAGCAGCCGCTGCAGCTTCCCTTTCCTTTTCCTTGCTCTTTTTCTGAGCAAAGGCGGGCTGCGCGGCAAGCGCCAACGTTCCGATCACCAAAGCCATAGCCGAACGCGAAACAAACGGTGCAAACCGCATCTTGATTCTCCTGTCACCACCTGCGTGCTCTCTAACGGGCCGCAGTCGGTCATTGTTCCCACTAGCTGGGCTAGCCTTAGCCATCACGAAAAACAAGGTGCTCGCGCGTTGCCTTCGCTGACAACACGCATTTGCACGATTCTGGCTGAACGCTAATTTAACAGGTGTGCAGGTTTGCCACACAGGCGCGGGTCGCCCGGATGATGCAGGGATCGCCGGGCACACCCGCCATCGCCTGTTCGGCATGCTGGATCAAAGATACGACGCCAAAGGTCGCCGCCAGACTTTTAAGCCGCAGAGCGGCCATCATCCAATTGGCATCGCAGCGCGAACGTTGCATCAAGTCGATCAGATCTTCTGCGCTTTGCAAGAAAATCGCCTGCAATTCCTCAGCCGCAGCGTGATCCTCGCCAAGCGCACTATGGAGATATCGGTCAAGAGGGCCGCTGTCGAAGGACATATGTTGATTATGTGACAGCCACATTAACTTTTCGTTCCCCTGCTCCGAAAAACTGATAGACTTGGTTTCATGGCTGGAGACAAAAAAATCGTCGGATTGTGGCATGATCATGCTGCGCCGGAAGCGCAACCAGAAGCGGAGGAATCGGGCGCCATTGCCGCCGATGCCCCGAACCGAGATCCGGTACAGGCGCCGCCGCGCGGCTGGCTCGATCCATTGCCCGCGCGCGCGATGCAACCGGTTGAGGAAACCATTGTCGATACACCAGGCCGCCCCTGGTTGGACAGCCTTGTCGTTCCATTGCTGCTTGTGCTGGCCATTTCATGGACTGGCATTGTCGGCTGGGTAGCGACCCGTGGTGGGCGTATCCTGCCCCCCTTTGCAGATGTTCCTGCATTAGGATTAACGCTGGCAGGGCCGCTGGCCTTGTTGATGCTGGCATGGATCGTCCACCTTTTGTCGGGTCGTGTGCGAACGGCCCAATTTGCGCGCGTAGCAGCGGAGCTACGGCGTGAAAATATCAGGCTTCAGGAATCATTGGCCAGCCTGATGTCACAGATCGATGGTGCCCGGGGCGCGATGCAGGATCAGGGTCAGGCATTGCAGCGTTTTGGCATCGATGCAGCGGCGCGGTTGCAGGAAAGCAGCACGGGCCTGACCGGCAGCATGGAGCGGATTGCGGCGGCCAACGCGAGCCTGAGCCTGTCTAGCGACACGGCGATGCAGCGGATGGAAGGCTTGCTTGCGGGCCTCCCGCGCGTCGATGACGTTGCCCAGCGGCTGGCGGAAAACTTCAGTCAGGCGGGCCGTGTCGCCCACCAGCACGGCGCCAATCTGGAGGCGCAGCTAGCCCTGCTAACCGATCGCGCCGCCGCCGCAGATGTCGCAGTCCAGAAACTGATGGATCAGTTGAACGGCAGCTTCCGCACTATGGAAGGTCATGTCGAAAAACTGTGCAATACCGTAAGCCTACGCTCGGACGCGGCTGCGGCTGTTCAAAAGCGCGCCCTGGGCCTGATCTCCAAGGAACAAGAGGCTATTGAGGCGCGGGTGGCCGATGCGCTATCCTCGCTACAAAGCGTTACCAATGAAGCACGGGATCGACTTGCAAGCGGATGCGAGGACAGCGTTGCCGGACTAGAAGCGCGTCTGGCAGCCGCAACCGAGACAAGCAACACATTGGCGGCGCAGTTGGCCGAACACGCCGGAGCAGCCGAAACACTCGTCAGGGGCCTGGAAACGGCAGTTGTTGACGTCGATGTACGCCTCAATACACTGGATAGTGCCGTGCGCGACCGGACCACGGCGATCGGTGACGCATTGACGTCCCTTGGTTCGACCATCGACGGTTTTGGAGATCGGTCTGCGCGCGGACAGGACGAGGTCGCAAAACTGTTGACCGGAACCGATGCTGTGCTGACCGCCATCGACGCTGTTACGCGCGAGCTTGATGAAAGTGTGCCCGCCGCCCTTGGGCGGATTGAGGTAAGTGCAGGGGCGGCCCGCGCGCTTGTTTCCGGGCTTGGCGGCCCGCTTAACGAGAGCGCAGATCTGGCCCAGCAAATTGAGGTGCGACTGGCGGACACACAGGCCCATGCCGCGTCGATCCATGATCAACTTACCCGAATGCAGGGTGAACAGACTAATGCGCTTGCGACGCTCCAAGGGGCATTGACCGATGCTGAGGCACAGCTTCAGTCGCTCTCGCTGGAAACGAGCAACTATACGCAAAATGGTGCCGCTGAAGTGCTTGCAACCATGGGTCAGGTTCGCGAAGCTGCCACCAGTGCCGCTGGCGAAGCGCGGCGGTTGATCGAAGCGGCGGTTGCTGACGCGAGCAGCACGCTGCGTGAGCGCGCGGGGGAAGCGCTGGATACTGCACTAAAAAGCGAGATCGACACGCAGCTGGGGGCAATTGAAGCCGCCGCTGACCGTGCTGTCGCCGCTGCCAATGGCGCCGCCGACCAGTTGATGCGTCAACTGATCACGATCATGGACACCAGCGCGCAGGTCGAACAGCGCATCGCCGATGCCGAATCAGCGATTGCGAATTCCGATCGCGATACGCTGGCAAAGCAGGTGGTGGTGCTCACCGACGCGCTGAAATCCACCGCGATCGACCTTACCAAAATCCTGTCTAGCGAGGTCAGCGATACGGCTTGGGATGCTTATCTTAAAGGCGACCGGGGCGTATTCTCTCGCCGCGCGGTTAAGTTAATTGACAATGCCGAAAGCCGCGAGATCCTGAAACGCTATCATGACGATGCGGTCTTCAAGCGTCATGTAAACCAGTATATCCATGATTTTGAAGCGATATTGCGGTCACTTATGGTCACGCGCGATGGCTCCGCACTCAGCGTGACATTGCTTTCATCGGATATCGGCAAGCTCTATGTCGCACTCGCGCAGGCGATTGACCGGCTGCGGACATAATACCAACCTGAGGTGATCCTGACCGATGCGGACGACTTGTGGTGGCCCAAAGGGTTGCCAGCCCCGCGGTCAGGATCACCGCAGATTGGTATCAGCGTCTGATTCAGCGCCCCGTGAGCATGCGGCTAACGGCGGCGCTATCGACCCAACCTTGGGTATAGACTAGGTAATAGGCAGCGAAGCTGATCGTCGCCACCAGCGTGGTTTGCTTAAGGATCATGCCTAAAGGAAAGACCGACGGCGCACCTAGGTCGGTCCCGACAAGATCGTCGGCAGTCTGATCCGTCCGGCGGCCGTGGAACGGCAATACCAGAAATGCGCTCATAACCCAGAACAACAGGTATATGGCGAGCACCGAAGTCCATTTCATCGCGGCTCAGCTCCCCAGAATCAAAACATCGACCATCGGTTTTTTGCCCGTCCAATTAGTCGCTACCCGGCGCACGGCAAGCCGGATTGCCTCACGCAGTTTTTCGCGATCCTTGGGCCCTTCGCCAGCCGCATCGAGCGCAGCGGTGCACATTTCACCGATGAAGTTATCGCGATCATCCTCGACCGGAACACCGCGATAGCGCACGTCGGCGTCAAGCGGCTTGCCCTTGTTAAGCGACACAGCGACGCTGATCGTGCCATACAGCGCCAGACGGCGGCGATCGCTGATCGTCTCGCCGTCGGCTGGCAGCAGAACATTGCCATCAAGCGCAAGGCGGCCCGACCGCACGCGGTCGATGCGTTTGGGCTGGCCCGGAGCAAGGCGGACCAGGTCGCCATTGGTTTGGGTCAATGCAGCAGGAACGCCGTGCGCCAGAGCAAAGCGCGCCTGTTCGCGCATATGGCGGATCTCGCCATGGACTGGCAAGACGAGCTTTGGGCGCAGCCAGTCATAGAGCGCGGCGAGTTCGGGCTGACCCGGATGGCCGCTGACATGAATATGCGCCTGTTTTTCGGTAACGGACAAAATACCCCTGGCCGCAAGCTGGTTCATGATGCGGCCGATGGCAAGTTCATTCCCCGGAATCTGTTTGGAGGAGAAAATGACGCTGTCGCCCTCCTGCAATTTGATTTGGTGATTGTCGTCGGCCATCCGCGCCAATGCAGCGCGCGATTCGCCCTGCCCGCCTGTGGCGATGACCATCAGGTCGCCGCGCGGCACCGACATCGCCGTATCGAAATCAACAGTTTCGGGAAAATCGGTCAACATGCCATTGGCCTGTGCCACGCCAAGGATACGGTCGAGCGAGCGGCCCGCAACACACAAAGTGCGCCCGCACGCGCGCGCGACTTCGCCCAGCGTTTGCAGCCGCGCAGCATTGCTGGCGAAGGTGGTGATGATGGCGCGGCCCTTTGCCTCACCCACGGCCTTCATCAGTCCTTCGCGGACGCTGCCCTCGCTGCCCGAGGCGACTGGATTAAATGCATTGGTTGAATCGCACACCAACACGTCGATACCTTCGTCGCCGATTTTGCGCAGCGCCGCTTCTGCAGTCGGTTTGCCCAGCACTGGATCATCGTCAAGTTTCCAGTCGCCGCTGTGGAAAATGCGGCCGTGCGGGGTGTCGATGATAATCGCGCTCATTTCGGGGATCGAATGGGCCAGCGGGGTAAAGCGCAGACCGAACGGCCCAATCTGGAAAGCCGCATCAATGTCGACAGCGTTCAGCTTGACCCGGTTGGTCACGCCCTGCTCCGCCAATTTGCCTGCAATCAGTCCGGCGGTGAAACGATTGGCATAAAGCGGAACACCAAGATCGGCGGCCAGATAGGGCAGCGCGCCGATATGATCTTCATGGCCATGTGTCAGCACAATGGCGAGCAGGTCGTCGAGCCGATCCTCGATATATTCCATGTCGGGCATGATCAGGTCGATCCCCGGATATTCCTGCGACCCGAAGGACACACCAAGATCGATCAGAATGAATTTGCCGTCGCAGCCATAAAGATTGGCGTTCATACCTATCTCGCCCGACCCACCCAGGGCAAGGAACAGCAGTTCCTTGGTTGCAGCACCCCTCATGCCACGGCCGCCCGCTGTGCGTAAAGCCGGGCCAAGCCATGCAATGTCAGATCGGCGTCGATAATGTCGAACAAATGTCCATGCTCCTGAAATAATCCGGCAAGGCCGCCGGTAGCAATTATGGTAAGGGATGTGCCGATTTCGGCGCGCATCCGGGCGGTAAGCCCTTCGATCATCGCAACATAGCCCCAATAGATGCCGATCAACATCTGACTTTCGGTCGTGCGGCCGATAACGCTCTGGCTCGCAGGGGCTTCGATGGCAATACGCGGCAGCTTGGCGGCAGCCGCAACCAGCGCTTCGAGCGAAAGATTGACGCCGGGCGCGATGATGCCGCCACGATAAGCGCCATCGCCACCGATATGATCAAAGGTTGTAGCGGTACCAAAACTGATGACCAATTTGTCTTTGTCGGGCACCAGCGCCTGCGCGGCGATGGCATTCACTGCGCGGTCGGCACCGACAGCTTGCGGTTCGTCGACCTTAAGTTGAATGCCCCAGCCAACACTGCCCCGTCCGGCAATCAAGGGTTCGACATCAAAATATTTCCGCGCCAGCAACTGTAAATTATGCAGCGCGCGGGGGACAACTGTAGCGATAATAACGTCGTTCACGTCCGTGCGCTGATACCCCTCCATAGCCAGCAATTGGTGCAGCCAGACAGCATATTCATCGGCAGTGCGGCGATCGTCGGTTGCGATCCGCCAACGCGCACGCAACTGCGCTGCCTGTCCCGGCCCTGAGCCAAGGTCAAACAGCGCGAATTTGGCATTGGTGTTGCCGACATCAATGGCGAGCAACATGGCCGCCCCCTTCCCTGTTCAATTCGCCAGCGCCACATCGCCGGCATGGATGATGATACGCCGTCCATCGCCCAGCCGCAGCGCCAGACTGCCGTCCTGCTCTAGGCCGTCGAACCGCCCCGTCAATCCGGCATGCGCGCCCTCGCTGAGCGTCAGCGGAGTTCCGCGCGGATGGGCGGCGGCGTGCCAGCGGGCCAATATAACGGCAGGCCAATCGCCGCTTCGCCACGCCTGAAGAGCCTCGGCCAGATAGACCGCGAGCGTTTCGGCCACCTGGTCACGCTCCATCGGGTAACCATGGGCCGCAAGGCTCGTCGTCTGACGGTTGGGCACTGCTGGGGCGACTGCCAGGTTGATACCAATGCCAGCCACGACATGATCCCCCGCACGTTCCAGCAGGATTCCGGCCAGTTTTGCGCCGTCCACCAACAAGTCATTGGGCCATTTCAGCATCAACCGCGTTGGCGCGCCAAGCGCCACCAGCGTGTCATGCAGCGCAACACCCATCACCAGCCCCAAACTTTGCGGTGGCGGATCGCTGCTGCGTAACGCGACGGTGACGGAACCCATGAAATTGCCCGCGGCGCCGTTCCACTCGCGGCCCAGACGGCCGCGTCCGGCACTTTGCCGATCTGCCACCAACCAGTGTCCTTCAGGCCACGGATGCCCGGCGGCCGCCGCAGTA
>Ga0105044_10005162_pt1 | contig 17997 bp, 12 predicted proteins | sample MAT01_FD_78092 | JGI IMG/M metagenome (GOLD analysis project Ga0105044, IMG submission 78092) | Freshwater microbial communities from Lake Fryxell liftoff mats and glacier meltwater in Antarctica - MAT-01 | ecosystem: Environmental > Aquatic > Freshwater > Ice > Liftoff microbial mat | place...
AACGATCTGTGCCAACTGTTCTACGTCGGTTCAGCCGGTTCGTTCCCGAAGTGTGCAAGCAGGCACTCCGTCCCCTTGGCCGTCGCGTCGGCCTGGCCGCTCCGGCGCAATGGTGGCAGATGGACCACCGCGCCCGGCTCGGTCGGTTGCGGTCCGAGGCAACCGCCACTTGCAACGTGTGCGGCTGGTCCGGCAGCGCCTTTCTCGGCAGCCACCACGTCGAGTCGGCCACGTGCCCGCAGTGCGGGTCTGTGGCCCGCGATCGCTTCTTGTTGTGGTGTGCGGCCGAGCGTGGTGCGCTACGCCGCAAGGTGCGTGTACTCGAGACCAGCCCGCGGATGGGTGACGAGTACCGCGAACTGATGCGACGCCACCTGAACTACGGCGCCAGCGACTTCGATCTGGGTGCTCACCGTGCGGATCTGCAGATCGATCTCCAGTCGATTGCACTGCCCGACACTTCGCTCGACGTGGTGCTCACTCCGCACGTGCTGGAGCATGTGCCCGAAACGCAACTCGCGCTGGCCGAGCTGTACCGAGTCATGGTGCCGGGCGGTCGTATCTATCTCCAGGTGCCGCTGCTGCACGGTGTGACCGCGGCGCCGACAACCCCCGAATTTCACGCCGACAATACGCCGGTGTTCTGGAACTTCGGCTGGGACCTCACCGACATGGTGCGCACCGCAGGGTTCACTGCGACTGCGCTGGTGACCGCCAACTTCGCCGCCGTGCTGACCAGGAAGGTTCCGCCGCCGGAACCCGACGGCGACATCTTCGACGTCGCAGACATGGTGCGTCACGCCCGCCCCGACGACCTGACGGTGATCGCCACCGACGCGCAGGCGACGTCGATGGGGTGGCTGCCGTCGCACCAGTTCGTGACGTGGGAGTGCCGCAAGTAGCCGTTCAGCGAGGCGAGCGCCGGAAGCGGTGGCGCAGGCAGAGGCCGATCATCGACATGCCCAGTCGAAAAGTCTTCACCCTGTCGCCGGTCACCGAACTCTCGCCGACTCGGGGCAGGTACTTCACCGGCACCTGCACCAGCGACACCCGCAGCCGAGCTGCGTGCAGCATCATCTCGTAGCCGAACGACGACCCGTTGCTGCGGAACTCCGGCGTCAACTCCGTCAGGCCGGCGCGCGTGACGACGCGAAACGTACACCCCACATCGGAGAGGTAGACCGTGTTGAACAGTGCTTCGGTGAGTTTGGCGACCGCCCAGTTGCCCCAGCGCAGGAACAACCCCATGTTGGCGCCGCTCAAGATGAACGTCTGCACGGTGCGCGAACCAAGCACGATGTCGACATCGGTGGTGAATGGCAGCAGCTTCAGAATGTCGGCCGGGTCGAACGTTGCGTCGGGCTCGCACACACACACCAGATCGGCCGAGGCCGTCTCCAGAAACCCGCGCCGAATCGCCGCTCCGTAGCCCTGGATGGGCTCGAGCACCTCGCGTGCGACGGTGGACGCAACAGCCGGCGTTGTATCAGGGTGAGCGTTGTTGTTGACCACCACGATCTCGTCGACAATGCCGAGCGAGTGAAATGCGTTGATGCAATCGGCAATGCTGCCGGCCTCGTTGTAGGTGGGCAGTACAACTGCCAACGTCTTTCCCTGCCACATGATGTGCTTCCTTGCCTCAGGCGCCCGCCGCGGGCGGAAGGTAGAGAATGATGCCACCGAAGTCTTCGACACGGTACTCATCGACTGGGAGGTAGAACCATCCTGGGTCCAGATCGCCTGGCGGGAAGAGGAACGCCACTTCCTCCGCCGGTGTGGCCCCGACAATTTGCTGGGAGTTCGGGAAGCGGATGACATACGGGTTGCCGGCGATGGCCACCCGAATCGCTTGATCACTCCGGAACTCGATTGGTAGGACCAGCCCGTAGTTGCCGGCAACGCGACTGATGCCCACCTCCTCAAGACGATTGATCACCCGCTGCTGCCAGGCGTTGGGGTCGGCGTTCTCGAAGCCCTGCTGCTGGTGGGTGAATGGCACGACTGTTATGGCCGCCCACAACGCGCCGATGCCAATGAGCCCGACTGCAAACTGTCGAGCGGACAGTGCTGACAGCAAGGCCGAGACAGCTGCACCCAACGCAATTGCGAACAGGGGGAACACAATGATCGCGTAGCGGCCGTCGGCCACGAAGATCAGCGGTGTCAGCAAGGCCATCAGTGGAAAGCTCGCCGCCAAGGCCACCGGGAGCAACCATCTGCTGGGCCGAGCACTGGCACGAACGATGACGACGCAACCAGCAATCACACCGCCCAGCAGCAGCCCATAGGCGGCGAGACCCAGCGAACGCCCGAACACCCACTCGCCTGCGAACGTGCGCAGGCCGAATGCTCGCGGTAGCAGCCCGGTGGCGAACCCTTTCAACCTCTCCGAGTATGTCCCCTCGAAGGGCAGACTCGAATGCAGCGAGGGCCACCCATTGATCGCGTTCCAGCCGATGAACGCCGCATTGGCAGCGAGCGCAGCGCCAACCGCCGGCACCCACCATCGCCGCCAATCACGGAAGTGGACTACAGCGGCCACGGCAACCAGCGGTGCCGCAGCCGCACCGAACATCGGGTGGAGGTAGAAGGCGAGCCCTGCAAGAAAGCCGAGGCACGCTGACGAACGTGGCGTTGCGGTGTCGCGGTCGGCGACTACGGCCGCAGCCCACAACACACCTGCCGTGACTGCCAACCCCAAGGAGTACCCCATGTACGCCCGCGTACTGAGCACCAACATTGCACCCGGCGCCAGCCACACCAGCGTTGCAGCAACGGCGCCGGCGCGGTTGTCCATCAGCCGGCGGCCGGCCCCGAACGCGGCAACGGCAGCCGCTGCCCACATGCCGACGAAGAGCCACTTCAACACGGCGATGCTGCCGCCGGCAAGTACCAGGACCGGGCTGAACAGGTACGCCTCGAGTGCGGCCGAGTACACGTTGCCGCCGATCACGATGGGGAAACGGCCATCTCGGATCACGCCGACCGACTGCAGCCCGCTGTACGCCTCGTCGGCGAAGAGGGCGCCCATCGAGCCCCCGAGAATCTGCACTCGCAGGACGATCCCCGCCACGGCGACGATTGCGACCACGACACATCGCTTCAACGTGGAAGCGGCTGCAGGCGACATTGCGGTCACGATAGTTGACCGCCTCGCTTTGCTTCGGGAGGGTTCTCGCAACCGTTGGATCTTCGTCAAGATATCGACAAATTGGTTCGGACCGCCTCAAGGCAAGCCTCCGCACGTCGATACACGTCGTGAAACCCTGGGCGGATCGAGGAGGACACTGGTGACGATTGCACGACGACCGAGCATCTTCGCTGTTGCAGTAGCAGCAGTGTGCTCGGTGATGGTGGTCGCCCCCGCGCAGGCGGCGAACCCCACGCCGCCGTTCATCTCAGCGGGTGCCGATTGGCTGACGTCGGTCAATTACTTCCGCGCAATGGCAGCCCTTCCGCCGGTTGTAGAAGACGCGTCGTTGTCGTCCGGGGCTTACAACCACTCGTGTTACATGCTGTTCAACGACATCGCCCACGACGAAATACCTGGTGCACCGGGTTACACCCCGGAGGGCGACATCGCGGGTAACAGCGGCAACGTCGCGGTCAGCAGTGCAACGAACGTGACGAACAGGTCGTTCGTCGAACTGTGGATGACGGGTCCGTTCCACGCCATCGGCATGCTGCGCCCGAACCTCCAGCGAGTCGGCTATGGACAGTGCGAGAACGCCTCCACGCCACGTTGGCGCTCGGGCGCAACACTCGACATCCTCCGTGGCCTTGGGCCAAGCCAGGGCATCGGCCAACCGATCCTCTTCCCCGGCGATGGCATGGTGACCAACCTGACGCAGTTCATTGCGGAGTCGCCGAACCCGGTTCAGCTGTGCGGTTGGGGCAACTCGGGCGCTGGCTTGCCGATCGTTGCGATGATGCCGGAGAACTTCGCTGCCAACCCGACGGCGACCCTGACCGGCCCTTCCGGCCCGGTGCAGACCTGTGTGCTGAGCCGCCACAACACGACCAGTACGGCGCAGAGCATTTTGAGTGGCGACAACGCCGCCATCGTCATGCCCCGTTCCGCGCTCACGCCGGGCGTCTACAACGTGGCCGTCAACACCTCTGCTCGCAGCGTCACATGGAGCTTCACCGTCGACCCCGCCGCCGCCGACTTTACCGGCGCACCTCCTTTGGCAACGCCCACCAGTGTTCCCTCCGGATGGCAGCCGATCACCCCCGCCCGATTCGTGGACTCGCGGGTCAACAGCGGAGCGACTCGGCTGCTGGGTGGAGTTCCCAAGCGAATCAAGCTGACCGGCCGATTGGGTCTGCCGCTCGACGCTCTTGCTGTCAGCGGAAACTTCACCGTCGCCAATACTGCCGACGGGGGATACCTCACCATCTGGAACTGCTCGAACCCGATGCCAGTGGTCTCGACGCTCAACTTCCTGGGCGGAGAAGCGGTGTCCAATGCCGGCACCACGCCACTCGACAGCAGCGGCAACATCTGCGCCTTCTCGCCGGTCACCGCCGACATTCTCATCGACATCTCGGGCTTCTACTCGCCAGCGGCCACCTCGCGCTTTTCTGCCGTGGTTCCAGACCGGGTGATGGACACTCGACAGGGCATTGGGCCCAGTGGCCGTCTCAACGCCGGGCAGGTCGTGGAGTTGCCGTTGCCGGCCGCTCCGCAGGGTGCCACCGGGGCCATGCTCAATGTCACCACCATCAACCCAGACCAAGCGGGTTTCGTCACGGTCTATCCCTGTGGTGAGCTGCCTCCTACTTCGAGCGTGAACCCGGCAGCGGGCGACGTCAGGCCCAATACGGTCACGACGGCGTTGTCCAAGAGCCGTTCGGTCTGCGTGTACAGCAACACCAGCCTCGACATCATCGTGGATGTCTTCGGCTACATGGCGCCGTCGCCGGCTACGGGCTTCACACCCAGCGCGCCGTTCCGCTGGGTCGACACTCGTGACAAGTGGAACGCGAACATGAACTTCGGGACCGGTGGCCAGCGGCTGGGCGCAGGCCAGACCATCGTGATGCAAGTTGCGGGCCAGCGCGGGGTCCCGGCCACCGCCAAGTCAGTCTCGTTCAACGTGACCGCCGCAGCAGGTGAGGCGAACAATGGGTACATCACGGCGTTCCCATGCGGCGGTCGACCGCCGACTTCCAACGTCAACTTCAGCGCAGGTCAGGCCGTTGCCAACGGAGCGATGGTGGCGTTGTCGGCCAGTGGCACGCTGTGTGTGTTCGCCTCTGTGTCAGTGCATGTCATCCTCGACGTCAACGGCTGGTGGGGCTGACCCCACCTCCGGGTCATACGCTGCCCCTGCGCGCTAGACGTCGAGCGGGTCGGGTGCGTCTGCGTCGAGATTGTGGCGGGCGATGGCTGCCTGCACTTCGTCGGCACTGGCCTTGCCGTCGGCGAGCAACGCACTGAGGATGGCCACCACGATGTGGCCGGCGTCGACCTCGAAGTAGTCGCGCAGTGCTTCGCGAGTGTCGCTGCGGCCCATCCCGTCGGTGCCCAGCGGAATGAAGGTGCGGCCGGGCAGGAAGCGTGAGATCTGCTCGGGCACGATCTTCATGAAATCGCTGACGGCCACGATGGGGCCTTGCGCATCGGCAAGGAGCCGGGTGACGGCCACCGGCTTGGCGGGTTCGTGCGGGTGCAAACGGTTCCAACGCTCTGCGGACAACGCATCGTCGCGCAGCGCCTTGTACGACGTGGCCGACCACAACTCGACACCAATGCCGTAGTCGGCCAGCTCGGCGGCCGCCGCACGGGCAGCGCCCTGTGCGGAGCCGCTGAACAGCAGTGTCGCACGCCGCTCCTTACCTTCCGGTGCCTCTGCCCAGCGGTACAGGCCACGCATGATGTCGGCAGCGTCGAGGCCCTCGGGCATTGCGGGCATCGGGTAGTTCTCGTTGTACAGGGTGATGTAGTAGAAGACGTCTTGTTCCAGGCCGGCCGGCCGGTCGGCATCGGGGCCGTACATGCGATGAATACCGGACTGGATGATGGTGGCGACTTCGTACGCGAATGCCGGATCGTATGCCTGACACGGCGGCACGGTGCTGGCCAACACCAGCGAGTGGCCGTCCTGGTGCTGCAGACCTTCACCCTGCAGCGTGGTGCGCCCAGCGGTGGCGCCCAGCAGGAAACCGCGAGCACGAGCATCGGCGGCCTGCCAAATGAGGTCACCCACGCGCTGGAAACCGAACATGGAATAGAACGTGTAGAACGGAATCGTGCTGACGCCACGGGTGGCGTAGGCGGTGCCGGCGGCGATGAAGCTGGCCATCGAACCCGCCTCGGTGATGCCCTCTTCCAGGATCTGGCCCTTGGCGGACTCTGCGTAACTGAGCAGCAGATCGTGGTCCACCGGCTGATACTTCTGGCCCTGCGAGGCGTAGATCTTCAGCGCCGGGAAGAGCGAGTCCATACCGAACGTGCGGCCCTCGTCGGGAATGATCGGCACCACCAACTGGCCGATGTTCTCGTCGCGGCTGAGGTTGCGCAGCAGACGGGTGAAGCCCATCGTTGTGCTCACCTGCTGCTCGCCCGAGCCGCGGCGAAGTTCTTCGAACGTGGAGTCCAATGGCATTCCCATTGGCCTGCGCGGGCGAATGATGCGCTTGGGCACACTGCCTCCCAGTGCCCGCCGACGCTCGATCATGTACTGGTACTCGACCGAATCCTCGGACGGGCGGAAGTACGGAATCTCGTCGTTGTCGAACGCCGAGTCTGGGATCTCGTCGTTCATATGCAGGCGATCGCGTAGCGCGAAGAGCTGAGCACTGGTCATCTTCTTGATCTGGTGCGTGGAGTTGCGACCTTCGAAGCCGGGGCCAAGTGTCCAGCCCTTGATGGTCTTGGCAAGAATCACCGTCGGTGCGCCCGAGCCGAGGTTCTCGCTGGCCGCCTTGTAGGCCGCGTAGAGCTTGTGATAGTCGTGGCCGCCACGAGGCAGGTTGATCAGATCGTCGTCGGTGAGATGTGCGACCATCTGGCGCAACCGCGGGTCGGGGCCGAAGAAGTTGTCGCGAATGTAGGCGCCGTTCTCGATGCTGTAGCGCTGGAACTCACCATCGACGGTGGTGTTCAACTGGTTGAGCAATACCCCGTCCTTGTCGTTGGCCAACAAGGCGTCCCACTTGCTGCCCAGGATCACCTTGATCACATTCCAACCGGCGCCGCGGAAGCTGGCCTCCAGCTCTTGGATGATCTTTCCATTGCCTCGTACCGGGCCATCGAGGCGCTGCAGGTTGCAATTGACCACGAAGACCAGGTTGTCCAGCCGCTCGCGACTGGCCAAGGAGATGGCGCCGAGCGTCTCTGGTTCGTCGCACTCGCCGTCGCCCAGGAAGGCCCAGACCCGGCTCTGGCTGGTGTCGTCCAGCTCGCGGTTCTGGAGATAGCGGTTGAAGCGGGCGTGGTAGAGCGCGGTCAGCGGCCCAAGGCCCATCGAGACCGTGGGAAACTCCCAGAAGTCGGGCATCAGGCGCGGGTGCGGATAGCTGCTGAGGCCCTTGCCGTCGCGGCCGATCTCGCGACGGAACTGATCAAGATCGGTGGTCTCCAGCCGGCGCTCCAGGAACGCGCGGGCGTAGACACCGGGCGTTGCGTGACCCTGGAAGTAGATGTGGTCGCCGGCATTGCCGTCGTCCTTGCCGCGGAAAAAGTGGTTGAAACCAATCTCGTACAGGCTGGCGGAACTGGCGAAGGTGGCCAGATGGCCGCCGATACCTTCGGCGTGCTTGTTGGCGCGGACCACCATCGCCGCTGCGTTCCAACGTACGAACGCGCGGATGCGCCGCTCGATGTACTCGTCACCAGGGAACCACGGCTCGGACTCACGCGGAATGGTGTTGAGGTACGGCGTGCTGACCGTGGCCGGGAAGCTGACCTGCGAGGCACGAGCCTTCTCCAGCAGCTTGGTGAGTAGGAAGCGGGCACGTGTCTTGCCATGCACGTCGACAACGGCATCGAGGCTGTCGAGCCACTCCTGCGTTTCACCGGGGTCTGAGTCGGGTAGCTGGTTGACGTAGCCGTCGAAGATCATGGTGGCATTCTGCCACCGCTACCAGCGGGTAACCCGCCGAAGCTAGCCGTTTCGCGTATCAACCAGGCGAGTTGGAGCGAGCGGCAGGAATGCACCGCCCGCCCAGCCAGAGACGTCGAGCAATGCGTGACTGGTGGTACTGCTGTAGAGGCACACCGTGCCCGCAGCATCCAGCGGCGGGATGACAGCGTTTGTCTGCTCGTGGTTGGCGACGACATTGATCATCGACGTGTTCGGCTGGCCGGTGGCGCACGGATACACGGTTGCCCAACCGGCGCCGGCAGGGTTCAGCAGGGTCAACGTCAGTACCGCGCCCGACGCCTCGGGTGAGGGTGGAACGCCCGCCACCCCGGCCACCTGCTGGGCACGTGGAGTGCCGCCGACCAAGGGGAAGCCGCCGCGAGTGTCGAGCAGTCGCTGCGCGGGTAGCGCGTGAAATGCAGCGGACAGCGGGAACGCACCGAACAGATCGACGAGGACATGCGCCGATTGGCTGACGGTGGCACACACATCACCATTCGCGTCGGTGGCCACAACCATCGTCAGGTTCTGCGCCAGGCCGACGCCGATCGTGCGCGACGGCAGCGCCGGTGGCGGCCCGCCGCACGTGTACAGGCTGGCCGTGGTACCCGTTGCGCCGGCCACCACCGTCAGATTGACGATCGCGGTGAAGGCCCCCGGCGGCGCACCAGGCAGCGCGCCGAGGTGAACGACCGTCACTGCGTCGGCAGCGGGCGGGAGACCGCTACGAGTATCAATCGCACGAGCCGGGGGGAGTGCCACAAAACCTGAATCGGCGGCAAACGCGCCATTGATGTCGACCAGCACGTGCGAGTCCGAGCTTTGGTACACGCACACCTTGCCGTTGGCGCCCACCGGCACGATTGCCGCGCTGGCAACCGTCTGGTCGGGCAGGAAGTTGAGGTTGCTGACGATCGGCAGCGTGCCGCCACACGGATAGGCCGTGAGATAGCCGGCCGTGCGCGGGCCGACGGCGGTGAGGTTGACGGACACGGCTGACGCGTCGGGTGGCACGCCCGCCACGCCGGTTGCTGCGAACTCAGTGACGGTGCCAGCGGGCTTGATTCCCAAGGAGTTCAGGATCGTCGACGACGCCATGCCGGCATAGAGCGCAGCGCCCGTTGGGTTGAGGTGAATGGCGTCGTAGGTGAGGCCGAACTGATCGGTGGCGGCCGCCCAATCGACAATCGACAATTCGGCATGTCGGTTCATCGCCCCCCGAATGGTTGCGTTCGCAATGGGGTACAGGCTGTAGAGCAGCTTGTAGTTGGCGGTCAAACCGTTGTACCCGGTGTAGAACTCGGGCTTGACCTCGCGCAGGGTGACCCAGAAGATGTGTTTGACACCCTTGGCAAGCAGCGCCTCCACCATCTGATCGATCGACCGGCTGAAGCGCGCGTTGTCCCAGTACGGATAATTGTAGCCACCGGCGACGATTGCGTAATCGCCGAACGACGACGCCGGAGCTGGATTGACATACCGATCGACCAACTGCTCGACGAACTGAGCTGGCTTACCGGTGGTCGTCACCTGCCAATCCGCAGGGAACGCTCGGGTCATCGCCCCGAACGCCCCGATGCCGACCGAGTCCGAGACCATGAACACGTGCTTCGACGCTACGACCGCCGGCATCGCGGGGCGTGTAGCCCCAGCGGCGCTGGGGCTCGTTCCAGCGACCACGGCAATCATCGGGCACAGCGCTGCCAGCGCGAGCACTCGCAGTCGGCGGTTCATATGGTTGCCTCCACCCACCAGCCGACCACGTCGAACAAGGTGTTTGTGTTGCTGAAACTGAAGATGCACAACGTTTGGTCGGCGGGTCGAATACCCACCGTCACCGAGTTGGCCATTGCCAAACCGCCGCGGGCATTCACCGACGACGTCGGCGGCAGCGACTCGCCGCACGCATGCGCGGTCAGGTAGCCGCTGAACGACGGGCGCACGAGGGTGATGGTGCCGGTGACGGCGCGAGCGCCCGGCGGCGCAGCGACAACGTCAATGCTTTGGCTGGTGTCGTGTCGGCCCACCCATCCGCCAATGGAGTTACGGGTGTCCAGCACGCGAGTTGCGAACACTGGGACGAACTGCAGCCCGCCAGGATCTGTGGAGAACGTGCCGGTGATATCAACGATGACGTCGACGAATGCTGCGGACGCCGTGTTGACATGCACGCAGATCGTGCCGCTCGCTGAGACCGGCACGAACGCTGCGCCGGCAACAGTCTCGTTGGGCTCGAAACTCAGATTGGCCACGTCGGGTACCGACGCGTCACAGCCATGGATCGTGAGCGTGCCACCTGCCGAATCACGTGTGGCCGTGAGCGTCACACTGGCAGCTCGCACGCCCTCGCCAGGTACCGCAACAACGAAGTCGCTTCCGCGACCGGTTTGGCGGGTGTCGAGCGGCCGCACGGGGCTGATGGGGTGCAATGTCGTCGCTGCGCGTGCGACGAAATTGCCCTGGATCGACACGATGACGTCGGTTGCTGTGCTGGCGTAGATACAGATATGCCCGGCGTCGGTGATCTTCGTGACAGCCTGCGCCGTTCGAAATGCACCGGTGGCAAAGTTGACGTTGGAGGTGGGCGGCATCGGATCGCCACAGCGATACACGACCAAGTATCCGGCCTGCTCAGAGTTCTTCGCGCTGACGGTCAGGGCAAGCGCCTTTGCGTCGTCGGCGACGGCGGCGACACCGCTGAGATCGATGTCGCGAGTCTCCTCACTGGCGAATCGCTGTCCGTTGGCCAATGTGCTGTAGATCGTCGTCTCGGTGACAGGGTCGAAGTTCAAGGGGGCCGAGTCCGCCACCGGCAGGCCGGCGCGGGGTCCGTCGAAGCGAGCACCGCCGGTCTGCGACGTGATGTGCCCAGCCATCAATGTGCTGCGCTTCACGTATTGCATCGACGAAGTCGGGTGGATACCGGCGATATCGGTGACAATTGCCGGATTGGCGTTTGCCAACGCTGTCGGCCAATCCCACACGATCAGGTTCGGCCACGCGGACTCGGCCTGATCGAGCGCATTGTTCCAACCCTCCATGCCACCGGTCGGGTTGCCCGACGGGTAGCTGCGCTGCACAACCTTCGGCCACCACACGATCGCGCTCGGAAAGTAGAGCGAGATCTCGTACAGCAACTGCTCGATCTTGTCCCTACACACGCTCACCGAAGCCGGTGTGCAGGTGCCCAACTGGTTGGCGCCAAGGTTGACGACGATCACGTCCGGGTTGAAACCCGCATCGCGCCAGCGGCTGAGCCAGTGGAAGGCGGATGCATCTCGGCGCGACGACGACGAGTTGTAGGTGGTCATTCCCAGCGTGGTGGAGAGGTGAACAGGGCCGAACCCGTTGTCGCTGAGCATGGTGGGCAGGCTGGGCGTGCTCATCCCGCTGGCCGAGCCGAGCAACACCGAATCACCCAGAAGTCCGATGGCTCCGCGTGAGCCGACGGTGGCGATGTGCTGTTCACAGAACTCGGTGATGCCACTTGAGTTGTTGCGACAACCGGTGGGGGCGGCGAGGGAAGTGCGTGCCGGCATCACCGTCGTAACGACAATGGCCAGAAGCGAAACGGTGCTCAGAACGGCGCGACGACGCATTGATGCATTCTCGCACGCTGACGTTGACTGACACTCCTCCGACGTCGCGACACGGGTCGCAACCTCTACCATCGCTGCGATGAGTCGCCAGACGATCGCGTACCAACCTGCGTTGGACGGTACGCGGGCGTTTGCGGTGGCGGCCGTGCTCGTGTTCCATGGCGGGGTCGGTTGGATGAGCGGCGGCTACCTCGGGGTGTCCGTGTTCTTCACGCTGTCCGGATATCTGATCACCTCGCTGCTGCTGACAGAACACCAGCGATCCGGGAAGATCAACGCAGCGGCGTTCTACACTCGCCGCGCGCGCCGACTGTTGCCTGCAAGCCTGGTGTGCATCGTTGCCGTGTGCCTGATGGCGTGGGCAGGGTGGTTCAGCGGGGTCGCCAACCTGAAACGCGACGTGCTCGGCGCGGTCTTCCAGGTGTTCAACTGGGTCAAGCTCGGGTCGGGGGAGAGCTATGCCGACCTGACTGCCGCGCAGGCAGGTCTGAAGAAACCGCTCGACCACTACTGGTCGCTGGCCATCGAGGAACAGTTCTATTGGGTGTGGCCGCTGGCTTTCATCGGCCTGCTCGCGTTCGCCCGGCGGCGCAAGATCAAAGTGCTCATCGTCGTGGCGGTCATCACCGCCTTGTCGGCAGTCGCGGCACCGGTGATCGCTCAGGTGTGGGGGCCCGACGCGGCGTACTGGGCAACTCCCGCCCGCCTCTGCGAGATCCTCGCCGGCGCGCTCGTTGCCTGTTGGTTGAATGGTCGTCCGGTGCCGAGCGGAATTGCGCCGCTCGCACCGATCGCGTTTGGTGTGTTGGCGATCGCGTGCGTGCTGTTCCCAGACGGGTCAGGCCCGGCGTACGAGGGTGCACTGCCGCTCGTGGCAGCGGTCAGCGCAGCGCTGATTGTTGGCTTGCAGGCGCCCGGCCCAGTTCGCACCATGCTCAGCGCTCGCCCGCTGGTTTGGCTGGGCAAGATCAGCTATGGGGTGTACCTCTACCACTGGCCAATTTTCATCCTCATCGATCGCAAGGGATGGGACGTTCCGGTGGGTGTGTCGCTGGCGGTGAAGTGCGCGCTGACGCTCGTCGTGTCCGTGGCCTCGTACTACCTGATCGAAAAGCCGATCAGGCTCGCCACCTGGTTGCCCCCGCGTCGAACGCTGGTGGCAGCATTCGCGAGCACCGCGCTGGTGTCGTTGCTCGCCATCGCGGTCTTGCCTGCCACCACCAAGTACTACGGCGTCGACGCTGCGGCCGCGGAGCAAGCGTCGTTCGACACTGGTCCGTTGGCGCCGCTCGTCACGATTGCGACGACCAGTTCGCTGGCCACGGCCTCCAGCGTGCCCACGACCGCCATTGCGACAGCCGACGGTGGCAGCGTTGCTGTCAGCACCACGCTGCCACTCGCTACCACCACTACGCAGCTGGCGGTGCCCTCACGACCGGTGCGCATCTTGATCGTGGGCGACTCGACGGCCGAGGCAACTGGCGCCGGGTTGGTGTCGTGGGCGGCTGCGAATCCGCAGTACGCGCAGGTGACGGTGGATGCCGGTCCGGGCTGCGGCTTGGTACTCGGTGGCTACCTCGAGTTGTTCAACGGCCAGCGCAACGTCGATGCAGAGTGCGGGCTCTATGTCCGCGAACTGATTCCGGAGAAGGTCACAGAACTGCAACCGGACGTGGTGGTCGTGATGAGCACCGTGTGGGACGTGCAGAGCCGTCGGCTCACGAAGGACGGTCCGCTGCTCTCGCCCACCGACCCTGCTGTGCAAGACGCAATCACGCATTCGTTGGCAGAGTTCACCGACAGTCTGCTTGCTGCCGGCGCACCACGCGTCGTGTGGCTGAAAGCTCCCACGCCGTTGCCGTCGTTGGCCGGTGGCGATGATACTCAAGCCCAACCTCCCCGACATTCGGTGCTGCGGCGGGCAATCGAATCGGTCGGTTTCAGTCGGCCGGCGGTGCGAGTGGTGGACCTCGCCGCATGGCTCGAGACCCAGCCAGTGGGGCAGGACCGTGCCGCTCGCGTCGATGGCGTGCACTGGAGCAGCGATGCGTCATTGCTGATCGCCACCCAGTTCCTCGGCCCGCTCATCGTGAACGCAGCACAGACATGAGCAGCGACCAGCCGACTGTCGTGTTCACCGACGGAGCGTGCGCCGGCAACCCTGGCCGCGGTGGCTGGGCGTGGGCTGTCGCGCCCGGTGGCGAGCCGAACGGGTCGGGGGGCGCAGCCCACTCCACCAACCAGCGGATGGAACTGCAGGCCGTTCTGGAGGCACTGCAGTCGCTGCCCGGGCAGCTCACCATCGTCAGCGACAGCACCTACGTGGTGCACTGTTTTCGCGACCGCTGGTGGGCGAAGTGGAAGTCCAACGGCTGGAAGAACTCGCAGAAGCAACCGGTCGCCAACACCGATATCTGGATGCCGCTGGTCGACCTGGTCATCGAGCGCCAGCCCACCTTCCGCTGGGTGAAAGGCCACAGTGGCGACCCGATGAACGACCTGGTCGACCGACTTGCTGTCGCCGCCAGCGCGGGCCCCTTCGCACCCCTCGACGTGCCCACCACCGCACTGCCAGACATCGCGCAGATCACCCTCTTCGACTGACGCGGCCGACGCGGCCTCGCGCGCCCGCCCCGTCCCCTCACAGCCGCAGGTGCCAGAACCAACAACGCGTCACTTCCGGCAGGGTCGACTCCAGGCAAGTTTTCGCCGACGGCGGGAAGTAGCCGAGTGTCGCTGTCGATATGTTCGGGTTTCATGACCAACTCGTCCTTCATGGGCGGTGTTGGTGATGTCGCAGCCTCACACCACGCCGCTTTGTCCCGTTCCCAGGCTGTCGTATCGGGCCTCTCCGCCCTCCAGATTCGTTCTGAACTTGAACGATCAACGCTTCGGTCGATCGCGCCTCGCGTCTACGCAATCCATGGTGCACCAACTACGTGGCGTCAATCGTTGAAGGCCGCCAGTCTGACTGCGAATGGTGCCGGGAAGGCATCGCATCGGTCGGCGGCCCAGATGCAGAGCGTTGATGGATTCATCGACAACCTTCTCGAAGTGACCGTGCCGCGCGGCCGAAGAAACCGAATGGACGGGGTGATCACCCATCAATCCTCGCTGACGGCGCAGTATTGCTTCGTGATGGACGGCATTCCGTGCACCTCGTTGGCGCGCACCATTGTTGATCTCCCACAAGTTGTGGATGACGAACAGGTCATCCGGGCGATCGACAGCTTTCAGCGGATGGGGTACAGCCTGACGTGGTTGGAGCAGGGCGCAACTGACCTGCACCGTCCCGGTCAACGGGGCACCGGACTCGTTCTCGGCCATGTACGTGAGCGTCAGCAGTCGGGCGTGGTGCGTGGCTCCTGGATGGAACGACTGGTCGAGTTGGCGATCGGCTCGCCGAAACTGCCGAAGTTGCAGCTGCAACACATCATCCGAGAAGAGGAGGACGGCTCGTTCATCGCGCAGGTCGATCTTGCATTTCCGGTTGTACGGCTTGGCATCGAGGCGCACAGTCGCTCGTTCCACACTGGGACACATCAAGAGCTACTCGACCAGCGGAGGCAGAATCGCGCGATCGCCGAGGGCTGGCAGTTTCTCTACCTGGGCTGGGCGGACAGAAAGTCACCTGCCCAAGCTCGCGCCTACCTCGAACGCGTGGTTGCCCGACGTGTGCGCGACCTCGGGATACCCATCGAGAACTGACGCGGTTCTGCTTCACAGCTGCTGGTGGTGGCATCGACAACGCCTCAGTTCGTGGGCGCTGGAGACTCGACCTGGAAGTGACGCGGAAGTTCCTCACAAGCCCAGTTGGTGGAATCAACAACGCGTCACTTCGGGCGGCGAGGGCCGACTGTGCCGGCGGACCTCAGGGCCGCAATGTCGTTGGGAGAGTGGCCGAGTTCGGCGAGCACTTCGTCGGTGTGTTCATCGAGCTTGGGGGCATGGCGGCCGAGCGACGTGGGTGTGGTGCTGAAGTGCGCTGGTGGGCGCGGTTCGCGAACGAGCCCGAGCCAGGGACGGTTGTGCTCGATGAGCATCTCGTTGTGTCGAACCTGCGGGTCGAGATGTACGTCGGCGAGCTGAACGATGAGCGCGCACGGCACATCGTTGGCGTGCAATGCATCGCGCAACGCGGCACCGGGATGCTTCGCAATCTCTGCCGTGATGAGGTCGTTGAGGACGGCGGCGTTTGCCTCTCGATCCGTCAGCGTGACGAAACGAGGGTCCGTCAGCCACCGCTGTGTGCCAAGCGCAGTGCACAAGCCAGGGAACTGCGAGTTCGATGTGGCGATGAGGGTCAGATAGCTGTCTGCCGTACGACGGACAAGGTACCCATCGGCCATGTGCGGTCCTGGGGTCACACGGCCGTCGTCGGCCAGCAGGGTGTGCTGCATCATCCCGTCGGGCCAGAGAAACGCCAGAGCGGCGTCGATCATTGATAGTCGAATGTGTTGCCCGCCGGCCCCTCGCTCACGTGCAAGGAGGGCTGCGAGGATCGACTGCATCGCCGTCATTGCGGTGACCTTGTCGATCACGATGTTGCGAATCAGCGCCGGCTCGCCGGTCGGCCCGGCTTGCAGAGCAGCCATGCCGGAGAGTGCCTGCACCACGTAGTCGTAGCTCTTCTGATCGATGTATGGGCCGGTGCCACCGAACCCGCTGACCGACACGTACACGAGGGATGGGTTGACGGCGCGCAGCGCAGGTTCATCGATGCCCAACCGCTGGGCAACACCGGGTCGGAAATTCTGAATGAAGACATCGCTGTTCGCTACCAGCGCCTTCAGTAGTGCAACACCCTTCGCCTGCTGTAGGTCGAACACAGCGCTGCGCTTGCCGCGGTTGACCCCCGCCCACAGTGCTCCGATGCTGCCAACGCGGTCGCCCATCAGCCGCATGCGGTCGCCACCTTGGGGCTGTTCGATCTTGATGACATCGGCCCCGAGGTCGGCGAGCAGCGTGCCTGCCCACGGCCCGGCCACCATCTGGCACGCCTCGATGACGGTGAACCCTTGCAGTGGCCCTGGCACGTTGCGCACCGTAGTTCGTGTGGCGCGGTCCGCTTGGTCCGAGCACCATGCTGCCGCCTAACGTCGGCGACATGGATATCAATGGAGTCAGCGCAATCGTCACGGGTGGTGCCTCCGGCATCGGTGCAGCAACCGCTCGTCTGCTCGCCTCGAAGGGGGCCAAGGTCGTCGTCGCCGACCTGCAGGAGGACAAGGGCAACGAGCTCGCCAACGAGATTGGTGGCGCGTTCTGTAAGGTCGATGTCACCAAGACCGACGACATCATCAACGCCATCGAAATGGCCAAGAGCATGGGCCCGCTGCGGGTGCTGGTGAATTCGGCCGGCATTGGTTGGGCTCAGCGCACGGTCGGCAAGGACGGCCAGTACGAGTCGGCCGCCAACCTCGATGCGTTCAAGAAGGTCATCGCCATCAACCTCATCGGCAGCTTCGACTGCATCCGTCTTGCAGCAACCGCCATGAGCACCACCGAGCCGCTGGAGTACGGCGAGCGTGGCGCCATCGTCAACATCGCCTCCGTCGCTGCGTTCGACGGCCAGATCGGCCAGGCGTCGTACTCGGCTTCGAAGGGTGGCGTCGTCGGCATGACCTTGCCGATCGCTCGCGATCTCGCTGCCGTTGGCGTGCGCGTCAACACCGTTGCCCCCGGTCTGATCGACACCCCGATCTACGGCGAGGGCGACAACAGCGAAGCATTCAAGTCGAACCTGCAAAAGGGTGTGCTGTTCCCGCAGCGTCTCGGCTTCCAGAGCGAGCTCGCTTCGATGGTCGTGGAGTGCATCACCAACAGCTACATGAACGCCGAGACCATCCGGGTCGACGGCGGCATCCGTATGCCACCGAAGTGATCGACGACACTGCCGGGCATACTGCATGGCGCGTCTACGAGGAGGAACCGCCATGAAGGCAGTGTGGAACGGCACAGTGATCGCCGAGAGTGACGACACCGTCGTGGTCGAAGGGAATCACTACTTCCCAGCGACCAGCGTGAAGTCGCAATACCTCACCGACTCGCCCAGCAACACGGTGTGTCCGTGGAAGGGCACCGCCAGTTACCAGCACGTGACAGTCGACGGCCAGCTGAATTCCGATGCGGCCTGGTTCTACCCGGCTCCCAAGGATGCAGCCGCCGAGATCAAGGGTCATTACGCGTTCTGGAAAGGCGTGCAGGTCACGACCTGAGCACGCTCTGCGTGATGTGGCGGATGAGTTCGCTCGGCTCGCCGGCCCCGTGTGTTTCGACGTCTCCTGAACGAGCGGAGGAGGCAGACC